>Ga0351840_1063_pt1 | contig 19892 bp, 16 predicted proteins | sample BONcelHFGM3001E5_FD_206883 | JGI IMG/M metagenome (GOLD analysis project Ga0351840, IMG submission 206883) | Enriched cells from coal bed in the Powder River Basin, Montana, United States - BONCAT cells FGM rep1 HSBNCT.FGM.300.1.E5 ... | reverse complement strand
GCGTATTCAACACTGTTTCCCTTTACATAGGAGGCCAGGAAATCCTTAAGCCGGGTGAATTCCGTTTTTATCCAATCCTTATAAATTGATCCCATAAATAAAAAGCGGATCTCCTTCACCCAATTGGTGGGCTCAATCATATATACCCAACCGTCGGTATAAGGAGAAGTATTGATAATCGAAGTATCTGCATTCAGCTGATCATTTTTTGCCATGATCTTTCCTGAGATGGGAGCATGAATTGTCAGTTGTTTCCCATTTTGGATAATAGAGAACAGTGGATCTCCTTTCTTCACGCGTTCACCTGCTCCTTTCATTTTAATCCGGGTAAGCTGGCCAGTAATGTGCTGCAGGAAATCATCGATCCCAACTCTGACAATACCATCTTGTTCCATGAAAGCCCATGTATGTGATTTGTCATAATAGAGCCCATCGGGAGCTTCAATTGAATTTTCAGTGAGAAGAACCGGTGTGAGGTTCATTGCATTCGCAAGTTGAGCCTGCTTTAGGCGACGATGCCGGCGCACAGCATCCCCGATCATGAAAGCTAAAACGACCGGGATCAGTATGATGATCAAAAGGGAAAAGATCGACAGCCCTTGCGCTTTGCTGGTCAGCAATCCCTCGGTGGAGATGATCTCAGCAGCAGGAGTTGCGGCTAACAACTCTACCCGGTTGGTAACACGGCTACTGTATGTCAGGTCACTATTCCCCAACGGTGATAACAGTTGCTGTCCTCCGGTGACTACCCATCTGAGAAATGCCAGCTCTGCCTTATTTGTCGGTTTCTCCGGAGATACCGTATAGATTGTGCGGCTTAATACCTTCGGGTACTTGCCAATCCAAACACCTCGTGAAAACTCAGAAAGATTCCCGTAAATATTCTCAAACCGGTCGAGTGATCCATTTCTGTTTTTATCTATCGGTAAAAGTGCAACCTGTTTCACCAGTTTCTGATTCCCCGGGTCAACCACATCCATCAACCGGCAAAATCCGATTCCGTAAGGGTCGCCCTGAATGGAGGAGATTAACTCAGAAGCATTAGCTACATCAATCCCGGTCATCAACTGTGGATCCGCATGAAGGAAATGTGCTGCCTGCGACTGAACGGCATCATCACTTATTCTGTAATAATGCACTGGTACAGCCTGGCCGTTGTCCGTCAATGCCCCCCAGGTCCTGTTCCCGGGTTGAGCAAAAAGTGCTGCAAGTTCTTCAGACGAGACACCATTTTTACTGATCTTTTTAAGAAACGGATTTTTTATGCTGATAATCGGAACGATGGCATCACTTCCTACAATCATATACCAAAGCTTCTCTTTTCCCAATGTTTCCATATAACTTCCGGAAACAAATGACAAGTCTGCTCCATTACGAAAATCATCTGCCTGAAGAGTTCTCGGCATCTTTATTATCTCAATATTCACCCCTGGGTTGAGTTTTCCATACTCAAGGGCCCATATGTTTGTAACCGCTTCCAAATCAGGAGTACATTGAACCGTTATTGTCCTCTCCGTTTGAGGAATGGTCTCTGATGCCTGGTTTTTACTAGTTCTGTCACTCCCATAAGTTGTGATGCTTCCGATTAGCAGGCACAACCCGACGATTAAAATTTTTCTGTTTTTCATGACTGTTGAGATTAGGTGATCGATTTCCTCTAACCCAAATTTCGTGCCAGACGAAAATTCATTCTGTATCATGCTGATTATATGTTAGTTACAGGTGTACGTGTTTAAAATATACACACTACCGAGTGTTGAGTTTGTAAACACTTCAGTGAAAAGCAGGAGTCAATGCACTCAGAATCAGAGCGCTTAAGGGTTGTGTTGATTTTCTATACACCTGTTGAGAAATTCAACAGCAAGAAAAGTTCAGATTAGTCGAATCGCTTGGTATCGATGGGATTCTGCAACATATTTCCCAGGAAAACCTGCCAGACCTTCAGGGTATCGGGTCCAATAATTTTGGTTTGCTTTACTGCAAGGATCTCAACCTCTTTCGTGTATCTGGCTGAAACCACCTCTCTGAAGCCAAGTTTTCCTTTGTAAAATTCCGTACCGGCCATGTGAAGAGGTTGGGTCACCCAGATTGAATCCAGAAGAATTGGCATGTCAGAAAATGGTTCAACGGGATCGATCCCCGGATAAAAAAGTTCTTCCGCCATTTTCAATGCCTGTGAACGATATACGGAATCTATCGAAGTATCGCTAGCAATATTCATATAGTCTGAATAATCCCTCAGCTTCTGCATTGCTTTTTTAGTAAAGACGAACAGAGAGGTTTCATCCAGATATTCAGAACCAAATTCATCCTTTACACTATCCATTACCTCCAGCAGTGTTTTCTCCTCCCGATACCGGTTTGCTTCCGGATCTTCGTCACAGCTTTTTGCACTAAAAAGAATAGACACTAAAAGTGCTCCTGGAATGATCAGATATCTTCTCATGGCTTTTCCTCCTTTTGCCTGAACCGGAGCATCATGATCCTATCGTTCAGGTATTTCGTATCGAGGATCTCGATCTGAGACAGGCTGCTTGAAGGCATGGTAAGTTTATTGATAAACTCCCACTTGGTAAAGAGCTCCATCCCAATAGTTCCGGAACCATATACCTGGAAGATAAGAGCACTGTCGGATATCATGTTGTCGAGCTGATTTCTTCGCTGTTGCCAGTCTTTGACATTCATCCTGGAGAAATAGTGGATCATCAGGGCATAATTGTTCGGCCTGAGCCGCACCATCTCCTCCTTCTTAAAGCGATCCAGAACACGAATGACCGTATCAGTCAGGTAATAGGGTGTTTTGACCACCAGTGTTATGCTGGCCTGGTCTGTTTTCAGTGAAAGGCACCCATTCTGGCCACACAGGTAGCTGACAGGCGATTCATCGGGAAGTAACTGACTTACTTCAATGATATTATCAGTAATGGGTTCCCGGGTATCGGCATCGTAAAAACAGAACCGGTACTCATGGGTGTTGTAGATCTTGAAAACAATGAAAAGTACGGCGAGGACCACGACCACCAGGAGAGGTACTACAATGAAGATCCGGTTGGCCCTCTTGTAGGTTGAAACTGAAGATGGACTTTGCTTGTTCCTGAACTTGAAATCATCCCATCCGTTGTAACCGGCATACCGACTTAGAAGATTCAGCACATCGATCCGGGGCAACGCCATGCTTTCGGATTTCATATGGGTGTAAAACCACTTTTCGCTGATATGACCATTCACGCGGGATGCGAGCTCCTCCTGGAAATCAGAGATCTCCTGCCCTTTCCAATCAGAGATATCAGGATTCACTGCAGGATAGCTCTGCAGCATGGTCCCGGCAATTTTCTTCTTCAGAAGTCTGAATAGTTCCCGTTCCGACAGGTGTTCCGTCATTTTTATTGGTACTGAATGTCTGTTCCCAATCTTTTGTAAAATATTCTACAGGCAATTTACAAAAGTATTACCAAACGTTCTCACTCCGGCGTGATATTTTTGCTTCTGATTGTCAATTCATTGTTGTCAAACCAAAAACCTGCACCATGAAAAACCTGTTTCTTCTACTCCTGATGTCACTGTTAATCATCGGGAGCTGTTCTTCTCAAAAAGGATCATCTCACGAGGATGTGATGCAAGCATATGAACTGCGTATGCAGGGGAAAGCCGACGAGGCCCTGGCTCTGCTTGACTCCATCCTGATAAAAGATTCAACGAATGCCATGGCATGGTACGAACGTTCGCGTGTGCAGAGATACATGCTTACCGGTGGTGGAAATGTTTCCATGGATGAAATTCTTGTCTCTGTTAACAACGCATCGAACTACGATTCGTCCAATGTGATTTATGCGTATGAGAGATCACTGGATCTTTTTCTGAGTGCCTACATGGCGATGCATAAAGGAGGTAAGGAGGTGGCAGGTGCCGTTCGACAGAGTTGTCAGGAGTTTGAAAGGGTCCTGCGGTTAAAGGCCGATTATAGTGAAGCCATGTTGTATCTGGTCGAGATATACGGACTGCTTCCTCAGGAGATGGGGGGTGATAGCATCAAAGCAATTGCCTGGGCCGAATTGCTTGAAAAAACAGATGCCTTCTATGCAGCAAAAGCGAAGATTGATCTGAGTCAGGGAGATGCAGTTGAATTCTGGAACGGGTACCTCGCTGAACACGACACCACTGCTGAAGTTGTGAGAGAGATTGGCATTGCCTACTTGTATCAGGAAGATATTAATCAGGCTGAATGGTATTTCAACAAGGCTATGATGCTTGATCCCAGGCAAAACATCCTGCTGCTTGATATTGCCAGGTATTATATGATGCAGGTTATGCAAAACAAGGATCTGGCTGATTCTCTGCTCCCAATTTCAGCAAAGTTTACCAACCTTTACCTGGCCAGCCAACCCTCTCCGGTTATTCCTCTTCAGGCTTATGCTACAGGAATGCTGGTAAAAACCGCTATGTTTACAGGACACAAAGAGGAAGCAGACAAGCAGATGGAGAAGGCTAATTCACTGGATCCCTATTTTTCCAGGGCCTTCGGGATTCCACCACTCTCCTTGTTTGAGCCCCCCAACTCGATCAGCCATTATTTTTCTTCCTTTTTCCGTCCGTTTTAAGTACCTTTAATCCATTCAAATACAACGCATCATGACAACCAAGCTAAAAATCCTGTACTGGCTTCCGCGGATCATCTGCATACTGGCCATATTATTTATCAGCATGTTTGCACTTGATGCCTTTGAACCGGGAGTCTCCTTCTGGAAGCAGATCCTGGCTTTCCTGATCCATCTGGTTCCATCCTTTATCCTTACTGCCCTGCTGGTTGTAGCATGGAAGTGGGAACTGGCCGGGGGAGTACTTTTTGCTGTCATCGGTGTCCTGTTCACCCCATTTATCTATACGCACAATTACCAGATGAACCACTCTTTCTGGATGAGTATCAGCATTGTGCTACTGATCACCTTCCCATTCATCGTGGTTGGCGCACTGTTTATCGCCAGCCATTTTTTCGGCCGGAAAGAGGCAAATAAAACAAACCAATCCACATTTAATCAGTCAACAAATTAATTCAGGAGGGAAAACACAATGATTGAGCACGTTCATAATCACATCACGTCGGAGCTTCAGCAGAACACGAAAAGTGACACCATCTTCATCCTGTCGGCTATCTTGCTGAATCTTATCACCCTGGCCATTAATTCGGGAATGGTTGAAAAATCGAGGACCGACACCACGATGCTGCTCGTTATGTTTATTTTCGTAGGATTGCTGGTGTTAGTCAACATTGTAGTGATCTTCGGGTTGCTGAAGGGGAAACAGACGCGGATCAAGCTGATCAACGGCCTGTTGTCGATGTACCGCGACCAGAAAGTTGATCAGTATTACGACGAGTCACTGCTGGGCAACTACAGTACACGGTATAATCTTTTTATCATGGTTGTGGTTTGTACAGGTATTATTGCTGTTGTTGTGCCATTTGTGATGAGGTAATCGGAATGAGTTGATACATTTGCATCGACTAAATCCTAAACTCTCTACATGATGCCTGAAAATGAAGCTTCGCATCGTATGAATGTTCTGGTAACCGGCGGATCAGGATTCCTTGGAAAAGCAATTCTTGAAGAGTTGGTTGCCCCAGATTCTCCTTTGCAGCCCGATGTTATCTGCAGCCTCGATATCTCGCCCCCATGCAGCTCGCCGCAACCCCGGATAACATGGTTGACCGGCGACATCCGCGATTATGAAACGGTGTTGAAAGCATGTCAGGATATGGATATCGTGATCCATTCTGCCGCCATTGTCGACTGGGGTTCGAAATCGGAAAAGGAGGTCTATTCCGTCAATGTAACAGGTACAGAAAATATTGTCAGGGCATGCCTTGAGCAGGAGGTATCCTGCCTGGTTTACACCAGTTCATTGGACGCCATCTTTGCCGGGAAGCCATTGGTCGACATCGACGAATCTCATCCTTATCCCGAAAAACATCCGAACATGTACTGCCGGAGTAAGTACCTGGCCGAAAACCTGGTAAGGGCAGGTTCCAAACCTGCCCCTACCGGGAAACCTGCCCCTGCCGGGGAGTCTGCCCCTGCAACACACCGCCAACTGCAGACTGTCATCATCCGCCCTTCCGACATCTGGGGCCCGGGGGATCCTTTTCATGTGGGATCGCTGATTAATATGGCAAAAGGGGGATTTTATGTAAGGCTTGGCGATGGCAGTTCTAAATGCCAGCATACCTATGTTAACAATGTTGCTTACGCACACCTGCTTGCTGCACAGGCATTATGGGTAAACAAGCCGGGCGTGGCCGGGAGTAGTTACTTTATTACGGATGGCCCTGGTGGAAATTTTTTCACTTTCTTCGACAGGATTGTTGAAGGAGCGGGCTATCGGATATGGCCGAAAAGCCTTTGGCTCCCTCAACGGCTGGCCTATGCGATCGGAACAATGAACGAAGCGATTGCCTGGCTGATCCGCCCCCTCTTTTACTATACGCCAAAATTCAGTCGGTTTGCGGTAATTTATACCTGCAGTGATTTCACCTTCACTTCCGAAAAGGCTCTTCAGGAATTGGGATATCGGCCCAAATACAACGAAAAAGAGGCGATGGAAAAAACCATCACCTCTTTTAAACGTCCGGAAAAACCGGATATCTAACTAGTTACTTCAGGGTACGCATGTATGCAACAAGCGCCCAGCGGTCATTTTCAGCGGGAACTTTCTTCTCATAAGCCGGCATTTCGCCTTTTCCGTATGTGGTCTTGTAATAAAGTTCCCCATCAGTCTGAGCCTGGAAAGCAGCACTGGAGAAATCACCAGAATTGGTTTTCAGCATAGCTCCTTTCGGTCCATCGCCCAATCCCTTGGTTCCATGGCAAGCTTTGCACTGCTTTGCCCACTGCTCTTTGCCATCAGCAATCACTGAAGCATCCTTCAGGTTAACGGGGGCTTTCATCGTTTTGTACTTGGCCGGTACGACCCAGTCCTTGCTTTGCGCTTTTGTAGCTCCTGCAATCAGAAGAACAACGGCAATCATTAAAATAATCTGTTTCATCGTTATAGTGTTTTATGCTACAAAGATACCAATTAATCGAGATATGTGAATATTTTAACATTCTTTTACATTTGGAGCACTCAAGACTAGTTCATGCCCTCCTTTGCAACCTCTTCTTCATCAGGGAGTTTCATCTGCGGATAGAGAATCTGATGGATTTCAGCCAGCCTGCATTCAATCTTACGCCACTCAGTTTGATCGGAATCGGTAACATCCTGCGAGCGCATAAGATCCATTTGTTTTTCCGACAACATAATCTCCTCTGCAAGAAACGGTTTGATAAAGGCAGCATATTCAGGGTAAATGGAATCGTAGTATATTTTCCACCTCTCCCGCAATTTTTCTGACGGGGTGACACAAGCAAAATATTGGGCGAGCATCCGTTTCTGAACCGGATTTGGGTTAAGCACGATGAGTTCCGTGACATAATTGTCATAAAACTTGATCTCGGCCAAATTGGCCTGCCGGTCTTTAAACCCTGCATTGATAATCATTGTCGCTATTACCAGAACAACGCTTGTGATAAACCATTTTGCCAGGTCTATCCACAGTTGAAGATTCGATTTCGGTGTACCCATTGGTATAATGTTAAAAGTTGAGCAGGAAAGTTAGCAAAAAAATTAATATCTTGAGCGCCTCTTTTACTCATCCATAGAAAATCTATCATGTTCAGGAAACACAGAATTATCCTCGCGATCTTTTTCATAGTATCAGGAGCTCTGTTGGCACAGGTGCCTGAACCTGTGACCATCAAGGCTGCCAATACTCCACCTCCACTGGAAATTAAAGAACCTACCCTCAGCCAGCAGATCGACCAGGCGTTCAGTCCCATCGTGGATGTCATGAACTCGATTCTTTTCTGGGATCCATTTGCCTATACCGGGATTCATGATCCTATTATTTATGATGAAAACGGAGTCCCTTTTCTCGACAGTGCCGGAAATCCGGTTCGGTCCAATGTCCCTTTCATTGTAGTTTGGTTGATCTTTGGAGCTGTCGTTTTCACCATTATGATGCGGTTCATCAACATCCGTGGATTCAGACATGCTATCCAGTTGATCCAGGGGAAGTATGACGACCCCAAAGATCCAGGTGAAGTCTCACATTTCCAGGCATTAACAACCGCTTTATCTGCGACAGTAGGTCTCGGAAACATTGCCGGGGTGGCTGTAGCCATATCCATTGGAGGTCCTGGAGCCACCTTATGGATGATCATTGCCGGCCTGCTTGGGATGACTTCCAAGTTTGCCGAATGTACCCTGGGTGTAAAGTACCGTAAAATTGACACGTTTGGTGTGGTTTCCGGAGGCCCTATGTACTACCTGAAAGAGGGGTTGAAAAGGAAAAAATTGAAGTGGCTTGGCTGGTTTCTCGCCGGATTGTTTGCCATCCTGGTCATCGGCGGATCCTTTGGCGGAGGAAATATGTTTCAGGCCAACCAGGCATTTTCGCAACTTACCTACATCATGCCTTCCATCCAGCATTACGGTGCCTGGTTTGGGATGGGACTCGCTTTGCTGGTCGGGATTGTAGTGATTGGGGGGATCAAAAGCATCGCACGTGTCAGTGATAAAATTGTCCCGTTTATGGCCCTCTTATACGTGGGTGTTGCCCTGGTGATTATTGCCATGAATATTCACAACACCGGGGAAGCCTTCTCAATGATCTGGCACGGAGCATTCGCTCCCGGAGCCCTCAAAGGCGGGATTATCGGCGTGCTGATCGTTGGATTTCAGCGGGCTGCTTTCTCCAATGAAGCAGGCGTTGGATCGGCAGCAATTGCCCACTCGGCTGTCAAAACAGAACAACCGATCACCGAAGGTCTTGTTGCACTGTTGGAACCGTTTGTCGACACGGTGATTATCTGTACCATGACTGCCCTGGTACTCATATTCACAGGCACCTATGAAAATCCACTCGGACTTGAAGGAGCCCAGCTGACCAGCAAGGCATTTGAGAAAGTCTTTTCCTGGTTCCCTTATGTGCTGGTGGTTGCCATCTTCCTGTTTGCCTATTCAACGATGATATCCTGGTCGTATTACGGCCTGAAAGGGTTTGATTACCTTTTCGGTGGATTTTCCAAAAAACTCTTTGGTACCAGGGAGGTCGCCAAATATGTCTACTTTGCCATCTTCCTTGGATTCATCATCATTGGGGCCTCCTCTAACCTGGGTTCGGTGATCGATTTCTCCGACATGATGATCCTTGCCATGGGTGTGCCCAATATCCTCGGACTGCTCATCCTCGCTCCGGAGGTGAAACGCGACCTCGATGAATACTGGATGAAGCTAAAGTCAGGGGAGTTCAGGAAATATACCCGGGCAGAGAGAAAGGCGAGAAAGAGGGTGTGAGGGTGTATTAATGCTAGTATATTTACGTATATTTGTAGGAGATCTCTCTAAAACGGCATCCGGTGAAGAAAAATTTCTTTCCGCTTTTAGTAACTGCCATCCTTTTCTTCTTCGGCGGTTTTTTCTCTCTCCTCCAAGCCCAGGAGGCGATACTCTCCACTTCAACGAATGCCGATGGCAGCAATGGCAGTATTAGTTATTCTGTTGGACAAACTGCCTACACCTCTCAAACCGGCATCAGTGGCTTCATGGTGGAAGGAGTGCAGCAACCATATGAAATTCAGTTTCTCCCAGGTATTGAAGAAAAAAGCAAGACAACAACCTATTGTTCAGTCTTCCCTAATCCAACCAGCAAAGAGGTTACTTTAAAGATAGAACCATGGAGCCCGGCAACATTCCATTACAGAATTTCTGATCTCCGGGGAAAATTTATAGAAGGACATCCGGTAGAGTATTCCGAGCAGCTTATTCCGATGGAATCCTATTCATCCGGGACATATATTCTTACTATTCTCGAGAAAAATACCATCCTCGCAACATATAAAATCATCAAACGATGAAACGATCTCTTCTTTCGTTAACGGGGATCCTGCTCACATTAGCAGTCATGTCTCAATCACCGGAAAAATTCAGCTACCAGGCTGTGATCCGGGATACTGATGGAAAGTTACTTCAAGACAAAACTGTTGGAATCAGGATCAGCGTGCTGGAGGGTTCAACCTCAGGCCAGCCTGTATACACCGAAACCCACTCCGTTACAACCAATTCAAATGGATTGGTCTCTCTTGCAATTGGTGAAGGGACCACCACCGACAGCCTGGCCAGCATCAATTGGTTTGCCGGAACCTACTTCCTGAAAACAGAAACCGATCCCACAGGAGGCACCGATTACACCATTACCGGTGTTAGTCAGTTTTTAAGTGTCCCCTATGCGCTTTACGCAAAAAAAGCAGGCGAAGGTTGGCCCTCAGCCCCAACCCAACAGGTTATTACAACGTCACAAACCTGGAAAGTCCCTGCCTCGGTAACCAAAATAAACGTTGAGCTTTGGGGAGCATCCGGTGGTGGAGGCGGAGCAGGAGCATACAGTTACTCTTACTCCTATAACCTCAATACTGGTGGTTCAGGCGGAAGTGGAGGATTCTCTTCGCAGGAATTTGCTGTTGAGCCTGACCAGGAGTTCACCATTGTTATCGGGGAACCGGGTTCTGCCGGGACAAATGCAACCAATTATGGCGGATACTGGTATGGGGATTCGAATGGCAGTGATGGCACCGATTCGTGGTTTGGTGATATGAAAGCCGCCGGAGGCACCGGAGGGAAAAAAGGAAGTTTTGCTCCGTATACGGTTCACGGGAATGCCGGAACCGATAACATAGGGACCATTACCGGGCATAGCGATGAACCCTTTAGCAACATCCTGGATGTTTTCGAGGGACTGGTCAGATCCTATATTTCGGATCGTATACTCACTTCACGTCCGGGGAAAGGTGGCTCCATTGTAACATCCTACTCTGTCAATCTTCCGCCTTCGGGAGGTGAAGGCGGATGTGCCATCATAACATTCTTTGAATAACCCCACCACCCCTGCTATGCGCAGCCTTCCCGCGTGGCGGCTCTACATCTTTACCTTCTTCCTGCTTTTGGTCGCCTGCGGCATCAGGTCTGATCTTCTGGTAGACAGATCTTTTCTCCCTCGGGTTCTGATGTTGTCTTTGATCCTGCTTATTACCTGGCTGATCGTATTCCATAAAAGGCTTCCCGGCATCAACACCTACTTTTCCTGGTCACTTCTGCTTCTCTTTCTGTGGAGCCTGGTCAGCTCTCTATGGGCAATCTCTTCTGCAGAAGCCATTATGCAAAGTCAATTGCTCGTTCTCTCGCTGATCACATTCCTGGTTGTCTCATCCCTGAACTCTCAGGACAGAAAATTTGAAGATATTTTTATTAAAACCCAGCTTGTTGTTCTGTTGGTTTCGTTCGGACTGGCTTTTACCAAGATGGCTCTCCTGAAGTATTTTGATCCCTACAAGATCCTCTCCATCTCTGCCAACAATAATCTCTACTCTGGCTACCTGGTGTTATCACTTTCCTTTGTTTTCAGCGGATATTGCCGCTTCAGGGGTTTCTGGAAGTACCTGGCAGCTATAGTTGCCACCGGCTCCATCTTTTTTATCATCATTGTTCAGAGCAGGGCAGGATATCTGGGAGTTATCAGTGCAATTCTTATTGCAAGCCTGCTGCTCGGATTCAGGTACTGGAATCTGGTGACCAGGCATTCCATCCGGGTGGCCGTTGCCTCCTTTGTCATCCTTCTGGTATCGTTGCTGACCTTTTATGCCTCTCTCGATACCGTTCGTCGTCACTATTTTCTAAGCAAACTTCCGGTTTGGGAATACTTTGTTTCCTATGACGAAGCGAACCTGGAGGCGTTGCGCGAAAAGCGCCTGATTGGCGACGGATTAAACGGAATGGCTGAATTTGATTACGCGGAGTCCTATTATGAAAACGCTAATCTCCGGCTTATTTTCTGGTGGAAGTCTCTCCATCTATTTCTTGATCATCCCCTGTTAGGTGTGGGTGCCGGAAACTGGAGACTAGCGGTACCATCGATACCAATCCCGGCCAATCCCGATCATACGCTCAAAAACTACACCTACAGTCAGCCGCACAATGAATTAATCAGTATTGTAACTGAATTAGGTATCATTGGTTTTATCCTTGCATTTGGAGTATATATTTTTCCTCTGATAATTGTTTATCGCAAGTTGATATTTTCTGCCAAGAGACCCCCTCCTGAGGTTATCTTCTATACGGCGTTCATCACCGGTTTCTACCTCTTCTCCTGTTTTGATTTTCCTCTTAAACGCGTGGAACACAACGTACTGCTCATCTCTGCAATGGCTTTTATGCTCCACCAGATGCCTTTGAAAATGATGAAGCCGGTAGCTATCCCTGTTTTTATCCGGAAAGTAATCCAACGAATGGTTCCACTCCTGTTGCTCTTTTCTATGTTTGTAGTTGTTGCTCGAATGAAAGGGGAATATTACACAATAAAGATCTTCAGAAGTGAACGGAAGGCTGATGTTAAGGTTATCCATAGTTGTCATGCAGCTGCCAATTCATTTTACAGACTTACTCCCAACACATTGCCTATAGCCTGGTTCGAGGGAGTGGCTCACTACCGATTAGGAGATCTCCGGCAGGCAAAATCCTGTTTTGAAGGTGCCCTTACAATCACCCCCTATGAGGTGCGTGTGCTGAATGATTATGGAATCACATTACACTGTTTGCAGGATCCCGGTAATGCCAAATTATACTTACTCAGGGCTATTGCTATTGATTCCTGCTTCGATGATGCCAAGTTCAACCTGGCAGCTATCCATTACCTTTCAGGCCAGCCCGATAGTGCTCAATTCTACGTTAACAGATGTACCGATTCCCAACGAAAGGATGAATTCCTGGAGGAGATCCGGTCTTATCGTGCAATACGAAACCCATAGTCAGGCAACTGCTAACTGAATTACTTCCCCGTCAGGGCGCCATCCTTTAGCATTCCTCTCGTGAGCGCAAGTCCGAACTTTTGTGCCTCAATTTCGAGAGAAGACTTCATCTCGGTGCTGGTCTGGCCAGTCCAGATCAGGCTTCCGGAGGCAATGTCGTAAAGGTTGGATTCGATAAAATAGGTAGAGGCATCCTCATAGTATCCTGGTGTAGACATGGTGTTGAATGCATAACCGTAATAGCCGTAATAAGGATATCCATAGGCCGGGTACATTCCCGGACTGATCCCAACCCCAACTGATACGCTGTTCCCGGGAACATAGCGTTGCTCCTTAAACGCATCAAATAGGGTAATGATCAGCAGTCCATCCATCTTTTGTTCGGCCACCTTTTGCTGGATAACCTCCTTGAGTTGTTCCTGGCTGAGGCCCATTTTATTCATTATCTCCTTGTTATTGGCAAATGGCCAGATATCATAGGTTTCCGTAGCATTGATCCCTTTTAACCGGAGTGCCTGCGCCACCCCGGTCTCAACATCAACACGTGCTTCATCGGATTTCATCAGGGCAATGATGCCAATTTTCGAAAACTTCTTCGGCGCATAATCTCCAGTTTTCCAGGACATCCTGAGCTCAGTAGAAGGACTGCAGCCAGCAAGGATCATCCCTGTAACAATCATAATCAGGATATTTCTCATTTCTTTTCTGTTTGAATCTTCAAATATCCAACATTTTCTGGAAGTGACACCCCTCATTTCCTGATTTCATCGAATTAAGCAAAAGAAATCGCCGACGCGTTAACATTTATTTAACCTAATTATTCTGTACTGATTCTTTTATCTTTGCAAAAATTTTCATCATATGAACTGGAGAAAATCACTCATTACCATTGTCATCCTTGTTATCCTTTTCATCCTGAGCGCCTTGTTGTATATGGTGTTTGCAGGGATGGAAGAACAGACAGAAGATAAACAGCGTGAAGAGATCAAACTCTTTGTCAAAACGGACAAGGTTACCTATTCCACCAACCAGGCAAAAATCGTAGAAACTGGCCGGCTCTCTTCGCAGCATTCGGTAGATCTGAGTGCAGAGGTTCAGGGGGAGATCCTTCCTGGGCATGTGACGTTGCAGGAAGGTACTAAATTCAAAAAGGGAGATCTACTGGTTAGGATATTCGATGAAGAAGCACAAAACAACCTGAAAGCAAGCAAGAGCCGGTTCCTGAATGCCATCGCAGGCATCCTCCCGGATATAAAAATTGATTACCCCGGCAGCTACAGGAAATACGAAGATTTTTTCAACAGTGTCAAGATAAATGAGCCGCTGCCTCCACTTCCTGAAGCCGATTCTGACGCCGAAAAGATCTTCCTGGCCAGTCGTAATATCCTCAACGATTACTTCAGCATCAAAAGTTCGGAGGTAAGGTTATCAAAATATGCACTTTACGCTCCTTTTGATGGCTCCTATACCAAGGTTTATCTTGAGCCAGGATCGGTAGCAAATCCTGGCAGCCGCATTGCGTCCATGATCCGCACCGACAAGCTGGAACTTGAAGTGCCCGTGCGGATTGACGATGCCTACTGGATCAATATTGGGGATAGGGTGCAGGTGAGCACCAAAGACAGGAACATCAGTTGGACTGGAACCGTTGTTCGCAAATCTGACTTTATGGATCCTGCCAACCAGGCCATAACAGTTTATATTGCGTTATCGCCCGGGAAAGAGAAGCCCCTTTTCCAGGGTCAATACCTGCTTGCTGAATTTGCTGCCAAAACTTTGGCAGGGAGCATGGTAATTCCGCGGAATGCTGTTTTTGAAACCAACAAGGTCTATATTGTTGTGGAAGGAAAACTGAAAAAAGAGGAGATTGAGGTGTTGAAAACGAATGAAACAAGTGTGATTTTCTCGGGGTTGCCTCCTGGAGCAGATATCGTTGTGGAGCCACTGGTAAATGCCAAAGAGGGGTTTAATGCAGAAATACTGAAGCAGCCATGAAGCAAGTGATCGCAACGTTTATCAAGTATCCCTTTTACGCCAACATTATCCTCTTCATTATCCTCTTTCTCGGTGCGTTTAGCTTCGTGTCGATGAACCGGTCTTTCTTCCCCGAATTTTCGGAGAAGTATATCAACGTTTCTGTCTTTTACCCCGGGGCATCACCCAAAGAGATGGAAGAGGGGATCACCCTGCGTATCGAGGAGGCGCTCAGGGGTATCGCCGGAATCAAGGAGGTAACCAGTACATCTTCCGAAAACATGACGGCCGTAAGGGTTGAGATCACCGGCGAATACGACATCGATGAAACCCTGATGGAGGTAAAGAACGCAGTAGACGGCATCACATCATTTCCTGTTGATGCCGAGAAGCCGATAGTCAACAAGCAGCGGGCTACCACTTTCGCTATTTTTATGAGTCTCTCAGGCAATGTAGATCTTCTCACCCTGAAAAAATATACCAATGAGATCGAGCAGGACCTCTACAATTCGGGAGTCATCTCCCAGATCACTATCGGAGGCTTTCCAGCTCTGGAGATATCCGTAGAGATATCCGAAGAGAATCTGTTGCGCTACAATCTAACGTTTGATGAGGTTTCCCGGGCGATTGCCCAGAATAACCTGGATATTTCGGGCGGACAGATCCGTTCCGACAAGGAGGAGATCATGATCAGGAGCCGGTACCGTACGGTGAAACCGGAAGAGATCGAGGAGATCATCATCCGGGGAAATCCCGACGGAACCTATTTGCGAATTGGCGATGTAGGATCGGTACATACCCAGTTTGCGGATGTCGCCAGCACTTCTCTGCTAAACGGGAATCCTGCCGTAACAATACAGATTTTCAAGCTTCCCACAGAGGACCTGACCGCCATCTCCGACTTCTGCAACGAATATGCGGAGACCTGGAATGACCTTCACAACGATACTGAAGTTACGGTCACCTACGACTTCCTTACATTGCTCAAGGCCCGTCTCAACCTTCTTTACAGGAATGGCGGCATCGGGCTGCTGCTGATCTTTATTACCCTGGGGCTCTTCCTCAGCCTCCGGCTCTCCCTGTGGGTAGCTATTGGCATTCCTGCCGCATTCGGTGCCATGTTCATCCTGGGGATGTTTTACGGCCTCACCATCAACATGATCTCCCTCTTTGGGATGATCCTCGTCATCGGGATTCTGGTGGATGACGGTATCGTGATCTCTGAAAATATCTACACCCATTTCCAGAAGGGAAGCTCCCCAAGGAAAGCGGCTTTGGAAGGAACCTTGGAAGTGGTGCCTGCTGTTATCACCTCGGTTACTACCACCATCGTTGCATTTGCTCCCCTCTTTTTCATCAAGGGAAGGATGGAGTTTATGTTCGAAATGGCGTTTGTGGTCATCTTCTCCCTGGCTTTCTCCCTGCTTGAAGCCTTCTTTGTGTTGCCTGCTCACCTGGCAAGCGGTTGGGTGTTACGCCGGAATGTAAGGCAAAATACAGGAAAACGGATCCGTGATGCCCTTGACTGGTTTGTAGATTTTATGCGGGCAAAACTATACGGAAAAACCCTAAGGTTTGTAATAAAATGGAAATACGTTGTGGTCTTTGTTCCGATCTTCCTGATCATGATCACCGCCGGCCTTTTCAAGGGGGGCCTAATCAAAGGCACGTTCTTCCCTGCAATTCCATTCGACCAGTTTAACGTGGATCTCGCGTTCAAACCAGGCGCCGGTGAAGCTCAAACACTTGAAGCCCTGAAGAGGATCGACAATGCCATTTGGGAAGTCAATGCTGAACTGATGGAAGAAACGGGGGACTCGAATAACATCGTTAACTATACCTTTCTTTCCACTGGAAATGCTTTCAGCGGACAAGAGCGGGGATCCCATTCCGGGAATATTTTTGTCATGCTACGCGACCTTGAGAAGAGCGGAACTTCAAGTTTTGAAGTGGTACAGCGCGTGCAGCAAAAGGTGGGTGATATGCCGGAAGCAGAAAAACTAACAATCCAGGGAAGAGCTACCTTCGGAACTCCTATCTCCGTAAGTCTTCTTGGGAAAAACGAAGCGGAGTTGAATATGGCCAAAGAAGATCTGATCCAAAGCCTTAAACAGATCGAAGTGCTCAACAATATTGCCGATGTTAACCCCACCGGGATGCGTGAAGTACAACTCAAGCTCAAGCCTCTCGCCTATTTTCTGGGGTTCAACCAGGCAACCCTGACCAATCAGGTTCGCCAGGGATTTTTCGGCGGACAAGCGCAACGGTTACAGCATGGCAAAGATGAGCTGCGTGTGTGGGTGAGGTTTCCCAAGTCAGACAGGATCAACCTGGGACAACTGGAAACGATGAAGATCAAAACGCCACTTGGAGACTATCCCCTGTCGGAACTGGCAACCTATAAGATTGAACGGGGACCTGTAAGTATACAGCACTACAACAGCTCCCGGGAGATTCGGGTGGATGCCAATGTGGTGAGTTACGATACGCCTATCGTTCCCATCCAAACAAAGATCGAAACCGAAATCGTTCCCCAGCTGCTTGCCCGTTATCCGGGGATCGACGTTGTGTACCTCGGTCAGAAAAAAGACAGTGACGAAACCATGGCACAGATCCGGAAGTTTTTCCTCCCTGCTTTCCTGCTGATGTTCCTGATCATCATCATCCATTTCAAATCTTTCTCACAAGGACTGATCATCGTTGCAATGATCCCGCTGGCCTGGCTGGGAGCTATCTGGGGTCACGGCATTGAAGGCGTTCCTGTCTCACTTCTCAGTGTATGGGGGATGCTTGCTTTGTCGGGGGTGATTATCAATGATGCCGTGGTCTTCCTCTCCAAATACAATTCGCTCCTGCTTGAAGGGAGAAAAGTGAAAGAGGCGGTGTTCGAAGCCGGACAAGCCCGTTTCAGGGCAATTGTACTGACCACCTTGACGACCACAGTTGGTCTCTATCCGATCATCCTGGAGAGAAGCTTCCAGGCTCAGTTTCTGATCCCCATGGCGGTGGCCCTTGCGTATGGAGTTTTTGTGGGAACCGGATTCATCCAGGTTTTCTTTCCCGTATTGATCCTTGCTTTGAACGACTTCAAACGATACTCTATCTATTTCTACAACCGGATCAATCTATGGATCTTGCAGGGAGATCCAAAACGAAAAGTTCCGCCTAAAATCTTCGAGAAGCTCTCAACCATTCCCTCCCGGGAGAGTGTGGAGAAGGCAATCATTTACAGCAAACGTACGATTGAATAACACAACGGTGAACAGCCATGACAAAAATACACTCATCCTCCCATACCTTCATACACCGATACCTGGTTTTATTACTTCTGGGAATCCCTTCTCTCTTCACCCATGCACAGCAACCTCTTACGTTGGCCGGAGCAATAGCCAAAGGGCTGGAGAACAACTTCCAGATCCGGATTGCCGAGCAGAACTTCAACATCGCAGCCCTCGCCAATTCCCAGGGAACGGCGGGCAGATGGCCTTCCATTACACTTGGATTAAACAACATTAACAGATATGATAATACACCTGAACTCGATTCAGCGACTTTCAGTTTCACACGTTCCGACATCTACTCCAATTCTCTGACACCCTATGTCAATGTGAAGTGGCTGCTGTTTGACGGACTTTCGGTGACAATGAACAAGCAGAAACTGGACTTGCTGGAAGAGTATTCGGCCGGATATTCCACGATCGTCGTTGAGAATACCCTGCAGGCCATCATTCTGGGATATTACAATGCACTGCTGGAGCAGGAACGCCTTCGTGTGCTGAACGAAGTGAAGGATCTTTCGGGCGACCGGTATGACTATGAAATGATGCGGAAAGAGCTGGGCAGTTCGGTGACCTTCGATGTATTGCAGGCCAAGAACTCCTTTCTGAGCGACTCTACCAATTATTTATTGCAAGAGCTCAACGTGATGAACGCGTATTTACGACTCAACTTATTGCTGGGTGAACCTCCTTCAGTACAATTTTCCCTGACCGACAGCTTCCAGGTGGTGTTGCAACAATATGTTCTCACCGAGCTGATGGAGAAGATGCTCGCCAGCAATGCAAACCTCCTCAACCAATATGTGAATCAGGAAATTCTTAAAAAGAGTGTCAGCATTTCGAAAAGCGACCTCTGGCCTTCTATCTCGATGAATGCGGGAATGGATTACACCCAGGGGTGGTATGACTTCAACAAGAACGAAGCCAATACATACCTGTTCGATTACTACGCCAACTTCAGCCTCAGCTTCAACCTCTTCAACGGAGGCAACACCTGGCGTGCCATCAAAACGGCTAAAATCAACGAACAGATCGGAACCCTGCAGATGCAGCAGCTTACACAAACCCTGGAGAACCTTCTAGTCACCCAGTTCGAACTCTACCGCATCCGGCAACAATTGTTACAGGTGGCACAGCTCAACATGGAGAGTGCCGAACTGAACATGCATATCGCTACTGAAAAATATCGTAATGGGACCATCAGCTCTTTCAACTTCCGCGATGTGCAGCTGATTTACCTCAACGCCGCTTCCAAGAAACTCAACGCCATCTATGATCTCATCGACAGCCAAACGGAGCTGTTACGGTTGACGGGGGGGATTGTTAGCCAATAACCCAAAATCTCAATAATCCGCCTAACTGGCGAAAGGGTGTATCTTTTTTATAAATTAGAGGTAATTTTTATTCCATGAACCTCCTCCGCCGAAAAATGATTCGGGATCTCCTGATGCTCTTTACCCTCCCACGGGTAAGGTCAGAGATTGCCAGGCTGGCGAAACTGTTTCTTCATGAGACCACCCGGTATACCGGGGGGATCAAAGGGGAGGCGAGAGAAACCAAAGAGGCGTTTCAGATCCTGACGAAGTATATGAAGCGGGAGAAACTCACATCGGTGGAAAAAAAGCAGTTTGTCAAACAGATGATCGACCTGCTGAAAGGGACCGGCGTGGTAGTTCCTGTCTTGCTTATTCCACTGCCATTTGTTGGCACCGTACTGCTGATCATCGTTGAACACCTCTTGTTAAGC
>Ga0351840_1062_pt1 | contig 19977 bp, 14 predicted proteins | sample BONcelHFGM3001E5_FD_206883 | JGI IMG/M metagenome (GOLD analysis project Ga0351840, IMG submission 206883) | Enriched cells from coal bed in the Powder River Basin, Montana, United States - BONCAT cells FGM rep1 HSBNCT.FGM.300.1.E5 ... | reverse complement strand
GCGCAGCACCGTCATATTCAGCCAGATCAGCCGCGGCGCCGCGCACTGGGTGCGCCCCTCGCGCGCGGACATGGTTTATTTCGCGCTCAGCACAAAGGCCAGGCTTGATTTCGCGCGCCTGGACCGCAAGACCTGGGCCATCACAGAGAAAACGTTGAAGCAGCACGGCCTTCCGGATCTGCTCACCATCTATTTCTGCGGGCTCGACGCCTGGGGCCACCACACCACGGCGCAGGGACAGGATATTTACCTGGAGCGCGTGCTGGAGCCGATCATGGACAAGCTCGCGCGCCTGTTCGAAAGCCGCGGCTGGCTGGACACCGCCCGGTTTGTGCTCTGCTCGGATCACGGCCATTCGTGGCTGGGCCGCAAACACCGGATTGACGAGGGCATGCTCGCAGGCGCGCTCGAGGGCTGCGGCCGCACCGCCGCAATCCACGCGCCCCTGCCGCCCCACGCCGACGCTTATATCAACATCATCGGCGGGTGCGCGCAAGTGCATCTCAAAAGCCACGGCGCGCAGCACTGGTCCGAGCCCCCGCACCTGGAGCGCGACCTGCTGCCCGCGGCGCGCGCTTTGGCCGCCCTGGGCGCGTCCGGCAGTGCGCAAACCCCGGGCAAGCCGCGCCGCGCCTTGGCTCTCATTCTCGTGCGCCCGTCCCTGGACCAGGGGTACTTCGTGTTCCGCGACAACCAACTCGTGCCCGCGGAAAAATATTTCTGGGACAAGCTCGACAGGTTTCCCAACGCGTACCAGAACATCTACGGCCTGAACTGCCCGCGCAGCGGCGACATCGTGCTGTTCAGCGATTTCGAGAGCGGATATTATTTTTGCGACGAGCATGTGCCGCGCAGCCACGGCAGCCTGTGCCCGGATGACATGAGCATTCCCATCATCTTTTCCGGGCCCGGAATTCCGCACCGCATCATGGACCGCGCCGGCATCATCGACATCGCGCCTACAATTTTGACGCTGCTGGGCGCGGACCCCGCCGGGTGCGACGGACGCGCCCTGCGCGTTACGGACGGCAGCGCATGACCGCGCCCATGCCGCCCCTGGATGAAAACGCCGCGGCTTTCCGATAGAATATGCCCATGGACGAACCGGAAATCCGCACACCTGGCACCTTTTCCCTTGCCAACACATTGATGGCCGCGGCGCGCACCGTGCTGTTCGCCGTGCTCACGGCCAGCGTGCTCATTGTGATTTTCGGCAGCCAGAACGTTCGCATCGGGTTTCTGGATCTGAAATTATCCATACGCCCCATGCTGCGCGCGCCCGGCGTCACCGAGGTCGTGTTCCGCCCCCTGGGCAGCGTGTCCGCCAACACGCATAAATTCCCAGCGCGGCTCACACTGTCCGTGGAAGAAATCGACGAAGACACCATTGTGGACCTGGCGAGCGGGCGGCTCACTTATCAGCAACTCGCGGCCCAGGCCCTGGAAAAAAGCGGCCCGTTTTTCAAAGCGTTCGCCATCAAAATTCTGGCGCTGGGCGTGCTCGGCGGCGTGCTCGGGGCTGTACTCTCGTTTTTGTTCGTGCCCGGCGGGCGCGGCGGCCTGCTGGCCGTGTTTCTGAAACGCTTTGTGCTGGGCACTGTGCTGGGCGGCGGCCTCACGGGCCTGGCCGTTTCGGGCGGGCTCATGTATTTTACGTTCTTTTCCTTTAATCCGTCCGCGTTCCGCAACCCGCGCTATGAGGGCCTCGTGGCCCGCGCGCCCGAGCTTGCGACCATGGTTCAGAAGGGCATCAAATCGTCCGACGCCCTGGCGGACCAGATGTTCGTGCTGTCGCGCAACATGTCCGAATTCTTCCTCAAGCTCAACCGGATTCGGGAAACATCGCGCATGGATGGCGCGCGCATCCGCATCCTGCACGTTTCCGACATGCACAACAACCCCCTGGCCGTGGCCATCATGAGGGCGCTCATCATCACCCTCAAGCCCGATGTGATTCTGGATACCGGGGACCTCACGGACCACGGGTCGCCCGAGGAACTCGAGTTCATCGGCGGCATCCGCGATTTTAAAGTTCCCTATTATGCGATCACCGGAAACCACGATTCCGTGGAAGTGGAGCAGCGCCTGACCCGGGAATTTGGAATAAAAGTGCTGGAGGGGGACGAGGCAACCGTGAAGGGGCTGCGCATCATGGGGTTCGGCGATCCCAAGGCCAGCGAGCATTTCCCCAAAACCGCGGTCATGGACATGCCGGGCCTGCACGTGCTGGCGCGGCGCGCAAAGGAGCGCATCCAGGGCATGAAGCGCAAGCCGCACGTGCTCATGATCCACGACCCCGTGGCGTCCAGACAGCTTTTGGGCATGGCGCCTCTGATCCTCTCGGGGCACACCCACAACGCCCTGATTCAGAACAGAAAAGGATCGGTGTACGTGAACGCCGGCACCACGGGCGCGTCCGGAGTGCGTTATTTCAAAAACAACGTGAAGCCGTTCTACTCCATGGCCGTGATCGACATTACCCTGGGCATTGAAATGAAAGTGGACCGCGTGACCATGCTGTACCTGGACAAACTTGAGAATGATTTCGGACTGTATACCAAGCAGTTTGATTAAGGCGCATTATCCGTATCTCGCGGGGAATCAATCATGAACGGCATGCTTGCGGCGCGCCGCAATCGCCGCCGAAGGGAATGCAGCGTGTGGCGCGGTTTTTAATCATCAATTACGAGTATCCGCCCCTTGGGGGCGGCGCGGGCACAGCCACGCGCGAGACCGCGCGCGCCCTGGTGCGCCAGGGCCACGCCGCGGCTGTTATCACCACACAGTTCCGCGGCCAGCCAGCGCGCGAGGACGACGCGGGCGTGCAGGTGTTCCGCGTGTCCGCGCGGCGGCGCGTGCAGAGCACCAGCACGCCCGCGGAAATGCTTTCATTTCTGCTCAGCGCCCTGCGCCGCGCGCCCGCAATCGCCCGCGCGTTCCGGCCCCATGCCGTGGTGTGTTATTTTTCCATCCCCAGCGGCGTGGCCGGGCTGTGGCTTAAAAAGCGGCTCGGCCTGCCGTATGTGGTGTCGTTGCGCGGCGGCGATGTGCCCGGGTTTCTGCCCGGGGCCATGGCCACCACGCACCGGCTCACCCTGCCGCTCACCCGCCTGGTGTGGCGCAGTGCGGCCGCAGTCACCGCGAATTCCCGGAACCTCAGGCAACTGGCCCTGCGCACCATGCCCGGCCTGGACATCCCCGTGATCCCGAACGGGGTGGACACCGCTCGGTTTTCCCCAATTGTGAACAAGCAATTTGAAGGCGCAGCCAGCACAGGATTGTTCGTGGGCCGGCTCAACGAGCAGAAGGGGCTGGACATCCTCATCCGCGCCCTGGGAAGCATGCGCGGCGATCTGGCCCCGGCGTTTCGCATGATACTCGTGGGCGGCGGGCCCGAAGAAGCGCGCCTCAAAGAACTTGCGGCCAAGCGCCAGGTCGCGCCGTTTCTGGATTTCAGGGGATGGGTGACTCCGGAGAGTATTGCGGACGCGTACCGGGCCGCGGATTTTTTTGTGCTGCCCTCGCGCGACGAAGGCATGCCCAACGTGGCCCTCGAAGCCCTGGCCAGCGGCCTGCCCGTGATCATGACGGATATCCCGGGCAGCGACGCCCTGGTGCGAAATGGAGAAAACGGCTGGCTCGTATCGCGCGCGCCCGGCGGCGGCCCCGATGAAGCCGGTCTGGCCCACGCTTTGAATACAATGATTCATGCGGGCCCGGACACGCGCCGCAGCATGAGCGCCGCAGCGCGCGCGCGCGCAGAAACTTTTTCGTGGGACGCCGCGGCGCACAGCCTGGCAGCGCTTTGCGTGCCGGAGATTTGAATGGCAGGCGATCCGCCTGTTTTTAGAATATGGTTAAGTCGCGCGCGCGCGGCGCGATATTATACACAGGGACCAATTGACGCTATGAAAGTTCTTTTTATCAATCCACCGTGGTACCGGCTCCAGGGGCTTATGTCCACATATCCCCCCATGGGTTCGCTTTACATCGCAGCAGGCCTGGAAAAAGCGGGGTTCGCGTGCACCGTATGGAACGGGGATTATACAAGCAAGCCCGTTCGGGTTTCCGAGGGTTCCTCCGCAACCACCACTGCGGATATGACGCGCAAGTTCAAAGAGTACCAGGCCCTTCTCAATAACCTGGACCGGCCCATCTGGCAGGAAGTCAAATCGGTCATTGCGGATGAAAAGCCCGATGTGGTGGGTCTGGCCGCGTACACCACCTCGGTGCGATCCGTCATCAACACCGCGGTTCTGGCGCGTCAGGTGAACCCGGAATGCAAAATCGTTTGCGGCGGCCCCCACGCCACAGTGCAGCCCGAGGATTTTTTTACAGAAGATTCGCCCGTGGATTATGTGATCCGGGGTGAAGGGGAAACGGCCATGCTGCGCCTTATGGAGGCGCTGCGCGGCCACGGCGATCTGTCGGCGGTTCCGGGCCTGGTGTACAGAGACGCAGATGCGTTGAAGTACAACGAGCGCGCGGAATGCTATGAGGACACATCGAAACTGCCCATGCCGGCCAAGCACCTGATGCGGCATGCGGATCGCCTGCCAGCCGTGTGTTTTCAGCCCATTTTCTCATCGCGCGGCTGCCCCGCAAAATGCATCTACTGCAGCTCGCACCACACGTTCGGGCGCAAGCCCCGCGCAGTTCCCGTGGACACGGTTGTCCGGGAAATCGAGTACCTCAAGAAGAACTTCAATGTGCACCACTTTTTCATTTGTGATGATACCTTTGGCAGCGAGCGCGGGCACACCATGGCCCTGCTCGATGAAATCATCAAGCGCAGGCTCAACATCACCTGGGGCTGCCAGACCCGCGGCGAAAAGCTCACCGAGGACCTGGTGCGCATGATGAAAAAGGCCGGCTGCACCCAGGTGTCCATCGGTGTGGAAACCGGGTCCCCGCGCATCCGCAAACTCATAAAAAAAGGCAACACCAACGAGGATGTGGAGCGGGGCGTTGAGATTCTGAAAAAATACCGCATAGAAGTGGCCACGTTCTTCATGTTCGGGTTCCCAACGGAAACCCGCGAGGATATCGAGCAGACGGTCGCATTCATGAAAAAACTCGATCCCTACACCGCGCACTGCAACATCGCAACACCCGACCCGGGCACCGAATTCATGGACCTGGTGCAGGCGCAGAATCTCATGCCCGCGCACATCACCGACTGGAGCATGCACTACCACCAGAGCCCTGACATGTTCATCACCGACCAGTTCTCCGCGGAAGAAAAACTCGCACTCATCACCGAACTGCAGCAGATATTCGATACGCACAACAAGCGCAAGGCCCGGCTGGACCTGTTCAAAAGGGCGCCGCTTTATTTCCGCATCATATGGAAGCAGAAGCTTTACAAGCACCCCGCGTACCTGCTGGGCAAGCTGCGGGACCTCACCTGAGGCGCCCCGCGCACACGAATCGACGACACCATGGGATTGCGCGAACGATGGAATGAAGTGGCGGCGGACACTGCGGGCACGCCCGCGTACTGGAGCCTGACCGCCACGAACGCGGGCATGCGCCGCGTGATGGAGCCTTTGCTGGCTTCCCTCGATCCGGGCCTTGTGCTGGACACCGGCGCCGGGGCTCTGGCATTCCGCCAGTTCATCACCGGCCGTTCAGGCCTGCATTACCTGGCCTGCGACCTGGCGCACACGCACCCGGATTTGAACTTTGTTGCCGACGGCACGAACCTGCCCGTGCGCACCGGCGCCGCGCAAACCGTGATTTGCTCCGCTGTCATCGAACATGTTCCCGATACACAGGCCCTGCTCAATGAACTGCGCCGCGTGCTGGCGCCAGGCGGCTTCCTGCTCATGACCGTGCCCCACGTGCACTATATTCATGCCGAGCCGCACGATTATTACCGGTTCACGGAATTCGGGATCAGGCATGTGCTGGAACGCGCCGGGTTTGATGTGGTTTCCGTGGAATCCGTGGGCGGCCTCACGGCGCATCTGTCCACCCTGGCCTCATCGGCGTGGCTCGGGCTGTGCGCCAGGCCCCGCCTGCTGCGGGCCCTGGCCCTGGCCGCGAACAGGATCCTGGTGTCCCTGTGCTGCGCCCTGGACCGCCGCCTGGACCGCGCCGGCAAATACGCCATGGGTTATGTGGTGGCGGCGCATCCCTCACGCCGGGAGCATGATTCATGAACAACATCGGCCTGTTCGGCCCTTTTGACTTGTCGCGCCGCGACGGCAACACCATCCGCATCCTCATGCAGGCCCGCGGCCTCATGGAAAACGGGTTTTCCAATGTCACTGTGTTTGCGTATGGAACGTGTGACAAGACGCCCGTGCCCCAGCGCAGGGTGGGAGACCGCCTGTTCCCTAAAAAATTTCCATTTCGCCAGAAGTTGCCCCGGCTGGGCGTGGATCTCGTGCATGCGCACCATTACCACGGGGCCATGCTCGTGCGCGAACCCGTTATTGTGGATATGCCCAGTTTTACCACCTTGCAGACCAATGCCATGTACCAGCACGTGGGCACGGCCTTCAAAAGGTTCGCCATGCGCCGCGTGTTCAACCCCCTGGTGCAAACGCCCATAGAGGCCGGGATCATCCGCAATGCGCGCCATGTGATCGCGGCGTCCGAAAACATCCGCCGCCACATCCTGGAAACCATTCCCGGAGTCGCAACCCCAATTACTGTTGTTACCAACACGATTGATCCCAGGGCCTATGAGCCCGCGCAGCACAGCGGCCTGCGCGTGGGCTTGTCCTCCTCCAATTTTACCGATACCATTGATTTGGGCTGCCTGGATTTCGCCATGCAGGTGGCGGACAGGCTTCCGGATGTGGAGTTCCTGATTGCCGGGCCCATGAGCGCGGAGCAGGGCGCGGCCCTTGCGGCCAGGCCAAACATGAAACCGCTCGGCCTCCTGGGATTCAATGACTACCGCACGTTTATGCAAAGTATTTCCGTGTTCCTCATGCCGTATGGCTTTTATGATTACGGAGGGTCCAAATTCAAGCTGCTGGAAGCCGGGGCGTGTGGGCTGGCCGTGGCCTCCACCACCGGAGGCGCCATCGGGTTTGAACCGGAAGACGTGTTGCTCATCGAAGACGAGCCCGAGGCCCTGGCCGAGCGTATCAGCGCCCTGCGCGACCCGGCCCTGCGCCGCGAACACGGCATGGCCCTGCGCCGTGAAATTGAAGCCAGGCACGATTACCTCAAAGAGTCTTTGAAACTCATCGAGATCTACGGGAAGGCGCTGTCGTGAAAATCGGATTTCTCAACCCCCCCCGCGTCATGGAACGCATTTCGGATGATTTCGCCATCACGTTTAACGTGTCGCGTTTCAGCCGCGGCGTGGATATTTCCTATGGCGTGACGCCGCCCACCGAACTGGCGACTCTGGCCGCCGTGGTGGCCGGCAAACACGAGGTCGTGTTCTGCGACGCCAACGCCCTGAACCTGTACCCCGGCGAAGTGTGCGAATGGATCCGGCGCGAAAGCCCCGATTTTCTGATCGTGCGCAGCGGCGACGCCACGCTCACAGGCGACGCGGTGTTCTATCATTACGCCGAAGCCATGGGTGTGCGCGCGGTCTTGTGGGAAGACACGCTTAATCCGCTTTATTCGGATCGCCTCATGCGGGATTTCCATCTCAAGCGCGTGCTTTACGGCGAACCCGAGCGCAGGATTTTCGACATCCTGGACGGGGCCGAGGGCGCTGTGGGCGGCGACATCCTCGAAGACATGGACAGCCTGCCCCAGCCGCTCATGGATGTGCTGCCCATGGATCGCTATGTCAAGGAAGGCAAGCGCACCTGGTTTTCCTTCCTGCAGCGCGGGTGCGGGTGGGGCCAGTGCTCGTTCTGCCTCATCGCCCCGTCCGACATTACGCATCGCATGCGCAGCATCGGCCATATCCGCGAGGAACTGGACATGCTCAAAGCCCGCGGCATCCAGAGCATTTATTTCTGGGACCCGCAAATCAACCCCAGCCGCGAGCGTGTGCTCGAGCTTTGTGAGCTTTTCTCCCAGTACCCGTTCCGGTGGGAAGCCTGGGCGCGCGTGGATGTCATGGACCAGGAACTGGCCGCGGCCATGAAGCGCAGCGGCTGCTTCCGCCTGCACCTGGGTCTTGAGAACGGAGACAACCGGGTTCTGGCGAGCCTGTGCAAGGGAACCAACACGGACATGATCCGGCGCGCATTCCGTGTGCTGCGCCGCCACGGCATCGAGCGCGCCGCCTACCTGTGCATGGGCACGCCCGAAGAGTCCGAGGACAGTTTCCGCAGAACCATCGCGCTTATCAGGGAAATCAAACCCTCCACCATCGTGCCCGCCAGCTACCGGCCGTTCCCCAATGTGCCCCTCACGGAAACAGCGCAGAAATGCGGCATGCTTGTGCAGGATCACTACGACTTGTCCATCCGCGGCGACTCATTCGGAACCGCCACGGTCACGCGCACCAAGCACATGACCGCCGAGGAAGTGGCCCATTGGATGGGGCGCATCCACAAGCTGTCCACACGCATCGCACTGCGTTCTTATCTCTTGAAACCGTCCGTGTGGAAACCCTTCGCCCACATCTTCCTGGTGCGCACAATCCGCAGCCTGCTCATCGGGCGCCGCAAGCGCAGTGAGTGACACTTTGCGGTGCAGCCATTACACTGAGACCAAATGAAAGTTAACCAGAGAGCCATCCGCGCGGGTTTACGCACATTGCTGAAACGCAACGGTTTCGGCGATGCGCCCATTCACCTGCAGATTGAGCCCACAAGTTACTGCAATTACCGCTGCCTCATGTGCGACCACCGCCGCGCCATTCCCAGCCCGTCGCACATGCCTGTTGAAAAATTCCGCGGCATCATTGAGCGCGTCAAGCCGTTTTTCGTCACCCTCAGCGGCTACGGCGAACCCCTGCTGCACCCGGACCTGCCCGAAATGATTCGCATTGTAAAATGCGCGGGGGCGGGGGTGAATACAACGACCAACGGGTTCCTCCTGGGCCGCCGCGCGCACGAACTTGCGGACACGGGGCTCGACACAATTAATATTTCCCTGGACGCGGCCACCGCGGACAATTACCGGCGCATCAGGCGCAACGATCATTTTGAAAAGGTCATCCGCAACATTGGCGCCATGCGCAAAGCGCGCGGTGCGCGCCTTGACCCGCAGGTGCGCGGAACCTTCGTGATCCAGCAGCACAATCTGGATGAAATCGTCCCGTTTCTGGATTTGGCTGTAAAAATCGAACTCGACGCTGTATTGTTTCAACCCTTACTGCTGTTTGAAATGGATGAGGATTTGTACGGGGAACTGGCGCAAAGCGTGGACCACGCCGCCCTGCGCGCGGCCCTGGAGCAGGCCCGCGCACGCGCTGCGGACCTGCGCCTGCCCAACAACCTGGGACGCCTGTTGCAGAATCTGGATGATTTCCTGTCCGTTCAATACCGTAAGCAGGAACGTCCCGAACTGCTGCGGCGCTGCGCCAAACCCTGGTTCAGCGCATACATATCCGTGGAGGGCGACCTGCGGCCCTGCTGCAGTTTCGCCCCTATCGACATGCGTTTCAGCAATGTGTTTGAAGAGGATATCGTGGCGGGCTTAAACAGTGACAAGGCCAAAGCGTTTCGTCGGGGTCTTAAAAGAGGCTGCTCGCCGCACTGGCTATGTTCGCGGTGTGTGCCCGAGAGTCTGGGCGATTTATTGCGCACATCTTCTTTTTAAGACGGAGTTTGCCCGTTCAAATTATTTTTTCTGAACACGAGGATAATAGGTGTTTGCCAGCGCAAGAGTTTGCCCAGGGCCGTGACCATGGGAACCAGGCCCAGGCGGCCGATTAATTGTACGATACGCTTCAAGCGCCTCAATTCCGCCCATTCCGAAAAATCGGCTGTGCGCAGGCGTGCGGCCCATATATTGAATCCCCAATCAACAATATGGATACAGTGCGCATGGGGGCGCAGCCAGCGTTTCATGCGGCCCTCGGTCACAAAGTTCAGGGTGTCCACATATTTGGGGGAGCGCCGGAATATTTTGACAAATAAACGGGCCATGGGCCGTGGCATGTGCGGAATCCAGGGAATACTGTAATGCCCTTCCCAGAAGGATCCGTAATTAGGGGCCAGAATAAAGGCCGTGCCCCCGGGGGCGAGCACGCGCACGGCTTCGGAAAGCATGCGCGCCGGGTCGTTCACGTGTTCCAGCACATTGAAGGAAAACACAGCATCAAACGTATTGTCTGCAAAGGGCAGGCATTCTCCCGGCGCATCCACCAGGGTGGGGCTCATGCCCATGGAGGCGAAGAACGCGCGCCCCAGGTTGATGTTCGCGGGGAATTCCTCATCCCCGGGCTCGACGCCCACGGCGTGCGCGCCGAAATCACGGGCCGCGCTCATGAGCTGCGCGCCGCAGCCCGCACCGATTTCCAGTACGCGCCTGCCGCGCAATCCGCCGTCTATGGCGTTGTTTACAAGGGTTAACTGCTCCCTGGCTCTTTCCAGGCTCATGAATTCGCGACAGATCCGTTCGCAGTCAGCGCCCGGAGGGAATACATCTTTGAAATATTCTGCGGTCACCCGCACGAATTCCCGGAAGGCTATTTCCAGGGACGTATCAGCGCGGGGAAACAGGGGGCCGCTGTTATGCGTCATTGGCTGCTCCCTGTATCGCGGGTTTCTCAAAAGCCATTTCCATCAGGTTTCCCCGGCGCAGGAGAATGTTCAGGCATTCCAAAGGGGCCACGGCTGCCAGAAGCAGGGGGTTGGTGTTGGATGGCGCGACCTTGCGCAAACGGCCGCCTGCGGCGTGGGACATCAGGATGCTGATATTCCATGCCATGGAGCCCATGGTGAACACATAGCGCAGGCCCGCGCGCCGGAACCCTGCTGATGTGCACAGCATTTCCAGGGTGTGCTGTGTGAAATGAAACAGGTGGCGCGGCAGGTGGTAGCCCCACCAGTAGGGGCCGAGCAGTGTGCGTTCTATGGCGCGGAGGTTTGGCACTTCCACAATAAGCATACCGCCCGGCTTGAGTATCCGGTGGATTTCCTTAAGCAGCCCGGGCGGATCCGAAACATGTTCAATCACGTGTGTGAGCGTCACGGCGTGGAAGTGCTCCGCAGGGTAATGCATGTCATGGAGCAGGCCGCAGTCCACATCAATGCCCGAACGCCGCACGGCCTCGGCAACCGCTGGATTGGGTTCCACGCCTTTGAGGTCCCAGTCCGTGCGCCAGGCCAGGTGCTTGAGCAACCCCCCGTCGCCGCAGCCCACATCCAGGAGGCGGATTTTCCGGCCTTTGAAATGGCGCTTGAGGCGTTTGCGGCGCGGCCCGTTCGTGCGGTTGTCAAATATCCGGGACAGGCCGCGCAGGGAGCCGGGCGCACAGTCCGCATACTGGTAGCAATGGTATGCGTCTGGATAAAACCGTTCAATGAGCTGGTCCATGCTCGGGTGCGGGCATGTGTAGCACAAACCGCAGCCGCCGCACTGAACAATGGTGAATGTATGTTCTGAAGGGATCTCGTAGTCAAACGACGTTGCGAATGGAATCCTCTGCGAGCTGCCGCAATGCACGCAGTCCGGGGTTTCCCAGTTCATGGCGGATTCGTGTGTTGTTGTCATTTTTCCCGATTGATTTCCAGCGTTTTTCGGCCAATGCTTTCAGGCTGTTTCGCTGTGTTCGGATCAAGCCGCGCCGCCGGTTTTCTGGGAAACGAATTCATTGCAGCCTGTGGGCACCTGCGGCGCAACGGTTCGGACGGTGCGGAATCCCAGGCCTTCTATGTACCGGGTGATTTCCTTTGTGGTTGCGTATTCATAAGGGTAGCCGCCCACCCAGTTGATCACGTCATAAAAGAAGTACATGCCGCGCTGCTGGCGCAGGAGGTTGCGGCGTGTTACCAGTGCTTTGGCAGTGAAAAGCACGCCTGTGAACAGGTATATCATCAGCAGTTTGATGAGGCGTGGAGACACATTGTAGGTTTTTTTAATGAGGCTCCAGGCCGGGGATGACCAGTGGCGGTTGTAAATGGCGAGCACCAGGGCGCCGCCGGGTTTGACCAGGCCCGCGGCATTGGCCATGGCCTGGTGCATGCTGCCCGTGTGGTGCAGGGATCCCCATGCGTAAACGATGTCCGCGGGCGCCAGGGTTTTATTTGCCTGTTCATCGAGCACGGACATCTGCAGGAACTGAGGTGCCGCGCCCGGTCCGGGGAACCGGTTGCTGTTGGCGCGGGCTGTTTCCACGCACTCGGGATCTATGTCCAGCCCGGTCACGGGCCCGGCCCCGAGCCGGGCGGCGGCGATGGAGAAAAGGCCGGACCCGGAACCCACGTGCAGAAAAGACAGTCCGGCAAGATCCGGCCGGCCCAATAAACCGCTCACGGATTCCTGCGCTGTTTGCACGGTGTTCCGGTCCAGGGCCGCCTGGGAAAAAGCTCTCCAGTTTTTGCCGAATTCGAACATGAAGCGGAGGTCCTTACAAAAGAGTCACAAATCCGGCCGGGCAAAAAGTGTCTGTGATGGCGGCCGGAGCAGCGTCAGGAAGTAATTATTCGGCAAATCCTTAAGTATTGTCAACGTGCCGCCCGTGCGCGGCGCATTGGCTCGCTGTGCTGTTTCGGGTGCAGAGTGCGCGGTCTTCCGCGTTGTTTCCAGTTGTGATATACTAACATTTTTATCAGGAGAAAATGTGCTGCATTTTTGTCAGGCACATTCGTTCCATTGAATAGGTATGCATAATAATGCAAATATTAAACATGTATCCAATCCCCGTATTTATGTTGGTCTTTGCTCTGGCTCTGTTGCTGCGCGCCCGGCGCCTGCGGCAAAAGGGTCTGTTTTTGTGGGACGAGGCTGCGTTTGTGCGTGAAATGCGGGTTGCGTTTCGCACATTCGGGTTTTTGTTCGGCAACTGGAGTGAATTGTGGGCCGCGCGCCACAGCACGGACAAGGATATCCGCGACGAACTGCACAAAAAATACCGTGAGCAGGTCACCGAGGATTACGTTTACTACAAGCCGTGGCATATGTATGCGTTGCGCCTGGGCGTGGCCCTGAGCCGGCAAATGGATTTTGCCGTAGTGATACCGTCCCTGGTATTCGGAATGTCCGCACTGGTTGCGGTTTGCGCATTGGGAACCGTGCTGCAAGGGAGCGAAGCCGGGGTGCTGGGCGCCGCGGTGCTGGCGGTGAGCGGCATGCATGTGATGCACTCGCGGTCGGCCGAGCCCGAGCCGGGTACGGGCCTGTGTTTTACCCTGATGCTGCTGTGTTCCCTGGCGCATAAGGCCGGACTGGGGGCCGGGGGCGCGGCGTATCTGTGGAGCGCGCCGTCCGTGGCCCTGCTGGCCGGGTGTGGTGTGTTCCTGGCGGGCACGGTGCTGTTCAATCCGGGCTGGATTGCTTTGCCCCCGCCTGTTTTTTTAATGGGAGAGATCGTTTACGGCGTTGCCTCGGGAGGCGGGGCCGTGGCGCCCGTGGTTTCAATCGGGATTATCGCAGCCGCAGCCGCGGCCACAGTGCTGATATCCGACATTCCTTTCATTCTCAGCGCGCGGCTGGTCCCGAAAATCAATCTGGTTCCTCATAGTGTGAAGCTGATCCAAATGGTCTCGTTTCTGCTCAAGGGATTTTTGGCTCGGCGGGGTGCGGAAGGTGACAGTGAAGACGAACTCGGCGTGGCGCTGCCGCGATTTTATCACCTGCGGTTTTATCTGGATTTGCTGCGCCACACCGAGGGCGCTGTAGTTCTGGCCGCAGCGGTTGCGGGTATTGTTTTGGCATTCGCGAGGCACACGCCCGCCGGGCTCATGCTGGGCGTTCAGATAGTGATAATCCTGGGCATGCTTGTGGTGGTTCCCCAGAAAGCCGCGCGCGCCTGCGTGTTCTGGATGCCTCTGTTCAGCTTGTTCGCGGGCCTGGCCCTGGCGCAAGTCCCGGTGTGGCTGGGCCTGCCCGTGCTGGCGTGGATTCTTGTGCGCGGATTTGCGTATTGCTGGCGCATCGGCAGCCTGACGTCGGCCATGCGCCTGTCTGCGGAGTTTATTCGTGCGCGCGGCGATCAGGGTTTCGCCACCACGTCCGCCCCATTTACGCTGCTTTATAGTAACTCACGCCCCGTGGCGCCGCGCGATTACAGTTTTGTCTGCCATTTGCATTATCAGCAAAAGCTGCGGTATATTGTCTTGGATCACCACCAGCATTTTCCGGGAATGAAGTGGGATGAAACCCAGGATCTCATTCAGCAGCACTGTGGTTCGGTTTATGAAGTGGAGGATCCGTGCGCCACGTTTTTTCCGCTGCGCATGGAAACGGAAATCTATATGCGCAGCGCTGTGTATAAAGAAGGTCCCATCGATGTCGCACCCTGGAACCGGTTTCGCATGGATCCGTGCGAGAAGGATCGCCGCGTTCGGGTTTATGATTTGAGCGAGTTTTTTTCCAAAATAGAATCGCCGGGAATTTTTGAATATGTAAACCTGTTCCTGGCCCGGGACAAGTTTGAAAAATCCCAGTATGAAGAGGCTATGCTTCACCTGCGCTTTGCGGAGAAACACGGACTGCGCGAGGATTCGCGGGTCAAATACTATATCGCATTGTGCCACGGGAAAATGGGCAAGGAGGACTGGGCGCTTCGCATCATGAACAGGCTGGTCGAGGATCCCGCGACCCGCGAAGAGGTGCGCAACGGCGCGCTCATCTATATATACATGGGCATCATTCATGAAAAGATGCGTACAAATGATTTTGAAGCCGCCAGGGCGCATGCGCACAAAGTGCTGGAGGTGAATCCCTCGCATATGACCGCAAGGCTTTTTGACGCCATATGTGTTTTCCACCTCCAGGGCCCAACCGCAGGGCGGGTTGGATTGCTCAAGCTGGTGCGCGATCCCGAGTTCCCGGATTCCCACAAGGACCGGATCCGCGAGTTCGCACAGGTCAATGGCATCAACCTTAAATAACGCAAATACGCAATGCTTATCGAAGTGAATCGGCCGGGTTTGCGGGGTCACGCCCAGCGGCTTTGCCACTGGTGGAACACGAACAAGTTCCACAATTTTTTATGCTGGTCCTCGCGCCCGGACAAGTGTGCTTGCAGCAGGCGCTGCACCGCATCCGGGTTGAACAGGCCCTGGTCCGCAAGCGCTTTGTGCGAAAGTGTTTCCCGAAACATTTCTTTTAAATCGTCTTTAATCCATTTTGTGAGTGGAATGCCGAACCCTTTTTTACCGCGCTTGAGCACGAAATCGGGCACGAGCGGGGCCGCGGCTTTGCGCAGAATGTGTTTGGTCTTTAATCCATTGAGCTTGAAGTGCGTGGGCAGGCGCCAGGCGAATTCTACGATGCGGTGGTCCAGAAGCGGGGTGCGCGCCTCGAGAGAATGCATCATGGATGTGCGGTCCACTTTGGTCATAAGGTTTTCGCCCAGGTAGAATCGCAGATCCGTAAACATGGCGATGTCCACATCGGACCATTTTTCCCGCACGGGTCCGAGCGCCTGCCGGGCCGGCTCGAAGACGTCCTGGTTTTTGATCGTTTTCAGGAAATCGGGGTGGAGAAAGGCGTTGCGCTCGTTTGGAGCCATCGGGCCCAGCCACACGAATTGGCGCGCCATGGGATCGTAGGCTGCGCCTTCGGCGAATTTTATGATTTTAAAAGGCAGATTCATGTTTTTTTCGGAGGCGGGCAGCATGCGCGCGGCGCGCAGGCCCGCCGCGCGCAGGGGCGCGGGCACGCGCCGGTACAGGCCGTGCAGCTTGTGCGCCTGGTATGTGGGGTAGCCCGCGAACAGCTCGTCGCCGCCGTCGCCGCTGAGGGACACGGTCACGTGCCGGCGCGTGAAGCGCGAGAGCAGGTACGTGGGCAAAAGCGAGGGGTCGCTCAGGGGCTCGTCCAGGAGGTCGAAAATGCCGGGCAGCAACTCGAGCGCTTTTTTCAGGGACAGGCAGTCCTCGTGGTGGTCGGTGCCCAGGGCCTGGGCCGCGCGGCGCGCGTGCGCGGATTCGTCGAAGCTGGGCTCGTCGAATCCGATGCAGAAACTTTTAATGTGGGGCGAGAACCGGGCCGCGCAGGCCGTGGTGGTGGTGGAGTCCAGGCCGCCGCTGAGGAACACGCCCAGGGGCACGTCTGCGATGAGGCGCAGGCGCACGGCGTCCAGAATCAGTTCGCGCAACTGCTCGGCGGCCTCGTGTTCGGAGATGCGCATGGGCGGGTCCGCGGGCGGGTCCCAGTAGCGGCGCACGCGCACGGTTCCGTTTTTATAAATAAGCTGCTCGCCGGGCGCGAGTTTTTTAATGTCCCGGAATATGCTGCGCGGGGGCGGGATGTATTCATAGGTGAGGTACTGGTTGAGCCCGAACGGATCCATGGCGCGGGACACGCCCGGGGCGGCCAGCACGGCTTTGGCTTCGGAGCCGAACACCAGGCGGTCCGGCAGGGGCGCGTAGTAGAGCGGCTTGATGCCGATCCGGTCCCTTGTGAGCAACAGGGTGCGCGCGGCCGCGTCCCACACGGCGATGCCGAACATGCCGTTGAGGTGGTCCACGAAGTTTTCCCCGAATTCCTCGTACAGGTGGGGAATGACTTCGGTGTCCGAGCGTGTGTGGAACGTGTGGCCCTTTTTTTCGAGGTCTGCGCGCAGGGTTTGAAAGTTGTATATTTCGCCGTTGAACACCACCTGCACGGAGCCGTCCTCGTTGCCCATGGGCTGGCGGCCTGTGGACAGGTCGATGATGGACAGGCGGCGCATGCCAAGCGCCGCGCACGCGTCCGAGAACACGCCCTCGTCGTCGGGTCCGCGGTGGCGGATGGTGGCGCACTGGGCGCGCACATCCGCGGCCCGGTCCGGCCCTGGTTCCCTGCTCACGATGCCGCAAATTCCACACATGGTTTCATATTGTACAGCAAACGCGCGGGGAAAAGAATCCGTTCCGGCGCGGGGCGCGTGTTTTTGACAAACGCCGCGCCGCGCCGTAGAATCGGATCACTATGTCCCGGCGCATACGCGTTCTGCGCGTGCAGCACAGCCTTGTGGAGCCCACGAATCATGCGCTCCTTGATGAACTCCAAAAATTTCCGGATCTGGAAGTGCGTGCGCTGTGTCCGGCATGGGGCATTGAGAGCGGCAACCGCCGGGAGATACAGGAATCAGCGCACGAGGATATCACGGTGGCGCGCACGTTGCTCACCTCGCATTACGCCACCACGTTTTACGTCGAAAAATTCGGCGCCATGATCCGGCGGTTCAAGCCGGACATCATCAGTGTGCAGGAAGAGCCGTGGTCGCTGGCCATGGCCCAGGCCATGGCTTTGCGGCGCATGTCCGCGCCCAATGCGCATCTCGTGTTTGCATCGGCTCAAAACATTTTGAAAACGTATCCCTTTCCTTTTTCCGTGATTGAACGGGTTGCATTTCGCACCGCGGCCGGCGGGTTCGGGTGCTGCGAAGGAGTGCAGGACGTTGTCCGCGCCAAGGGGTTCGCCGGACCGTTCGAAGTGGCGGCCATGGGCTTGAACCCTGAATTGTTTGCATACACCAAGCACGGCGCTGTGAATGCGGGCGGCGATTTCGTGATGGGTTATGTGGGCCGGCTGATTGAGGCGAAGGGCGTGTTCACGCTGCTGCGCGCACTGGCCCTGGTGCGCGGCCCGGTGCGGCTGGACATGCTGGGCGGGGGGCCGGCGCACGATGCGCTGCTCAAAGAGGCGGCCGGGCTGGGCGTGGCGGGCCGGGTGCGGATTCTCGATCCCGTGCCCCATGCCGGGGTGCCGCGGGTCATGAAAGAGTTTGACGCGCTCGTTGTTCCCTCGGAAACCACGCCCACGTGGAAGGAGCAGTTCGGGCGTGTGATTGCCGAAGCGTTCAGCATGGGCCTGCCGGTGGTGGGCTCGGATTCCGGCGCGGTGCCGGAGGTTATCGGGGATGCCGGGCTTGTGTTCCCGGAGCGGAACCACAAGGCTCTGGCGGCTTGCCTTCAGTCCCTTATTGACAATCCGGAGCTTCTTCGGGATCTGTCCGCCAAGGGGCGCGCCCGGGCCATGGAATTATTCACCTGGCGCAAGCTGGCGCAGCAGACGCGGGACCTGTTTTTGAAAATCATGGGCCCGTGACCGGAATGGCATAGCGCGGCCGTGCGCGCCGCGGGGCGCGCGCATATTATTTCCCAAGTTCACAAAGGATATCCGTGACATCACGCAGAACGCGGTCCAGGGTGAAGCGCTCCAGGGCGCGCGCCCGGCCGGCGGCGCCCATGGCCGCGCGCCGGCCTGGGTCGCTGAACAGAGATGACAGCTCCCGCGCCAGCGCCTTGTCGTCCCCGGGGGGGAAGAACACGCCCGTGCGGCCCGGTTCGATGATTTCCAGGGGGCCGCCGTGTTCCGCGGCCGCCACGGGTTTTTCAAGCAGCATGGCTTCCACGATGCTGCGGCCGAAGGATTCCGGCTCGCGGGACGCCTGCACATACACGTGCAGCAGGGCGATAAGGTCGTAGATGTCGGAGCGGTGGCCTGTGAAGATCACGCGGTCCTGCACGCCTGCGGCGCGGGCCATGCCGCGCAGTTCATCAAGATAGGATGCGCGATAATACAGGGCGCCGCCGGCGATGAGAAACCATGCGTGCGGGATTTCGGGAGCGATGCGCGCGGCGGCGCGAATGATTGTGGGAATGTCTTTGAGCGGGTCCAGGCGGCCGGCCGTGCCCGCGATCAGGGCATTGTCCGGCAGGGTGAACGCGCGGCGCAGGGCCGCGGGGTCGCCTGTGGCGCGCACGGCGTCCGGGTCCAGCCCGTTGTACACCACGCGGCAGTCCGGGTGATTGCGAAACGGGGCTGCGGTGAACCATGAGTTGCAGATCACCGTGCGCGCCAGGGAGCGCGCCAGGGTGGTGATAAACGCGCGCGCTGGTTTTGCGGCGTGATAATCGCGCACATGCCACAGCGCGGGGATGTGCGCGCGGTGCCCGGCCAGGCCGCCCAGGATGTGCGCTTTGGCCGAGTTGGTGTAGATGAGTGCGGCGTGTTCCTGCCCGGCCAGGCGGGCCAGGGCGCGCACCACGGGCTGTGCGGCCAGGGCGCGGCGCACGCCCTGCACGGCGCGCGCCGGGTTCAGGCCCAGGTCGCCGCGTGTGGCCTCAAGCACATCCGGGGGCGCGGGAATCACGTGCGCGGCCACGCCCGCGCTGCGTGCGGCGTCCACCAGGGGCCCCTGGGCCAGGCTGCACAGCATGGGATGCACGCGCGCGCGGTCCAGGTGCTGCAGGATTTCGAGCAGGCTGCGTTCCGCGCCCCCGAATTCGGCGGCGTGGGTTACGAATAATGTGCGCACGGGCTTCAAAAGAATCCGCTTCTCCCGGGTTTGGTTCTCAAGGCAATCATACTCCAAAGCGGCCCGGGGCGGCAAATGCGTGTTCGGGGCGGCGCGGCCTTGTGTTGAATCGAATCTGTAATAAAGATAAAATGCAGGCAAGACTGAACCGTGCGGAGTTGTGCGCGTGCGGTAGCCCTGGAGGCCCTGATGCGTATTCGACACATATCCCCGCTTGTCCTCGCGATCCTGCTGGTGCTGATGTTGGGCGCGGCGTCGTGCCGCAACCGCACGGACCGCGTGCGCCAGGACAGCGGATTGTATCCCATGGTGGAGAACGGCAAGGTGGGATATATCAATGGCAAAGGCAAAGTGGTGATCAAGCCGGAGTTCGATTTGGGCGGAGATTTCTACGAGGGGCGGGCCGTGGTGCGCAGGGGCGGCGAATATGGATTTATCAATAAAAAGGGCAAGGAGACAATCAAGGCGCAGTATGCGGATGCGGCGCATTTTTCCGATGGCCTGGCCGCGGTGAGCAAGACAGACGGCGGCAAGGTCCGCTGGGGCTATGTGGCAAAGAATGGCAAAGAAGTTATTCCGTGCCAGTACAAGGCCGTGGGCCTGTTTTCGCAGGGTCTGGCGCCGGCGGTGTCGGGCAGCAAGTGGGGTTACATCAACCGGGACGCCGCATCTGCCGTGGAGTC
>Ga0351840_1058_pt1 | contig 20893 bp, 16 predicted proteins | sample BONcelHFGM3001E5_FD_206883 | JGI IMG/M metagenome (GOLD analysis project Ga0351840, IMG submission 206883) | Enriched cells from coal bed in the Powder River Basin, Montana, United States - BONCAT cells FGM rep1 HSBNCT.FGM.300.1.E5 ... | reverse complement strand
TGTGAAGGACATTGCCACGGGCACGCGCTGCACGGCGGTGGGGTTTAATCCCTGCGGTGAGTGCTTCTGGTGCAAGCAGGGCAAGCCGCACCGCTGTTCCGCAATGGAGCTGCTCGGGTATCAATTCCCCGGCGCGATGGCCGAATATGTTCACGTGCCGTTCGCGGCGCCGGGCCGCAGCGTCTTTCCGCTTCCCGAAGAACTGACTTACGAAGATGCGGCATCCGTCGAGCCGCTCTCCATTTCCTACTTCTCCGTGAATCGGGCGCAGCCCAAACCCGATGAGGTTGTCGCCGTCATCGGCATGGGCGTGATCGGCCTTTACGCCGTCCAGGTGCTGAAGTCGATGGGCGTGGAAAAAGTGATCGCCGCCGGAAGAAGGCCCGCACGCCTCAACGCTGCCAAGCTCTGCGGCGCCGACCCGGTCATTGACGCCGCAAGCCAAGACACGCTGGCAGCCGTGATGGAAGCGACCGGGCAACTGGGCGTCAACACGGTTGTGGAATGCGCGGGCAATCAGACCACGTTCGACCAGTCGGTCGCCATGGCGCGGGGCGGCGGCAAGATTCTGCTGGTCGGCGTCTACGAAGAGGCGCTCAAATGGGATCCCCTGCCCGTCATCGGCAAGAATCTCACGCTGGTCGGCTGCCTGGGCGGCAATTTCCGGGCTTCGATCGAACTGCTCAAAAGCGGCAAGGTGAAAACAAAAAATATGATCTCGCATTTCTTCGGGCTTGACCAGGCGGCGGAAGCCTTCCGGACACAGTTGCAGGACCCGACGGCGATCAAGGTCATGATCAAACCCTGAAAGATTGAACAATGAACGAAGCGTATTTGAAACCAACAGAATTTGTCGACAGCGATTCACCGGCGGTCCGCGACTTTGCCGAAAAGACGACCGCCGGTGCCGTGACGCCGCGGGAGAAAGCCGTCCAACTCTATTACGCCGTCCGGGACGGGATCTATTACGATCCCTACCGGATTGATCCTTCCAGAGGCGCTTTCAAGGCCAGCACGATCCTCGCCAAAGGATACGGCTACTGCGTGGCCAAGGCGGTCGTGCTGGCAGCCGTGCTCAGGGCGGTGGGCATTCCCTGCAAACTGCATTTTGCCGATGTTCGCAATCACCTGACGACGGAAAGGCTTAAGGCGCTGATGCAGACGGATACTTTTTTCTATCATGGTTATAATGATATCCATCTCGACGGCCGCTGGGTCAAAGTAACGCCGACATTTAATTTGTCGCTTTGCGAGAAATTCAAAGTCAAGCCGCTCGACTGGGACGGCGCAGCAGATGCCGTATTTCATCCCTTTGACCTTGCCGGCCGCAGACACATGGAATATATCAAGGATCATGGCTCCTTTGCCGATCTGCCGTATGACGCGATCATCAACACCTTCCTCACCTGCTACGGCGACGCGGCGAAAAATCAGCTGAGCCGGCCGAACCAGGCCGGGGATTTTGAAAGCGAAGCTCAAATGGAAGCGGAAAAGAAAACGTCATCTTTCGAAAATTCAAAAGAGTAGGCCTCCGCCAGCGGTGCGGGGCTATTTATCGCGACAGAGCGGATTACCAGGAGTGTGGGTAAAATCAGATAACCCTACAATCATACATATGCCAGAATTCAGATCAACGACAATTTTGAGGAACAGCTGTGACACGAAATTTCGACTTAACTGAACTCAAATCCATCCTAGACGACCGTCGGGTTTCTGCAGGCGAGTCTGTTCTCAACCTGCACTCACACGATGAATCCTTTCACGCCGCATCGCTCCCGGACGTTGTCGTCTGGCCGCAGACCACTGCGGAAGCGAGCCATCTTGTCGTTTGGGCCGGACAGCATAAAGTGCCTGTCACCGCCTGGGGCGCGGGAACCAGCCTGGAAGGCAATCCCATTCCCGTAGAGGGCGGCATGGTCATGGATTTTGCCGAAATGAACCGCGTCATCGCCGTGCGCGCGGAAGACTTTCAGGTTGATGTCGAGGCCGGGGTCATTTACAAGGAGCTCAACCGCGTCCTCGCCCGCGACGGTCTTTTCTTTCCGCCTGATCCCGGCGCCGCGGCCACCATCGGCGGCATGATCGGCAACAACGCCAGCGGCATCCGCTCCGTGCGCTACGGCGCAACCAAAGATTACGTCATGCGGCTCACCGTTGTCCTGCCGGACGGTTCTGTGATCCGCGTGGGCAACAGCGCCCGGAAATGTTCATCCGGCTACAACCTTCCCGCGCTTTTTACCGGCTCGGAAGGAACACTGGGCATCATCACCGAAGCGACTCTGAAACTCGTCGGCCTCCCCGTCAACTTCATGGCCGTCCGGTCAACCTTCCCGACCGTTCTCCATGCGACGACGACGGTTTACCAGATCATGCACGCCGGGCTTACGCCCGCCGCCATGGAATTTCTGGACGGCAACGTCATGCATGTGCTGAACGTCGACCGGGGGCTCGCCCTGGATGAGAACCCCACGCTGCTGATGGAATTCTCCGGATACAGCAGAGAGGGGCTGGCTGAGGAAATGGCCTTCGTGGATGAGATCTGCCAGGCAAACGGCGCGCTGACGCTCGACTGCGGCATCGGCTCCGAGGAGCGGGCGCGCCTGTGGGAAATCCGTCATCAGACCTATGAATCCATCAAACGATACCACATCGGGCTGGCGCCGCTCATCATGGATGTCGCCGTACCGCTTTCGCGCTACAGCGAGATGGTGGAGTTCAGCAAAGAGGTCGTCCGGGATCTCACCGGCTATCTTTTCGGCCACGCGGGAGACGGCAATATCCACGTTCACGTCATGGACGATCCCCGGGATCCGCAGCGCTGGTCGCGCGTCGAAGAAGCAAGCCGCTCCATTGTGATGAAGGCGCTCGAATTCGGAGGCACCTGCACCGGCGAGCACGGCGTCGGCATCGGCAAAAGCTGCTTCATGTCCGAGGAACACGGCGAGAGTCTTGCCCTTATGAAGAAGCTTAAAGCTTTGCTCGACCCGGAGAATCTCTTCAATCCGGGGAAATTTTTCCGGTAAACGATCTTCGTTATCCCCCCTCCGCTCCGTCCCCGCCCGCCAGGGGCGGGGAAGTTTCTCCCGCTGATTCAATTATCCTGATTGAACCCCTCATTTCACCTTGCCTGTAAACAGTGTTCACTTAACTCTTGACATCTGGCACCGCCCGATCTTATATTTTCGACCCCTTTGCATCAGAACCGGAAATGGCGACGGGATATGTTAAAGGAAATCTGAAGGAGGAACACCATGGATCTTGATTCGTTATTTTATCCCAAGAGCATCGCTGTAATCGGCGCATCCAACAATCTGGGCGGCGGAAAAATGCCCTACTTTCAAATCATCCGGGCCAACGCTTTTGCCGGGCCCATTTACCCGGTCAACCCCAAGCGCGGTGAGCTCGACGGCCTCCGGGTTTACGGCTCGATCGACGAACTGCCCGAACCGGTGGACTTCGCCATTGTCGCCGCACCCGTGGAGCAATCTCTGGACATCGTCCGGGCGGCCGTCCGCAAGCACATCAAGTTTATCCATTTCTTCACCTCCGGTTTCGGCGAAACAGGGAACCGGCAGCTCGAAGAGGATATGGTCCGGGAAGCCCGCAAAGGGCACCTCCGGATCGTCGGCCCGAACTGTATCGGGGTGCACTGCGCCGAATCGAAAATTTCATTCACCCTGATCCCGCCGCTGGAAACGAACGGCACAGTCGCTTTCCTGGGACAGTCGGGAGGCGTCACAGGCAATTTTCTGGCGATGGCCTCAACCCGGAAAATTCCGCTCAATAAGGTCGTCTCCTACGGGAATCAAATCGATCTCCGTCTGGAAGATTATCTGGACTATCTGGCCGATGACAAGGAAATCCGGCTCATCGCCTGCTACGTGGAAGACATCAAGAACCCGCAGGCGTTTCTCCGGACGCTCAAGCGGACAACCGTCAGGAAGCCGGTGATCATCCTCAAGGGGGGGAAAACCGAGACGGGCTCCAAGGCCGCGGCGAGCCATACAGGCGCCATGGCGAGCAATTACACCATCTGGGCCGCCGCCGTAAGACAGCACGGCGCCCTCCTGGTGGACGATTTCGATCAGTTGATGCACCTGGTGATGCTGGGCACGGCGGAAAAGCTCCCGCGCGGGAAACGCGTCGGGTTCCTGGGCGCGGGCGGCGGCATCTCCGTCCTCTTCAGCGACCTCGCCATCGAGTCGGGACTTGCCCTCCCGGAATTGGGCCCGCGGGCCCAGCAGATGATCAGCGAAAAAATCATGGGGGTCAATACTTCGACGGTCAACCCGGTGGACCTGGGGGCCTTCGGCTTCGACCTCAACGTCATGCTGCACACCATGAAAGCCATGGATGAAGACGACGCAATCGACGTCATCATCCCCTACTTCTCGGTGGAATACATCATGCGTTCGGAATTCTTTCTCAAGGTGAAAAATAACGCCGATACCATTCTGGAAATGGCGAAACAGATCAACAAGCCGGTTGTCCCCATCCTGTCGAGCTTTGTTGAAGACGACCTCGAGGCGGAGCGCACCAGGATTGAAACGTTCGCCAAACTGCGCAAGGCCGGATTCCCCGTCTATACCAAAATACAGGACGCCGTCTACTCCATCGGCGCCTACTACGAATGGGTGGCCCGGCACGCCCGCGCGTAAGCAAGGCATGCGGTATGAATGTGCCGAACCTGCCGGCAGATGCCGGGGTTAAGTAATGTCCTTCAGAATGACGGAAACCGCTACTCATATGCGCGTGCTCATGTGACGATGATTCGTCTTCGGTTCAATACATAATCTGACCGCCGCAGACATTCATGGCCTGGCCTGTGATACCTCTGGCCTCATCGGACGCAAGATAAACGGCCAGGCCCGCGATCTCCTCCGGCTCCAGCAGACGTTTTTGCACACTCAGCTCAGCAATCACACTCTCCGCCTCTGCTTTGCTGATCTTCCGGGCGCCGGCCACAAAATCCAGAAGCCCCCCTTCGCCCTCCATCATTTCAGTCCTCACCGCGCCCGGACAGATCGCATTCACCGTGATGCCCGGAACTTCGATAAAGCCCATCTCCAAAGCCAGCGACCTGGTCAAACCGAGGAGGCCGTGCTTGGAAGCGGCGTAGGCGCTGCCGAACATATGCCCGGCCTTGGCGTTGACCGATAAAATATTGATGATCCGACCCGTTTTCCGGGGGATCATCGTTTTCAGAAAATACTTGGTCATAAGAAATGTCCCGATCAAATTGACCTGGATGACCCGCTGCCAGGCATCGTCATCGGAATCGGCGGTCAGGGACCTCGCCTGAACACCGGCATTGTTAACCAGGATGTCGGGCGGTCCGAACCGTTCAATGGTTTTGGCAACAGCATTTTCGATATCACTTTTTTTGGCAAGATCCCCCACGACGGCAAGGACTTCCCCCTTCATCGCTCTGATCTCTTTTTCGACCTGCTCCAATTGGCCGGCGGTCCTGGCCACCAAAACCAACTTCGCCCCTTCTTTGGCCATAGCCAGCGCAATAGCGCGTCCGATGCCTCTCCCGCCGCCGGTGACAACCGCAACCTTGTTTTTGAGTTTCATGAAAAATATCCTCCCTGTTTATTTTTTATATATTCAACAATTTCCATTTTTTGAGAGTTTTACGTATATCCCTGCCCGTCCTATATAACGGCCGGATATTCTTTGACAAGATTTTACTTCCTTTTGAGCTCGGGAGAAGCTGCCGGTTCCACTCTTCATTACCTTGCATATGTACGTACATTTTTCGGAGTATCCCCCAAACCCGATCCAAGTTCAGATGAACAAGCCGGCTTTCGGCTATTTACATCGCCGGGAAACGGGCGTAGCATGATGCTCAAAAGAAGTTTGCGATAGCGGAAAAAAGGATCATGACCAGGCAAAAGAGAAATGTCCCGGATTTAACTTCCGGAAAATCATCGCTGGGGTATAATCCCTTCGATCGCCTGAAAGGGCTGCTTTCGACCGGGGAGATCCCCCCCGCCGCGTCTGCCCGTGAGAAAGAGCAAGAGAAGAATGAAGCACCGGCCGATCTGCCGACAGAGGAGCAGCTCTTTTCTGAAGCGATGAAAGGCGTTCGTCCGATTCCCGGAGATCATGCCGCTCCGGAGAATGCGGCAATCAAACCTCCAGGAAAGGGCGGGTATATTCCCGATGATGAAGCCTTGTCGCAGCTTGCCAAACTGGTCGATCGCGGAGAAGGTTTTGTCGTCTCCGACACGCCGGAGTACATGGAAGGAACTGGATACCATGCCCGCCGGGAGGTTGCGCTCGCGCTGCACCGGGGAGATTTTTCAATTCAGGGTCACATTGACCTTCACGGAATGAACGTGGAGACAGCCAGAGAGGAATTTGAGTCGTTCATGAAATCGTCTTACCTTGCAGGAAAAGGGGCCGTGCTCGTCATTCACGGACGCGGTCTTTCCTCTCCGGGCGAGGCCGTCTTGAAAAATAAAGTCCGCGAATGGCTGAGCCACAGCTACTGGCGCAAACGCGTACTGGCCTATGCCAGTGCTCAGTCGCATGACGGCGGTGCGGGAGCGACCTATGTACTGTTGCGCGACCGTTCGGTGTCCAAAAAATCCGGAAAGAAAAAGTGACAAAGACCGGAAGCTTCTTCTTGCGGACTAGATGGATTTCTCCCAGCCCTGCCCGAAATCAGCAAGCGGTCTCACGTTGGCAACGGAAAACGTGACGGCCGCGTAAATCATCTTGCCGGCGGCTTCCCCGGCTTTTTCGCTGATCATTTTTTTCATCAGATCGACATTGTCTCCCGACGTCTCGAACTTGGTCATCTTCAGGTAGATTCTGAGCCCCTTCCATTCAAATATGCTTTTCCCGGGCTCCATGATCATGTAACAGGCGTTGGGATTTTCCTGGAGATTAGCCAGTGTTTTATTTTTACCGAGAGCGACCATAACCGTTTGGTCGTCAATCATCCGCGGGGATCCGAAATAGGCTGAATCCACCTCTCCTGCCTTGTTGCTGGTACTCAGCACACCAAGACGGGGTTGCTTGTTGAAATATTCCGTTAGACTTTTGGACATATAAATTTCCTCCCTAATCGTTATTTTTGAACTTGGATTTGGCCCTCATTCTTGCAGAGTTTAAAGTTAATGGTCAAAACGAAAGACGGACGGCCCTTCCCGCCGTCAGCATTCCGAAGGCGCCCGGCTCTTGCATCTCCAGCGGCTTACGCATGCTTCATGATGATCCCTTCCACGACATGAGACACATTTTCACACCCGTCAACAGCTTCTTCCAGCAGCTCAAAGATTTCCTTCCATTTAAGCAATTCAATGGCATCTTTTTCTTTGATAAAAAGATCTTTAATGATGGTTCTTAAAATGACATCGCCGGCATTTTCCAGGGTGTGGATTTCCACGCAGCCGTCCAGAATGATTTGACTGTTCTTCATATTACGCAGGCCCCCGACGACAACCCCGACTTTTTCGATCGCCTGAAAAAGTACTTCCGCCTGTTGGATAATCGCGTCATCCGGCTTTTTAACCTGATACATATGGAGGCGAACGGCGGTGCTTTCGACTGCATCCAGGATGTTGTCCATCTTATTGACCAGCGCGTATATATCTTCCCGGTCGAGGGGAGTCAGAAAGGATTTGTGCATTCTTGCGTATGTCTTATGCGCAATAACATCCGCTTCATGCTCAATTTCTTTGAGCCTCGAAACTCTGGCCTCCGTATAATTGTGGTTTCGGGTCATTTCCAGGAAGAACAGACCGCCTTGTGCAATCTTGTTTGCCAACTGATCAAAATAGTCAAAAAAATCCTCTTTTTTTCGAAAAAGGCTCATAGAGTGTCTCCTTTTATTTTTTCCCAAGAGCGGCCTTCTCCTGGCGATCGGATACTGGAGCGATTCTTCAGATTGATATCCTGGGGTCGCACATAATTTGAAGGCCATCCCAATACTTCGTTTCAACCCGGGCCTGTTGCCGATTGGTGACGCAATGATGACAGCATTTTAAAAGAAGTCAATGGGTAATCAACAACCTTGCAGCAAGTTGTCGAGGTATGAAATGAACGTTATTATTTCGCTGCAGGCTGCGGAGAATTAACGCTCGTCCCACTTAAGCGGGATTAACAAAGCCATGGACAAACCGGCTTGAGATCGCGCTTAACGGACCTGAAGGTTATCGAGTTACTTTCTTTGCAGAAAATCTCATTTAAATCGTTCTTTTGATTCCGGTAAATAAAAAAACCGGAACCGGCGCGGGGCCGATTCCGGTTCGTTTTACGTCAGGTCGTTTTTGTTATTCGCCCCAGCCGTTTTTGCCTTTGCAGCGATCCAGTTTCTGATCCATCCAGGGAAGAACTTTGGCGGCCGGAATAACGAACGTCGGGCCGTAAGACGATGAAGTCTTGTACCAGTAATACGGCGCAATATTCATGGACGCTTTCTGGCCCTCCCAAGTCACAAATTCGGAAACGGCCATATCCTGAACGATCTTGTGATCGCACGCTCTCATTTTGACCACTTTCCCGTTCACATACTTGTACGTATCGTTTTCCCACACAGAGATAATCTTTTCCGGATCCGTGCTCTGCGCGCGTTCAATGACGCTCATCAGCCAATAGGTAACGCTGGTCCATGAACCGAAATTGCCGAAGTAATGTTCAAACAGTTTGCCGTTGTAAGGCGCCGTTTTCCATGTCGTCTTCCACAGACCGTTCCAGGCCTTGTAAGCCTTGACATACCCCGTTGATTTGAACTGGGGATTCGCGGTCCAGAAAGAGCTCAGGTTAACCAGGCCTTTCGTTCCTTCCACGCCGACGTCGTTGAGCGTGTTGGGATCATCGATATAGACATTGGCAAAAGGCAGCATGACTCCCATCTGGCGCGATTGCTTCAGAAGATTCCCGGCATCGGGAAGCCAGTCGCCTGTAAAGATCACCTCGGCACCGGAAGCCTTGATCTTCGTCAGGTACGGGGCATAGTCGGTCAGGAAGAGTTTATGATAATCTTCACCGACCAGGGTCGCTTCAGGGTAATATTCTTTCAGGCCATTCTTGAAATTTTCGGCAAACTCATGGCCGAAAGCATAATCCTGGTTGAGGATATAAAACTTTTTCTCTTTCTTCTTGATCTGCCCGTAATAGTAGGCTAAGCCGCGGGCGTTTTGCTCCGTGGAAAAAGCGGTGTGGAAAGCGTAGCGGGAGAAATTGCCGGCATTCTGCAGATCGTCGGACATACAGGTTGCATTAATGGCAATCACTTTGTATTTGTTGGCCGCTTCATTGATAATCCTCATCAGATGGCTTCCGTCCGTTCCCCAGAGAACATGAACTTTTTCCTGCAGGATCATGCGCTCGACCACTTTTTTACATTGATCGGCCTTCCCCATATGATCAGCCTTGATGACCTCAATGAATTTCTTCTTACCGTCTACCATGATGCCGCCCCGCTTATTCAAATCATGGGCCACCCAGTTGACGACGAGCCAGTAGATCTGGCCGTTGATCGCCGAAGGGCCGGAAAATGATGCAACGAGAGCAATCTTAATGGTGTCGCCGGTGGGTTGAGTGATATTGGCCGGATCAAAACCGGACATATCGCCCATTTTATCCGCGTTGAAAGCCGCCTTGGCCTCCGCCGCTTTCTCCGTCTTGGCGGGTTTCGCCGCCTTAGCCGCCGCGGCGGTGGACGGTCCATAGGCCACCAGAGATAAAACGACAATCATCAACAATAGAACTGAAAAACGCTGAAACAAACTTCTCATGATCAAAACATCCTCCTTTTTCATTTTATCATCAAGGTTTGAAACCTGATTTCAATGCTTGCGGATGGGACATTGCAGTACGGATTTGTCTTATACCAATAGTCAGATAAAGTCAATAAACTCTATATTTAAAAATACATAATAATAACAAATAATTAAGTATATGATATTTTTATTTTGAACAACGATCGCTGGTTGTATATTTCACGGTTCTGATTCGAGGGTTCGGCCTGCCCAGCCCGGGCGTCAATAATAAAAAGGGACGGCTCGCATCCAATCTTTCATTCGCTTACGTTTCGAGAGACAATCGGGGCCATCCGGAATACCCGCGGGCCTCAGGCAAGACCATATTCTTTTATTTTGCGATAGACGGTCATTCTGGATAGATTCATTTTTTTGGCGATTCTGTTTTTGGGAATGCCCATGGCGATCATTTGTGAAAGCATTTTCTTCTCGGCCTTCTTCTGAAGGGAACCGTAGTCTTTTATTTCCGTAACGATGCTGTCCGGGTTTTCAAAACCTGGTTGTCCTTCTCTTGCGGCCTGTCCGGCGGGCCTCGTGTTTACGTTGCGGAAATCCAGAATTTCGGCCGGAATAAGATCCGCCGTCAGCTCATTCGCGTGAGCAACATTCATCATACGTTCAATGATATTCTGCAATTCCCGGACATTTCCCGGCCAGGGATAGCCAAGAAAGGCGTCGATGACCCGCTTATCAATCCGATCGATTCGTTTTCCCATGATCTTTGCATACTTGCCGACGAAATAATCGGCAAGTATGCCGATATCATCCGGACGTTCCTGCAGGGGAATCAACTGAATCATCAAGACATTCAACCGGTAGTAGAGGTCTTCCCGGAAGTTCCCCCGTCTGACTTCCTGGGGCAGATCCCTGTTGGTTGCCGCAATAATCCGGACATCGACCGGCCGGTTCCGTTTGCCGCCCAGGCGGACAATGGATTTATCCTCGATGACGCGGAGGAGCACGGCCTGCAGCTCCAGAGGCGTTTCGGCGATTTCATCGAGAAAGATTGTTCCCCCGTCAGCCAGTTCGAATTTTCCCTGATTGCCTCCCCGGCGCGAACCGGTGAAAGCGCCGTCCGAGTAGCCGAAGAGTTCGCTGGCGATGAGGTCCCGCGGAATGGCCGCACAATTGATGGCAATATACGGGCCGCTTTTCCGCTCGCTGGCATTATGGATCGCCTGCGCAAAGATGTCTTTTCCCGTTCCGCTCTTTCCCAGAAGAAGAACGTTCGACGTACTGTGCGCGGCAAGCTTGGCCTGCTCGATGGTCTTTAAAAATTTGACGTTCTGCCCGTACACATCCTTGAATTGCAGATTAGCCTTGGCCCCGATCATTTTGGCAACCAGGGTCTTGACTCTCTTGATTTCCGTCAGGATGATGATTTTGCCCAGGACGTCCCCTTGCGGGGAATGGATGGGATTACAAGTCATCGTATAGTCGTTGCCTTCATTCTCGGAGAAAATTCTGACTTCCATGTCCGTGACGGTTTTGTCAGTGCTGATCATGCTCAGGAACCGGTTGTTGCCCCTGCTCAGGACGTCGCGGATATGCTGCCCCTCCACGTTCCGGGTATCGAGGCGCAGCATTCTTCCGGCGTTTTCATTGATCAGAGACACCCGGCCGGCATTGTCAATGGTAATGAGTGCTTCGGGAATGGAGGCAATGACGGTTTTTTGATAGCTCGCAGCAATATTGGCTTCCGCGAGCGCCTTCTGGATCTGCAATTGATTTTCAATGGCCTTGGCGGCCGCGACGGCCATGGCGAGCGTATTCGGAGAGACGCCGTAGTAATAGCTCATAATGCTGATGCCGCCGATGAATTTGCCGTCCGGGTCATGGATGGGAGCGCTGGAAATCGTGTCTCTGTGAAAAGCCTGCTTGTAATGCTGGGAGGCAAAAATGCGGATGGGCTGCTGCAAGACCACCAGGGTCCCCACCGCGTTGTTGCCGGCCTGCGCTTCGTCCCACAGAGCACCGACCACCCAATTTCCCTTGACGGCCTGTTCCTTGAATTCATCCCGGATCATGATTTCCAGTAAATATCCCCGGTGATCGAAAAGGGTAATCGTAAACCGCGATCCGCTCATGAACCCGTAAATATGATTCATGAAGATCCGGCTGTGCCGGATAAAGTACTCATTCTCCTTGAGCAGGGCCTGCAATTCCTTCCCGGAGAGAATCTTGTTTTGCGGTTTGGCCAGAGGATCGATTCCCATGGCCCGGCATCGCTGCCATGATTCCAGAATGACGGGGGGAACAATCGCGGTATCGATTCGCATATCGCCGTTCATGAATTTCTGCCATTCTCCGAGCGTACTGAGATATTTCTTTTCAAAATATTCCGGGGCGACCGGATAGGAAACAGAATTCGATTCCGTCCCGGTATTTACAGATTTTTCAGTCATACTTTTTCCGTTCTTTCGTTGTTATTTTCTCATTGATAATTCACGTAACACGACTGTTTCCAAAAGGTAACATCACGTAACATTAATGTAACAGTTATGTAGCACAAAAATCATGAAAAAGTAACCAACATTTTAATATGAATAATAACATATTAATATTAAACGGTATATATTGCAGGCGAACATCTGGTACAAAGAATGCTAGTAAGACACAACAGAAAATCATTATTCAGTGCCGCCGACCCGCCCGGAGTTTTTCATTGGATTCAGTGATTTCCTGAACCCGACACAGCATTTCATTCGAAAGGAAGGTAACATATATTGGATTCAAAACCCTGGCACCGTCATTACGATTACGACGTACCTACGACCATCCGTTATCCCCAGGTACCCGCTCACAACGCTATTCACATATCGGCGGCATATCTTCCCAAAAAAGCGGCCGTGAATTTCTACGGCACAGAGCTGACGTTTGTTCAATTGCGCGAGCAGATGCTGCAGTTCGCCAACGCCATGGGGGCGCTGGGTGTCAAAAAATCGGAAAGAGTCGGCATTGCCCTGCCCAATTGCCCGCAGTACATCATCGCTTACCTGGCCGTTCTTTCTCTGGGCGGCATCGTTGTCAATATGAATCCCCTGTATACCCATGACGAACTCAAGTTCATGATGGAAAATACGGGAATGGAAACCCTTATCACCTTTGACGGCGCATTGCCCACCATGAGGCCGCTGGCCAGGGAATTGGGGATCAAGCGGGTGATCGTGACGCGGCTGACGGACTACATGAAGGAATTCGATGTGAGCACGGCCAAAAGCCTGGGGCTGGAGGACGGCTGGCATCATTTTTCCGCACTCCTGAAAAACAGCAGCAACAAAAGCATCCCCCGCGTCGCCATCACCCCAAGTGATCCGGCCATGATCCAGTTTACCGGCGGCACGACAGGCCTTCCCAAAGGGGCGGTCCTGACCCATGCCAACATTATCGCCGCCATATATGCAGCATCCTTATGGGGGTCGAAAACAAGTACGCTGGTTCCTCCCCAGGACAGCACCGTTCTGGGCGTCATCCCTTATTTCCATATTTACGGCAATATCGTGGCGATGAACTGCGCCTTGTTCAGCGGCGCAACGCAAGTTCTTTTGCATCGCTTCGATCTGGAAGAAGTATTAAGCACGATCGCCAAATTCGATCAGATTTCATTTTTCCCGGCCGTGCCGACGATGATCACGGCCATCGTCAATCATCCCAAAGTGCACGAGATGAAGCTCAATGAACGCATCCGGTATTTCAATTCCGGCGGCGCTCCCATGCCCTCCGAACTCATTGCGCGGGTCCGGGATATGGGGATTTTCTTCGGCGAGGGCTATGGAATGAGTGAATCGACGGCGCTGGGCATCTCCAACCCGGTCATCGGCTTAAGCAAAACGGGCTCCGTCGGTATCCCCTATATCGATACGGATGTGCGTCTTGTCGATCTGGAAACCGGCACCGCGGATGTGAAGCCCGGCGATCCCGGGGAAATCATCATGAAAAGCCCATTCGTCATGAAGGAATACTGGAACAACCCCGCGGAGACGGCCAACCAGATCAGAGACGGCTGGCTCTTTACGGGCGACATTGCCCAGGCGGATGAAGACGGGTACATCTATATCGTGGATCGTAAAAAGGACATGATCATCGCCGGCGGGTTCAATATTTACCCCCGCGAAGTTGACGAGGTGCTCTATCAACATCCCAAGGTGTCCGAAGCGGTGACCGTCGGCATCCCCGACGCCTATCGGGGCGAAACCATCAAAATTTTCGTGGTGCTCAAACCCGACGAGGTCTGCGAAGAGAAAGAAATTATAGATTTTTGCAAGACCAAACTGGCACCCTATAAAGTGCCCAAAAAGGTCGAATTCCGGGATGCCCTGCCGAAATCGGCTGTCGGCAAGCTTCTTCGGAAGATTCTCCGTGACGAGGAAACAGCCAAAACTAAATAATAGATAAAGATATTTAACCATTAAGAGGAGGTAGTATGAGAACAAAACAGGATTACATCAAGGGATTGTCCAAAATGAAGCGGAACTGTTACTATGACGGCCAGTTGATCGACCGCGACGACCAGCTGCAGATGGACTGCTTAAATGTCATCGGGACGACTTACGACGAAGCGGCCAAACCCGAAAATCAGGATCTGTGTACGGCGATTTCGCATCTGACGGGCGAGCGGATCAACCGCTATACGCACATCCACCAGAACACGGACGACCTGCACAAGAAACAGGACATGACCCGCATGCTCTGCCAGAAAGTCGGCGGCTGCATTCAGCGCTGCATGGGCATTGACGGCACGAACGCCATTTACAATGTTTCCTACGAAGCGGACAAGTTAAACAACGGCGCCACCCAGTATCATGAAAACTTCAAGAAATGGCTGACCCGCTTCCAGACGGAAGATCTGATCGGCTGCTGCGCCCAGACGGATACCAAAGGCGACCGCATGCTGCGTCCCGCGGACCAGCCCAATCCGGGCTCCTATGTGCACATCAAAGAGCGGACCAAGGACGGCATTATCGTCGAAGGCTGCAAGGTTCATATTTCCGAAGCCTCCGTGGCCGACGAAGTTCTGGTCGTCCCCACCCGCGCACTGCGCAAGGAAGACAAGGACTATGCCGTTGCTTTTGCCGTTCCGGGAGACTGGGATGGGCTGAAGCAGGTCGTGACTATCCACAACCTCCGGGAGCGCACCCACTATAAAAGAGGCTTCCAGCCGGGAGCGACGGACTCCTACATGATTTTCGACAACTGTTTTGTTCCCTGGGAACGCGTCTTCCTGGCCGGCGAATATCAGCACGGCGGCGCCTGCGCACTGCTGTTTGCTCTGTTCCATCGCCATTCCTACTCCGGCTGCAAACCGGCCATCGGCGACGTGATCCTGGGAATGGCCGCCCTGGCTGCAGAAGTGAACAACATCCACAAGGCCGAACATGTGCGCGAGAAACTGGCCGAGATAATCATGACGATTGAACTGGGCTATGCCGCGGGTTACACAGCGTCCGATCTGAGCAAGCCGGAAGTCTACATTCCCGGCGTGGGCTTCGTCCCTTACGGCCCCGGTTCCTACATTCCGCATTCCATTTACTGCAACGTCGGCCGCTGCCTGTCGGGTGAAGCGGTCTACCGCGAAGCGGAAATCCTTTGCGACATCTCCGGCGGCGTCACGGCAACCTTCCCGCATGAGAAGGATTTTGCCAATCCGGCCACCGGCGAAGCGCTGCTCAAATACACCAAGCGCAACCCCAACATGTCGGCTGAAGACCAGGCGCAGTTCTGGCGGTACCTGGGGGATGCCCTCTGCTCGGCTTCCGGCGGCATCGCCAACGTGGGCAACTATCACGGCGGCGGTTCACCGATCATGGAGCAGATCGCCATTACGACCCAGTATGACATCGAGTCCCGCAAGAAGCTGGTGAAATACATCGCCGGCATGAGCGGCGGAGATCGCGAAGCGCTGGCTAAAAAGCGCAAATAGACCCTCCACTCAGTCTTTCTCATTGGAAAAGCTGAGCGATCAAGTAAAGGGGTTAAAACCTACTCCCTTGGGTTTTAACCCCTTTCTGTTAAATCCCTTTGACATACAAAATCTTTTCTCCTAAGATCAAAAATCTGAAAAGCGATACCTGACCCGAAAGGCCGATTTCAAAGCTATCGGTATCCGGAGGCTCGTTTCCTTTGAGTATACAGCCCTTGACTACCAAAATGTTTTCCAACCCCCGATGGCCGGTTTATTTTTTTATCATGATCACCGTGCTGTCTCAATTTTTTACAGCCGGCATGAATATCGCCAACAGCTTATTGTGGTGGCAACGCATAGACGTAGATCTTATCCTGATCGGCTGTATTGATTCCTTCGTTGTTACCACCCTGATTGCTCCGCCGGTCATCTATTTAATGAAGAAATATTTTAATCTCGAAGAAGTAAACCTGGAACTCCAGAAAGAATTTACCGAACGCATCATGGCGGAGAATGCCCTGCGGACAAGCGAAGAGAAGCTCAACTCCATCGTCTCCACAAGCCAGGAGTGGATTTGGTCCAAAGATTTAACCGGTGTCTATACCTTCAGCAATCCCGCAGTCCTTGATATCCTGGGCTATCCCCCGGATAACATATTGGGGCACGCTGTTGCCAATTCCTTTGTGCATAAAGAAGATCTTCTCATGATGAAGGAGTTGCTCTCGCGATCGATTGCGTTAAAGACCGGCTGGTCGAACATTGTTACGCGCTGGAAGCACAGGGATGGAACCTGTCGATATCTGGAAAGCTCTGCGGTGCCGATGCTGGATCAGTCGGGAAGTCTCTACGGATTTCAAGGGACGGACCGCGACATCACGATACGCAAGCAGTCTGAAGACGACGTCAGAGAGAGTGAAGAACGCTACCGAACCATCTTCGAGAGTACGGCCACGGCCAATATCCTTATGACCCAGGACATGACCATCCTCATGGCGAACGACAACTTTGCCGGCTTGAGCGGATATACGAAGCAGGAGCTGGAAGGAAAGATCAAATTGACCGCTTTCGCCGAGGCCAATGACCTGGAAAGAGTGATGAGCTACGATAACATGCGCAGGCTTGACCCGGGAGCGGCGCATTCATCCAATGAATTCCGTTTTATAAACCGCAATGGCGAAGTCAGGGAACTCTTCGTCAGCGTTGCCGTTATCCCCAAAACAAATGAAAGCGTCGTTTCTTTGATCGATTTGACGGAAAGGAAACAACTTGAGACAGAGCTCATTCAGTCAAAGAAGATGGAATCCGCAGGCCGTCTTGCCGGAGGCGTTGCGCACGACTTCAACAACATGCTGAGCGTAAAAAAATCATCGGTAATACGGAAATCGCCATGCTGACAGTTGATTCCACTTCTCCCCTGCTCCGAACTCTGCAGGATATCATGAGCGCGGCGATGCGCTCCGCGGAGCTGACCCGTCAATTGCTCGCGTTTGCCCGAAAGCAAACCGCGAGCCCCAGGGTGCTGAACCTGAGCGATACGGTGACCGGCATGCTCAAGATGCTGCAGAGACTCATTGGCGAAAATATCGATCTGATATGGATGCCCGGACAAAATTTATGGAAAGTCCGGATAGATCCCTCCCAGGTTGACCAGATTCTGGTCAACCTGACGGTCAACGCCCGCGACGCCATAGGCCAGACGGGAAAGATCACAATCGAAACGTCCAATGCGGCTTGCGGTGAAGGTTATCGCAACGGCTTTACAGACTTTACGCCGGGCGACTACGTCGAATTGTCTGTCAGGGACAATGGCTGCGGCATGGAAAAGCATACCCTCGCCAATATTTTCGAACCCTTCTATACCACCGGCAAAAACGGCCTGGGCACGGGACTGGGCCTGGCTACCGTGTACGGAATCGTTAAGCAGAACGGCGGGTTCCTTAATGTTCGCAGTGAACCGGGGCAGGGTTCAATCTTCAGAATCTATCTGCCGCGCTATAAGGACACAGGCACGGAAACAACGGATGATGAATCGGAGACGCAAATGCAGGGCGGAACGGAAATCGTCTTGATCGTGGAGGATGAAGAGACGGTTTTGAAGCTCGGAAGGGCCATGCTGGAAACGCTGGGCTATAACGTGCTTTCGGCCAGGGGTGCGGATCAGGCGCTGAAACTGACCAGAGGATATGCGGGGGAAATCGACCTGCTGCTCACGGATGTGGTTATGCCGGACATGAATGGAAAGGAATTATCGGAGCGGATCATCGCCATCAAGCCGGGTCTGAAGTGTCTGTATATGTCCGGATACACGGCAGATGTAATCGCCCACCAGGGGATTCTGGATAAAGGCGTGCAATTCATCTCCAAACCATTTTCTTTAAAAGATCTGGCGGCCAAAATACGGGAAACCATCGGAGATATGAGATGAAGGATGAATCAAAAAAGAAGGAAGTGAGTCCATGGGACTGCTTTTCATTCCCTTGTGGAGATTCCTGTTGCCAATACGGCGTCGATGTATTCGCGGACGAGAGGGATCGCCTGATCTGGGCCGGTAAAGCCACCGCAGATGATTTCCTGGGGCCGAAAATTGACAAAAACGGAACTGCAATGTATCGAACCCGGACGGGCCCCCGCGGATGCGTCTTCCTGCTCGATCGGCGCGGTTGCAGTTTGCATATTTCCGGACACAAGCCGCGGGTCTGCTGCGAGTGGCCACGCAATTACCAGGAAGCAAAGCGCGCAGCCGGCAAGGATTACCTGCCCTGCTTCCTGCACCGTTATGACCTGTAAAGTGAAGTCAAAGGCTGACCCACCCCTTCACCTTTACACTCCTTTGTTCACAAAAAAACCGGAAGGCAACTTCGGCTTTTCTTACGGCGAACTGACGATTTTAAGGACGTCGCTGCGCTCTTGAATATCCGCCGGGGGCATCGGGCCCCGTCATGTGTCATGCCGGCGAATAACTAAAGGTCACAAGTGCCGGCATCCGGGAATAAAACTAATAACATCTATCCTCAATACCGGCTCCCTGAATACCCGCACCGCACCCTTGACCGTGACGCTCCTGTCCGCACTGGTCTTGACACATGCCATTTCGCTTCTTACCTTTTAAATAGATCTGCTCCGAGGAAAGATGAAATAATCGACAATGATCCCTCGTTGCTAAAGATCGGAATCTATAAATCAAATCGTCACTCAGGGAGGACATTATGAATCATGACGCAACAAAGATCGGCGGCGCTATTTTAATAGGCGGGTTGATCGGCGCAGGTATAGCGCTTCTGGCTGCACCCAAGTCAGGCCGTAAGACGCGGCTGGAGATTTTCAGGGCGGCGCGCCGTACAAGAAATAACGCGGCGGCTTTAATCGAGGAGACCATTGAAGATGTCAATGTGCTCATCGAGGATCTTAAGGCCAAGGCCGCTGATATTGCAGAGCAGGGCACGGATCTGACTGACAAGGCCAAAAGGGAGATCATGGCAACACTTGAGCAGGGCCAGCACGCATTGGAAAAGCAGAAGCAAAAATTCTCAGAGGCCCTTAAGCGCTGAAGCCTTAAAGCAAGGTCTATTTTTCCGCGGGCGCAAGTCAGGAGAAACCACTGCATTGTGGAAGGAGGCTGATGATGGCCAAAAGTTACTATGCAATTCTCGGCATCTCGTCCGATGCGAAATCCGACGAAATCAAAGCGGCCTACCGTCGCCTGACCAAAGAATTTCATCCCGATAACTTTTCCGGCGGAAGCGATATCTTTCAGCAGATTCAGGAGGCCTACGCCGTACTAAGCAAAAGCGAAGCGCGGCGGCACTATGATCAAGATCTAATATATGCAAGAACAAGAGTCCCCTTCGGGGACAAGTTTTCTATGGAGCCGGCGGAAAATCTCTCTGGGACACAACCAACCGATTTTGATGATATCTCGCTCGTCCGGTCGTTTCAAACCTTTACACCGTCATTCGACGAGATTTTCGATTGGCTGTGGAACAATTTTTCCACGTTCCGGTATCCCAAATCCGGGTATATGCAAAATCTGACCATAGAGGTGCCTCTTTCCCATGAACAGGCTCTCGCCGGCGGAAATGTCAAGGTCCTGGTTCCCGTGAGAGCCGTCTGTCAGACTTGCCGGGGATATGGCCATGTGGGGCCATATGAGTGCACCCACTGTGCCGGTGAAGGAGCTCTTGTCGGGGAGGTCCCAGTCTTAATAGCCTTTCAGCCGGGGCTCAAAGAAAATCAGGTGGTCATGATTCCCCTGGATCGATACGGCATCCGGAATATTGATTTGACCGTACTTTTCTGCCTGACCGACCTTTGCTGACAACCCGGAAGCGCAGGTGATGATGCTGAAGAATCCACGACCCGCATTGGCACGCCGACAGCATGGAATCATGATGATCCGTTGCCGGTAGAGATTTGGAAAACCCAGGGATGTCCCGTCTCTCCGGTCTTTCGGGTTGACGTCACCGGGGCTGCTCAACCGAGCCATCATAGAAGACCTTGCAGCGGCCCGCCTGAACAAAACGTTTTGCCTTCCTGTAGAGATCAAGAACCGGGCCGGCAAGGGATTCGACCGCGTTCGCCGTGCCGATTTGCGGATGGCCGAAGGGACCGCTGATGGTTTGCGTTAAGATGGCGCAGCCCTTGTGATCGAGGAGCGCTACCGTCACTTTTTCGTACTTCTGGTTCACCAGATTGAGTTTGCCCATGAGCGCAATTCGGTTATGAAGCGTCGCGAGAGCGCAGTCCGTGGCGTCGGCCTCACCGTTTTTTATATTCCAGTGGGAGATGAACTGCACGATGGTTCCCCGCCCTCCCTGGCTCTCGTATAAAAGGTTCCCGTAACGGTATCCCTGGAGAGCAACATTGCCGAGAGGGCCGACAATGAAAAAAGCGCCGATGTCGACGAGGTTGAACTGCTGACTTGATTCATAGGCGGAGAGGATCTTGTCGAGGTCCATTGTATGGGTGACAAGATTATCCCCTCTCAAAGAAAAAGTCCCGTCCAGGTTATGCATCAGCGTGCGACCTTTTTCTTTTATCGTCAACAAAGCAGCCATCTCGCCTTTCCCGCTGATCATCTTTTTGATGCCGAAAGATTCCTGAAGTTTTTCGAAATCCAGCTTCGATACCTTAAAATTGATTTTATATTCCGGGTCGGAGCCCGTCTCGTCTGCCGTGAGCTCGCCTTCACCCTTCCCGCCGAAGATGTCCATCGTCA
>Ga0351840_1052_pt1 | contig 22220 bp, 19 predicted proteins | sample BONcelHFGM3001E5_FD_206883 | JGI IMG/M metagenome (GOLD analysis project Ga0351840, IMG submission 206883) | Enriched cells from coal bed in the Powder River Basin, Montana, United States - BONCAT cells FGM rep1 HSBNCT.FGM.300.1.E5 ... | reverse complement strand
TTGCACATGAGAAGAGATACGTATAATATTTTTGCCAACCCGTTTATTGTTACAGAAGGACCATGTTATTATAAGTGGGTCAGAGACGTATACGGACCATACGTTAATAAAAGTCGGAAAGAGCAGACTGCACGAAAAATCACTTATAAAAAGGCGCTCAATTCGTTGTTTCCTCCTTCTACAACGAGGGGGCAATGGCTACGCAAAATGAGGAGAGCCATTATGGATATCAAGAAAGTCGAACCATAAAATAATTGTGCAATATACAGAGATCTATTTATGCCGGATAATAAGTCCATTTTCAGCGTTCGTATCTGTGTGATTATTGTGAACTGGAATACAGGCGAGCATCTTAAGCGCTGCGTTTCGTCGTTAAACAAACAGATTGTGCTGCCCGGTGAAGTGATCGTTGTGGATAATGCCAGTACCGATTCGTCTGCTGACGGTTTGGGAAAATTTTACCCGGATATTAAAGTTATCAGGCTGGGTCAAAATATGGGTTTTGCGGCCGCCAACAATTACGCCGTGCGTTTGGCATCGAATGACTGTAATTGGCTGGCGCTGTTAAATCCGGATGCATTTCCAGAGCCTGACTGGTTAGAGTCTCTGGCAAATGCCGTAAGGGTGCACCCGGAGTATAAATTTTTCAGCAGCCGGCTGATGAATGCAAATCAGCCCTCAATGATGGACGGCACAGGGGACATTAATCACGTCAGTGGTCTGGTCTGGAGAGATGGTTATAAGAATAAGGCTAATGCATCAATGTTCGAGACGAAAGATGTTTTTTCTCCCTGCGGTGCGGCGGCTTTATATAGCAAGGAGGCCTTTGTTGAAGCGAATGGGTTTGACGAAGACTATTTTTGCTATGTCGAAGATGTGGATCTAGGATTTCGGCTCAGGTTGCTTGGATATCGCTGTTTGTATGTTCCGGATTCTATCGTGTATCATATCGGTTCGGCAACAACTTATGTCGGCAGTGATTTCAGTATCTATCACGGCCACCGGAATCTGGTCTGGACGTATGTTAAAAATATGCCGGGAGTTTTTTTCTGGCTGTTTTTGCCCTTGCATATTCTTCTCAATTTCTTCACCATAATATGGTTTGGGTTGCGTGGAAAGTTTTCAGTCATCTTACGATCAAAAATTGATGCTTTCCGCGGGATCCCCCGCGTGTGGAAGAAAAGGCGTGCGATTCAAAAAAAACGCAATGCTTCTCTAGGCGATATTTGGCGGGCATTGGATAAAAGCATTCTGCCGCGTTTCACCCAGATCCGCAAAAGGTTTTCATAACATGAATAAATTATCAGTTATTATTGTTAACTACAATGCCGGTTCGTATTTACTAAATGCGGTGAATACCGCCTTGGATTCAGAGACCGCGGCCAAAGTAATCGTTGTCGATAACGGTTCGGTGGATCATAGTATGGACAAGGTGGATGATTTGGCTTCCTCACAGCCGCGTCTGACATGCATTCTCAATAAAGCAAATGTTGGTTTCGCAAAAGCCTGTAATATGGCGATCTCTTTTGCCGGTGAAAATGACGACCTGCTTTTCTTGAATCCGGACTGTGTGATGAGGCCCGATGCGCTGGACAAAATGCTGGCCTGTCTGAGATCTAATTCACAAACAGCCATGGTTGGCCCGCTGCTGATGAACGCTGATGGAACAGAGCAGGCCGGTGGCCGGCGATCGGTGCCGACCCCCTGGCGCTCTTTTATCCGGGCGTTTGGTTTATCAAAACTATCTGACCGCTATCCGAAGCTATTCTCTGATTTCCTTTTACACCAGCAGCCCCTGCCGGAAGATGTTGTTGAAGTTGAGGCCATATCAGGTTCCTGCATGTTGGTCGGGCGAGTTGCCGTCAAGGATATCGGGGTGCTGGATGAAGGTTATTTTATGCACTGTGAAGATCTGGATTGGTGTATGCGCTTTCGCCGTGGGAAGTGGAAAATTATGTTTGTGCCCGATGCCGGTGTTATTCACTACAAAGGGGTGTGCAGCAGAAGCCGCCCGTTATTTGTTGAATGGCACAAGCACAAAGGTATGATGCGGTTCTACCGGAAGTTTTTCCGGCATCAGTATCCGGGGATATTGATGTGGATTGTGGCGCTGGGTGTATGGTTGCGTTTTGGAGCGTTGGCAACATGGTATTCTGTACGCAAAGCGGGAATGATGATTGGCATGGAATATGAGTAAAAAACAGGTTGGGGTATTGGGCGCCACAAGTCTTGTTGGCCGATGTCTCTTGCCGTTGCTGAAAAAAAACGGCTGGTCGGTCAAAGCGTTTTCCCGGCATGAGATAAACAGCGCTGATCCGGACATCCGGTGGCTCCGGATTCCAAAATCTCCTGATGACCTCCATGGTCCAGCGGGCGAAAGTGACGAAATTGGTTTCTGGATTTTTGTTGCACCCATCTGGTTATTGCCGGATTACTTTCCGATGCTGAAAAAATATGGCGCGAAGCGGATTGTCGCGGTGTCTTCAACCAGCATTTTTGCCAAGAGCCATTCGGGTTCCGCTGAAGAAAAATTAACAGCTCTGAAATTATCCGGTGCGGAAACCCGTCTTGGAGAGTGGTCGGCGGACACTGGTGTGGAATGGGTTGTCCTGAGGCCGACTTTGATTTACGGGCGGGGAATGGATAAAAATATTTCAGAAATTGCACGCATGATCCGCCGGTCTGGTTTCTTTCCACTGTTGGGGAAAGGCGACGGTCTCCGACAGCCTGTTCATGCCGAAGACGTTGCGATGGCCTGCCTGTCCGCGCTGGAAAAAACGGATGTTGTGAATCGGGCTTATAATCTTTCCGGCGGCGAGACGCTCCGTTACCGGGAGATGATCAACCGTTTGTTTACGGCTCTCGGCCGTCGTCCAAGGCTGATTCATGTGCCGCTTGGTTTTTTTCGTATTGCAGCTGCGATGCTTCGCTTGTTTTCACGCCATCGTCATTGGACGCCGCAAATGGCCGAGCGGATGAATACGGATCTGGTTTTTGATCATGCAGATGCGTGGCGTGACTTGAATTTTCAACCGCGACCTTTTCAGCCGGATTCAGAAGACCTGCCTTCATAAAGGAGTGCTCACTCAACTGCCCGTTTTTTGAATGTTGTCCATCGTTGTTCCTGCTGAAAAATAATACCTTGAGGAAGCACTTCGAAAGATTATTGAACAGCCCCTTCCCGGCGGACTGGATCGGTTGTTGATTCTGGTGAATGAACGTCTCGCAGGTTAATAACCGAAACGTCACCATTCCGGACGGCGAGGCCGATGCACTTTTCGACAGCCGTTTTAACGGTAAGCTGCACCGGCTTATTTCAGGCATCAATTAGCTGATAATATACTCACGACGCTTTCCAACACGCTGGCGAATCATAATTTGACGGATGTGGAAGTATGAGTATGTTATAAGATATTTAAGCGTAAGGCGATCGATCAGATTGAAATTGAAAGTCCAAGATTCGGAGTTGAGTCGGAGATCACTGCCAAAGTCGCCCCGTCTTCGCCATAATGAGTGACCATCTTTTTGAAAACAGTTAAAGCAGGTCGGTTTGCCGTGGCCGTTTGTGTCTCAAGTCACAGAATGTGCCTCTAGGGCATGTTAATCAACAACATCGCAGCAAGCTCACGAGGTATGAAACGAAGGTCATTATTTCGCAGCAAGCGACAGGGAATTAACGCTCGTCCCCAAGTGATCGGGATTGACGTGCATGCGGCAATAACAAAAAACTTGGAAATAGAGGTCTGAAGTCTTGAAAAAATATCTGATTACCGGATATGCCGGATTTGTCAGCCGGCACTTTCTCGAATACCTCGATAAAAATGAAGCCAATGCATCGATCAAAGGATTGGATTTACAAAAACCGCAATTCTCGCAGGATTCCTATAAAAGCATCCGGGTGAATTTTGAAAAAGTCGATCTGCTCGATCAGGATCGCATCGAAAGCATTATCTTCAATTTTCAGCCGGACTATATTGTCCACCTCGCATCATACAGCAGCGTGGCCTTCAGCTGGAAAGAACCCATTCTGAGTTTTCAAAACAACATGAATATTTACTTGAATTTGCTTGAATCCGTGAGGAAATTGAATCTGCCCGCGCGGATATTGTCAATCGGATCTTCGGAAGAATACGGCAATGTCGAGGAAAAATTGCTGCCGTTGACTGAAACGCACATGCCCGGGCCAATTAACCCCTATGCGGTTGCCAGAGTCTCGCAGGAGATGATTTCAAAGGTCTATGTTGACGGATACGGTCTGGACATTGTGATGACCCGGTCGTTCAATCACATTGGAGCCTACCAGAAAGACATCTTTGTCGTATCATCATTCGCCAAACAACTGGCAGAGATTAAAAAGAACGGAAACGGTCTCAGTGAACTGGTCACCGGAGATACATCCATTGTCCGGGACTTCACGGATGTAAGAGATGTCGTCGTAGCTTACGATCTGCTGCTGAAAAAGGGAAAACCGGGGGATATTTATAATGTCTGCAGCGGCAGGGGAACGTCGCTCAAAGATGTCATCAATACGATGGCCAAAATATTGGATTTGCATGTTCATACGCGGGTTAACGAAAAACTGGTACGGCCGAACGATAACAAAGTCATCATCGGATCCAATGAAAAAATAAAGAGAGAAGTCGGCTGGCATAACGCAATCCCTCTCGAAAAAAGTTTGAGGGATATTATCGATTACTGGCAGCAAAACGGATTTGATAGGGGAGATTCTTGCCATGGGCATAATTAGAGGCCTTTGGCTCTATCGGGGTTTCATTCTTGGCAGCGTCAAAAGAGAATTTCAGTCCAAGTACCTGAACTCTCTCCTGGGGGTGGCCTGGACGGTCATTCAGCCGCTGTCGATGATTCTGGTTTACACCATTATCTTCTCCCGGATCATGCGGGCTAAACTCCCGGGTGTGGAAAGCACCTTTGGTTACAGTATTTACCTCTGTGCCGGCATTCTCACCTGGGGGCTATTTGCCGAGATTGTGGGTCGCGGGCAGAATACCTTCCTGGAGCATGGCAATCTGCTGAAAAAGATCAGCTTTCCACGGCTATGCCTTCCGGTAACGGTGGTTGCCACCGCGTTGCTTAACTTTGCCATTATATTTGGTCTGTTCACGCTGTTTTTGATCATAACAGGCACTTTCCCTGGGCTGGCGTTCTTTGCCATTATCGCGGTTCTGATTGTGCAGATTTTATTTGCCATTGGCCTCGGCATTACTCTTGGAGTATTGAATGTCTTCTTTCGTGACGTAGGCCAGGCATTCGGCGTCATTCTTCAGTTCTGGTTCTGGTTCTGGTTCTGGTTGACGCCGATTGTTTACCCGATAACCATCCTGCCCAAGCAGGCTCAGGAGCTGATGAACTACAACCCCATGACGGGCCTGATGGGAGCCTACCAGGCCATACTGGTTCGGGCCCAGCTGCCTGACTGGCAGGCGCTGATTCCAGTCTATTATTGGGAATATTCTTCTGTGTGGCAGGTATGTGCCTGTTCCGCAAACACGCGGGCGAAATAGTGGACGAGCTCTAATGGGACAAATCACTGTAAGAGATCTGGGTAAAGCCTACAAGAAATACCCCAACCACTGGTCTAGGCTGGCGGAGTGGGTGTTGCCCCGTAATAAACAACGGTCCGATCTGACGTGGGTGTTGCAGAATATCAACTTCACCGTCAGCGCTGGCGAGGCCGTGGGGATTGTGGGTATGAACGGGGCCGGCAAAAGTACGCTGCTGAAATTGATTACCGGAACAGCCATGCCCACGACCGGTTATGTGGCAATCACCGGCCGCGTGTCTGCACTACTGGAACTCGGAATGGGATTTCATCCGGATTTCACCGGGAGACAGAATGTATATATGGCGGGCCAGCTACTGGGTTACACAGGCGAAAATATCAGCCAAGTGATGTCCGAAATCGAGGCCTTTGCCGAGATTGGCGATTACCTCGATCAACCCGTGCGGGTTTATTCCAGCGGCATGCAGATGCGTCTGGCTTTTAGTGTGGCTACGGCCCACCGACCCGATGTGTTGATAGTGGATGAAGCCCTCTCCGTTGGAGACGCCTACTTCCAGCATAAGAGCTTTGACCGCATCCGGAAGTTCAGGGAGCAGGGCACAACGCTGCTTTTGGTTTCACACGACAAAAGCGCCATTCAGTCGATCTGTGACCGGGCTATCCTGCTTAGCGCCGGGAAACTGGTGATGGAAGGTGAGCCGGAGCCGGTTATGGATTTTTACAATGCCATCCTTGCAGACAGGGAGAACTATAAGGTTCGGCAGAAAGTTCAGAAGGATGGGAGAACACAGACGGTTTCCGGTTCCGGTGAAGCAGCCGTGACAGACATTGCGTTGCCCAATGAGAAAGGTCAGCGTGTTGAGGTTGTTGATGTCGGCGAAATGGTAACGTTGCAAGTTACTGCCCAAGCGGACAAAGCGCTTTCTCGACTGGTTCTTGGATACGGTATTAAAGACCGGCTGGGCCAGGTCATGTATGGCACGAATACATTTCATACCAAACAGACAATAGATGAAGTTAATGCGGGCGACACCTATATTTTTAATATTAAGTTTTCAGCAAATCTGGAGCCCGGCACTTACTCCGTTCAAACGGCGCTGGTGAGCTCAGATACGCATCTTGAGAATAATTACGAATGGCGGGATTTGGCGCTTGTGTTCAACGTGGTCAATATGTCACGGACGCATTTTGCCGGGTCGTCATGGATAGAACCCGAAATTGAGATAGTAACCGGATGGCAATAGTATCTTACGCCCAGAATTTTGAAGATGTGATGCTTTGGCGTGCGCTCCAGCATGTTGAAAATGGTTTTTATATTGATGTCGGTGCGAATGATCCTGAAATCGATTCCGTAAGTCTGGCTTTCTATGAGCGGGGATGGCGAGGTGTTCATGTTGAGCCCGCGAAGCAATATTCCGACAAACTGAGGTCCTCGCGCCCGGATGAATGTGTCTGGCAAGTAGCAATTGGTAGTCAAAAAGGGTTTCTTGATTTTTATGAATTCGCAGATACGGGGTTGTCAACGGGAGATCCCGAAGTTGCGGAGCAACACGCGAAGAATGGTTTTTCATTTACAATGACAAGAGTAGAAGTCCTGTCCCTGCAAGATATTCTTGATAAATATGGTGACCGGGAAATACATTGGCTTAAAATAGATGTTGAAGGCATGGAGCAGGATGTGCTTCAAAGCTGGGAAGGTGCGAAGGCGCGCCCCTGGATATTGGTTATTGAGAGCACTAAGCCTTCTTCGACAATTGATGTTTCTGATAGCTGGGAATCGCTTGTCCTGGAGAAAGGTTATGTTTTTGCATACTTTGATGGGTTAAATCGTTTCTATTTACATAATAGTCATAAAGAGTTGCTGGATAAACTCAAGGTTCCGCCTAATGTTTTTGATGGTATAATTTTGAGTGGGCTGGAAAAACTGAAAAATAAGGTATCCGAAGCAGAAGCCAAGGTGGGTGAGGCCGAGACCAGAGCGCAGCAGGCAGAGATGAGGGCGAGTGAGGCAGAAGCCAAAGCGATTGAAGTTGAGACTAGGCTTCAGCAGGCGGCGGTGGTTTTGCAGGCTGTCTACCATAGCCGATCCTGGAAATTGACCATGCCGTTGCGTTTGGCGGGCAAGGCTGCCCGCTGGTTTGTGCAAGGTCGCATTGCGCGGTTAACCTTTGCACCCGTGAGCGGACCAGGAAGGATGGCAAGGCATCCGGTCATCAAGCTCAAACTATATGTTGTGAACCATCCTCGTCTCAAAAGCATCGCCCTCAGATTTTTAAGTCCTTTTCCCGCGCTAAAAGCTCGCCTGAAAAGAGTACGAACGGTTCAAGTTACACCAATGCATTCCTTCACCGTTGGGGGACCGGAGCAGCTTGCCCCGCGTGCTCGCCAAATTTATAATGACCTGAAGACTGCCATGGAACGTCGTCAAAAGGATCATGATTGATGCGTATTGTTATTGACATGCAGGGAGCGCAATCCACAGGTTCGCGCAACCGGGGCATTGGCCGCTACTCATTGTCTTTGGCGTTGGCCATGGTGCGGAATCGTGGGCGGCATGAAGTATTTCTTGCCCTGAATGCTCTATTCCCGAACACCATCGAACCGATTCGCGCTGCCTTTGAAGGACTGTTGCCACAAGAAAATATCCGGGTCTGGACTTCGCCCGCCCCAGTTAATGACAATGATCCTTCGAATTTAGGGCGACGTGAGGCGTCAGAACGGATTCGAGAGGCCTTTTTAGCCGGTTTAAATCCAGACATAGTCCACATTTCGAGCCTTTTTGAAGGTCTGATGGATGACAGCGTTACAAGCGTCGGAGTGTTTTCCCGATCCATTCCAACCGCTGTTACGTTTTATGATTTGATTCCTTTAATACACTCCAAACTCTACCTTGAAGCTCCAATTACGCGGAACTGGTACTTGAGAAAAATCGATCATCTGAGACGAGCGGATTTTTTGCTGGCTATCTCAGAATCTTCTCGGCGGGATGCCATCGATTACCTCGGCCTGCCCCGGGATTCAGTGATCAACATCTCTACTGCGGCTGAAGACTGTTATCAACGAACAGTCATATCATCCGAGGCAGAACGGCAAATTCGTCAGCAATATGGTCTTACGAGGCCTTTCCTGATGTACACCGGTGGGATTGACCATCGCAAGAATATTGAAAGACTGATCCACGCTTTCGCAAGTCTGCCGAAAGGTATTCGAGCCGTTTATCAGCTTGCAGTGGTTTGTTCTGTTCAGCCCGAAAGCCGACAGGCGCTCGAAAAGCTGGCGCGCACACATGGGTTGAAGCCGGATGAAGTGGTCCTGACCGGCTACGTTCCCACAGATGATCTGGTTGCTCTCTATAATTTGTGCAAGCTATTTGTTTTTCCGTCATGGTACGAAGGGTTCGGCCTTCCCGCATTGGAAGCGATGCGGTGCGGCGCACCTGTCATCGCAGCCAACACTTCCAGCCTCCCTGAAGCTGTGGGTCGCAAGGATGCGCTGTTCGATCCATTCTCCATAGATGCAATCGCAGCTAAAATCTCAGAAGTGCTGACGAATGACGCCTTTCGTGCGGATCTTGTTTCTCATGGCATTGAACAAGCCAAAAAATTCTCGTGGGACGAAAGCGCCAGACGGGCTATAACTGCTTTCGAGCGGCTTCACGATGGGCGACAAGAGTGCTGCAAACCTGTCCGGATTCCCGTTCGCCGCCCCAAGCTTGCCTATGTCTCTCCTCTCCCGCCCGAGCATAGCGGCATTGCCGATTACAGCGGGGAGTTGTTGCCAGAGTTGGCCAGATACTACGATATCGAGGCGGTAGTGACTCAACCGGAAGTCTCCGATCCCTGGATTAAGGCATGTCTTCCCGTCCGTAGTGTTGAGTGGTTTATCCAGCATGCCGGCTATTATGACCGCGTTCTCTATCACATGGGCAACTCACCGTTTCACCAGCACATGTTCGGTTTGCTCGATCGTTTTCCCGGCATTGTGGTACTCCATGATTTCTTCCTGGGTTCCCTGAAAGCGCACCTGGAACTCAGTGGTCTTGTTCCCAACGAATGGGTGCGCGAATTGTATGATTCGCATGGCTACATTGCAGTTTGCGAGCGTTTCCGTGCAAAGGATCTTTCTAATACCATCTTCAAATACCCATGTAATTTCAGTGTTATTCGGAGAGCAACGGGCGTGATCGTTCATTCCGCATATCCAACCCGACTTGCCGAAGAGTGGTATGGCGATGGTGGGGGCCAAGATTGGGCGGTCATCCCGCTTTTGCGTGCCCCGGCTGCGAAGATTAACAAGGAAGAGGCGCGGAGCAAGGTCGGTCTTGAAGGAGACGAATTTGTCGTCTGTACGTTTGGAAAGCTTGGTCCGATCAAGCAAAACCACCGTTTGTTAAGATCCTGGCTGAACTCCAGCCTGTCACGGAATCGACGCTGCCGCTTGGTCTTTGTGGGTGAAAACGATAATGACGACTACGGAAAGAGAATGGTGGACACCATCCGGAAAAGCGGCTTGAGCGAACGTATTGGCATCACCGGCTGGACGGATGCCGACACTTTCAAACATTACCTTGCGGCAGCCGACTTAGCAGTGCAACTGCGCACCCTTTCCCGCGGTGAAACCTCCGCAGCGATCCTCGACTGCATGAATTACGGCCTGCCCGTCATTGCGAATGCCAACGGATCGATCGCCGAGTTGCCGCAGGATGCCATCTGGATGCTTCAGGATGATTTTCAGGATGCCGAGCTTACCGCAGCGCTTGAAAAACTGTGGAGCGATGCCGAACATCGGCAAGCCCTGGCTGCGCAAGCAAAACAGCGGATTGATACCCATCATGTGCCCCGCGAATGCGCCAAAAAATATGCTCAGGTTATTGAGAATTTCTACACCGATAAACAACTCATTGGGAGGGCTTTGGTTTCTGACCTGTCCAGACTGGAGAGTATGCCGGTCGATGAAGAATCACTCCTTGCCGCAGCGAAAACCATCGCTCAGAATAATCCTTTGAAGCGCCCGGCACGTCAACTTCTAATTGACATTTCAACATTGATTCAAATGGATGCCAAGACCGGTATTCAGCGCGTGACTCGAAGTATTCTCCATGAGTTGCTCCTCAATCCGCCTCACGGCTATCGTGTCGAACCTGTTTATGCAACTTTAGACGGCATGGGTTATCGTTACGCCCGTGCCTTCTCACTCCGCTTTTTAGGATGTCCGGAAATCGGATTGATTGATGACCTTATTGAGGCTCAACCCGGGGATTTTTTCCTAGGCCTCGATCTGCAACATTCAATAGTGCAGGTACAGGCGGAATATCTGGAAGCGTTACGTAATCGGGGTATAAATATATCGTTTATGATCTACGACCTGCTGCCTATCCGGTTGCCGGATGATTTTCAGCCGGAGATGAAAGAGCTTCACGAGAAATGGCTGTCTGTGGTCGCTCGTATTGCAGATGGAGTCATATGTATCTCTCAGTCGGTCGCTGATGAACTTATGGAATGGCTCAACGCTAATGGCTTGAAACGGTTGCGGTCCTTGAAGATCGGCTGGAACCATCTGGGAGGAGATCTTGAGAATTCAGTCCCGTCCAGCGGCATGCCGGCAGATGCAGATAAGGTCCTCCAGCAGATTTCCGCTCGCCCCAGTTTCCTGATAGTGGGCACTGTTGAGCCGCGAAAAGGCCACGCTGAGACGTTTGCAGCCATGGAGCAATTATGGGCAGAGAACGTGGATGTTAACCTCGTTATCGTTGGCCAGCAGGGCTGGAAGGTAGAAGATTTGGCAGAAATCCTCCGCAACCACCCGGAATTCCGGAAACGGCTATTTTGGCTTGAAGGCATCAGCGATGAATACCTAAACCAAGTCTATGCGTCCTGCACATGCTTGATCGCTGCCTCCAAGGGAGAGGGGTTCGGCCTCCCACTGATCGAAGCAGCTCAGCACAAACTACCAATCATTGCCCGCGACATTCCGGTATTTCGCGAGGTTGCGGGTGAACAGGCGTTCTACTTTAGCAGCCGGGCGCCATCGGATATCGCCGCGGCCATAAAGGGATGGCTTGACTTATATCGTTTGGCAAATCACCCTGGTTCCGATGGCATGCAATGGTTGACATGGGAGGAAAGCGCTAAACAGCTGCTGGATATAATCCTTAATGATCGGTGGTACGCTTCTTGGGAGTGATTCAGGGATGAAATATCGTAATCCCTGTTCCCTGTCCAAAGAACAGGCCCTTGTAGTCCGACCCTCAGTTTGATCAACAGGAGCTAAAGTGAATTAATCATGATCATTGGTGTTGATGCACGGCCGGTTTCCTACGCGCAATTAACGGGAATCGGCGTATATTTGAATAATCTGCTGCAAGCGATCCAAGAGTTGGATCAGGAGAATCATTACTACCTCATTTCCAACAAGGCTATTCATTTCGACGTGGTTAATCCGCGATGGAAAAAAATCGAGGGCCGGTGGCCGCAAAAAATGACCAGCACGTTATGGATGCAGTGCTGCATTCCCCGCATTGCATCCAAAGTGAATCTGGATCTTTTTTGGGGACCACGCCATCAGTTGCCTCTATTCATATCCAAAAACATCAAAACGGTTTTGACGATTCACGACATTGTCCATATTTTATTTCCCCGGACAATGAGTTTGCCGACCCTTATCACGGAGCGTTTGCTAATGCGACATTCCATTCGGCGGGCTGATTATGTAATTGCCGACTCAATATCGACAGCTTCGGGTATTCAAGAACATTATCAGGCGAAGTTATCGAGCATCGGTGTTGTCTATCCGGGGGCTCCCGCTTTCTCAGAGCATATTCATTCACCCGGATCAGCTGATGAAAAGCTGCCCCGGAAGTTTTTTTTGTGTGTGGGGACGCTTGAACCCAGGAAGAATTTAAAGACGATCCTGCAAGCGTTTGCCTTGCTGGATGCGGACCGTGAAGATGTCGGTCTTGTCATCGTAGGCAATATCGGGTGGAAAACCAAAGATGCGATCAATCTTTTAGAGACACATCGCCATCGTACCCGGATTCATCTTGCCGGATATGTGAATGATGCTCGTCTTTCTTTCATTTATCAAAATGCCTTATGCCTTCTCTATCCTTCCCTGTATGAAGGTTTTGGGTTCCCAATCCTGGAAGCCATGAACTACGGTGTTCCTGTTATAACGTCTAACGTATCGTCCATGCCGGAGGTTGCCGGTGATGCAGCCCTGCTGGTAGATCCCAATGATGACAAGGGCCTGGCTGATGCAATGAAGAAGATTCTTGTAAACGATGAAATAAGAAAAATTATGATATCTAAAGGTTATGAGAGAGTGAAAAAGTTTTCGTGGAAGCGTTGCGCTCGGGAAACACTGGACGTATTCGAGAAAGTCAGCTCCAAGAAAGGACTTATTGATTAAATGAAAATCCTCAATATTGTGAAGTACTACTATCCGTCGTTAGGCGGCACGGAGACATATGTTCGGCAATTATGCAGTGGAATGCCTAAATACGGAATTGAACCCAGCGTTTTAACATTCAATCACATCGCACGTATCAAAACTGCTTGGGAAAAAGTAGACGAAACTCCCGTGCGGCGGGTTACCTGCCATGCTAAATTTTTTAGCCAACCCGTGAGTTCATCTTTCAAGAGAGAAATGCGAAATCTCATTCCAGAGACGGATTTGGTGCATTTACATTCTCCATTTCCCAATGCGGAGATACTCAATAAATATATTTCCAAACCGCTCATTGTGACGTGGTGCGCTGACCCGGCCAATACACGCTGGAGAAGACTATTTCCTCTTTTTCGTCCGGCACTGATACGCATTCTCGAGAGAGCACAAAAAATTATTTTAATAGGGCCGAAGTTATTGGAGCACTCCCCGACATTGCAGCCTTACCAACACAAGTGCGATGTCATTCCATTGGCCTATTCAGGTGCTAAGGAATCTGAGTCTTCATCAGCCGTGCGGAAGTTGCGCGGGCCGAATCCCACAATTCTTTTCGTTGGTAAGCTTAGAAGATACAAGGGGGTAGAGTATCTCATCCGTGCCCTGCAACATTTACCGGCAGTGCGTCTGCGCGTTGTTGGCAGCGGCGAAGAGTTTAATAATTTGCGACAGCTGTCCTACAAATTGGGACTCGATTCACGAATTACTTTCCTGACGGATGTTCCCAATGACCGTCTCCCTGAAGAGTATAAGAATGCCGATATTTTTGTGTTACCGTCAATCGACGCCAGCGAAGCTTTCGGGATTGTACAGGTCGAAGCCATGTCTTATGGATTACCTGTGATTAACACTGATCTTCCGTCAAGCGTACCGTTTGTGAGTTTGGATTGTGTAACCGGCACAACCATTCCACCCCGTGATCCGGTTGCCTTAGCTTCTGCTATTAGAAAACTAAGCGATGATCCCGTCTTTTATGAAAAATGCTCGCACAATGCCCGCGAGCGCGCCAAGTTTTTTACCGAAGAAAACATGTTGGAGAAGTATGCTGAAGTTTATAGAAATGCATTTGAAGCCTCAGGGAATTTCAGGGCTTGAGATGACAGGTTTAGACCTGGAACGCTTCCAAGGGGCCGACGAATCTTAATTTGACGGACAGGAAAGTATATTATAAGATCATTTAATTTCGAAAGGAAAGACCATGACAGGCATTCAAAAAGGAATTATTCTGGCCGGCGGTGCAGGCAGCCGGCTTTATCCGCTGACGCTGGTGGCCAGTAAACAGTTGCAGCCGGTTTATGACAAACCGATGATCTATTACCCTTTAGCCACGCTGATGTCGGCAGGCGTAAAGGATATTCTGATTATCTCCACCCCCCAGGACACCCCGCGTTTTGAAGACCTGCTGGGCGACGGCAGCCGCTGGGGCATAAAACTTTCTTACAAAGTGCAACCCGAGCCCAGGGGTATTGCCCAGGCGTTTCTGGTTGGCGAGGAATTTATAGACGGCAATGCCGTTTGTCTGATCCTCGGGGATAACATCTTTTATGGTCAGATGGACCTCCACACCATCGTCCAGGGCTTTCAGGACGGTGCGGTCATCTTCGGTTATTATGTCAACGACCCGGAGCGTTACGGTGTCGTGGAATTTGATGCCCAGGGGAAGGCGGTCAGTATCGAGGAGAAACCGGCCAAGCCGAAATCCAATTATGCCGTGCCGGGATTATATCTTTATGACCGGAGCATCACTGAGATCGCTAAGACGATGAAACCGTCGGCGCGCGGAGAATTGGAAATTACCGATGTCAATGTGGAATATTTAAGACGCGGTGGTCTGCACGTTGTCCCCCTGGGGCGCGGCATCGCCTGGCTGGACACGGGCACCCATACCAGTCTCCTGGAGGCCAGCCATTTCATCGGAACGCTGGAAGCACGCCAGGGCTTAAAGATCGCCTGTCTGGAAGAAGTTGCCTATCGGATGGGCTTCGTCGATAGGAAGAAGCTGAAACAGGTGATCGAAGAAACACCTAAATCATCTTATCGCGACTATCTGGAGAGAATTCTCAGGGAAAAATCATACCATGAATATCATTAAGACCGCTATTCCGGATGTTTTGGTTCTCGAACCGCGCGTTTTCGGTGATCCACGGGGATTCTTTTTTGAAAGCTTTAATCAGAAATTATGGCAGGAAAGGACGGGCCTGTCTAAATCTTTTGTTCAGGATAATCATTCCCATTCCATGAAGAATGTCCTACGTGGTCTGCACTATCAGATTCAACAGCCCCAGGGAAAGCTGGTGCGGGTTGTCCGCGGCGCAGTGTTCGATGTGGCTGTGGACATTCGTCAGTCGTCTCCTACCTTCGGCCGCTGGGTAGGGTTCGAGCTCTCCGATGATAATCGCCGGCAAATGTGGATTCCCGAAGGATTTGCCCATGGCTTTCTGGTGCTCTCCGACACCGCCGATTTTCTATATAAAACAACTGATTACTGGGCGCCCCAGTATGAGCGGACAATCCTTTGGAGCGACCCCGATCTGGCGATCTCCTGGCCATTGCAAAATCCTCCGATTCTTTCAGGCAAAGATGCTGCGGGCACGCCTTTTAAAGAAGCTCAGACGGCTGAATAAGACGTCCGGTGAGGTTGCCGCTGCTTCTAAACAAGTAATTCCGTAATCGCTCTTACTCAAAAGTAACCTTCTCCCCAAACTAATCTTTTGTAAGCAATAAAATTCCTTTCAAAAGACCCCATCAAATTCGAATCCTACAGCATTTTCCGCGCCACATCTACCGGTACGAAAAGAAAGTCTCATGTGTTTAACGCAGTCAACTGCAATGGGTCCTAAATTTCCCTTAAGTAGTAGTATTTGCCTATCAATCAACAGTCATTTAACTATTATTGTTCATTTCCTTTTGCTGCATTATTCTATGATCAATGAAGGCTTTTAAGATAATGATTTAAAAGGTGAAAACAAGCTATGTCAACGAGAGCCGAGAGATTTTTTGCGCACAAATTACAATTAACTTTCATTGTCAAAGAAGACAGCAAGAAATGCTTTTTAAAAGCTCTTTATCAATACGAGATAAATCAACCACCCCGCACGCAGCTGTCGAGGGATGAAATGAACGTCATCATTTCGCAGCAAGCTGCGGAGAATGAACGCTCGTCCCGTGTGAGCGGGATTAGCTGACATTAATAAGTGTTGCGTTCGCTCCCTGAACACATTTGACGGTTTAGGATGATGCAACAGATAATTTGAGGGTGGAGTGTTTGACACTAATTCCGTCCCAACCGATGTATTTTTGTAATCCAAAGGGCGGAGCTGTATTGCGCCAGGGCCGCAAACATGAAAAGAGACAATAAAGTTTGATCGTGAAGATTCTTAAGCCTAAAATACGACCACGGAAAGCTCAACTTAACATCAGCAAATGGATTATTGTCGGGGCGGCACGTCCAAACTTCATGAAAATTGCACCTCTTCTCCGTGCTATCGAGGACTATAACGTGAAACATGCTGCAGATGATAAGCTGATTGCACCCCTGTTGGTTCACACAGGCCAGCATTATGATGACAATATGTCGGATGCTTTCTTCAGGGATCTGCAGATCCCGGCGCCGGATATTCATATGGGGATCGGTTCAGGAAGTCACTCTGAGCAGACGGGGCAAGTGATGATTGCCTTTGAAAAAATTCTCTTCAAGGAAAAACCGGACTTGGTCGTCGTTGTCGGAGACGTGAACTCGACAATGGCCTGCGCGCTGGCTTCCGTGAAACTTCACATTCCCGTGGCGCATGTGGAGGCTGGTCTGCGGAGCTTCGATAAGACCATGCCCGAGGAAATTAATCGTCTTGTTACGGACGCAATTGCCGATTATCTTTTTACGCCTTCTCCTGATGGCGATAGAAATCTCCTTCGCGAGGGATGTTCGCAAGACAAGATTTTTCAGGTCGGCAACATCATGGCGGACACGTTGCTTTTTAATCTGGAAAAGGCAAAAAAGATGGATACATTGAATCGCCTGGGTCTCAGGACGGGGGAATCAACAGAAAATGGCTGTTATCCATACGCTCTGCTCACATTGCACCGTCCCGCAAACGTTGACAACCGTGAAACTTTTTCACGTATTCTGGACGGACTTAATCAAATTGCTTCGCAAATTCCGATTATCTTTCCCCTTCATCCCCGAACTAAGAAACAGATTGACGCCTTTGGTTTTGCGGACCACTTTACTTTTTGCGAAAACTCTGCCGGCACCCCGGCATTTCCTTCGCCCGGTGATCATAAGGGTGGACTTATTTACTGCCCGGAACCGCTGGGCTACTTGGACTTTTTAAACCTGATGATGAAAGCAAAATTCGTTTTGACGGATTCCGGCGGCATTCAAGAGGAAACCACTGTGTTGAATGTTCCGTGCATCACCCTGCGCGCTTCAACGGAGCGGCCTATTACAGTCGAACAGGGCACGAACGTCCTTGCAGGCGATAACCCCGGGAAAATGTTTGCCGAAGCAAAGAAGATATTAGACGGACATGTCTGCAGGGGACGACGTCCCGAGAACTGGGATGGCGAAACGGCAGTGCGGATTGTAAAGATTTTGGCTCAACATACCTTATTGCCCGGATCATGATGTTTTACGGAAACGAGCACCTATTCAGACCATGCGGGATTTCAAGTTCATAAGGAGAAGCTTTCCATGAATACCGATCGGCGGGCAAAGGAAAATTTCCTCGTATTTGGTTCACCGCTCATTTGCGACGCGGAAATTCAGGAAGTGGCAGCAATCATGAAAACCGGCTGGCTGGGCACCGGTCCCAAAGTGGCGCAATTCGAGAAAGATGTTGCGGCCTATAAGAGTTCTCCGCATGCGGTGGCCTTAAATTCCTGTACGGCGGCTCTTCATCTGAGCATCATTGCCGCGGGCATTGAGGCGGGCGACGAAGTCATTACGACGCCGATGACCTTCTGCGCAACGGTCAATGCCATCATTCATGCGGGTGCTACACCCGTATTGGCCGATGTCGATCCGATAACAATGAATATTGATCCGAACCGAATCGAATCAAAAATAACGCCGCGAACAAAAGCCCTTCTGCCTGTGCATTTTGCCGGGCGCCCCTGTGACATGGATGCCATCTGCGACATTGCCCAGAAATACAATCTGAAGCTGATCGAAGACTGTGCTCATGCCATCGAAACCGAATATCACGGCAGAAAAATGGGGACATTTGGCGACTATGGATGCCTGAGCTTTTACGTCACCAAGAATGTAGCGACCGGCGAAGGCGGTATGGTCCTGGCGAGACAGCCGGAAGATGCCGCCCGCATCAAGATTCTTGGTTTACACGGCATGAGTAAGGATGCCTGGAACAGGTTCGGTGATGAAGGCTATAAGCATTATCAGGTGGTAGAATGCGGCTTTAAATATAACATGATGGACTTGCAGGCGGCGATCGGTATTCATCAATTGGCCCGGGTCGATCAGAACTGGAAGAAGAGGCAAATGATCTGGAATCAATACAATGCCGCGTTCAAAGATCTGCCGATTACGACGCCCGCCGAAGACGCACCGGATACACGGCATGCGTATCATCTCTATACGGTTCTTATAGACAAAGAAAGAACGGGAATCAGCCGCGATACCTTTCTCGACCGGATGACAAAACGCAATATTGGGGTCGGGGTACATTATATGAGCATACCGGAGCATCCCTACTACCAGCAGAAGTATGGATGGAAGCCGGAAGATTACCCCTGCGCCATGAAGATCGGCAGGCAGACGGTGAGTCTGCCGATCTCCGCAAAGCTGACCATGTCGGATGTAAACGATGTTGTACTTGCGATAGATGAGATATTAAACGGGGAATAATTGCCTAAGCGATGGAAACTGCCATCCTCAACAAACTGCGTCCCAAAAGAAGTCGGCGGCTGATTTCCTTATTGCCTGCCAAAAGGTGGCTGTATTATTTGCTTCATCCGAATAAAGGGCAGGTCTATATTCAAAATACCGATCTTTCGAGGCTTCCCGCGCTTCCCGATATTATGCCGCTGTCAATGAAAGAGATGGCAACGGATAGCGAGCAGGATAGACAAGCGTGGCTTCAGATCATCGGGGAGTCTTTTTCCCGATCGCTGAACCCTGCCGACTTTATAAAGGCGATTACTGACCATAACGAATATCTTGTCGAGCATACGTATTTCTTGATGCGCGACGGGGAGCCCATTGGTGCGGTCTCCTGGGGGATTTTTCGCAAGAACAAGAAGATGGGCGTCACGCACTATTTGGGGATACGAAAATCCTGCCTGGGTCGTGGCCTGGGCAAATACTTGATTCTCTACGCCCTGCATAAAATGAGAGATGAAGGCATCACGTTATGTGAGTGCGAAAGTAATCTGGAACATCTAAGGTCACTTCTGATCCACTTTGATTTCGGATTTCAACCAAAGAAACGCGACGACTGGAATGTCGGCAATATCACGCCGTGGCCGTTCAATATCCTGGCCCGGAGACGCTTTGACGCCTTATACGGCCGCCGGCAAAAAGAGTGGGGTCGTCTGAAAAATCATGACTCTCCGGCATAAAGCAATTTCGGGTGTGAAATGGAACGGCGTCTCGATGGGAGTCATAGCGGGACTTCAGTTCATCACGCTGATCGTGCTGGCCAGAATTCTTTCCCCGACGGATTTCGGCGTTATGGGGATGATCATGGTGGTGATCGGTTTTGCCCAGGCGTTTGCCGATATGGGTCTTTCCAATGCGATCATTCACCGTCAGGACACATCTCCGGATCAGCTCTCCAGTCTTTACTGGCTGAACGTTCTTGCAGGCGTCGCGGTCTTCTGCGTGATTTGCGCCTCCGCACCCCTGGTTGTGAGATTTTATCACGAGCCGCGCCTGCAGAATCTGCTGTATTTGACGGCCCTGATATTTCTGATAACACCGCTGGGCCAGCAGTTTCAAATTCTTCTGCAGAAAGAACTCAAGTTTGAAGGATTGGCAAAAACCGGTATCGCGTCCGCCGTTGCAAATTCAGTTGTCGCCATTCTTCTGGCATTTTGGGGTTTTGGTGTTTATTCCCTAATTTGGGGGCAACTGGCCGGCGCTTCCGTCAAAGTTATCCTGCTCTTGAAGATCGGATGGGGAGACTGGAGGCCGCGATTCCATTATTCGAGGCAGGATATTAAAGGTTATGCGAGCTTCGGTCTTTATCAGATGGGTGAGAGAACGATTAACTATTTCAATGCCAATCTGGATTACCTTCTGATCGGTTCACTGCTCGGCGCGAAAGCACTGGGTTATTACACCCTGGCCTATAACTTGATCATCAGACCGACATCGATGATTAATCCGGTCATTACAACGGTTGCCTTTCCGGTATTTGCGAAGATGCAGAATGATCGGGATGCGCTCAAGGATGGTTATCTGAAGGTGATGCAGTTATTATCATTTTTCAATTTTCCTTTAATGGCGGGGCTGGCGGTTGTCGCTCCGCTGGCGGTTCCCGTTATCTTTGGCGACCAATGGCTGCCCAGTGTCATTTTGATTCAGATCCTCGCTATCGTGGGTTTGCTGCGATCAATCGGAAATCCTGTCGGCGCGCTTGTTTTAGCAAAGGGGCGGGCGGATCTCGGCTTTAAATGGAATCTGTCTATTCTCGCTGTGCAGATTCCCGCTCTGTATATTGGAGCAAAACTGGGGGGGACAACAGGAGTAGCCGTTGCCTTCGCTTCTGTCATGGCAATCTATTCTGTTTTCAATTATCTCATATTGATACGAACTTTGCTTGGTCCATGCCTGCGCGGCTATGTTATGAGCATGTGGCCGTCACTGTGGATAAGCGGCTTAATGATGCTTGCAGTGTTTGCGACCGGAATGCTGCTCCAAAATGCCACGCAGTTGACGGCCTTAATTATGCAGATATGTTGCGGCATCGTTGTCTTTGGGGGGCTGGTGCTCTGCAGTCAACGAATAATTGTGTCTGAGATAAAAAATATTATACAAAATTGATTTGGTAGTGCCGGTCTTCGCGACCCGGCAAATAGCCTGTTACCGCTTCACCCTATTGATGCCGCGTCGTTTGTAAATGACTCGGACTGGACCATTATCTTCAGGACCACCTGTGACGAATCATACATCACCATTACCGGATGGTTTTACAGCAAGGGAAAACTACCCCTTCCTCAGGCGCTTCTCTCAGATTATCGGGGTGCCTGAAGAGAATTTATTGAAAGCATTTGAAATAGAGCAGCACTACCACGAGCTGATTCTCCAGGAAACGGCACCGGAAAAACGTAAGCAGTTCTATCGGGAAATGTACAATCAGGTACATCCATTATACGATAAAATCAGTGCGACGGCATCCGGCAGGAATCCCTTTTATCGAATGGTGAAGCTTTTCCAGCGCGAGTTAAACGGCAGATCGATACTGGATGTAGGATGCGGGACGGGTGCTTTCCTGACATGTGTCGATGATATGATCCCGCATGGCCGGCTGGTCGGCATCGATACGTCGTTGTCCGTTCTTCCAAAAGATACGCGCAGCATCCGTTTTATCCAGAGCGATGTCATCGACTTTGAGGTGAACACTTCATTTGATGTTGTATTTTCTCACCACGTATTGGAGCACATTGCTCCGGCAGATGTGGCTTCACACATCTGGTCGATTAAGAAAGCGCTGGCGCCGGGCGGCTGCTTCATTATTTCCACGCCGAACAGATTCTTCGGACCCAGCGACGTGACACGAATATTGGACTATACAAATTGTAATCGTACGCCGGCGATGGGAAGTCATGTGAATGAACTTAATTATACCGAAACAATCGCATTACTGCAAAAATATGGTTTTTCAGATTTCAAAACCATACTGCCTCTGCGATTTTTGAAATACTGTTTTCCCAACCTCAGGTTAAACCCGTCGTTTTTGATCCACATGGAAAATCATCCGGCGCTTTTAAATCTGCTGCATCTTATTCGTTTCCGTTCCCGTTGTCTGCTCGCGTTTGATGTAGTACTGGTGTGCCGGCAGCGCAGTGCCCGCGAAGGTTAACTTTGACTGGAATCGCGGCAGCATTCAAAAAAAAGGATTCTAGATGATTGATGCAAATAAATTAGCTCCTGAAAGTGAGAACCTTCTTGTCTTGCAGTCGATAGGACCATGGCTCCCTCTTACGGCGAGCTGGTTATTTAACCAGGTTGTTCATTTGCCGCCCCGGATAAAGAGCCATGTTGTCTGCAAGGCCACTGAAAATTTGGATCAATTTAATG
>Ga0351840_1051_pt1 | contig 22529 bp, 20 predicted proteins | sample BONcelHFGM3001E5_FD_206883 | JGI IMG/M metagenome (GOLD analysis project Ga0351840, IMG submission 206883) | Enriched cells from coal bed in the Powder River Basin, Montana, United States - BONCAT cells FGM rep1 HSBNCT.FGM.300.1.E5 ... | reverse complement strand
GAATGGGACCTTCGTTATTTATTCTTTTAATTCCGGCTGAACGTTTCAATTTCCCTTCGTTATTATCTGCTTCACTTCTTGTATCCATTAATATCAATCCGCCGAACGTGTCTGGAAATTTTTCGATAGTACGAAGAGCGATATAACCACCCATAGATAACCCGCATAAAATTGGTTTATCAAGCTGTAACTCTGATGTAATCTCCATCAAATCATCAACAAAAGATTCCATAGTATATTGTCCATCTCCCGCAGATGAGTTTCCGAGACCTCTAATATCGTATGAAATGCATCGATAATCTTTTTTGAAATATTCAATTTGATTTTTCCACATATTTGAAGTAAGCGGAAATCCATGAACAAAAAGAATCGTTTTACCATTTCGATTTCCGTTATCATAAACTTTTAAGCCGTTTATTTCTTGCATAAAAATTCCTTTCTTATAAACCCAATCCGGGTTTGAATATTACCCCTTTGTTTTGCTGACCGTTTATACGAACTGTAATTTCTTCATTAAAATGGAAGTGTTTAGTAAACTGCAATGTTTCAATGGGAGTTTCCTTCAGCAGCCAATCCCAGTCGATGAATCCGCTTTTACCTAATGGACTTACGGTAAAATAACCGATTCGAAATGAAGTGAGATTTTGAAAGAAGTGAGAGCCTTGTGATGGAGTGACATCAAAATCTTTGAAACCTGCCTCAACAATAACGCTTGCCCCTGAAATTTGATCCCATGTAACGGGAATTCCGAGCCAATGATCAAGAGAACCCCATCTGCCTACACCAATTAGAATATAGGGGCGGCGCTGTTGAAGAAGTTTTGCATTCAATGATGCAACTTCAAGAGCGGTTTCTCTACTTTTCCCTCTTTCAAAAAGATGATAATCAACAGCTATAATATCATGTATGCCGCGGTAGGCACCATTGCCAAGCACCTGACAACTCTGGCAAATCAACTCATCATGCTGAACTTTATCAACGTCAAGTTCTTCAACTTCATGACTTAAAACTAATGGGCGCATTTGCAATAAACCGAATTGTTTTGGTTCACCTTTTGGAACATTCATGTTTACTGCAAATTCTAATTCAACATCAACACCCATTCCCCACGAACCAATTTCTAAAAGCATATCAAGAACTTCGGCAAGAGGAAAAATTTTGTGTTTTAGAATTGGAGCAAAAGTTACAACGCGCTGTCCCTGGCGTGAAATCCCATCATACACAGCATCATTTTCAGCAGAGTAAGTTGAGCCGGTATAGTAAAGGGTTTGATCTTCTTCGGCTTTTGATAGAGTATAACTGTGCACAAGCATATCGTGTGTTTGATTTACATTGTGATCTAATTTCCCTTTCAAATCAAGAGCGTAAAAATCTTGTTGAGCTGTTTTAATTGTTTCTTTTGCGGAAAAGAATTGTAATAAGTGTCTTGGATATTTAGGACAGAATCTTACCGAGTTCCCGCCATCAACAACCGTTTTGCCAAGTCCCAATGCAACCAGTGCGATACCATCAGTTGACTTTTGAGGGGCGCTCGGATAAAAATTGTAGGACTTTGCAACTCCGGCAAAGTCGGGATAAAATCTGTTTTGATGGGCTGCCCCGACCATAGTTTGAATTACAATTGCCATCTTTTCTTCTTCAAGTCTGTATGTAGTTGCTTTCATGTAGTCTCTTGCTTTTTGGAAGAAAGTTGAAGCATAGACACATTTTATACTTTGAAGCAATTCATTTAACCGAATATTGATATCCGGATTATTATTCGGTATCATGTAAGTCTCATAAACCCCGGCGAAGGGTTGATATTGCGAGTCTTCTAATAATGAAGAAGAACGAACAGCCAGAGGAACAGTAACAATTTCAAGTAGTTCAAGAAGTTGTCGAATTATTTCATGCGGGAACTTTTCAGCCGATACAAATATTCTTGTTAATTCAACATCATCACTTGAATGATATGCAGTATTGTGAAGTTGATTTTCTTCAAGAAACTGATCAAACACTTCAGTTCCAATAACAACGGTTGAGGGGACAAGCAAATGAACCCCTTCAAATCTGTTTGATAAACCGAAATTATTAACAAGCATATTAACAAAACCAAGTCCCCTTGCTTTTCCACCAAGCGAGCCACCGCCAATTCGTGCAAAGCTATTATGCGGATCAAAAGTGTCCTTTGAAAAATCGGTAATTATACCTCGTTGCCGTAATTCAAGATAAAGATTAATTGCATTAATTAATTCTTGTCTAAGCTCCTCCAAAGTTGCAAAGTCAGAAACTTTTCTCGGGCGTAATCGATGAGCTAACCAGAACTCTGTTCGTGCTTTTAACCAATTGGAAAAGTGATTCCTTTCAGCATGATATTTAATGCTTTCTTCAGGAACACGACAGAGTTGTTCTTCGAGATGAATAAGATTTGATGCACGCCCTACTTCTCTTCCATCTTCCGTTTTGAAAACGAAATCACCAAATCCAAAATTATTAATCATAAAGGCAGAAAGTTCATGCAGCAGGCGCGGTGATCCTTTCTGCAAAAATGTTGCACCAAGATTTTGTGCTCTCTCGGCAAATTCTGTACTGCTTGATTGAATTACAATCGGAATATCTTTTTGCCGTTCCAAAATATTCATTGCAAGTTTTAACCCTGCTTCGGGATCTTTTACCCCTTGATATTTGAAGTTGATATCCGAAATTACACCGAGAATAGTACTTTCATATTTTTCGTAGAAACTCCAGGCTTCTTCATAATTGGTACAGAGAATAATTTTGGGTCGTGCCCGCATTCGCAAAAACTTGTGTGTTAGGTTTACCCCTTCTGCAATTAGTCTTTGTGAGTGTTTGAATATTTCTGCATAAATTAAAGGGAGATAAGCAGAATAAAATTTTACATTATCTTCAACAAGAATTATGGTTTGAACTTCGGCTATTTTCGTATCATTCTCGATATTAAGGCGGTCTTCGAGATATTTAATAATTCCGATAAGTAGTTTATAATCTCCCTGCCAGATAAAAATTCTTTCAAATATAGAAGTATCATAATTTGAAACGAGTTCTTTACGCTCGCGGTTATCGTATGCAAGAAGTATAATTGGGGTATCAATTCCTGTTTGCCTTGCCATTTGTGCGAAACGAATAACGTGCATATCTTCGATATGAAGGGTTGAAATGATAAGATCAAAATTATTGTTCGAGGCTAAGTCAAGTGCCTCTTCACCGGTTGAAACGTGCGTGATTTCAGGGGCATGACTAAGGTTTAGGCTTTGATATTCAAGCCTGATTAGATCATATAACCTGCCGTCTTCTTCAAATAAATAGTAATCGTATAAACTTGATACAAGAAGTATATCGCGGATTTTAAACTTCATCAGCTTCTGAAATTTTTTAATCCGGCTTCCGAAATTATCTTCTATTTTAAAATGTTTCAGTTTGTTCATATAATTCCGATTTAGAATACTTTTTGGTTATTCGATAAAATAGTTATTGATGGACATCTTCGAGGGGCAAATATATAAAAAAAATACTCTTTCCCCTCAATATAATTGAAGAGAAAGAGTAACAATGTTATTTAATAAATACTACACCACGCCTTGATCAAGCATAGCATCGGCAACTTTTAAGAAACCGGCTATGTTTGCACCTACAACATAATTGCCGGGATGGTTGAAACGTTCCGCGGTAACAACACAAGTTTCATGAATTCTTTTCATGATTTCGTGTAGACGTTTGTCAACTTCTTCAGCAGCCCAGGGTAAGCGCATACTGTTCTGTGACATTTCTAATCCCGAAGTGGCAACTCCACCTGCATTAGATGCTTTACCCGGTGAGTAAAGAATTCCTGCTTTTTCAAATACACGATATCCTTCAAGAGTTGTAGGCATGTTTGCTCCTTCACATACACAGATACAACCGTTATCGACTAATGTTTTTGCATCTTTATCATCAAGTTCGTTTTGAGTTGCGCATGGCATTGCTGCATCAACTTTAACGCTCCATGGTCGTTTGCCGGGGAAGAATTCAACTTTAAATTCTTTAGCATAATCTTGAACCGCATCTTTAGCGCTTGAACGAAGTTTTAACATATAATCAATTTTATCACCTTTAACTCCATCGGGATCGTAAATGAATCCGTCAGGGCCTGAAAGTGTAACCACTTTTCCGCCAAGTTGATTGATTTTTATAACTGCACCCCATGCAACATTACCAAAACCGGAAACAGCAAAAGTTTTTCCTTCGATATCCTGTCCGCGAGTCTTCAACATTTCTTGAGCAAAATAGACTGCACCAAAACCGGTAGCTTCAGGACGAATTAATGATCCACCCCAGTTTATACCTTTTCCGGTAAGAACGCCTGTAAATTCATTTTTCAATCTTTTATATTGACCAAATAAGAAACCGATTTCACGTGCACCAACTCCAATATCGCCTGCTGGAACATCAGTATCTGCTCCAATATGTCGATAAAGTTCAGACATAAAACTTTGACAGAAACGCATAACTTCGTTATCACTTTTTCCCTTAGGATCAAAATCAGAACCGCCTTTACCGCCCCCCATTGGAAGTGTTGTTAAGCTGTTTTTGAAAACTTGTTCAAATGCTAAAAACTTAAGAATGCCAAGGTTAACTGATGGATGGAAACGTAATCCTCCTTTATAAGGACCAATAGCACTATTCATTTCAATTCTAAATCCACGGTTAACTTGAATTTCACCCTGGTCATCAATCCAGGGAACACGGAAGAGAATAACTCTTTCGGGTTCAACCATTCTTTCTAATATTTTTGCTGAACGATATTCGGGATGACGTTCAAGCACAACATCGAGAGATTCTGCAACCTCCTGTACTGCTTGATGAAATTCCGGTTCAGCCGGATTTTTTGCTTTTACTTCTGCAATAATTTTATTTAGATAATCGGACATATAAACCTCTGTTAAATTTTAATTGTTAAATATAAAGATGCTTGTTAGATAAAATTTTATCGGTTATCCATTTATGAATACCCAAAGTAATTGAAGTATTGATAAAATCTATCTAATATCGAATAAGAAAAAATATAGGAATGAAAAACCGGTAGGACGGTTATTGAAGAAAAGGAAACCTCTTGAAAACATATTGTTCTTTTTTGTTGACTTAAGAACACCGTAAAAAATACCTTCGTTTGTAAAAAGATACCACACAAACTTAAATCTATTTGGCAGAATAAAAAAGTGAAATCGGAATAATCAGAAACTACAACCACTACTTTTCATTGTGAAAGTTGGTTTGTTTGCAAGTAATGAGGTCATAATTTGGGTTTACATTTGAAGTTGATAAAAACAATCGTTTTTTGTGGTCGGTATAACTTAAGTTACCTCTTCCAGGGTTTTTTACTTTAAAATATCGAATATTTTCCGTAAATATGCTTACAATATGTTTAACTTTTAGGAAAGGGGAAGTCTCGTGAAAAATATTCGCTATGAACTTCTCAATCGTGAAAATAATGTTACTCTTCCGCCTGAGTTAGGCTTCGGTCAAATATTTACCGACCATGTTTTTGAAATGGATTATTCAAATGAAAATGGCTGGCACAATTCAGTTATTAAACCTCTATCACAACTTTCTGTTCATCCTGCTGCTATGTTTATTCACTATGGACAAGCTGCATTCGAGGGAATGAAAGCATTCAAAACAGAAAATAATCAGATAGTTCTTTTCAGACCGGAGAGACATTTTATTCGCTTAAATAACTCGGCAAAAAGATTATGTATGCCTGAATTAGATGTTGAGTTTGTTATTGAAGCTCTTAAAGAACTTGTTTCGATTGAAAGGCATTGGATACCAAACCGTAAAGGGGAATCTCTATATATACGACCATTCCTATTTGCAGTTGATACCCAGCTTGGTGTTCGCCCTTCAAATACTTATAAATTTATTATTCTACTCTCGCCTGTTGGGGCTTATTATCCGGAAGGTTTTAAACCCGTTAAAATACTTGTTCAAGATGAATACGTAAGAACAGTCCGCAAAGGAATGGGAGAATGTAAAACACCCGGTAATTATGCCGCAAGTCTTTTAGCCGCTGAAATTGCACGTAAGGCGGGATATACTCAGGTTCTTTGGCTTGATGGTGTTGAGCAAAAGTATATTGAAGAAGTAGGGACGATGAATATCTTTATTCACTTTAAAGATGAGGTTGCTACTCCAAAACTAACGGGTGGAATCTTACATGGCGTTACCCGTTCATCAGTTATACATCTTTTGCGTGATTGGGGAATGACAGTAAACGAGAGATTGATAAGCATTTCAGAACTCATTGAACAGTATCACAATGGTAATGTTTTAGGTGTTTTTGGAACCGGAACGGCAGCCGTTATATCTTCTGTCGGTGAAATTAAGTATCAAAATGAATTGCTTAAATTTAACAATGGAGAACCTGAAGAATTGGAAATCCGCTTATTTGATGAGATGCTTGGATTCCACTATGGTAAGATTCCGGATCGTTTCGGATGGCTTCAACAAGTGCCAATTCCGGTTTCAGTGTAATTATTTTTTTTAACATTTTCTTAATAAGAAAACTCTTCTTTTGCGAGAAGAGTTTTTTATTTTAACCATTATTCAAAAATCGAGTTATCTATGTACAAAAAATCTCTTATTGTTTTTATAATTTCGTTTATATCTATTCAACTGTTTGCCGAAACTCCAAACCAACCGAAGAATATTATTATTATGATTGGTGATGGAATGGGGGTTAATTATGTGAGTACAGAAGTTCTTCGGAATCCAAAATCCCCATTTCGCGAATTCAGCTACTCGGGCTTTTCGATTACTTGTTCGGCTGATAAATTAATTACCGATTCAGCCGCAGGGGCAACTGCATTGCTTGCAGGTTATAGAACAAAAAATGGATTTGTCGGAGCCGATAGTTTAGGTGTTCCATTAAAATCTATTTTGGAATATTCTCAAGAAAAGAACTTTAAAAGCGGAATAGTTGTAACATGCGGATTAACTCATGCAACTCCCGCAGCATTATACGCAAATGTGAAATCAAGGAAAGAAGAATTTGATATTGCCGATCAATTAATTATAAGCAATGTGGATCTGTTTATCGGTGGAGGAAGAAAGTTTTTTCTTCCGATTGAAATTAATGGTATTCGAGAAGACGGCATAAATCTTCTAAATGAATTGAGTAAGCACGGATATAGTTATTATGATGAGTATACTACACTGAAAGCATCTTCACCTAAAGAATCAAAGGTTGCCGGAATTATTGAAATAGATGCACTACCCCCTGCTTCTAAAAGAGATTATTCTTTGGGGGATTTAACTAAAATTGCAATTGATAATCTTAAAAAAAACGAATCCGGATTTATACTATTGGTTGAAGGTTCTCAAATCGATTGGGCTGGACATGACAACAAAGCTGATTATGCAATTTCTGAAATGGATGATTTTGCGAAAGCAGTTAAAGTTTGTCTTGATTTTGCAAAAGAAGATAAAAACACTCTCGTTCTTGTTACTGCCGATCACGAAACGGGGGGAATGTCTATTAAAAAGGGGAGTTTGGACGGTACGATGGAACTTGCTTTTACTAACACAGGTCATACCGCTGAAATGGTTCCTGTTTTTTCGGAGGGTCCCGGTGCTGAGTTGTTTAAAGGGATTAATGATAATTATGAAATCGGAAGAAGATTAATAAGATTGGTTAATCCTGAAATTCAGTTTGATAAAAAATAAATTCTTAAATATTCTTAATAAAAAACCCACGTATGGTTCGTGGGATTTTTATTCAATAGTTGCTGTGTACACACAAATTTATTTTACAACGAACTGAGCATTCAAAGTGATTTTTACTTCCTTGCCAACCACAAGCGATCCAGTTTCAATTGCTTTATTCCAATTCAAACCATAGTCAAATCTGTTAACTGAAGTGGTTGCAGTATAACCTACTTTAGTATTTCCCCATGGATCTTTTACCTGTCCGTTAAATTTACCATCAAGTGTAACTTTTTTAGTAACACCACGCATGGTTAAGTCACCATAAATTTTTAAACCATTTTTCCCTTTTTTCTCGATTTTTGTACTAACAAATTTTATTTCCGGATGGTTTTCTGTATCGAAAAAATCAGCGGATTTTAAGTGATTATCACGGTCACCATTTTCGGTATCAATTGATGATACTTTAATAGTTGCTTCAACTTTTTCTAATTCACCTTTTGCGTTGGGTGATGCCTTTACTTCGAATTCCTTGAAAGTTCCATCAACATCTGTTATAACCATGTGACTAACACTGAATTTAACACCGCTGTGTGAACGATCTAAATTCCATGTTTGTGCAAAGATTGATGTTGATAGAACTAATACGAACATTAGAGCAAATAATTGTCTCATGTGTGACTCCTTTTTTTTGTTATTATATTTATTTATTGAAATTCATTGATACTTCGAATACAATCAGTTCTGCATCGCTTTTAGCTTTTAACTTAAATAATTCATTTCCTGTAACCTGAATAGCATCTCCATTGGTATAAACTTGATTGTCTAATTCAACTTCACCGCTAATGATATGCAGATAAATTCCGCGTCCCTCTTCATTGGTGAAGGAAACATCTTTTTCTGCCTCAAGAGAAGATATATATATTGATGCATCTTGATTAATGAATATTGTATCTTCATAAAGATTTGGTGATGCAACTTTTAGTAATTTATTTTTCCGCTCTTCTACATTCCATGAGCGTTGGTCATAAGATGGTTCAAGTCCGGTTTTATTAGGGAGAATCCATATCTGTAAAAGATGAACAGGGTTATTTTGTGAACTATTAAACTCTGAGTGATAAACTCCTTTCCCGGCTGTCATTTTTTGTAATTCGCCTGCACGGATTACCTCATGAGTTCCGGTGCTATCCTTATGCTCAAGTGCACCGCTTAAAACGTAGGTTACAATTTCCATATTTTGATGTGGATGCGTTGGAAATCCGCCTCCCGGAGCAACAATATCATCATTTATTACTCTTAATGGACCGAAGTGTATATTTTGGGGGTCATAATATTCGCCAAAAGAAAAGCTGTGATAACTTTCAAGCCAATCCCATTTTGTAGCGCCTCGTTCATTACTCTTTTTAATTGTAATCATTGTAATCCTCTTTCTTTTTAAAAAACGCCTTCAAAGTCTTCAGAATAACATTCCAATTACTTATTCATCATTAAACCACATCAACATAGCACCATTTCTTCTGACGATGAAGGCGAAGGGGAAATCATTTATTCTTGAAATCATTTAACCGGTTAAAAAATTTCAATCTCGTCAATTAATACCTTAAATATTTTAAACTTAAAACATTTGGGTAAAAAAATTATTTTTCTTTAATTCCGAAACCCAATTTTTTAAGTAATATACTTAACTGTTCCTGTTCTTTAAAATTTAGAACGGAAGCTAATTCCTTAATTCTTTCAGCATGTTGTACGAAAATCTTTTCAAAAAGTTCATTTCCCTTTTTTGTAAGTTGAACTATTATTGTACGCCTATCTTCTTTACTATGTAAGCGTTCAACTAATCCTTCTTTTTCGAGATTATCGACGACAAGAGTCATATTTCCACCACTGACAAGCTGTTTAGAGCAGAGGGTTCCGATTGTCATTGGTCCGAGATGTCCAAGACATTCGAGTGCACCAAACTGAGGTTCGGTCAGTCCGTAGCGTCTTATATCTTCAATTGATTTTTTTGAGAATACAGAGTGAGATCGGACTAACTTAACCCACAACGAAAGAGCTAAATCTATTTCCTTACCATATTTTTCTGTTGATTTCATATATTCTGCTTAAAACTTAAATATTTTAATGTTAAAATATATTTTTCTAAAGTAATTGTCAAGTGAAATAATAAAATCTTTTCGAGGTTTCTAATAAGTCACATTTTCAGCTAAACAATTTGAAGCGAGATTAATGCACCGACACTATAAAATTAATTAACCCTTCCGGAGTTTTGCTATGAACACGTTTGGAAATTACTATGATGAAACTTATAATTGACACGCAACAAATTATTAATTTTTCGATTTGATAAAGGGGTTTATAATGGCACAGGAAAAAACAGATTTACTTACAGCAGGCGCAATTGCAAAAGAGCTTGGAGTTTCAGGAGCCGTGGTATCAAAGGCGATTAAAACTCTTGACTTAAAACCCGAGTTAAAAAAAGGAGCATGTAGCTACTACTCAAAACAAACCTTGGCGAAAATTAAATCGACATTAAAATAAATAACCTAAAAATGCATATTCGTTAACCTAAATCGGATATTTCTATTTTAGGAAATCTGTAAATAATTAGAAATATTTTCTTCCTTCTTTACCAAAACTGCGTAAGCAGTAATCTTACTTATAGGAGTAAAAAATGAGACGATTAATTCTATGTTTCGTAATTTTAAGTGTTACTCACTTCTCACAAATACGTTATTATAATAATCACGATTTTTCATTTACTCCCCCCGGGGCAATGAAATATGGATTATACGGATTTGATAATCCCGCTCTTCTATCTACAGTTAAAAAATTTGATGCATCATTTCTTTGGAGTGATAAATCGGGGAATTGGAGCGACTTTAATAAATGGGGTTTGTTTACCGGATTTTCCGGAGTCGGATTTGGAATGATCTATGAATCGGCTGCAGGTTTTTCGGTTAACGATTACAGAATCTCTTCAGCTATTGGAGATGACGAGTTGAGTATTGGCGGTTCATACGGATGGGTTACAGGAGACAAGATTTTTTTCAATCGTTCTAATCTATACACTTTAGGAATTCTTTACAGACCATTCAAATATTTGTCGATAGGAGTCACCGGATATTTTTACAACCAATTCTCAGATGAGACAGTATTTGAGATTGCTGCTCGTCCGTTTGGAAATCAGAAAATCTCAGTCTTCGGAGATTATGTTTTAAATCAGAAATTCCCTAATGATAAAAACCGTTATAGCGTTGGTGCTTCTACCGAACTTTATGATGGAGTTGCATTAACAGCAAGATATTTTGAAAATAAAAGTTTAACAGCCGGGCTGCAAATTGGTTTGGGGCAATTTGGACTTGCTTATCAAAAGCAATTAGACAATAAGCAAAAAGGTTTGCAGAATATTTATGGTATCCGCTTTGGTGGAAACGATAGAAATATTCTTCAGCCATTTAAACCAAAAAATAATTATTACTCACTTTCACTAAGCGGCGAAATTAAATATCAGAACTATGCATTCTTCGATAACTCAAAAACGCTCTATTCATTACTGAATTCAATTGACGCGGCAAAAAATGATCCCGCTGTAAAAGGAATTGTAATTAATGCGGCTGAAATGCAAGTAGGATTTGAATTCAGCTGGGAACTTCGCGATGCTCTTGAATCATTCAAGTCAACCGGAAAAAAAGTCGTAATCTTTTTTGACAGAACTAACATTGTTGGTTACTATTTATTCTCTGTTGCTGATCATTTGGTTATGGATCCACTTGGCGGAATTAGTCTGGAAGGTTTCGCTTTGGGCAGAAATTATTACAAAGGATTATTAGAAAGTATCGGTGTCGGTTATCAAGAATGGAGATTCTTAAAGTACAAATCGGCAATGGAAACATTCTCAAGAGAATCGTTTAGTGAAGGAGACCGCGAACAGAGAGATCGACTTGTTGACGAATACTATAATATTGTACGTGATGCTGTAACTTCATCAAGAAATTTAACGGTAGTGGAGTTCGATAGAATTGTCAATGAAGAATTGTATTTAATAGGCAATGGAGCTGTGGAATCCCGTTTAGTTGATAAGATTGCAAGATGGGATGAAATAGATAGCATCTTAATTAAATATGAAGGGGATAAGATGAAAAAAATCGGAACAGCTTCTCTTCTTCAAAACAAATTGCCGAACGATAATTATTGGGGTAAAAAACCGGAAGTTGCAGTAATTTATGCAATCGGAGGAACTGATTTAAATTCAGGAATGAGAGGAAAATATCTTTCTGAAGTTATAAGAAAAGTCGGTGGAGATAATAATGTTAAAGCACTTGTACTGCGTGTAGACTCCCCCGGTGGTGATGCTCTTGCTGCTGATTTGGTTGCAGAAGCATTAAAGTCATTCAAAGGAAAGAAACCAATAATTGTAACTCAAGGAGGCGTGGCTGCTTCAGGAGGTTATTGGGTTTCGATGTATGCCGATACAATACTTGCCGCTCCAATGACAGTAACCGGTTCAATTGGTGTTATTGGCGGTTGGTTTTACAATTCCGGATTAAAAGAAAAACTTGGCGTGTCAACCGACTATGTCAAAAGAGGGGCTTCCGCTGATTTGGGTGTTGGATTGGTTGTCCCTTTTATTGGCGCAGTTTTACCTGACAGGGCTATGAATGAAAAAGAGCAAGCTCTGGTGAAGAAAAGAATAATGGGTATGTATGATGAGTTTGTTGAAAAAGTTGCAGCCGGAAGAAATAAATCGACACAAGAAATTGAGAACATCGCTCAAGGGCGTGTTTGGAGCGGGCGCGACGGTAAAAAGATAGGATTAATTGATGTAATCGGAGGAATGCGCGAATCAATAAATATTGCTGTTAGTAAAGCCGGCTTAAAAGAAGGTGAATTTGATATCGCCGAATATCCCGAAATGCCTTTGGTTAATATTTCAGCTTTAATTCCATTACCGATTTCAGCCGAATTCGAAAAGTCAAAACTATATCAAGAAGTAAAAAGAAGAACTGAACTAAATGGTCTGCCGGCAGCAATTCTTCCATTCGATGAAATGTGGCTCGAACCGATTGGCGAATAAAGAGAAAGGATTAATCTTTGAAAAATGTATTTAATAAATCTGATGCAGAAGAATTAATTAATCGTATTGATAAATTAACTCCAACAACAAAACAGCTTTGGGGAAAAATGTCGGTAGCCCAAATGTTAGCGCATTGCAATGTGACTTATGAATTTGTTTATGAAGATAAACATCCGAAACCGAATCCATTTATGAAATTCATTTTAAAGACTTTCGTTAAAAAAGAGGTTGTAAATGATATTCCTTATAAAAGAAGCCTTCGCACAGCCCCGGAATTCATAATGAATGAAGATAAAAATTTTGATTCCGAAAAAAATCGTCTCATCAATTTTATTAAAAGAACGCAGGAGTTAGGCGAAGTTTATTTTGATGGCAAAGAGTCGCGTTCATTTGGTGAGTTATCAAAGTCTGAATGGAATAATATGTTTTATAAACATCTCGATCATCACTTAAATCAATTTGGAGTTTAATTCCGGAAGATTTCATAAAATTATGTTGAGAGAAAATAAATCGCATGAATATTAAAAACTATGAATTTAAAGCACGGGTTGATGATTTGGAGAAATATGAATCTAAATTGTTAACCTTAAATCCCGAGCTTCGAGGAGTCGATAATCAAACCGATACATATTTCAATGTAACAAATGGGAGACTGAAACTACGTGAGGGAAACATAGAAAATTCTCTGATTAACTATAACAGAGAAAACATTGCTGATTCGAAATTATCAGAAGTTATTCTTTATAAACATGAACCTGATAAATCACTAAAGGATATATTAGAAATTCAACTTGGTATTAAAACCGTTGTAAGCAAACAGCGAAAAATTTATTTCATCAATAATGTGAAATTCCATTTTGATGTTGTTGATAATCTGGGAACATTCATCGAAGTTGAAGCAATCGATAATAATAACGAATTTACTGTTGAACAGCTCAAAGAACAATCTGAATATTATTTCAATTTCTTCGGATTAAAAAAGTCTGACTTGATTGGTAAGTCTTATAGTGATCTGATTGAAGAAAATAATAGTTTCCAAAAATAAACTGTAGACTTTTTTAGTTAATTACAAAAGGAGAAGCTATTGGCAGAAAAAGGAATTGATTAATAATTTATTGATATCCCGAGAAGCGAAATAAAAATTTTTTAATGAACTTTGACAGCTTACAATTTTTATATATTTTTAGGACGTTTCTAAAATAAGGGGTGTTAAAACCTAATTTGTAGTTCAGATATTTTTAACCATTGGGGGTTAAGATAAAAGGATTAACAATCTCAATGTGTCAAATATCAGATAAAAATTTCCTATCCTCAAAAACTGAAATCCTTCTTATTCAGACATCTCCGGAATTATCTGAAAATTCAAATATATCCATAATAAACCTACTCAATTTATTTTAAGTTAAACTTGATTTATAATATTCGCTGTAAATGCGATTAACCTGTTGATAAATTTAATTAATGTACAATTGAAAACTTGCTATTACTCAATAATTAACTTAATGGTTATTAATTAATCAGAAGGAGAATAACAGAAATGGAGTATAAAAAGTTCGACCTCTATTTTTTGCAAAATGAATTCGGATAGTATTATTAAATGAAGATTAGGAGTGTAACCACTCACTCTTCTTAATGTTCGAAAATTTTCTGTAAAGGGGAGAATCAAAACATTTTTTTCAAAAAAAAGGAGTTAACATGAAAAAAACTATTAAGGTTCTCAAGTGGATAGGAATTGTTCTCTTTTCAATCGCAATACTATTATTCGCATTTGTTCAACTTACATGGGATAAAAAATTCGAAGCCCCTTATCCCGATATTAAAACAAGCACTGATTCTTCTGTAATTGCAAGAGGAAAATATTTAGCATTCGGACTATCTCACTGCGCAACATGTCATGTTCCAATGAATAAAATTATGGAGGTAGAAAACGGTTTGGAGATACCATTGAGTGGAGGTTGGGAATTGAGTATATCCGGACTTGGTGATTTTCATGCACCAAACATCACACCAGATGAAGAGACGGGTATCGGAAAGTTAACAGATAATGAAATTGCCAGAGCACTACGTCATGGTGTTGGAAATGACGGACGTTTAATTTTTCCGTTTATGCCATATCAGGAAATGACAGATGATGATATGACGGCCATTATTTCTTTTATGAGATCGCAAGTACCAATAAACCATCATGTAAAAAAGACGGAATTGGGATTCATGGCAAAGGTTCTAATTGCTTTTGGTTTATTTAAACCTGAAGGTCCTAAAAACAATCCCTTAAAATCAATCGAAAGAGATTCTACAATAGAATATGGAAAATACTTAGCTTACAATGTTGCCAATTGTAGAGGGTGTCATACTCAAATGGATTTAAATACAGGTGAGTTTATAGGAAAAGATTTTGCAGGAAACAACTTATTTGAACCGGATGCATTTTCGGAAGGTTTTGCATTTGTTTCTCCAAATTTAACACCTGACAAAGCAACCGGAATAATGGCAAACTGGAGTGAAGAACATTTTGTTTCTCGGTTTAAAACGGGACGTATACATAAAGGTACTCCAATGCCATGGGGCGCTTTTTCTAGAATTGATGAAACTGATTTAAAAGCTATTTATCGATATCTAAATTCACTAAAACCGGTGAATAATATGGTTACTAAAACTGTCTATTTACCCGGAGAGTATTTACCAGAATAATGATTCGTTTTTCTGAAATCAAAAGTGTTTTAGAAAAACAATATGGGCTATATTTAAGTTTGAGAATTAATTAAAATAATCAGATACAAAAGGAGAAAAATAGTTATGACAACCGTGAATGTTTATCTAACCTTTAAAGGTAATTGTATGGAAGCATTTGAATTCTACAAGTCTGTTTTTGGCGGTGAGTTCACCTATGTAGGAAAATTCGGTGAAATGCCTCCACAAGAAGGTGTGCCCCCTGTTCCCGAAAGTGAAAAGGATAAAATAATGCATATTAGTCTTCCCATTAGTAACGAAACTGTGCTGATGGGGAGCGACAACTCCGATGCATTCGGGCGTGTTACCTTAGTGGGAAATAACTTTTCAGTTTCAATAAACACAGATAGTAAAGAGGAAGCTGATAGATTATTCAACGGGCTATCTAACGGTGGAAAAGTTACTATGCCGATGAATCAAACTTTTTGGGGCGCATATTTTGGTATGTTTAAGGATAAGTTTGATATTAACTGGATGGTTAATGTCGATACGAACTAATTGTAACTGAAATCAGATTGGTTAATGCGGGCGAGTTTGTGATATATTAAATCTATGAAAGGATTTGGTCAATCCAGGCTGAGCCCGCCAAAGCCGTAAAAATGATTTTAATTGTTAATTTAATTACTTTCTTAATTGTAATAATTTTAATACAAAATAGTTAAGAATTGATTTATGAATCCAATATTTTTTGCTAAGCAATCTGACTTTAGAAAATGGTTAGAAAAGAATTACAAAAAAGAGACCGAACTTTTGGTCGGATATTATAAAGTTAGCTCCGGAAAGAAAAGTATCACCTGGTCACAATCGGTTGATGAAGCACTATGCTTCGGTTGGATTGACGGTATTCGTAAATCAATTGATGATGAGAGTTATTACATCAGGTTTACTCCACGAAAACCTAAAAGTAATTGGAGCGAAGTAAACATAAAGAAAGTTGAAGTGTTGATTAGTAAAGGACTAATGAAGCAGACCGGACTCCAACTTTATCTCAACAGAAAAATTGATAACTCCGGACTTTATAGCTATGAAAATAAACCGGCAAAACTTCCCGATTCTTTTGAAGTAATATTTAAAGAAAATAATATTGCCTGGGAGTTTTTCTCAAATCAAGCTCCCTCATATAAAAAAACAATTCTCTATTGGATTTTAAGCGCCAAACAAGAAAAGACTCAACTTTCCCGGTTAAATAAAGTGATAAAGTTTAGCAGTGAGAAGAGAAAGGTGTTCTAAGTATTTCAGAATTAATGAAATGAAAAAAAATAATTCCATTTACAATTGAAAAAACATATGCAAAAATTTATTATAATAATAATCTTTACAATTCTAATTGCAAGTTGCAGTACATCAACATTTAAGGAGAGTAAAATGAACGACCAAAACGAAAAGGTAACCAATAACCATGAAGAAGCTGATTCAATTCCAAAAGTAACAGGAATCGGAGGCATTTTCTTTTTTTCTGAAAACCCAAAAGAGACGAGAGAATGGTATGCGGAAAACTTAGGACTTGAAATAAATGAATGGGGTTCAACTTTTGAATTTAGAAATAGTAACAAACCTGATGAAATTAATTATCTGCAATGGAGTCCCTTTAAAACCGGGAACGAATATTTTGCTCCTTCTAAAAAAGAGTTTATGATTAATTATAGAGTACAGAATATCGAAAAACTTGTAGATAAACTACGTGCAAAAGGAGTTACTATTGTTGATTCTATTGTAACTTATGATTACGGAAAGTTCGTTCACATTATGGATTCAGACGGAAACAAATTAGAGCTTTGGGAACCGATAGACAGTGTCCTTACTAAAATTGGGAGCAAAACAACTAAGTAACAAACTTTACGCACCCGCATAGATAGCTGAGTTATTGAGAAACTGACTTTGGAGGCGGTTACTAAAGAAATAATGTAGGGAACGGTCGAGACCGTTCCTTTTTTATTTTTAAGGCAACCCCTTCACCGCTTATTTAATCATCTCTATCATCATTGTTAATTCCGCAACCATCTTTTCGGTGTTACCACCAAAACCAACGCTTTTAAAACGGATATTTCCTTCTTTATCAATTACAAATTTTGTTGGAATTCCTTCAACTTTAAATTTTGCAACAACTTCGTTTTGCTCATCCATCAATACATTAAAGGTATATTTGTTTTTTTCGATAAACTGAGTTGCGTTAGATTTCTTCTCGGTTACATTTTCCCATGTGTTTACAAACAAAAACTGAACAGATTCATCATCTCTAAATTTGTTAACCGCTTTCTGCATCCCCGGAAATGATACCAAACATGGTCCACACCAAGTAGCCCAGAAATCAACAATTACGGTTTTCCCTTTTAATGATGCAAGATTAATTTCTGCACCATTTAAATTCATAAGTGTAAAATCGGGAGCCTGTAATGAGATCAACTCCTTCTGCAAAGCAATTTTAATTTTGGTTTTGAACGGCTCTTCAAGTTTGTTTAGGTAGACTAAGTAATCTTGTTCATTCCCATTCTTTTTAATGAATTCTTCTTTAAGAATTTCTTTAATCTCATCATTTGCATTCCCGGATTTTACAAATTCTTCTGCATGACTAAAAAGATTTTCAATATTTAATGTCTTAAGAGTTTTTAAATATCTTGCATTAATCTCAACTGTTTTACCTCCGGAAAGATTGACTGCTTTTTCGAGATAGACAACCGCTTCATTATTATTTCCTGAGTTAATTAGTATGTTCGCATAAGTATCATAAACTGTTGCAAGGTTTGTTTGACCTACTTTCTTCCAGTTTTTATCAGTTAAATATTCCGGTTTAATTTCTTTCGGGTTATCAAGCTCTTTTTCGGCAAGTTTAATTGCCGATAGAGCAAATTCTTTTGCTTGGTCATATTTAGATTTATCGTTTGCTAACTTTAATGCTTGTCGATTATAGAAATCTCGGGTTTCTGCTTTCGGGTATTCGATAAAAAATTCTTTTAATTTTTCAACTCCTTTTGCCAGATAAATTTCACTCACTATATTATTCATTCTGTTGAGCATTTTGCTTTCGGGAAAATCAGCATAAAACGCCTTGAATAACTCTTCTTTCTTAAGAGTATCTTTTTCAGAATTAAAAGCGGTGGCTCTAATCATCTGTGCGTGTTCACTTTTGGGATATTCTTCGGTTAATCGTTGACTAAACAATTTCGCTTCATCGGCTTTTCGGAATCGTGAATACCAACTCTGTAGAATAGTTAACTCTTCCAGCGATAAGTTTTCTTTTTTGGCGAGAATATCTAACTCTGTAAGAGCAATATCTTTTGCTTTTTCCTTGTCGATTGCAAGTAATGAACTTATATAACCGTTGAAGTATAAAATTTTACTATCTGGGTAAAGTTCAAATTCTTTTTCGAAATATTTAAGAGCTGTTTCGGCATCCCGTTTCATTCCAACAAAATATTCTCCCCAATCAGAAATTGCTTCAGCAAGTCCGGCATAAGCTCCAACAACAGGCTTTTTATTATCATCAAAGAGAAGTGAGTAATAACTGTTTCCTTCGTTATCATCAATCAACTCATCTCCCTCGAAAAATTTGAATACAACTCCGGAAATGTCATCCTCCAGCTTAAACTTTCCGGTCAGTTTATCTCCTGAAGTTATTAAATTCAATTCTTTTGCTCTTAAAATTTCTTTTCCGTATGAATAAACAATTGCCTCAATTGTATTAACGCTTTGAAGAGGGGTTCCTGATTTATCAAAAACAATTTCTATAATATCTCCTTTTTGAGGATGTTCCGGCTTTATTATCAATTTCCCTTCACTCATCGCAGAACAAGTAATGTTTAAAAGTATGAAAAGAGAAATAAAATATTTTATTGAACTCATAGTATTCTCCGAATAATATTTTTTGTTTTGAATTAGTTTTTATCTTCCGATGATTTATAGTTTACAAATGAATTAAAATCTTTACTTCTCATAAGCGAATATTCTATAAAACTAAAATAAACTATTTGCAGTATCGACTTAATGGTGAAGGCTGAAATAAAAATTATTCCGGTTAATAAGAAAAAGCAAACTGTTTATGGTTCATTAGAGCAAAAATAAAAAGTTGATTTGAATTTTAACCATCAAAATAAGAAAGTATTTAGATTTATTTTATTTCGGTATTGATGTTGGTAATTATACTAATTTCTTTGTGGCTTAGCGACTTTGTGGCATTTTAAACTTTAAGAATATATTTAAAATCAGATAGTTGCTTAATTATTATATTTACGCATAAATATTCAAAACATAATTATGATTAAACTTTTAATTGTCCGCCCGGATAGAGTTGGTGATGTGGTTACAGTAACTCCGGTTGTTCGGGAAATTCGCAAAAAATATCCGTTAGCTTTTATTGCAACTTTGACCAAACCAAATACAGCAGCAATTTTGTATAACAATCCAAATATTGATCTTATTTTAACCGATGATCAATCGGGAAAAACATTTTGGAAAACTGTTAAAAAACTTCGAAAGAATAAATTCACACATGGATTTGTTTTATTGCCGAATGAACGGGCGGCTTATTTACTCTACTTTTCCGGCATTCAAATTCGTGCTGGTGTGGGACATAAATTATTTCAGCTTATAACGGGAATGAAAAGTGTATCGCGAAATAAATATATTCCGTTACGCCACGAGGCAGATTATTCAATGGATTTTGCACGTAAACTTGGTGTTGTTACTGATAATCTTCAACCGGAAATATTTTTAACTGAAGCGGAGAAAGAAGAGGCGGAAAGCTTTTATGTTAATAAAGGAATTCTCCCAAACGAAAGAGTATTAATTATTCATACCGGCTCATTAAACTCGGCGCCAAATTGGAGTGAATCTAAATATCTAACTTTCATTAAAGTGATTTTAGCTGATAAAAATTTTAATCACCTGAAAATATTTCTTACTGCAAGAGAAATGAGCAAAGAATTTGTAAACGATGCGATTAACCTTTCCCCCCGCATTATGAACATTGTTGAAGAAACAGAAAACCTCCGCACTCTCATTAAAGTGATTTCTAAAACAGGCTCATTGATAAGTTCGTCAACGGGACCTTTACATATTGCATCTGCACTTGATGTTAATTGTATCGGACTCTATTGTTGTGAACCGATGCGATGTGTTAAAAGATGGGGAGCAATATCTCCAAAAGCGGTTAATCTTGAAGTATCTGCAGAATATTGTTCACAAAATTGTCCGTCAGATCAAAGCCGATGTGCATTTGAAAATGGAATTTCAATTGAGAAGGTTAAAGAAGTTTTATATCAACAGATTAAATAATTCTTAAATTCAAAGTTGATTGTGTAATCAGTTTTGATAACACTTTTCATAAGTAAGGAACGGTCGCGACCGTTCCCTACAAATTATTATCTTTCAGAATATCATCACGCTATCTTTATAAAAAGAAAATATTTTGGAACTAATATTTCTTTTCTGATTAAAGCAACTATTTTTGTTATAACAATTTTTAGCATGAGGGTTAAATGTATATTCCAAAAATTTATGATGAGAAAGATAAGAAAAAGATTACTGGTATAATTAAGGATAATCCATTCGGCATATTGGTGGCAGTTGAAAACGGTATTCCAGTTGCTTCTCATCTGCTTTTCGAATTAGTTGAGAGAGGGAGTGATTTATTTCTATACTCGCATTTGGCGAAGGCAAATCAGATGCAGGCCCTATTGAAATTGGATTTAACTTTTTTGGCAATCTTTCAGGGGGCATCATCTTATATTACTCCTTCATGGTATGAAAAAATCAACGTGCCAACTTGGAATTACATTTCTGTACATTGTTACGGCAAGGCTAAAATAATAGATAATCATGACGAAGAATATCAATTACTTAATCGGTTGGTGAAACGTTTTGAAAAGAAATATGATTATAAATACAAGCTTGAAGATCTTCCCGATGATTATGTGAAAGATGAAATGAAAGGACTGACTTCATTCATTATAAAGATTGATAAAATTGAAGCAGCATTTAAATTGAGTCAGAACCGGAACGAAAAAGATCTTAATAATATTATCAGTCATCTTGAAAAATCAGATGATGATAACGAGAAGCAAGTTGCAAAAGGAATGCGTGAGCAGAGGGGACTCTCTGAAATTTCTTAATCAATTATAAGTGTATTTGGTAATAACTGATCATTTTAGCAATTTATTTTAATTATAATATCATTATATTTGTCACATGGAAATAATTAGATTTGAATGGGATTCGAAGAAGAATCTTTCAAATATCAAAAAACACAAAATTTCATTTGAGGAAGCTAGAAGTGTTTTTTTTGATGGAAACGCAAGAGTAATTTCTGATTCCAATCATTCTATTGGAGAGGAAAGGTTTATTATTCTGGGGCTTTCCGAAAAATTAAATCTTCTCATAGTTGTTCATACATACAAAGGAAATGATGAAGTAATTCGAATCATTTCTGCAAGAAGAGCAACTAAAAACGAAATTAAATTTTATAATGTAGGTAATTAATATGAAAAAAGAATATGATTTTTCTAACTCGGTTAAAAATCCTTATATAAAGAAACTGAAAAAGCAAATTTCAATTCGTTTAGAGAATGATACCGTTGAATACTTTAAAAAATTAGCTGCTGAGGTTGGTATCCCTTACCAAAACCTGATGAACATCTTTTTGCGAGACTGTGCGAATAAAAATCTCAGACCCAATATTAACTGGCAATAAATAAAGTAAAGTTGATCAATATCCACTTTACTCATAAACTTTAATAAGAATAGAATCAGAAGATATTATAAAGTTATTAATAGTTTTGCCTTTTGAATATTCAACTCCCGGTAATAAAATATCAAAAGGAGTGATGAAATAGATAATCCAATGCCCGGAAAATTTTTTGTACTCTATATAGAAGTTCTCAAATTAAAACTCTAATATAATGAAGCTATATTTATTCTGTACAGAGTAATTTTGTGAGAATAAATATCAGTCTAAAACAGCTAAGATTCAGTAATTATTGCTCCATGTCTTTTTACCCTTTCATAAAAACCAGATGTCCCTTATCCCCGTATTCAATCCGAATATTATCAC
>Ga0351840_1050_pt1 | contig 22577 bp, 13 predicted proteins | sample BONcelHFGM3001E5_FD_206883 | JGI IMG/M metagenome (GOLD analysis project Ga0351840, IMG submission 206883) | Enriched cells from coal bed in the Powder River Basin, Montana, United States - BONCAT cells FGM rep1 HSBNCT.FGM.300.1.E5 ... | reverse complement strand
CAGTATTATCGAAAATTCCATTAATATTGCTGTCCTCAACCGGAGATATCGAAAGTATTCCTCCTCATCTTTTTGTTGCGCAATTGTCAAAACCAACAAAATTAAATGCTTTGTATGAAGAAGTACTGGATGTTATAACTGATCTTGCAAGAAAGAATAAAATGAACGAATCTCAATCGATACTGGATCCAGGTCTCAGTAATCGTATTCCTTTAAGGATATTGATTGCGGAAGACAATAAAGTAAATCAAAAACTGGCGATATCGCTGCTGAATCTTATGGGCTACAGGGTTGATGCAGTATCTGATGGTACTCAGGTTCTGGAAATTCTCAGGAAGCAGGATTTTGACCTTATTCTTATGGATATTCAAATGCCTGAGATGAATGGAATTGAAGCTACTGTCAAAATTATGGAAACGATACCCCCCGAAAAACAGCCATATATCATTGCATTGACAGCCAATGCAATGGTTGGTGATCGAGAAAAATGTCTTAATTCGGGAATGGTTGATTATATGGCCAAACCCATTAAAATAAATGAGCTTCAGGCTATGATTAAAAAATGGGGATCAAAGAGATTGCAGATAAGCCAGGGTTTCTGATAATTTGTAAAAGCATAAAAAAACCTACCGTAATATTCCGGCAGGTTTTTTTATTTTAATTAATATTTTAAAATTCATACGGTTACCAAACAATTTCCAATTTATTTGCGTTTAGCGGTAACTCAAGCTTTAAAGCATCAAAAGTTTTGTGTGGACTTTCAAGGTAATGTGGATTGTCGGTGCCTAAGGCATTCAGAAAATCAATGGTTGTTGTTTTCGCAGTTGTGGCTTTCCCATTAATTTTAAAGGATGTAGCCTTGTCGAATCCGTGCAATATTACCTCCAGTCTGGTGAATTTTGACGGATAAGGACCATCGGCTTTACCAACAATCAACTTTTTGCCAGTCCCGTCAAAGTTTAAACTAAGACTGTAATAATTGCCTTTTTCGTAATTGTAAGAAACGCCATCGTCTTCATAATAAACAAATTCTGAACTTCCCGAACCATTAAAAACATGCAGATACAGCGTTCCTCCGGTATTGTCGGCAGTACTCTGCACGGCATTCTGCATGGGAATTACTGAACTGCCTTTGATGTACAGTGGCAGCATGTGCATAGGTGATTCAGCAATGATTTCGGAATTGCCTTCAAATTTTTGTCCGTTATGAAAGTTATACCATTCGCCGGCCGGAAGATAAACCTTCACCAGATCGCGTGTGCTTTCAACAGGTGCCACCAGAATTGACGGACCGAACATATACTGATTCTGATAAATGAAATGGTAGATTTTTTCATCAAAGGTATAGTCAATAGCAAGGCTTCTGGAAACAGGCATTCCGGTTTCAACCGATTCGTGAAATGCAGAATAAATATAAGGCATCAATTTGTACCTCAGTGTGATATAGTTTCGCGAAATGTTTTCGACGGTTTCGCCAAACGACCATGGTTCAGCCTGGCGCGTATCGTGATGGGTATGACTCCGGAAGAAAGGAGTAAATGCTCCAACACCAATCCAGCGGGCAAACAGCGCAGGGGAGGGGTCTTTGCTGAATCCCCCAACATCAACTCCGGTAAAAGCTATGCCACTGAGTCCGATACTGTTCACCAGGCGGCAACCTAGCATCATGTGCTCATCGGTAGCCTGATTATCACCTGTCCATAATGCGGTGTAGCGCTGCAGCCCTGAATATCCGGCACGGGTAATAATCAGCGGTCGTTTGTCGTTCATCAGCTTGCGTGTGCCTTCATAAGTGCTCCGGGCCATCAGCATTCCGTAAACGTTTTTTGCTTCACGATAACTGGTTTTCTGACCTTCCCAGTCAAATTCAACCAAGTGAGGGGTGTAACCATTTCCCCAGGAAGCAATTTCGTTCATATCATTCCAGAATCCGGTAACACCATCGTTCACCAATCCCTGAAATTTCTGTCCCCACCATTCACGCGCTGCGGGTTTGGTAAAATCAGGGAAATGACACCATCCCGGCCATACCTGTGCAGTATAAACTTCGCCATCAGGATAGCTGGCAAATACATTTTTCTTCAGGCCATCTTCATAAGCGTCGTAGCCTTTTTCAACCTTTATGCCCGGATCTACAATCAGGGTGGTGTGTATGTTCATGTTTTTCAGATCAGAAAGCAGTTTCTGAGGATTGCTGAAACGGGTTGGATGCCAGGTAAAAATTTTATAAGCATCCATGTGATGGATGTCCAGATACATTACATCCAGTGGAATTTTCCGGTCACGGAAATTCTGGGCTATGCTTAAAACTTCAGAATCAGGGAAATAGCTCCACCGGCATTGTTGATATCCCAAAGCCCAGATCGGAGGCATGGTCATACGGCCTGTCAGGTTTGTATATTGCCTGATGATGCCTGCAATTGTTGGTGCGTGCATGAAATAGTAATCCATTTCGCCGTCGTCGGCGCTGAATGAGCTGAACCTGTCGTTGCTGGCACCAAAATTAAACCTGCTGCGGTGTGTGTTGTCCATGAAAATGCCATACGTCAATCCGCTGTGGATTCCCATATAAAACGGGATGGTGACATAAAGCGGATCATCGTTCGGACCATACCGTGGATTGTCGGTATTCCAGTTGTCATAGGCCGTGCCACGGCGGTCGAGATTTCCGGTTTTTTCGCCCAGACCAATAAATTTTTCATCGCTGATCAGCTTTTTATAGGTGGTGACTTCCGTTCCCAACCATGAAGTGCCAAACGATTTATCATCTGCACTTAATAGTCGGCCATCAGAAGTGTAAAAGCTGAATCTTACCGGGTTCCTGTCAATCTCAAGCCTGAGTAACTCAGTTTCAACAATCAGTTTATCTGAAGTTTCAGTGATTTTGGGCTGTATATTTTCTGGTTTCGCAATTACAGCATAGGAAAAATCTTTCCTGAAAACCTCCTTTACAATCCTTACCCTGGCAATGCCGGGTTCGTAGAAAGTAACTTCAGCTTTCCCGAAATCTGTATTAATAATTATTGCCTGATTTCGTACTTCAAAGGAAGTGAGATTTCCGAGGCTTTGGTTTGTGCTGCTTTGTGCAAATCCAGTGTTCATAAGCAGAACTGCGATTATCAGGGTGAAAAATATGTTCTTCATTATTGTTTGATGAGTGTTTATGAAAAATGCCGGATTCATCATTGCTGATAAGTCCGGCATTCGGTAATTCAAAAATTATTTATAATAGACCTCGTAACCCCAGGCAGGTAGTTCGATGGTTGTATTTTCAGGGAATACACAGCTGTCGTTTGAGAAGAGTTCGGTGTATTCTCCCACATATTCGCTGCCGCTGAGTGTGATACTGATGCGCTCCGGACTCAGATTGACGATTGTAAGTACTTTGCTGTCATCTTTTTCACGGATAAAGGCAAATACTTTTTCATCTTCATTGGTGTTTACCCTTTTCCATGATCCACCCCAGGGGCCGTTGAATAATGCCGGTGTTGCCTTTTTTAAATTCAACAGTGATTTGTAGAAGTATGTCATTTCGTAATCGCCCCAGTTTACAGCATCTTTTTCGAAGAACTCAAGTCTTTTATTGAGACCCGATTCCTGTCCGGTGTACATCAATGGCATTCCGGGTACAGTTGCTGTCAGCACATAAAATGCCTTCACACCATCACCTAATCTTTCGAATTCGGTGCCGTTCCATGAGTTTTCGTCGTGGTTGGTGATAAAATACATCCGGTAAGCACCTTCAGGGTAAAGGGTATCATTCTTTTTTAGATAGGTTTCAATATCGTTGGCATTGGCTTCACCTTTTGCGATTTTGTTTTTGATGTTGTGAAACTCCCATCCATAAGTCATTTCAAAAGCTGTGTGAAGCCATGGTTTTTCACCTTCGGCAAGCATAAAAACAGGTTTAATGGCATCGAGTTCAGTGCGGGTTCTGTTCCAGAATTCAGCAGGAACAAGCTCAGCAACATCGCAGCGATATCCATCAATATCAAATTCCTGAACCCAGTATTTCATGGCATCAAGCATGTAATCGCTCATTTCAGCGTTTTCGTAGGTAAAAGCCACAACATCGGTCCAGTCATAGGGTGAAACCATATTTCCCAGTGAATCTTTCTGATAGAAATCAGGTTTTTCGGTTACCAAAGCATTGTCCCAGGCTGAATGGTTGGCAACCCAGTCCAGGATAACATACATTCCAAGTTCGTGGGCTTTTTTTACAAACCTTTTGAAATCCTCATTGGTTCCAAATTCAGGGTTGATCGCCTTGTAATCCTTGATGGAGTAGTAACTGCCCAGTGTGCCTTTGCGGTTGAGCTCTCCGATGGTCTGAATGGGCATCAGCCACAGAATATCGGTTCCCAGCTCTTTCAGGCGGGGGAGTTGTGCTTCAACGGCAGCGAAAGTGCCTTCTTCGGAGAACTGCCTTACATTGATTTCATAAATACTCAGGTTTTTGCTCCATTCAACTTGTTTGACCTGTGCAGGAATAGTTTCCTGGGTTTTTTCGCTATTCGGGAATTTGCAAGAAGTAATCACTACTCCGGCAAGAATCCCGGTAAACGCCAGTAAAAGAATGTTTTTGAATCTCATATTTTTGGTTTTATGGTTTGTAATCAACTTTTATGTCCACAATACAAAGATAAGAATTCCGGAATACAATGTTGTTTAGTTAAGGAATATCGTCTTTCCCGCACGTGCGGGACTCAGACTGACAGTCATCCTGAGTTGAGACTCAAAAAAATTTGAGCATAATGCAGAGATGACAGGTATTAACGGCATCCTTATTCATGGACAAAAAAGATGAAAGTATTTCTCCGCTTTTATATGAGCAGGACCAACCTTAATTTATCTTCCAAACCTTAGTAACAGGCAACCCACCAAACATCTTCAACCTTATTATTTCTTCCTAACCTTATTATTGTTCAATTTGAAAAGGTTGCCAGCTTATTGAGGTTTTCAAGAAATAATAAGGTTCAAAAATCGTTGGGGTCAGTTTTGTTACTAAGGTTATTAAGAGTTACTAAGGTTGATTTTTACTTTGATCAGCATTTGATTGAATTCTAATCTGTCATTGGGAGTGCTGCACGTGCAGGAAAGGATAAGACGAACAATCTGTCATTGGTAGTCCCGCACGTGCGGGAAAGGATATTTATTCATTTTTTTAATTCAGAATTCTTAACTAAACGACATTGATTAAGGGATAAGAGAACCATTGCATGTGAAAATCTATAAATAACCATGCAAAAAAAAAAGCCACCCTGATGGATGGCTTTTTTATAAGTTGCAGATTTGCTATTCTATGACAAACAGCTCATCTTTTAATTTTGAATTTATTTTTACAGTAAGAACTTTCATATCAATGGTTTGAGGACCCATTTGCTGACTGATTGCGTATGGGAATTTCACGCCGTCAACTTCGCGGTAATCAGAGAATGTTGCAACGCCCTGTTCTCCGGTTTCTTTTACCTTCAATCCTGATTTAACATCGATAAACTGTGTGGATTGTTTTCCTGAAGGATAGGTGAGCACCAGACGATAAGCATCAGAACCATTAACTTCTTCAATGCCATCCAATGCCAGTGAAATTCCAATCTGAGTATAGAAAAGTTCAGCATTGAGTGTAGCTTCAACTTTCATGTCCTCCAGCTCATTGCCTTCAAGGGTTTTATTTTCGCCACCCATAGGTGAAACAAGCTTTGCGGTAGTGCCATCAAAAACCATTTTCTGGAAAACCATTTCACCGGCACCAACCTTCATCATGTATTTATTCGGGGCTTTGCGGTAAAAATCAAATCCTATGGTCATTCCCTGCATCGAAGTTGTGGCCATCATGGTAATGTCCTTGATTTTTCTGAGGGCTTTTTCTCCACCTATGGCATTGATGTACATCAGATTAACCGATTCGGCAGTTACTCCTGCAGGAGCAGGTTTTACCTTTTTATCAGGATCATACTCTTTGCCTTCAAAATCATAGTATTTAATGGATTTTCCACCACCAAACTGCATCAAACGCGGAGCAATGTCAGCGGCTTTACCAACAGCAAGAATGTACGCATTTTCAGGTTTTATGAATTTTAGCGCAGTTGCCTTGACATCTTCAGCGCTCACAGCTGAGAGGTTTTTCATGTAGTTGGCATAGTAATCAGCATCCAGTCCGAAACGAGCTGTTGTGATGGCAAAATTGGCAATCGTCTGAGGATTTTCGAGCGAAAGCGCAAAATTTCCGTTCAGGTAATTTTTTGCCAGATTTAATTCGTCGGCCGGAACAAGTTCTTCGCGGAGCCTGCGCATTTCATTGAAGATTTCATTGATAGCGCTGTCAGTAACAGAGTTTCTGATTTCAGTATTCACCATAAATCTTCCGGTGAGTTTGTCGGCCATAAGCTGAGAATAAGCACCATAGGTATAAGCTTTGTCTTCACGCAGGTTGTTGAAAAGCCTGAATGTTCCGCCACCAAGTATGGTATTCATTACACGGGCTTTGATTGCTTCTTCCGAACCTGTTTTCAGTTCCACCGGATAACCAATACGCAGGGCGGATTGCACTGCATCGGGACGGTCAACAATTGCCACAACATTCGAAGCAGGTACTTTCGGGCTTTCAGGTAGGTAGTTTATGACTTCACCTTTTTCCCAGCCACCCAGATATTTTTCTACCAGCGTGCGGGCTTCAGCAGTTGTAATGTCACCAACAATGGCCAGATAGCCAATGTTTGGCTTGAAGAATGCCTGATAAAATGCCTGGCAATGTTCTGATGAAATGTTTTCAATCGATTTTTCGGTCATTGATTCACCGTAAGGATGTGTTGCTCCGTAAACCAATTGTTTGCTGATTCTGTCGCTGATTACAGAGGCATCGTTTTGCGCTGCTTTCAATCCCGAGATGGCCTGAGTTTTTAATTTGTCAAGCTCTTCGGCTTTAAATGAAGGGTTCATAAGCACATCAGCCATAAGCGACACTAATTTTTCGGTGTGCTTTTTCAGTGATGAAGCATAAGCACCGGTTGATGAAGTGCTGAGGCTTGCACCAATAAAATCAACTTCTTCGTCAAGCTGATCCTTCGAAAGACTGCTGGTTCCGGTGCGTAGCAACTGACCGGTAAAATCGGCCATTCCAGCCATATTTCCTTCAGGAACCGGATTATAGTCCAACAACAAAGAGAACGAAACCCGTGGAATTTTGTGATTTTCAACCACAAAAACCTTCAGGCCGTTTTCCAGCGTAAAGCTTTCATACTTGCCTATGTTGATTAAAGGAGCGGGTGCTGCTTCAGGCCTGATGCTGCGGTCGAGCTTTTCTGTGGTGGTTTTTGATTTTGTGCTTTTGGTTTGAGCCTGAAGAACACAGGGCATAGCCAACAAAGCAGCTGAAATGGTAATGCTGATATATTTTTTCATAATTTTTCCTCCTTTTCTTACAGGCTTTGTTTGGGCAGAAAGTAAAGTACTACCCTGTTTTCTTTGGTTAGATATTGTTTGGCAACCCGCTTGATATCGGCTTTTGTTACGGCCATATATCTGTCAATTTCGGTATTGATAAGGTTGGCATCTCCAAAGTACATATGGTAATCAGAAAGGCTTTCGGCAATGCCTGCCATGGTTGAATTGCTGCTTACAAAATCGTTTTCCATTTTGTTGCGAAGCTTTTCAAATTCACGGTCAGTGAGTTCTTCGGTCTGGGCTTTCGCAATCTCTTCATTTATTGCATTTTCCAGATCATCTGGTGTTACACCCGAATTTACAATTCCGAATACCATAAATAGTCCCGGATCTTCAAGTGCAAACGGGAAAGCGCCAACAAACATGGCTTTTTGCTGCTTGTCAACAATGGCTTTGTTCATACGTGAACTTTCGCCATCGCTCAATAAAGTGGTGAGCATACTCAGCGCGTAATAATCAGGGGTGCCTTTTGCAGGAATATGGTAGGCCTGAATTACTGCAGGTAGCTGAATGTTGTCGTAAACGGTATCTCTGACCTCTGCAATCTGCGCAGGCTCAACAATTGAAGGGCGGTAAATGGGTTTGGTTCCGCGTGGGATATCACCAAAATACTTCTGAACCATTTGTTTGGTTTGCTCAATGTTGATGTCGCCGGCAATGGATAATGTTGCATTGTTGGGAACATAAAAAATGGAATGAAACTCCATAAATTCTTCGAGGGTGGCATTGTTGATTGATTCGGCTGATCCAATGGGCATCCATCGGTAAGGATGTTCTTTGAAAGCTGAGCTGAATGTTTTTTCCATAAGGGTTCCATAAGGGCGATTGTCGTAAGATTGTTTGCGCTCCTCTTTTACCACACTGCGTTGGGTTTCAACGCCCAGGCTGTCGATGCGAAGATGCACCAATCTTTCCGATTCCATCCACAATCCCAGTTCAAGCTGATTTGAGGGCAGCAAAAGATAGTAGAATGTGCGGTCGAAGCTGGTGTTGGCATTTAAAGCAGCACCTGCATTCATGGCGATTTTGTCAAATTCACCGCGCTGGATGTTCTGACTGCCTTCAAACATGAGATGTTCAAAAAAATGTGCAAATCCTGTGCGTTCAGGATTTTCGTTTTTCGATCCTACATGATACGAAATTGTTACAGCCACAATGGGTGTGGAGTTATCCTGATGCAGGATTACATGCAGCCCGTTGTCCAGATCGTACTCCGTAAAGCTGATCTTGTTCTGGGCACCGGCAAGCAAAGCAGCCAGCATACCCAATACCAGAAAACTGGTTTTAAGGTGAAGATTCATGATTGATGATTTAGGGTTTAATTTATTGGTTTAAAATATTGGATATATCGTTCAGGTTGATTTCGGTAAAGTCAGAAATGACCTGATATGCTTCGGTAAGTTCAGCTCTATGGTGCGTAGTTGCAACGCCAACAACTTTCATGCGTGCTTTCAGGGCGGCGTCAATGCCTTTCAGTGTATCTTCAAATACAATACATTGCTGAGGGGCGATTGAGAGTAATTCAGCAGCTTTCAGAAATACTTCGGGATCGGGCTTGCCTTTGCTTACCATTGAAGCATCGGCAATGGCAGAAAAATAGCCTTCCAGTCCTGTTTCAGAAAGAATAAAATCAACATTTGCCCTTTCGGCTGAAGTAGCAATTGCAGTAGGAATGCCTTTGTCTTTTAGCTCCTGAAGAAGTTCTTTCAGTCCGGGTAAAAGTTGCACATTATCCTGATAAAGATATCTGTAAATCAGCTCTTTTTCGGTGGAATGGGCTGCGATGGTTTCAGCGGGCAGCTCTTTTTTGAAAATATAGGAAAGATGGTCGGCATTGGAGCCGCCAAAAACATGTTCTAGAAAATCATCGGCAGAAATACTCTTTTTGTGCCGCTGACAAAATTTTTCCCAGGCCATCAGGTGATACCGGAAGTTATCAACCAGTACACCATCCATATCAAAGATTACAGCAATTCTTTCAGCCATCACATTTTAACTTCTCTGTTAATATATGAACTATAATCTTTCACTTTCTGATGATATTCTTCATTAAAAAGATGTGAAGAAATCAGGAAATCAGCAGTTGAACGGTTGCAGGCTGTAGGAACATTATAAAGTACTGTAATCCTGAGCAGTGCTTTTACATCCACATCATGGGGTTGGGGTTGCATAGGATCCCAGAAAAATATCATTAGGTCGATTTCACCATCAACAATCAAAGCACCCAGTTGCTGATCGCCTCCAAGCGGGCCCGATTTTAATTTTCTGACTTCAAATTTGCTGAAGTCTTCCGGATCAAGCGAGAACCGCAGTTGTTGTTCAATCAGCTTTCCGGTCGTACCGGTACATATAATCTGATGCTCCCGAAGCTTTATCGCATTGAATTCAACCCATTCGGTAAGATCCTGCTTGCGGTTGTCATGCGCAACAAGGGCAATTCTTTTTTTTCTTTCCATATTTTGAAAAATATTGGCAAAATTAACAAAAGATAAAAGGGGTTACCCATAAAACTGTAATAAATACGATATGTTTGTCAGTTTTATCCCTTTTTTATTTTTCGTATCTTTGCACCGTTTTTAAAAAACAAGACTTACAAGACCTAAGTTATTAAATTTAAAGTAAAAACTAGATGAACAGAGTAATGGTACTCACCGGAGGAGGCGACTGTCCGGGACTAAACGCGGTAATCCGCGCAGTAGTAAAGCGAGCCTCCCGCGAAAAAGGATGGGAAGTGGTTGGAAGCATAGAAGCATTCAATGGAATATTGCGTGAACCTACTGAACTTGTTGTTCTGGATGAAAAAGCTGTTTCTGGTATTCATTATCAGGGCGGAACCATCATTCAAACAACAAATAAAGGTGGTCCGTTTGCATGGCCGGTAAAACAAAAAGATGGAACATTTATCGCCATCGACCGCTCTGATGAAATGATTCGCAAAATTCAATACCTTGGTATTGATGCAGTTATAAACATTGGAGGAGATGGATCTCAGCGTATCTCTCAGGCCCTTTTTGAAAAAGGACTTAACATTATCGGAGTTCCCAAAACTATAGATAACGACCTCTCTGCAACGGACGCTACCTTTGGTTTTCAAACTGCGATTCAAATTGCGACCGAAGCCGTTGATAAACTGGTTACAACTGCTGCCAGCCATAACCGTGTGCAGATACTTGAAGTTATGGGCCGCGATGCAGGCTGGATTGCACTGAATGCTGCTGTTGCCGGTGGTGCCGAAATCTGCCTGATTCCTGAAATTCCTTATGATATTGATAAGGTAATGGAACGTATTGAGAAGCGCTTCGACAAAGGTCGCGGCTTTGTAAATGTGGTGATTGCTGAAGGAGCGCGTAACGTTAAAGGAATGAAAGTTTCTGAAAAAAGCGGTGAAGTCGGATATGCCCATGTAAAACTTGGTGGTGTTGGTTTTCGCTTTGAAGAAGAACTGAAAGAAGCCGGCTGCGAGCACAGCATTCGCACCACTGTGCTTGGTCACCTGCAAAGGGGAGGAGTTCCCATTGCTTACGATCGCGTGCTTGCTACACAATATGGTGTGAAGGCTTTTGAACTTGTACTGGCAGGTGAATTCGGACGAATGGTGTCTTATCGCCATCCTTATATTACTTCAGTTACACTGAAAGAAGCCATAATGCAGCCGAATCTTGTTGATCCTGATACCGCTCTTATGAAAACAGCCCGCGGTATTGGCATGTGTTTCGGAGATTAATTATCATAAATTTCCAGAAAATTATAAAGCCCGCAGCTGATTCAGCTGCGGGCTTTTCTATTTGGGAATATCAAATTTCAGATCAATTGATTATGAATCTTGAAGTTCGTGCATCAGATGATCTCAGAATATAAACTCCCGGCTTAAGTTTGGAAACATCTGCCTGATTGCTGTTTCTGAATTCAAGTAATTTGCGACCGGCAAAATCAAAAATTGCGAAATCAATGCTTTCTGAAAGAAATATTATCCCGTTCACCGCCGGATTTGGCCAGAGAGTGAAAGGTAAAACTGGCTTTTCGTCAATCCCAACAAGGCTGTTCGAACTTCCGGGAGTTGGATTTGTAAATAGCTTCCATTCAAAAGCTCCATCAATTACCCTACCCATTGAAATGTCGGTGGACTGGTTGGTGTAAGTTATGGCATCAATCTGTGCATATCCTGATGCCTGATTATTGAAAATGCCGATTTCCTCTCCGTCTTTATCCAGCTTATAGGGTGTGTGCATTGGCCCCTGCGCCGGTTGTCCGTCAGCCCATACCAGCAAAAAACCGCCGGCAGCTATGGTTGTATCCGGGAAGGCCCATTTTACAGGATTATTGAGGTTGTCGCTCAGGTATTTATCTCCCAGCCATATGGCCTGATTACTTCCGTTGTAGATTTCAATCCAGTCATCATATTCACCATATTCATCAGCAATGGTTGTGCTGTTGCTGGCCATAAACTCATTGATGTAAAGCTTCATCGGGTTTGTAACTGGAACATTATATCGCATTGGTTCACAGGGTTTTGTTGATATCGCCTGATTATTGTCCTTCGCTTTTATCCTGAATTCAAAAAGAGTACCTGAAGCCATTCCCGGCAAAGCAACGGTGAAAATTCCATCTCCGGGAATAATATCACCATGTTGTCCATTGTCAGCCATTGTCGTTTGTTCCCATGGGCCATTGTTGATCCTGTATTCTAACATGACGCTGTTAAGGCTTTCATCCTCTGCCGAAGCGCTGACTACCATTTGCTGCAGAGCCGGAGGTGAGTTGTGGGTAATGTATTTTATCATTGGCGCTGCATTGGTATTTTGAGCCTGCGATAAAGCTATCGAATTTCTGTTCTGTATGTAAGGCTGAAGTCCGACCGGAACATGTGCCCCGGTTCCTGCGGTAAAGGAAGTATTGAATGACTGAATATTGTATCCGTAATCAAGCGGATAGTAAGGATCATCAGCTACATAGGGTCTGATTTGTTCTCTGATGGAAAACATATTGTCAATAAATGACTGTTCACCTGTGATTTCAGCGATGGCTTGCTTCAGATAATAAGTATATTGGGCTTTATATTCAGCCACCTGCATCAGTCTTGTAAAAAGCGGCCGTGGTTCCGATGAATGCGCCCAGGAATAAATGTCCCGGCTTGCCCAGTCGATGCCAAACCAGTCGATGCCAAAAGTATTGTCAACATCGTAAGGAATATATTCAAAAAGGCCGGTTTTGGTATTTCTGTAGAGATAGAAATTGTTTTTATTGTAGATGTATCCATCCCAGTTGGCTGAAAGTACATCAATGGCTGCAATTTTCAGATAATCCTGCACATTGAATACTTTTTCAAGTTCGCAGGGAAGCTCAGCAATGGGGGTGTTATTAAGAATATCAATAAATTCAGCCAGATCGCTGTAGTCATCTTCTTCTTCATTGATCTTTAATTCATAAGTCCTGCGGTCACCGGATGTGAATTTGTATAAATCAGGATCTGCTCCGCGGTAAGTAAGATCTGCAGGCCAAAGACATTTGTAAAGGTTTCCATCGTTGTTGCCAAAATAGGTTTTTACAAATTCCTCGTCAATGTGTTCAACATTAATGTAAAGTCCATGGTAATTGCCGTTGATGTAAACTTCGGTGTGATTAGCTCGCGGGCTTGCAATATTTGATTCTCTGAAAATATTCCAGCATAGCTTAGCGCGGGTAATTGACGGATCGTTGTGCTCGCCATTCAGGTTAAGTTTTTCTACGCCATGGTATTTTCTTCCGGAAATGAAAGTGTTGAAGGATACTTTAAAGGATTTTTTCTGCGAATATCTTGATGTATTTCCCCTGAGCCTGAAACCGATATCGCGAATGGTGTCATGAACTGTGCCGTTGTCGAATACAAATACAGCCTTGAATTCATGGTCGCTTTCTACATTTTGGTATATCCAGTTGAGCGTGTCAGGATGTATAAGTATATCAATGCGGGGCACAACAGAACTGGTATAAATCTCCCCATCTGCAGGAAACAGTGGTTGTGCATATGAAAAATTGGAAACCAGTATGCTGAGCGTTATCGCCAGGAGCAGCGTAATTTTTTTCATGAGGTAGTATTTTCAGGATGAATATGATAACTGCAAAGTTAGCAAAGGTTTTCAGGCAGATTACTTTTTGGTATGTTAAAACAAAACAGGAATCCGTAAAGATTCCTGTATGATGATCGTTCAGATTCGATTTCCCGGATGGTTCAATGCTTTTCAGGGATATTACGGAACACAATACTAGAAAATGCTATAGCTCAACGATGCTTGTAGCCTTTGATTCCATTGGGTTGAATTGCTTTTCCTGTCGGATTCATTTACATTTTCTTGCAGCCTTTTCTGATTAAAATTGCTCAGCTGAGAAGTGAAGTTTGCATTCAGCCTGAGCTTTGGAGAAAAATAGTAATACACACGTATTTCCGGACCGGTTTGGGCAAAGAAAAGTTCATTGTTATCTGTTTTTGTTTCCTCTGTTACTCCGGACATCAATTTGTTCCATCCTGCGAGTAGCGTCCAGTTGAATGTTGCCCAGGTACGTGTATTTGGATAAAATCCGTAACCGTAATCTGCCGATAAGCTAATTGAAGGAAACAATTTAGCATAGTTTTTAGTGGTTAAGTCATACTGGTGGTCTTCCATTTCTTCCACTTCACGAGCCATTCCAAAACCAGCCTTGATCTGCGCTGATTTTTGCCATTTGAGGCTGATGGGCTTTTCATACAGGTACCCCGCTACAAGAAATGCTCCTGTACCTGTATGCCTATCGGTGTAGTCATAGACAGGGTTATAGCCTATAATAATATCACTTTCCCTCGATGATGTTGCATTCCTCAGTGAAAGATTTCCTTCAAGTCCGATATAACCCCTGTATCCGCTTTGTCTTATTGGATTGTTGGCATAAGCCCAGTTATCGTTTAATGAAGTAAAATACATAGCATCTGTAATGCCTGAAATCTTTTTTGCTTGCATAAAAGAATCTATTGCGGTAATTTCAGCAATACGCCTTAAACGGCTGTCAAAAAAACGTTTGTATTTGAGTTTTGTAATTAACGTGGCAAGTTCAAGCACTTCTTCATCAGAAACGTCGCGGTTTTTTCTGTTTAATAATTGCAGATCATTCAGCAGAAAAACAGCCATTTGAGCATCCTGAACCTGTTCTATTCTTCCTTTTCCAATGTATATTGCAGCACTTATAAAATTAAGGAAGGTTTTTTGTTTCATTTCATAGGTTTCATTCAGCGCGATAGAGCCGGAGGACTTCTGGTTTCTTTTATTTCCGTTATAGTCAGAGTTAAGTGAAACGGAGGTTTCAAAGAACAGTTGTCTGGCATTGTAAAAGCGCTGACTAGTGCTGAATTGAAAGCTTTCTCTATGATTAGAATATTTAGTTTTTATCTGGTAGTTCAAAGCTGGTTCTTCATTCGCGTTGTATAAACTGAAACCCGCATTTAATCCCAATTGGGTTTCAGCTTGCCTCTTGGTAGTATTCAGATATCTTAAGTAATAACCACCTAAAGCTGAGTTCAGGTCAAATTCATTATTGGAGCTTCCATTTCTTTGGATAACAAATCCATTTGAGAAATTAAAGTTCATAACCAATGATTGATAAAGGTAATCGGGATTTTTGTAGTCAGAAAGTTTGAAGTTTTCAGTTTGTGCCTGGGTAGTTTTTACCGAAAAGACGATCGTGGCAATCAGCAACAAGGCAATCGGGAGGGTGTTTTTCATAACGTGATGAAGTTTTGGGAATGCAACTTTATTGGAGGATTGATTCTATTTATTTCAGTGTGGTTCATATATGTAAATCAATGATAGAATGCGAAATTGCATGGATAACGATACACCTGTTGTTTTATTATGGTCAGAACTATTTATAAGCCTTAAATCCGCAAGTATGTCACTGATGCGTTGAAGATCAGGGCATGATTTGATATTTTTCAATTTTTGAAGCTACTTCTTTTCATTTAGACAAACCCTCACTTGCAAAGTCGGGCAGGTCATTTTGTTAATTATTTCATAAAAATGCATTTTTTATTATTATTTAAGTGTCAGATAAACAGCAAGATAAGAAAATGGAGTAAAAATAATGTTTAACAAAAAATCAAAAAGAATAAACAAAAGTTATTGATTGAGGTTTATACAAGTGTTCAATCAATTTAACTAAACCTTAAACAAATCAAAAATCATGAAAACAACTTTTTCAAAATTGAGCATAATTTTGCTCGCAGTAGCTTCCATTACCTTATTTTCGTCATGCTCAAAAGATGATGATGACAAAAAGATGGATGAACCCAAAAACATTGTTGATGTAGCAGTAGCTGATGCACGTTTCTCTATTCTGGTTGAAGCCCTTGCCAAAGCAAATCTGGTTTCAGCCCTTGAAGGAAACGGACCTTTTACCGTTTTTGCGCCAACCAACGATGCATTCACCGCTTTATTTTCGCAATTGGGTGTTAGCGGTATTGCCGATCTTGATGCTGCCACACTAACTCCGATTCTGCTGAATCACGTGGTTGCCGGTCAGGTTAAATCCAGTGATATTTCAACCGGTTATGCTGCAACATTAAATGCCTCAGGACCAAACGGAACCAATGTTAAGGTATTTATCAACAAAGGCTCCAATGTTATGGTGGATGCCAGTAAGGTAATTATTGCCGATGTCATGGCCTCAAATGGTGTAATTCACGCCATTGATAAGGTGATTCTTCCTGCGAGTGTTGTAGGTCACGCAATTAATAATCCTAATTTCAGTATTCTGGTTGAAGCAGTTGTAAAAGCAAATCTTGCTGGTGCATTAAGTGCTGCAGGCCCGTTCACAGTTTTCGCTCCAACCAACGATGCATTCACAAAGCTTTTCAACACACTTGGAGTTTCCGGCATAAGCGCACTTACCGCTGATCAGCTTACTCCGATTCTTCTTTACCATGTGGTTTCAGGTAATGTACTTTCAACACAGGTTGCATCCGGTGCGGTTCCAACACTTAAAGATGGCAGCAGCCTAAATCTTACAGTTGGTTCAATGGGTGTAACCATAAATGCAAATGTAAAAGTGATAGCAACTGATGTTCAAGGTTCAAATGGAGTTATTCATGTGATTGATGCAGTGTTGCTTCCATAATCTTCCTAAACTCTCAATATATCTTCCATTAGCTGTCGGGTTGCCCGGCAGCTTTTTTTATACTTGTGTTTGTACAGCATATATTTGATTTACAATATTTTAGTGTGATAATCCGAATTTGATCTGTTCTTAGTTTTCATTTTTGGGTATAACGTCAAAAGCTTATTATCATTATCTTTGCCGATAACAAACCAACCGACCTGAGATTTTAAACAAATCAATTTATATGAGTAGTAACCATTTCGATGCTGTAATATTTGACCTTGACGGAGTCATCACCAAAACCGCACTTGTACATAGTTCTGCCTGGAAGAAAATGTTTGATGATTTTCTTATTGCCCGGGCCGCAAAGACCGGCGAACCTTTTCGTGAGTTTACCCATTCCGGTGATTATCTTCCGTTTGTTGATGGAAAGCCAAGATACAAAGGCGTACAAGATTTTTTGTCATCAAGGAATATTTCTATTCCTTTCGGCGATCCTTCTGATCTATACGAAGCCGAAACTGTTTGCGGTCTCGGAAACCGAAAAGACTTTTCATTCAATGAGATACTGAGCAGAGATGGGGTAGGGGTTTACGAAAGTACGGTTGCCCTCATTCATGAGCTTAAAAATCAGAATATCAGGATAGGTGTGGCTTCTTCAAGCAAGAATTGTGCACCCGTGCTCGAAACTGCCGGTTTGCTTCACCTTTTTGAAACCCGCGTAGATGGTGTGGTTTCTGTTGAAATGAATCTGAAAGGCAAACCTGAACCCGATATTTTTACCACTGCCGCCGACAACCTCGGAGTTTCATACGACAGAACCGTTATTGTTGAAGATGCTGTTTCAGGCGTTCAGGCCGGACAAAAAGGTGGTTTCGGACTCGTAATCGGCATTGCACGTGAGGAAAATACCCGTGAACTCAGGCTAAATGGAGCCGATATTGTTGTGGAAGATCTTGCCGAAATTGATATTCCCGGCATCAACAACTGGTTTAATCAAGGCCTTGAAGATGATAAATGGTCGATTACATATCATGCCTACGAACCTAAAAAAGAACGAACCCGCGAAGCACTGCTTGCAGTTGGCAACGGCTATTTCGGAACCCGTGGTGCAATGGAAGAAACCGATTCAAATTCTGTAAACAATCCGGGAACTTATATTGCAGGACTTTACAATCGTCTTTCATCAAAGGTTGGCGACCGAATGATCGAAAATGAAGACTTTGTAAATGCGCCAAACTGGCTTCCTGTTACTTTTCGTATCGACGATGGCGAATGGTTTGACTTCAATCAGGCTGAATTTCTTGACTTTAACAAACATCTGGATTTTAAAACCGGCGTTTTCAGCCGTCGGATTCTGGTGAAAGATAAAGACGGAAAAATTACTGAAATTGTTTCAAAACGTATTGCCGGCATGGCCGATCCCCATCTTGCAGCCCTTCAGTATCAGATTACTCCGGTAAATTACAGCGGAGTTGTTACCCTGAAAAGCGGCATCGACGGCGATATTATCAACGACAATGTTGAACGTTACAAACAATTGAATCAGCAGCACCTTAAACCTGTAATTCAGGGTCGTGATGAAAACCTGATCTGGGTGGCTGTTGAAACCACTCAATCGGCAATAGTCATTGCTGAAGCTGCAAACCATAGCATTTTCATTGATGGAAAACCTGCGGATGCAAAGGTTACAGATGAAATCAGCAAAAGCAGGGCATTTCTTAATTTCGAAGTAGAAGCCCTTGCCGGAATTCCGGTTACACTTGAGAAATTTGTTGCCATTTACACTTCAAAACCCGATGATGTTGCTGAACCTCTGCTCAATGCTATAGATTCAGCGGTCATGAATCTCAGTTTTGATAGCCTGCTTTCGCAAAATATTCCTGTCTGGCAGGAAATCTGGGATCGAATTGATGTGCAGGTTGAAGGTAACCGAATGGATCAGAAACTGTTACGTCTTCATTTGTATCATCTGATTGTTTCCGCATCGCAGCACAATGCAAACATCGATGCAAGTTTTACAGCCCGCGGTTTACATGGCGAAGCATATCGTGGTCATATTTTCTGGGACGAACTCTTTATTCTGCCTTTTTACAATATGCATTTCCCCGATGCAGCAAAGGCTACGCTGATGTATCGCTACAATCGCTTGCCCAAAGCACGGGAGTATGCGAAAGAGTATGGTTTTGATGGCGCTATGTTTCCCTGGCAAAGCGGAAGTGATGGCAGGGAAGAAACGCAGGTGGTTCACCTCAATCCGCTGAACGGTGAGTGGGGCGACGATTACAGTTCGCTGCAACGCCATGTTTCACTGGCGATCGCCTATAATGTGTGGGAGTATTATCATACAACCGGCGATCTTGATTTTCTTAAAGAATCCGGAGCAGAGTTGTTTCTTGATATTTGTCGTTTCTGGGCAAACAAAGCTGAGCTCAATCCCAAAACCGGCCGGTATTCAATAGCCGGAGTAATGGGTCCCGATGAATTCCATGAGCAATATCATGGCGCTGAAGAAGGCGGATTGCGCGATAATGCCTACACAAATATCATGGTGGTTTGGGCAATCGACAAAGCTTTTGAAATTATTAATCTGATCGGAGAGGCTGCTTCATCTGTTAAATCTAAGCTTACGCTTGATGATGATGAGCTTGCTGAATGGAAAACAATCTCCCGCAAGCTGAATATTGTCATATCTCCGGAAGGCATTATTTCGCAGTACGACGGGTATTTTGATCTGGCGGAACTTGACTGGAACCATTACAAACAGAAATATGGCAATATTTACCGCCTCGACCGGATTCTTAAGGCAGAGGGAAAATCGGCCGATGAGTTCAAAGTAGCCAAACAGGCCGATACGCTTATGGCATTTTATAACCTTGATGAAGCCGAAGTTCGCGTGATTCTTGAAGAACTTGGTTATAAGCTGAATGATGAATATCTTAAAGAAAACCTGGCCTACTATCTTGAACGTACCTCACATGGCTCAACGCTCAGCAGGGTTGTTCATGCATTGCTGGCCAATATGATTGGTGATCGTAAACTAAGCTGGGAACTCTATCAGGATGCTTTGAGCAGCGATTACAACGATATTCAGGGCGGTACGACGGCCGAAGGAATACATATGGGTGTGATGGCCGGTACTGTGCTTATTGCCATGTATGCCTATGCAGGACTGAATCTCCGGGGCGATGTTATCACCATAAATCCAGATCTTCCGGATGCCTGGAATTCAATCAGTTTTAGCTTTTTGTTTCGGGGTATCTCTTTTAATGTAAAGGTTTTAAGAGATTCAATCTCAATAAAAACATCTGAAATATTGAAACATGATGTTCCTGTAGTAATTAAAGGGGTAAAACACTTGATTTTACCTGGCCAAACACTTACAACAGAGCTTTAGATAATTGCACTTAACTCACATAAAAACAAGACAATGCTTAATAATTTTCTTTTGCTTGACAAGAAGCATGAAAACGCTGCCCTCACCATATTCGACAAGTTTCTTTCAGAGCGCAGCAGCAAGTATATCATCACCATTTCGGGTGAAGTAGAGACCGGAAAATGTGAAGTAGCTTATGCTTTGGGACGACTGATGAAAAAAGAAGGCATCCGGGCGAAGCTGTTGCATATGGACAATTATTACAAAATTCCTCCGCTTGAGCGCACCGAATGGCGAAAGCGCAACGGCATTGAAAGTGTAGGGTACGATGAATACGATTGGAATGTGATTTCGAGAAGCCTTACCGGATTCAAGGAAGGCAAACTCACCACACTGCCCTGCGTTGATTTGTTTACCGGACAAATTGACCAGTTGACCACAAATTTTGCCGGTATTGATGTGGTGATCATAGAAGGTTTGTATTCTGTGAAAATCGAAGAAGCCAATCTTAAGGTATTTGTTGAGCAAACCTACAAGGATACTTTTGATGCCCAGATTGCTTCCGGAAAAGAAGAACTTGATGATTTCAGAATGCAGATTCTTGAGCGGGAACATAAAGTAGTTCAATCACTTAAGCCATTGGCTGAGTTTTATCTTGACTTTGATACTGCGAGTGAAATTTACCACTTTTAATTGCAGATGTTTATCAGCGAACTGCAATTTCAAATTTTAATAATAACCAACCAAAAAAAATCCGAGTATGTTAGGTGATGTTTTATTGATCGGTGAGAAGCATGAAAATGCCGCCAGAGAAATTCTTCCTGTAATTCTGAAGAACCGCAAAAATAAGTTCATTATTGCCATTTCAGGAGAGTCCGGTTCAGGGAAAACCGAACTTTCTCATGTAATTGCAAAAATGTTGCGAAAGGAAGACATTTTTTGCAAGCCCATTCATATTGACAATTATTACCGAATTCATCCGCTTGAAAGAACTGAATGGCGTAAGAAGAACGGAATTGAAACCGCCGTAGGTCTTGATGAATATGATTGGGACACCATCTATAAAAATATTGATGATTTTAAGAACGATCGGATTTCTACAATGCCTTGTATCGATCTGGTGACTGAACAGGTAGATCATCTTACCACCGATTTCAAAGGGGTTGAAATGATTATCGTTGACGGATTGTATGCCATCAATACCGAAGGGGTTGACCTGAGTATCTTCATCGAACTCACCTATCATGAAACAAAAAAAGCGCAGGTAGTCAGGGGCAAAGAGCCTCAGAATGAATACCGTATGCAGGTGCTGGAACGTGAACATCAGGTGGTTCAATCCCTGCGAAATAAGGCTGATCTGTTTATCAACATGGAGTATCAGGTTGTTCCTGCATAAAGAAAGTGTTGGCTGCCAGTAAGCTGATCGTTTATTTAGCAATCAATCCTGATTATATTATTTTCTCTAATGATATTAACCAATGTAAGGTATGCCAAAAACACGCGATATCCCGGTTGAATGGAGTAAGAATCTGACAATCTACGAAGTTAATCTGCGGCAATTTACGGATTCAGGTTCAATCAAAGAGTTTGAAGGGCATCTGCCACGACTAAAGGAACTTGGAGTCGGCATACTTTGGTTTATGCCTTTGCACCCTATCGGGGAGGTTAACCGCAAAGGTGAGCTGGGAAGTTATTATAGTGTAAAGGACTATTTTTCAGTGGATCCCATTTATGGAACTTTAAATGAGTTCCGCCGCCTGGTTGCAAAAATCCACAATCTTGGAATGTTTGTAATTATTGATTGGGTTGCAAACCATACTTCCTGCGATAATTCGTTAACCGTCACAAATCCTGAATTTTACACCCTGGATGAGGAAGGCCGGTTCAGATCACCGATTCCTGAATGGGGCGATGTGCTTGACCTCGACTACAATAGGCCCGAAGTGCACCGTTTTATGATTGATGCCATGAAATACTGGCTCACCGAAACAGATATCGATGGTTTTCGCTGTGATATGGCCAAACTGATTCCGCTTGAATTCTGGCAGAGTGCACGATTGGAACTGGAAAAAGTCAAGCCGGTTTTTATGCTTGCAGAAGCAGATAATCATGAAATGCTTAATGGTGCATTTGATTCTGTCTATAACTGGAATATTTACCACACCATGAATAGTATTGCCAGAGGCGAGTCTTCGGTGTGGAACCTCAATTCAATGCTCAACAACGAAATCTTCGGGTTTCCTGCGAATGGCTATCAGATGCTTTTTAACAGCAACCACGATGAGAATGCATGGAATGGTTCGGAACTTGAAAGATTGCATTTCGGACTGGAAGCTTTTACTGTTTTATACTTTACCCTTACAGGCATTCCGCTGATTTACAACGGTCAGGAAGCTGGAAATCAGAAACGGCTGAAGTTTTTCGAAAAGGATCAGATAGAATGGAAGGTTGATAAAATGTTTGCTCTCTATCAGTCTCTTATTTCGCTGAAAAAGCGCAACCGTGCTTTGTGGAGTGGACCTTACGGAGGTGTTTTCCGCAGAATTGAAACCAAAAACGGCGGCAATGTCATGGCTTACATGCGCGAACTGGCCGGAAATAAAGTAGTTGTAGTCCTGAACCTAAGCGGGCAGGAGCAATTTGCTCACTTATCTGT
>Ga0351840_1026_pt2 | contig 22619 bp, 18 predicted proteins | sample BONcelHFGM3001E5_FD_206883 | JGI IMG/M metagenome (GOLD analysis project Ga0351840, IMG submission 206883) | Enriched cells from coal bed in the Powder River Basin, Montana, United States - BONCAT cells FGM rep1 HSBNCT.FGM.300.1.E5 ... | reverse complement strand
GGGATTGTTTTGGTTAGTTAAATGTTCGTAACTGTTTTGAGATAGCCACCAATTTGCGGGTAAAGTGAGTAGGTGTCCGGTGAAGCATTTATTCAAGTCTTCGGAATTGTCATTAGACTTGCTTTGAATATTAATTTTGTTGATCATCCCCATCCCCAAATTAAAAAAATCCCCTACGCATCCACTTCGTTTCTTGTTGAAGTTAACGGAGAGTAGTAATCGAATCGTTAAAACACAATAATAACAAGTTTAAATAATCGTTTATAAAACGCTACATTAACATAACTAAATGTTTTGTTAATTGACAAGGGGCACAAGGGAAAATAGAAAATTGTAATTGAAATAATTTTTACTTAATGCAAGGTGGTAATCCCATGCGGTGGGGTGGTCAAGATGAAATCTTGACCTACAAAATATATGTAGGACAACTTTGAAAGTTGTCCTAAAAATGAAACAAGTTTACACAAGGTAAAGTGATAAAGGTGTGCTGCGGGGTGGTCGGGATAAATCTCGACGTACAGAAGGGACGAAAGGAACTCCCTCTAAATCTCCCTCTTGGGAAGAGGGAGACTTAAAGCAAACACAAAAAATTTATTTTCTTAAAGTCCTTCTCTTCCCAAGAGAAGGATTTTCCCAAAGGGATGCCTTTGGCAAGGATAAGTTTGTTTTTTTATTCTCCAATGGAGGTAGTGTAAAAGGAAGATGCCCTGGTTAGGATTACCAGCTCATTTGTTAATTGAATACGATTGATATAGGTGTTTAGGTATTTATCTATTAACCAACGGCTTCAGCCGTTGGTAAAAAAAGAACAAAAAAAAATCCAAACCGTTTCAACGGTTTTTAGGTATGCAGTTACAATAACAAAAACAAATTAGTTATTTAAAATGTCCATCCGGTACATCTTTCTAAATAAATCAAGTTCATCGCTGAAACTTTTCTTTCTGTGATGTTCTTCTTGGTGTTTAATATATTTAGTAACCGTCTCTAAATTCGAATCGGATATTGAAAAAGCACCGTAACCTTAAACGGTTTTGGTGATTAAATTACTCGGGAGAAAACGGTTGAAACCGTTGATGTGGGTTGAGTTAGTTTGCTTTAATCCAATGGCTAAAGCCATTGGTTAATATGAACCGGTCATATTAGCACGAGTTCGTTGGTTAATGTAAGACGGTGACAATAGAGGCTTAATAACAGCAATATATTAACCCATGGCGCAAAGGAATAACCACATGCGGCGGGGTCGTCAAGATTAAATCTTGACCTACATGGAAACAAATGGAATTCTGTGTGCTTTGAATTAATGTATTGCACATTAAATAATTGCCGTCAAATAAAAATAAAGAATTACCCAAGCTACAAGAATACCGAGCTTTCATTTCCGTTAAAAAAGAAAATCAAAGAATGGAATATCAAATAGAAATATTTTCTTTTAGGAAATGAATGCGGTGTAGAGTAATAATAAAAACAGCACGGCAATTATTTAAAGTGCCTGTTCTGGCGCTTAGCCCGGTGAATATCGGGGTACTTTTCTTGCGCCAAGAAAAGTACGGAGAAAACAATAATCGTTATTATGAAAACATGTTTACTTAATGCAAGGTGGTAACCCCATGCGGTAAGTGGTTAAGATGAAATCTTGACCTACAGGAAATAAAAAAGGCTGCCTTTTTGAGACAGCCTTTTGTTACAATTTCTTTAACAACTTTTACTTAGCCAATAACATCTTTTTAACTTGTGTAAAGTTGCCGGCGGTTATTTTGTATAAATACATTCCGCTGCTGAGTTTGCTTGCGTCAAATGTGAGTGTGTGTTTGCCTGCATCCATTTGTCCGTTTAGTAATGTGCTTACTTCCTGTCCCAGTGTGTTGTAAATTTTTATTGTTACAAATCCCGGTTGTGAAAGTGTATAGTTGATTACCGTAGAGGGATTAAACGGATTAGGATAATTTTGTGAAAGTGCATACTCTAAAACAACAGTTACATCTGTCTCAATTTCATTTGAGTAGGTTGTTTTACCGTCATTGTCAATTTGTTTTAGGCGGTATGAGTATTTACCCGAGTTATCAAGTGAGTTATCGGTATAGCTGTAATCTTTAGGAGCATTGCTGTTACCGCTACCCGCAACAAAACCAATCTCTTCCCAAATAGTTTCTACTTTATCCATCTTTCTTTCTACTTGGAAGCCGTAGTTATTAACCTCTGTAGCAGTCTGCCAGGTTAACTTAACCGCACCGTTAGTGGCTGCAGCGTTGAAGGATGATAGCTCGACGGGGAGTGGAGATTCTGACCAACCGTCAGAAACACGGATCCCATCTATCACTAAAACTGGAGTAGTTGTTGATTGCCTTAATGCTACCAGCCCCAAGCCGGCAATATCTGCCTCTGAAGTAGTTCCTTGAGCATCAAAAGATATAGGTTCACTTCCACCCAAGGATGGATTAATATATAATCCAACCACGTCGTCAGCTGAAGCACCATTAAAAGTATATTTAACGACCAATAAGTATGTAGAGTTATAGCTGTAGTTTCCTGTAGCATAACTAGCTGCCGATGACTTAGCAATTCCAAATTTTAGATTACCCTCTCCATCATCTTTGGCAAAAACACGACCATAAAAAGAACCTATTGGATTAGTACTAAGGTGAAAAAAATAATCACCAGTAGTTGTTGCTGATGAGACATTCACCATGAAAGATGTATAAATACTGCCACTCGTTTGTTGTGTAAATGTACGGTTATCATCTTCACCAGTTGCAGTTATTGTTGCTGCGTTCCCAATTGCAGATGAAGGGTAATCTGTATAACTCAAGCCAGAGGTTGTCGAAATTGCATTTGTACCACCACCACTATGCGCAGTCCATCCATTACTCGTCAAAGCACCAGAAAAATCAAAATTTTCTTCCAGTAAAAGAGACGCCGCAGGAGCAGAACCTGTTCCTAAAGTTGTTGTTGGAACAACACCATCAATTTTATAATTAATATTTGTAGCTGAATTAGTATAAGGAAATATTTTGAAATAATAAGTTGTGCTTGCCGTTAACCCAGAGATGGTTGCTGTTTGAACACCGTGAGCTATATTTTTAATCAAGGCGGCATCGGATTCTGCAGTTCCGTCAACCGGATCTGCAATACTGCCATAACCAACATTGCTTCCTTTAATTAAGTATCCGTCCGGTACAGTTCCACCTGTAGCATCTGTCCAAGATAAATTAATAGCAGAATAATCAGGGGTTCCGGCAGCAGAGATAAAAGCGGTTGCGTGATTTGTGGGTTCTATTTTATATACGGTGCCACTACATGTAACAGTTTTATCTGTTGCCCCCGACGAGGTTGCTGTAATTTCCTCATCATTATAATTTCCAGAAGAAAGTCCGGATTTTAATCTTACATAAATAGTTGTTTCATCAACAGTTCCCCCCGTTTCTGTTAAAGTAATTGGGTTTGTTGCCGAAAAATCAACACCTGTTCCGGTAGAAATTTCATAATTTGTTGAAGGGGTAATAGAAATATCATCAGTTAAATTAGTACCACTAATAGTAAATGATTGTTCACTTGAAGGTCCTGAACCATCAACATAAGAAAAACTTGTGAGTGTTGATGGAGCAACCGTTATAGATGGTGAGGCAGCGTCTACAACGGTTACTTTAACATTATCAAAAAACGCTGTTTGGGTTGCCCCTGTTGAACCCTGCCAATGTCCACCTAAAGAAGACAATACTATATCGCTATATGTATTGTTAATAGCCGTTCCTTGTGAAGTTAATGTCCCACCAGTTGGATCAGCAAAATTTGACGATCCGTCATCACGAAGAAAAAATTCCCATGTATCAGTTGAAGGATTATAAGTTATTTTAACACTATAATAATTTGTTCCAATATTAGTTAAACCTGAAGTGTTAGAAGTGATTAATGCATTGAAGCCATCTAAGCCATCAGTAAAATAACCAAATTTTAATGGATCTGGGGTGCTTGAATTACCTAAAACCAAAGCATAACCATCATTAACACTTGAAGCGGAAACATCATTTCCATTCGCACCTATAATAAAAGCCAAACCATAACTTCCAGCTCCAAAACCTGCTAAGTTAGCTCTATTCGTTCTAAGATTAAATGTCCAAGTTACAACACCAGTATTTAAATTTAATGTCGTATTATATGGTAAGTCGAAAGAACTTGTTGAAGTAGCTGCAAAAACCCAACCATTAACATTTGGAGTAGCATCAACATCATTTGTTAATTCTAATTGTTCAGGAGAGGTGTTGCGTCTAGCACCCCAATCTGCGCCCGACCTAAAAACTGACCAATCACTACTTCCAATAGCCCCTGAAGTTGTATAAGTCGCACTAGTATTTGTGCTGAAATTGTCTTCAAACACAGTTACCTGTCCCCAAACCTCGCCATTAAAGCCCGCCCAGAGGATGAGCGTAAAAAAGAGTAAAAAGAATTTTTTCATAATGAACCGTCCCTTAAATAAATGATAAATAATAAATTAAAAATAGTTGCTCTGTTCAGATTCTGACATACGTCAGAATGACAGCGTGTTAATGATAAATTAAAAATTACAAATTAAAAAAACTGTTTTCTGTTTATGCAGCACCTCTATTAGCGCTTTGTTTGTAAAATTTCAAAGTTAGACTCATATCAATTAAAAATTATAAATTAAAAATTAAAAACTTTTAGTGCACTTTTCGCTCTGTTTAAGATGCTGAAATGATTCGCCGCGGCGAACAGCATGACATTGTTTTCAGCTATATTCAACAAGACAACCATAATACTGTCATTCTGTCCCGAACGCTTTCGGGACAGAATCTTCTTGCTCTGTTTGAGATGCCGATCTACATCGGCATGACAGTTATTTTCAGCATGTCCATTGTGCACCTTGTGTGCGTTTTCTCTTTGTGTCCCTTGTGGTTAAGTGTTCTTATAAAAAACATTTTAACACTAAGGTCACAAATAACTGACTAAATTTCATGTTGTTCAAACTAAGCTGCTGTTGTTGAATCAACAATTTGTTTAAACGAAAAATCATTAATATTCGCTTTTTCCTTTGCATGTTCAATCGTCATGCTTACAATATCACCTTTGTCATCAACATCAATATAGAAATTATTGTCGAGAGCTTTAGTTTCTACAGGTGTTTTATCTGAAAGCTTCAAATAAACAGTGTCGGTATCATTAAAATAAGTGATTTGCATAATTACTCCTTAAAAGATCTGTCAAAAAATGCGTTATGTACAGTAACCCCATCTTCTAAAACAATCACACGAAGGTATCTGTTTTCGGCATCGGAAATTTTTGCCCAGTAACGTATTCTTTTATCATCTTGTACTTCTTTTTTAATAGGATTTAGAATCGTTTCTAATATCCATTCTTCTTTTATGTTTTTTCTGTCTTCCCGGGTTTTTGTGAAAATAAAGTATTGTGTAAATTTTAATTTCATTAAAGTTCAATAATAATATTTGTATCACATAAAATCATGTTTAATTTCTTTTCCATGCTTTATCTCTGATTTGCTCAAGAGTTAGGGCTCTATTTTTCCAAATTCCAAAAAGTTCTTTGAATTTAGTATTTGGTTTAGCGGAAATTTTTTTCGTTTCGACCTCTATATGTATAAAATTAATTTCATTAAGAAACCGTAGCAGCAGTTCCTTTTTTGAAGCATCTTTAATAGTTAAAATAAATTTATCCATATTTAGTTTTCCTTAATTTCATATATTTTTTCAAAATCATTTCAGCAAAAAATTCATAAAGTGAACTCTCGCATCTTCTTTTCAATAACACCGCTATTTATGGCGGGGTTGATAATCAAATCATCGTGCACGTTTTTTCTTTGTGTCCCTTGTGATTAAGTGCTCTAAAACAAAAAGCATTTTAACACTAAGTTCACAAAGGCTTTTCACAAAGTTCACAAAGGGAACTATCACAAAATCTTCTCAATAACTCCGCCATTTATGGCGGAGATTATGAGTCGATCGAAAAATTGGGCTTCAGCCCAAAGTACTATGTTTTAATTGCTAAAGCCTGATTATATTTTACCACTTTAACCCCCGCCTTTGCCAAAGGCATCACTATGTGAAAATGGCGGGGTTAATAATCAAATCATTGTGCACTTTGTGTGTTTTCCCTTTGTGTCCCTTGTGGTTAAGTGCTCTAAAGCTAAAAGCAGTTTAACACTAAGTTCACAAAGGCTTTTCACTAAGGTCACAAAGGAAAACTATTGTGTTATTCAATTATTATGCAGTCGGTCACTCACCCAAATCTTAATAATTGCCTGCCTGGTAACACCAAGTTTTTTAGCTTCCTTATCAAGTCCGTCCAGCATCCATGAAGGGAAATCAATCCTTACGGATTTAGCCTCCAACCCCGGTCTTTTAGAATTAGACAAATCGAGGTGTTTTAACAAATCTTCGTTACTATCGAATTTCCGGTCAAATTCTGATGCTTTTATAAAGTTCTTCTTCAATTTGACATGATTAATCTTAACTTCTGCCTGAAATGTTTGATAAACAAACTCACTTAAAAGTTTTACATACTTTTCAAGTTAATCAATATGTTGATTCGTAACAGCGAACAGCATGACAACCACGATACTGTCATTCAGACGTCGGTCAGTATCTTCTTGCTCTGTTTGAGATGCTGAAATGAATTCAGCATGACATTGTTTTCAGCGATATTCAACAAGACAACCAGAATGCCGTCATTCTGACGTAGGTCAGAATCTTTCCACTCTGCTTTAGATGCCGATAGTTCGCCGCCGCGAATCGGCATGACACTATTTTCAGATTTATTCAGCATTACAATTATTTTTGCATAAAGTGAAATAAGTCATTGAAAATAGTTTTCTCCACTTTCGGCAACACGATTAATATTTAATGGGCGGACGTGTAATATTTCATCACTATTCAATGGTTCAATTTGAGATTCAAGAATAGTGGGTACTGCAATTGTTTCGCCAAGTGCATTAAATACTTCAAGAGTTACTCCGGTTACACCATTTACTTCCGGATGTTTTTCAATAATAACAGCAACATCACCTTTTTGTAAATGATAATCGACTAAATCAACTTTTAAAGCAACTTTACTAAAAAGCTCGATGTTCATTTAATTTTCTCCTTTGCAGGGAATAGAGTAATAAACTTCCATTTCCCAGAAAAACTTTCTTGCATCCAAATGGTCTTAACTGTCAATTCTTTCTTGTTTGGTCCGATTAATTTTCCAATAATGCTAAATTTTTTCCCAAACATTGTTTCTTCCGTAAGCATGGCATCGAGAGGAAGAATTTGTTCTTTTAAGTCATCAATAAGTTGAGTAAACAATTCCCGCGCATACCCTGCCTTCAATAAATACTCTGACTTATCGCCCATATCTCTTTTTGTTAGAAGATAGTCTTTTATTTTAGAAACATTAATTTCAGCATCCGAAGGCAATTTCAATTTAGCACCCGGTTATATTGGTCATAATCAAATGGTGAATTCAACGTAAATAATTTTTGCCATAAAGTTTACTAAAGTATCAACAAATAAAAGTATAAAAATCAGTCACCACCATTGTGCGTTTTCTCTTTGTGGTCCTTGTGGTTAAGTGCCTTAAAAAAACATTTTAACACTAAGGTCACAAAGGAAAATTTATTTAAACACTTCAATTTTAGATGCAAGCATTGATATAAGGGTTATAAGAATAAAAGTAACAATTATTGCACCTATTAATATTCTGGAATTGAATTTAGCTTTATCTTTAATGTAATCTCTTTCCGGTTCATCAACTTTAACACGATAGTCGCCGCTTTTAACATTCCAGCCTTTAACCGACGGAAGCTCATAATCAGTAACGCTACTTTTCTGTTCAGGTTTAAGTAGATGTAAAGCAGGTTTTTTATAATTGATTATGTGATCAATGCTGTTCTGCGAAGTCCACCAATTATCGGGCAAATTGATTGAGTGGTCTTTGGGTAATTTATTTCCATCATCCGAAACATCATCGGTATCGTTATTAATATTGGAATTGTTAATCATCAAAACTCCATCAAGTTTTTAGTTTTCATTATCGGTTAATTTTGTATGAAGGTCGTAACAGAAGAGCTAATTGGAAAAGAAGATTAAACCGTTAATCAAAAACGGAATGGTGGAAACGCCCATCTGAAATCCCCGCTGATTCAGATATAAAAAAATACAAAAGCCGAAATCTATTCTGTTGAACTGATAAATAATGAACTAAGCTATTTTCAATTAAACTTTACAAACTAACATAAGGAAAAATTTCCTAATATGATAAGGTAGACGTATTAACAAATTATAAAATTTTGAAAAAAATTGCAGCTTGATATCTTTGTAAGTGTGGCTCGAACTACAGAAGGCAAAAGGAACTCCCTCTAAATCTCCCTCTTGGGAAGAGCAATGCTGTCAACTTAAAAAACAACCCATTTATGAATTAACATTACGTCAATACAAATATCAAAATAGGATTGATAAACCCCGTAGGGGTGATATGATTATAGCAAAACAAAACATCTAACGACCAGAACCCCGTAGGGGTGACATAAAAAACAGCATTAGGATTAATTTAACAAAAACATCATATCACCCCTAAGGGGTTTTATGTTCGTTTTTAGGTTAACAATTTCTATAAACAGATCATCCCTTCGGGATTAATTGCATGGATATGAAACTTTTTATTTTGACCATAAATTATCAACTTAAGAACAAAAGTAAATTAGCGCGTTCTAAATGTGGCTAAAGCCAATTCATTTTCTCCCTTTAAACCCGTTGCCTGAAGGCAACGGTAATTCCCGTCGCTTTTAAGCGACGGCAAAAAACAACAGAAATAATGGCTTTAGCCACATTTATTTTCTTAAGTTGACAGCATTGCTTTGGAAGAGGGAGACTTAAAGCAAGCGTCAATACAATTAGACAAGTTTACACAACGCAGAGCAATTGTCTTATGCGGCGCGGTGTGGTCAAGATGAAATCTTGACCTACAGAAACAAATGTATTGCGTTGTGTTTTTCATTTGATATGGCATAAACCATTGTTTTATTTTATGTGTTGCACATTAAATAATTGCCGTCAAAAAAAAAAACAATTACCTAAGCTGCAAGAATACCAAGCTTTCATTTCCGTTAAAAAAGAAAATCAAATCGTAGTATAGTAAATAGAAATATTTTCTTTTAGGAAAAGAAAGCGGTGTAGAATAATCGTATAGATAGTATGGCAATTATTTAAAGTGCCTGTTCTGGCGCTTAGCCCGGTGAATATCGGGGTACTTTTCTTGCGTCAAGAAAAGTACAGAGAAAAACAATAATGGTTATTATCGAAACGGGTTTACACAACGTTAAGCAATTCCCTTGTGTGGCGTGGTGTGGTCAAGATGAAATCTTGACCTACAGGAAGAAAATTCTTAGATGTAGATATTTGCTGCATCGAATCATTAAAGTAATTTAATAAACTCTTCGGGGGTGAGATCGGCATCCCGTAGAATTTTCCGTAATAAACCAATTCCGATAATATGATTGGGTACGGTAATAGAAGTTTTTTCGGGACATTGCAGCCGAATGTGACTTCCTTTTTGTCTTACGGCTTTATAACTGATTTTGCTCAATGCAGCAATAACTCGTTTCCCGGTTAGAGGGGGAAGTTTTGTCATATTGATATTGTGTGAAGACTAAATTCTTGTGGTTTATATGATTGAAGTAATTTTCGATTTTCTTGCTCTTCAAGAATTAACTCAATTACTTCGCGGATGTTCTTAAGTGCTGCATCAATGGTTTTACCTTGTGCATAACAGCCGTCGAAAAGGGGGCACTCAACTACATAAAAACCATCTTCATCTTTTTCTACAAAAAGCGGAAGCTGTCGTTTATTTTTTTTTGTCACTTTTTCCATAATAATTTTCTTGTGGTTATATACATGATGCGGATTTACATGTTTTATTTTAATTCAGACATAAAATTTTTATAAGCAAACTTAATAATTAAGAAGCTGATTCCAAATAGGATAATACGATAAATGGTCGCTTCGATAAGTTACAGCAGAATCTTACTTGCATGATTTTTTTAGGGCACATGGTGTTTTAGTTGCAAAAAGAACTCCCTCTAAATCTCTCACTTTGGAGGCAATGTTGTCAACTTAAGCTTTTCCCTAGCCTCTTCCTCTCCCTTTGGGAGAGGATTGAGGTGAGGGCTAATTATAAAAACCGTTTAAGTTGACAGCATTACTTTGGAAGAGGGAGACTTGAAGCAAAATTCTATTAAATGAAACAAGTTTACACAACGTAAAGTAATTCCCTTATGTGGCGCTGTGTGGTCAAGATGAAATCTTGACCTACAGGAATGAACGGTTAGATGTAATAAAGTGGAGTTATTATTCCACAAAACCTAATCGCTTTAATCCTTTTTGAATAAGTGGATCTTTCATTACGTTATTCCAAACGAGTCCGGTACGTAAGTTTTCTATCATTATAACAAACGGACCTTGATCTATTCCAAGATAATCTTTATTGAACCAATTGAGTGTTGGATTAAAGGAATCAACAAATCCATATTTTCCCCATAAACCTTTATCACCATATTTTTGATACATCGATTTAAGAGTTGGAATAACTATTTCCGGAGCGAAAACGATAGAGCCGCCGGCAGCAGTCGGAGCAATAGTTCCATCATCATTTTGAATAACCTCTTTACCGCTTGTCCCTCGTGCGGTATAATATTCAAATTTTTTATCGTTGTAATTGTAAGTGTTACCGGGACCATCGCAAGCCGTAAGTCCCCAGCAGAGTGAATCGTACCCCTTCCATCCAAGCGGATTTTCAATTGCGTAAAGTTGTTGAGTTAATGCTGCGCGTCGAGAGTTTTCGAAATAATCGATTCCTTTTTCTTTTAGATAACTATCGCTTAACCCTCTAAAATCAATAAAGAGATGAGAATATTGATGCCCTAACGATGGGGGAAAAAGTGCATGCGCTAAATCCGGATACGGTTCACGCCATTCATAATTGTAAAGCCATTGGTTATAGGCTAAATCTATTGTGGAATAATCTAAAGAAGCCGCGAGTATATACATAATCAAAGCTTCGTTATATCCGATCCAGCCGATTGGATTAAGCCCCGTTTCAGGTTCCCATGAGAGTGAGATTGTATTTTTAAACTTGCCGGTTGGAGGCATAGTAAGAAAATCCCATTCAACACGCTGGGTAATTTTATCGCCAAGATTGCGTATTTGGGTTTCGGTTTCGTCATTTATATTATTATAAAACTGAATTGCGAAATGAATTCCCGCAAGCAAAAGCCCTGTGTCGATTGAAGAAAGTTCACAATTCCACATTCGTTTACCGGTTTTAATATCAACAAAATGATAAAAGAAACCTTTATGACCCATAGCGGAATCGCGATCACTTTGTTCCGCAGTCCAAAGAAATTTAAATAGATTCAGAGTAAGCTGTTTTGCCTGTTCACGAGAAATCCAACCACGTTCAGCACCGATTGCCCATATCGGTAACGCAAAGCCTGTAGCCGCCATACTGGCGGGGGATTCAGGTTGTGTCCGGTCTCTAACTAAACCATTTTCAGGATTGATTTCATTGATGAAGTAAAGAAATGAGTAATACTGAAGAGTATCAAGAAAAATCTCATCTTCTAACGAAAGTTGATAATTAATTTTACGACCGGTTTTGTCATCTTCTGCAACCAATAATAATTGCAGCAGCAAAACCAAAGTAATTATTATGAGAAATTTAGTTTTCAAGATTCACACCTTTCTTAAATTCGTTAAATAGCATCTCTCCAGAAAAAATAAATAATCTTAAAAAAGAGTAACTCCAATGGTAAATCTATGAGTTTCTAACAACCTTCCGTAATCAGCCCATGCATAATCAAATCGCACATTTGAGTTTCCTGCAAAAGGAACATTTACGCCTACTCCGAGAACGAGTCCTCCTTCGGAATCAGGGACAAATAAATCACGATAACCGCCGCGAATTGCAATATTTTGAAGTAGTTGAAACTCTGCTCCAACATTAACTTTTTCTGTGTTATCGTTAGGATGCATGGCATCGATTGCAACTGTTAATTTATAATCTTCAGAAAATACAAACGGATAGGAAACACCTACTCTAAATACCGTTGGTAGCGGATATGAATCAGTTCGTAATTCAGCCGGAAGCATATCGTTATCACCATATTTTTTGGGATCAAAATCGTAATTGATATAAAGGTCTCTTCCTTCATAGCCGGCTCTCGGACCGAAATTAGAAACACTCGCACCAATGCTGAACGATTCATATTCATAAGAAACACCGAAGTTCATTGCAAATCCGGTAAGCGTACTATGCCAAATAGTCTCCTGGAAATAACTTATTTGAGTGCCGACTGAAACTCTATCGGTTAACATTAATCCGTAACCGATACCGAGCGCAAAGTTAGTAACTTTATAACGTTCACCTGTTCCGAGTGGTTGTTCAACTGTTCGAACATCAATTTCACCTGAATTAAGTGAAGTTATTTGAAGAGCGAAAGTTCCGATTTCGCCAAGCGGAACAGCGGCAATTGCATAATTATATAAAATATCTGCAACCCATTTATTATATGTAAACTGAACATCAATAGAAGAAAGCCTTCCGAGACTTGCAGGATTATAAAACATTGAAGCAGCTTCACCCGAGACCGATGTTCCGGCATTTCCCATTGCGGCTGCACGGCTGCTCGGTTCAATTTTCAAAAACTGTCCGATAGTTGTTCCGGTTTTACTTTGCGAAAACATCTCCGTAACAAAACCGGATAAAAAGAAGAAAATAACAATCGATATAAATTTTAAAGTTTTCATTTTTTCACCGTCTATTACTTGATGATTGCAAATTTGCCAATGTAAGGATCAACTCCGTTAGCATCTACATGAAATATATAAAGTCCGGGAGCTACTTCAAGATTGTCCTTGGTTCTTAAATCCCATGGAACAAACCCTTCGGTAATATTTCCTTCATGATATAATGTTTGAACTAGTTCACCTGTAACCGTGTAAATTCTGATAGTACAATTTGCAGGCAAACCTCTAAACTCAAGTTTTCTTTCGCCTCTTCCCGAAACTGCAAATCGTTGAGGTTCAAAACTTGCCGCACCTACATAAGGATTCGGTACAACATACGGTTTTGTATTATAGTCACTTTTTGCTTTATCGGCATCTACTTTTTGTTCGGTTGTTTTGAAAGTGAAGATATCTCCCTTTTCAAAAGGTACCAGCAAATTCAATTTGAATAAATCAGTACCTGCGGGAGGAACAATTGCGCCTCGTAAATATTGTCCTGTTGTATCCATTCTGATATTCCATGTTGAAATATTTGTTGTCGGAGCTGCATCAGCATAAGTTAATATTTCGATATAATCGCCATGTTGATTTATTGTTCCCGAATTATCGAAGTCGGCAAATCTGAATTTTAATTTTTTATCGCCGCCGGATGATTTCGCAATCACTTTGAACTTTACCGGTTTTGATCTTAAGACTGTACCGAATCCCGCTACAGAAGTATCTTGAATTTCATCGCTAAAAATAATTTCGATATTGTCGGGATAACCATTTCTTCTAAAATTTCCGGGACGGGAAGGAGCATAACGAGAAGCAAAAGCAATGGTTGTAGCACTTGCTGAAGTAAATCCGGTTGTAACGGTATCAATAAAAACCGAATCGGATGTTGTTATAACAGGAAGTACTCCTTTAGCAACCGGACCTATACCAAGTCCGGAGAAATCAGTTCCGGTCTTGAATAATGTATCTCCGGCAGTTTCATCAATTAAACTGTAGGAGGTTGCTTTAACTGAATCGGTTGGATTAAAAAATTCAATTTTAAAAATATGATCGTTCGGAACAAGATTAGAATTCTTCACAAGAACATCAACGGTTCCTGTTCCTCTTCCCTGTGAATGAACAATGTTTTCTGCCTTAGCAGGAACGTATCCAACCGAATGAGGATTAGGAACAACTTCAACGGTGTTTTTTGAAAGAATAGTTCCGCCGCGTAAAGTTTGTGTTACTGCAATAGCATTTTCAGAAGGATAAAGTTCAAGTGAATCCGAGCCGCGATCATAAGCTGTAACGGCGTAATAATAACGTTGACCATTTACAACTGTTGTATCCACAAATGTATGAGTTAGACCATTATCAGATCCGAGGAAATAACCGACTCCCTCAACTTGAACTTGTGAAAAGCCAACTATATCATTTATTAAATCGAATTGTGCTATTGGTTTTCCGTTTCCAATCGGACCCGAACCTGTTCCGGTTGTAATAACCTGAGGGTCAAGAAAAGTAGGATCGGTACTTCGATAAATTCTGTAACCTTCAAAATCGTTTGTAGTTGTTACCGGATCATAAGCCCGTTCTGCAGCATCATCCCAGGAGAGTGTAACCGAACGATCACCTGCAAAAGCTGTTAATGTTGGCATTGGCGGAGGTACTGCAAATTGATAATTAGCTTTGTAAATCTTTTGAACAACCTTAGTATTGTTTTTAAGTTCGCGCAAATCATGCCCGAACGCCAGAGCTAAACTGAATCGTTCTGTTTTATCTGCAGGAAGTTTAAATGGACCCGATGCAAAAAGGAAACCAAGATTAATATTTGTTCTTGTAATTTCTTGTTCGAATGAAGAATCGGGAGTTGTGAAAATATTATAAAGTCGCTTTGGCCAATTTCTTCCATCGTCAAAAAAGATAATATTATCGGTAGACCCTCCGCCTGAAGGATCATTAATAACGTTATACTTAAATCCGGTTAAACCGATTTGGTCTGATTCATCAATATCGGTTTTATCAAAATTGGGTTCGCCGTTTGTAGGAATTCCGTCAAGCTCTCCCGTATCATTAGTTCCGAAAACACCATCGGCACCTGTATCGTGGAATTCGGCAATCCAATCTAAATCTTCATCACCTGTCCACCAATAACTTCGTTGATAAGCAGGCATATTTTCAAGTTTACCATAGTAAGCTTCAAACTTCGCGAGATTATAGTTTGCGATGACATAGTTTTTTATTGCATCTTGATTTGTTAAAAGAACACCCGGACCACCGTCACGTTTTTCATCTGTAATCCCATCATCATCATCATCAATAAAATTTAACGGATTGCCGGGTGTTTCAAGATAAGAATAACCAAGATAACCGGTTTTTCCTCTAACACCATTTCCGTAATAATCCCATGTATAAACAATGTTCAGTCCGGGTTCACGGCTGAAGTAAGCATTATCATCATCGGATTCGGGATAAGGGTCAACTCCTTTAGTAGAGCCTCCTACTCCGGCATCCATATATAATCCGAACAAAATATTATCATTGTAATCAGTAGTACTTTCGTTAGTAATGTCATAATGAAAAAAGATAACATTTCCGGCTTGCGGGTTATTCCATTGAAATCCGCGTTGTTCAACACGAAGCCCTAAACCTCTTCTTGTGCGATCGCGGGAATCGGGAAAATAATTCCAGGCATCATAATAATTATCATCAAAGACAACAAAGCTTTCCTGCATTTCTAATTTGGGTGCTTTGCCGAAATAACCGTTCCAATTACTGCCCCAACCCGGATCGTCAGTATCATAAAGTTTATCAACCCATTTGTCGGGCCATGTGCGGGGATCGTTACTCATTGCAACAGAACGTGCTTTATTAATTACGGCATCATTTTGAAAGTAACCGGGACGCGGTTCAAAGCGCATAGTTTTATTTGTGATTGGGCTTGTTCCTTGACGTTCTCGATAGCCGGTTTCAAAAATGTAAGATTCGCTCCCTGACTCCTGAGTTATTTTTGCAAGGACGAATGGTGTAATACCGTCACTGTAATTTTCTCCTGAACCTTTTGGAACTTCAACCGAATGGAATGTAGTTAAATCAACATTGATTGGATCAGCAGGATAATCGCCGACCATTCCATAATTAAAGAAGCGTGTTCTTATTCTGTTGAAATCGTGTTGACCCATTCTTTCAGCATCAATTTTTCCTCTTAGGGAATCGGGGACAGGTAACGGAAAGCCTTGCGGAAAAAGATCACCCGAAAAAAGAATCAGCGTAAGAAAGATTATGGAGGTAAAGTATAGCTTGTTAATTTTTAAGTTTTTCATAATTATTTACTCCTGAAAGAAATGCCAAGTTCAATCTTGCGCGGTTCGTGAAATCTACCCGGATTCGCTAATGCAGCTCTATCGGCAAGAGGATTAACGGAATAATCGGGGCTTCCTGTTTCCGAGAAAATAAATCCATTTACAAAATGAGTATTAAGCAAGTTAGTGATTCGTAAAAAAGCACTCATGTCCAACAGACTTAAAGAGAAAGATTTTTCAGCACGAAGATCAACTAAGACGAATCCGGTTTTGCTCCCCGAATTAGTTTCAAGATCAGCATTAAATCCGGTTCCTTTTGCAGGTGTGTAAGGCATGCCGCTTCCGTATCGCACAATTGTACTTATTGAATAATCACCCGGGGCAATCCAGGTTGCAGTCGCATTAATAGTGTGTCGTTGATCCCAGCCAAAAGAAATATCGCGTGGTCTTGAATCTTTTCCGCTGGCAGCACGATTAGCTGTTTCGTAAGGATCGCTGCTGTTACCGCGGGCAAATTGCATTGTGTAGTCAAGTGTTGTACTTAAAGGACCAAATGCTCTTTGTGTGAGCGCAATTGTTATTCCGTAGACACTTCCAAAATCGACATTTGTTAATCGAGGATAATCGGCTGCTGCATAAGTTGAGATAAATTCACTTCCAAGTAAATCACGAATATCTTTATAGAAGAAGGTTAATTCGTAACCGATTAATGCCGATAATGCTTGTTTCAAACCGACTTCATACTGAACTGTTAATTGTGGTTTAAGATCGGGGTTCCCCATTGTTCCGTATGAAATTCCACCGTCTTGCAAATCTTTTAATATCAAATAATTTGAATTGCTGTAGAGATCAGCTAAACCGGGCATTTGATAGAAATGTCCGTAAGCAAAATAAATTGAAGCTCTATCTGTTAAAGGAAAGCTGAAGCCCAATCTTGGGGCGAGTGCAATTTTAACGGTTGTTTTTTTGAGTTCTGAATTTGGAGAGCCGCTAATAGAGTTAGCGGGATTTTGCAAATCATCCGGGATGAATGCATTCGCATCATAATACTCTAAACGAAGTCCCGCACGAACAACTAAATCTCCCATTTCTATTCTGTCCTGAAAATAAGCAGCGAATTGTTTCGGGTGATAAGTCTCTAATTTGGGGTCTTCTATTTTTTCAGGTTTATCTTTTGCAACTAAAACCCGTGTCCCTGCAATATTTGTTGTTGTTATAAATCCGGGACTACCGAAAGAGATTTCGGCAAGTTGTCCTTCTAAACCGAGTTCAATTAAATTGTTTCTGTTTAATTGCCAGGTAAAATCACTCTTTGCTACGAAGGAATTGGTTTTTTGTAAATATCTTCCGAGGTCAACTCCTTGCACAATTGCACCATCTTCATAATTTGATTCACTTTTGAATTCACCCGCATCAAGATAACGGGGATCAAAAACGCTTTCATACATATATGATTTATAATCAAAAAAGTTTTGACGAAGACTTACTTTATAAAACATCTCATTAGAAATAGTCTGAGTCACATCAATTCCATGAGTTAATGAATTTGTATTGTTTGGTTTAACACCATCCGGATTTAGCCTTAGTCCAAAGTTATAATATTTATTTACGATACGATTGAGAATTGCTTGATAACTTAGTTGAACATTTGAAATGGAAGTGTTTGTAATCTTAAATTGACCGCTCCATTCACGGGTGGTACTCATCGGAACGCTTTCGTTATCGCCGGAGGGATAAAATATTTTGTTATCAAGATCATTAGAATCGGTTGGGACAAATCTTCGTTCGCCATATAACCAGCCGTTGCCGTAATATCTGCGCCCGCTTAATAGAAATGTGGTTTGCGGAAGATAAGTTGGTCCGCTTAATGTTAATTGAAAATTGTGCAATGTAATCGGATTAAAATCTTTGTTGTTAGGATATCTCTGATTATCGAAAGGTAAATAATCACCACCATAAACTTCCCCCGAAAATTCAAACTTATCGGAGCCGGTTCTTAGAACAGCATTTACAACCCCCGACATTGCTTGTCCGTATTTAGCATCAAAGGTTCCTGAAATTACCTGAACTTCTTGCAGTACGGATTTATCAAGAAGTAATGTTGATGAATTATTAAAAGGATTATTTACCGTAACACCATCAACCTGATATTGAACTTCTCCGATTCGCCCCCCTCTAAAGTGTCCGTCAATAACCCCGGCTTGTAAATTCACAATTTGGTTTAAGTCTTGAACGGGAAGAAGATTTATTTCTTCTTTACTGATTGAGGAAACGGAACTGGTTTGATTAAATTCAACTAATGGTCTTTCCGCTGTGATTGTTACCTCTTCCCCCTCAATAACCATAATTTGGAGTTGAACATTTATGCGGGTAGTTTGATCCGAGTTAAGCTTAATATTTTCAATTAGCTTTGATTGATAACCGATATAACCGAATCGAACGGTATAAATACCGGCTCTCAAATTGAGTATTGAATAATAGCCGTCGAGGTCAGTTGCGGCACCTTGATGAGTTGCCCCTACAATGACAACGTTAGCACCTACAAGCGGTTCACCGCTTTCATCGGTTATTCTGCCGGCAAGTTTTCCCGTTGTTTGAGCTGTTAAATTAAATGAAAATATAATTAACATTAATAATGGCAGCCATATCATTTTGTTTGTACGAGGCTTTGATAAAATGTTTTTTATCGTTAGAGCAGGCATTTTTTTCACCTTAATATTGATAATCCTAATCAGAATTAAAAAGGGAGTTCGAAGAGAAATAGTTTCTCTTCGAACCCTGAAAGGAAACTATTTCATTAAAACCATCTTCCCGGCAGCAGATTCAAAAAACTGTCCGGTTTGATTATTCTTTGCACTAATTTTATAAAGATAAACACCCGAGGATAATTCCGTACCGTTAAATGTAAATTCGTTATTTCCTGCGGAAGCAACATTCTGTCTCATCGTTCCGACTGTTTCACCGAGTAAATTAAATACGCTTAAGGAGATTTCACCGGCAAAAGGAGTTTTGAATTTAATTCTTGTTGTTGGGTTAAACGGATTAGGATAATTTCCCTTAAGCTCTAAAGATGAAGGGATAAGAGATACATCATTATCATCAACACCAACAAGCAAATTATTCGGATCCATATAAATCCAGGCAGCAGCGGGTCCACCGCCATGCTCTCTAAACCACCAGGTTCTGGTTCCATAATTTAAAAGAGGATCTTCAAAAACATCACCATCATAAAGGCATACACCGCCGAATAATGTTTTATCGCCTAAGCCGGCTTCGTAACCAAGCAGACCGGTTAATTCAATTTTCATTTCAACAGTATAGCCTTCATCAATATCTGAATTATTGTTAATGGTTGTAGTCCCTTTTAATTTAACTGCATAAGAACTTGATGTTGAATCGAGAAGTTGTTGTAAATAATCGTAAGCTTTGGGTAAACTATCGGGACCGAAACCCATTCGTAATAATCGGAATTCAAAAACGTTATCATCGTTGAATGAATTTCTATCGGCAAGAATAATACTTATACCATCAGCAAGATCATATACTGCATTCCCCTGTACAATTTGATCATTTACATCTGCTGCAAAGTAAAGATAATTATCTTTAAAGAACATTTTTACTGTTGCATAAGATGGGTCAAGTATATCGGGACGTAAACCGGGACTTATTTCGGGTTGATATTGCCCGCTCTGATAAGGACCTACACCGGAATAAGATGCACGAACAACAGAATCGCCCCATGCAATAGTTAAAGGAGTAACGCTATTCCAAAGATCTTCATCTAAATTTCCATCGATAACGGGGGCAGCAACCTGTGCACCGTTTTGTAGAATAAAATCAGGAGTAATTTCGGGTAAGGTAACAGTGTTTACAGTTACTGAAGGTGAGGCATGAACTCTAAGGACGTTATTACCGTTTGCATTTCCCCATGGATTTTGAACGTGAGTTCTTGCAGAACTAACAATAGTTGGATTGTTTTCGTAAACATAATCACAATCCCAAATAGAGAAATTAAGTTGAACAATATCTCCCATCGTTTGTGTTAAATCATAACCGAGGGTATCAACTGAAATTCTCATTTCGGCAATCCAACCTTCATCTCTTCCGGCATCATTAGTTTGTCCGCCGATAACTCTGAATCCCGCATCCCAAACAGCACGTTGTGCATCTGTTCTTGTAGTATCATCAAAATTTCCGTATTTGCCTACAAATCTTGGTGGAGAACCCGGAGTTGCATATTGAGGAACATTTACGTACCAAAAGGTATAGAAGAATTCAATCGGATTTAATGGACGGGTAGAATTTGCTTTATCTTTAATTGACATCAGAACCGCATCCCAGCGTGCCCAATCGGGTGTTCCGCCAACTGATGAATCTTTTACATTAAAGGCGATATATAACTGATTACCTGAAACTAAAAATTTAACCACAGCATCGGTTGGATCTGTAATAGCATCAGCTTGAAACTCTGATCTCCAACCGCTTGTTGGTAAACCTGCACTCTGTCCATATTTTACAACCAGAGATTCAGCTTGTGCCCAAACCGGTTCATCAAGAAAACCATCTAATGTAATTGCTGCCCCTTCAATTGAACGAGCCCAAATAGCATCTTGACGTTTTAATTGTTGGGCATTCATTAACTCTAATCCGGAAACGACTAAAATTAAAGCCCAGATGGTCAACAAAGTTGACTTCTTCATGATTTCCTCCATTGATTTTATTTGTGTATTGTTTGTTTTTATTATTGCCGAATTAATTGCCAGGTAAAATAAATAATCTTTATTGTAAACGTTTACATTTTATGAAATTGCTTACCAAAACATGATAAAAATCTTTTTGATTGTCAAATTAAATCGTAAATATTTTGGTTGATTTTTTAATTTTATTCCTTCACTCCGCCGGTCATTATTCCGGAGATATAATACTTCTGAAGGAAGAGAAAAACAATGAGAACCGGAATAATAGTAATTACCGATCCCGCCATCATCAACTCGGGATCTTTCGAATGTTCAAGCATCAAATTAGCAAGCGCAACAGGAAGAGTATATAAAGAGTTATCGGTTAAAACGATTAAGGGCCACATAAAATCGTTCCATGTTCCCATAAATGTAAAGAGTGCTAATGTGATTAATATAGGCATACACAACGGTAAAATAATTCGATAGTAAATTTGGAAATCACTCGCTCCGTCAATTTTTGCCGATTCTATTAAGCTGTCAGGTATCGAAATAGCATATTGCCGGATCAAAAATATTCCAAAGATATTTGCTAATCCCGGAATTATAATTGCAAAGTAGGAATTGATTAACCCCATCGATTTTAACATAAGAAAAAGAGGAAGCATGGTTACTTGCGCCGGAATAATCATTGAGCTTAAAAGCAGATTAAATATTTTATCTTTCATTTTAAAACGGAATTTTGCAAACGCATAACCTGCCATCGAATTAAAAAGTAATGAAACTATTGTTACTGTTATCGATAAAAAAAGACTGTTCATAAAGTTTACCGATACATTCAATCTTGAAAATAAATTTTCATATTGCATTAACGTAAATTCATCGGGATAAAATCTTGGCGGATATACATTCGCATGCCCATCAGCCATAAATGAGGCTGAAACCATCCATATAAATGGAGTTAACGTAATTATTCCGGTTATTATTAAGAAGAGATGAAGAATAGTTTTTTTCATATCTTATTCGTTCTTCCTCAACTTAAATTGAATGATTGTTCCGATGAAAATTATAAAGAAGAGTACAAATGCAATCGCTGCTGAATAACCCATATTCCACCATCGGAATCCCTCTTGATACATATATTGCACAATACTCAAAGTCGAATTAAGCGGTCCCCCTTGTGTCATTATATACGGCTCGGCAAATAGTTGAAAGAAGCCTATCATGGTTATTAAACCGACAAATAATGTTGTAGGGGCAAGCATCGGAAGTGTAATCGATTTGAATTGCTGCCAGGTATTTGCCCCTTCCATTACTGCTGCCTCGTAAAGATGCGAAGGAATATTTTGAAGTCCCGCAAGAAATATTATCATATTATAACCGAAGTTTTTCCAAACCGCCATAATTACGATTGCAGGCATTGCCCAATCAGGGTCACCTAACCAATCGATAGGATTAATCCCGATAAAACTAATAACATAATTTATTATTCCGAATTTAGGGTGATAAATAAAGCGCCATACAATTGCCACTGCAACTAATGTTGTAACAACAGGAATAAAATAGGATAATCTGAATAAACCCTTAAACTTCACCAATTTTGAATTAAGCAGTATTGCCGAAAAGAGTGAAACGGCTATGGATAAAGGTCCGGCAAGTATTACAAAGAAAAATGTATTCTTTAATGCAACCCAAAATAGTTCGTCATACAAAAGCCGTTGATAATTTCTTAAACCGATAAAAGTAATATTAGAGTAATCACCCAACGAATAAATATCGAAATCGGTAAAACTAATAATGAATGCCGCAATAACCGGAATAAAGAAAAAGACAAAAATAGAGATTAAAGCCGGCGACAAGAACAGTGCAGCCGATTG
>Ga0351840_1048_pt1 | contig 22652 bp, 16 predicted proteins | sample BONcelHFGM3001E5_FD_206883 | JGI IMG/M metagenome (GOLD analysis project Ga0351840, IMG submission 206883) | Enriched cells from coal bed in the Powder River Basin, Montana, United States - BONCAT cells FGM rep1 HSBNCT.FGM.300.1.E5 ... | reverse complement strand
ATATTCTTTGGATGGAAACAACAGCGTTTACGAGGCTGCCGCGATAAAAGAGGGCAAAATTGCCGCCGTTGGAACCAACGAAGAGATATTGGGAAAATATAAATGCGAAAATATTATCGATCTTGAAGGGAAATATGTTTATCCCGGATTTATTGATTCCCATGGACATCTTTTAGGTTTCGGGGTTTCCTTAACCGTTTTGGATTGTTCAACCGCCAAATCAGCCGAAGAGATAGGCGAAATGATAGCAAAAAAAGCCCTCGCAGCTAAACCGGGCGAATGGATCATCGGCAGAGGGTGGGACCAAAATTCGTGGACAAAAAAAGAATTCCCCACACACCATATACTTGATAAAGCCGCGCCGAACAATCCCGTGTTTTTGATCAGAACAGACGGACATGCTGTTTGGGTAAATATAAACACTATGATTGAAGCCGGAATTACCCCCGAAACTCAAGAACCGGAAGGCGGTAAGATATTAAAAGCCGCGGATGGCGAGCCGACCGGAATTTTTGTTGATAATGCAATGAATCTTATTGAGCGTGTCAGGAAAGATATGACTCCCGAACAAAAAGAAGCGGCAATTCTTCTGGCAGCCAATGAGCTGGCGCATATGGGGATAACCGAAATCCATGATATGGGAGTTGATGAGCAGCTTATAACAATTTATAAAAAACTTATTGACGCAAATAAACTACCCATACGCATCTATGCCTTCATTGAGGGGACCGGTAAAACATGGGATAATTACAAAAACCTCAAACCCGAAGTTTATGGAAATGATTATTTAACCATAGCCGGTATAAAACTTTATGTTGATGGCGCTCTGGGTTCGCGCGGGGCAGCCCTGATAGAACCTTATAGTGACGACAAGGATAACCGTGGTCTAACCATTCTAAATGAATCAGACATACAAAAAATTACCGAGGAAGCTTTGAAAAACAAGTTTCAGGTTGCAGTTCATGCCATCGGGGATAGAGGTAATAATATAGTTTTAAATGCCTACGAAAAAGCTTTAAAAAATATTCCTACGGATGACCATCGGCTCAGAATTGAACACTCACAGATTCTTCATCCGGATGACGTTAAAAGGTTTGGAGAACTTAAGATCATTCCATCAATGCAGCCGATTCATGCAACATCGGATATGTATTGGGCGGAGTCAAGGTTGGGCAGTAAACGTTTGAAGGGCGCATATATTTGGAATACACTTATCAAGTTAGGCTGCATGATTCCCGCAGGCAGCGATGTTCCTGTAGAAAGTCCGGATATTATACAAAATTATTATGCGGCGGTAACAAGAAAAGATACAAACGGAAGACCTAATTCATGGTTTGAGGATAATTCATTATTTACATATGACGCTTCCGATATCGATACCTCCAATTACCAAAACGGTTGGTACGGATCAGAAAAAATGAACCGGATTGACGCAATGAAAGCTTTTACCTTGTGGGGAGCATTTGCGGCAAAGCAGGAAAAAATAAAAGGCACAATTGAGGAAGATAAGTATGCTGATCTCGTTGTTTTATCCGATAATATTCTAGAGGCAAGGGATTCCGATATTTTGAAAATTAAAATTTTAAAAACTATCGTTAATGGAAAAATTATTTACGAAAACAGGTAAATTTTGAAATTAAATAATATAGAAAAAATCAGCAATGCTGTAGAAGATATTTTAAGATATCACCGCGATGTGATTGTTTCGGTTCGCGAAATTCATCTCTCTCTAAAGGGTGAATACAGCTATAACGGGCTGGCAGAAAGCCAACTGGTCGAAATTATACTGGACGATCCCAGATTCGAATATATTGAGATGCCCGATTATTTTGAGAAATTCAAAGATACCGGCAAGGACTTGTTTGAGGAGCAAAGGGAATTCATTGAAGAGATGGGTTTTTACAGCGGTCCCCGCGTAAAGCTTTCCGGCTCAGATATTGAGCATGACAAAATATTTGAAATATTGGAAAGAAAAGTTGATACAATGATGGATATTCTTATCGCGTTATGGGATAAAAGACCGGATGACGATCCGAATACAGAAGATAAACTTCTTGCAATACTTGCAAAAGGACAGAAAATGCAGAGGGAGATCAAATCATTCTCAAAAGATAACCAGGCTTTGGATATAATCCAATTGATTAGGAAAGCCTCTGACATATAAAATCCTGCCGGAATTATAAATTACAGGAATTTTTTTGCAATTTAGTAATTGCTTATCGCCTGATTTGTGATTATATTTGGCGGAATCAGGTAATTACCGGTTTCCTAAAAAGTGTGAACCGTTATTAACAAAGAGTATAACAGAAAAAAAATATAACTTTATATTGAAATTTTTCTTGATATTTATATTTTTTTGCTTTATTTTTGATGATACATTAATTTTTAAACAGAGAATGCAGAATCAACCGGACATAATTGATAAGAAAGAACAACGTAGAGCCGAATCTATTCGTGAAGATCACGAATTAATTAAGAGCGCTTTAGATGGAAATCAGGATTGTTATACCAGACTTATGAAGAAATATCATGATCCGGTCTTCAGTTTGGTATTTAAAATAATTCACGATAAAGAAGAAATCGAAGATTTGGTTCAGGAGACTTTTATTAAAGCATTTTCGTCGCTGAAAAGTTTTAATGAAAACTATTCTTTCTCCACATGGATTTTCAAAATCGCCTCTAATAATTGCATCGATTTCATGAGGAAGAAAAAATTAAAAACACTTTCAATAAATGTTACAATTGAGCAGGAAGAGGGCGAAAGCACAATTGAAATTCCTGACACCACATACGAAACCGACAAAAATCTGATAGAAGAACAGAGAAGAAAAATTATTCAAGATGCCATAAATTCTTTACCTGAAAAATACAAGGTTGTTATTCAAATGCGGCATCAGGAAGAAAAGAATTATGATGAGATTTCCGAGATTCTTAATATGCCCATTGGAACCGTAAAAGCCCACATCTTCAGAGCAAGGGAAATGCTGAACAAATACCTAAAGGATAAAAGGGTGTTTTTATAATCCTACAATATCGATTCATAAGCCTGCATGGTTTTCTTCGCCGCTATATCCCATGTATAATTATCCCCTATAATTTTTTTCAAACGGATAGGATCCTTAGGATTTTTTAGACAAGCTTCTATTGCCGACTCAACAGATGAAACGTCTTCCGGATTGCAGTAAAAAGCATGGTCTCCAAAATACTCCTTTGCGCAGCCTCTATCTGTTGTAACAATTTGGGTTCCATTAAAAGCAGCTTCCAGGGATACCAAACCCGGAGTCTCAAACCAACTCGGCAGAACATGAGCCAATGCCCCGGAATAAAGAGCGTAGAGTTCGCTTTGAGTCAACTGAGTTAGATGAATATATTTATAATCACGAAGAAGATTATTGTACTTTCTCTCTTTTTCGTTTATCCTACCTACTAAAACAACATTCAGCCCCAGGTTCCTTGCCGCCTTCAACAGAGCGAGCTGGTTTTTTCTGTATTCAATCCGTCCAACGCAAAGAAGAAACTTATCCGGCAGATTATATTTCCGCCTCAAAATATCATATTTAACCGGCTCAATATTTGAATCCACGCCATTTGGAACCGGAATAATTTTCTCGGAAACATCATACTCTTCCGATAGGTGGTCGCCTTCCATTTTTGAGTTTGGAAGAATAAGCTGCGACGAGTTAAGGCAGAAACTAAGTTTCTTATGGAACAAACCCGTAGAAGTTTTTCCGGTGATTTTTGAAACCAAATTCAAATCCATGATTTCTTTTCCAAACGGGATAGCCCTTACCAGTTTGGCTAATGCGCGCTTGAAGAAGACCTTTTCCAAAACCTTTTTGTTGAATTCATCCAAATTCCAATAAATTGGAGAGATTACTATTCTAAGTTTGGGATTCGATTTTATAAAATCATATACATGGTTAATTGGAATAACGTTAAAAAGATGATGAATATCATATCCTTCGACTGAAGAATTATTTGTATTGATATCCACTCTTAAACCGCTCTTCTCAAGATACTGCTTTGTTTTCAAAATTTGTACCGTATCGCCTCCGGTACGCGTCAGGAAATCTTTTCTTGTATGGAATAACACTTTCATAAAGAGCACCTTCTTATTTTACCGGAGAGGAATCCAATGCTTTGAACAGCATCATACACCGGCTTCAGGAGAACAACTATCAGTGATGGAAGCAGGGATATACTCTTTTTCTTCGCGCGGATAAAAGTTTTTGCCGTAAAATAACCTGTAAATAGGAGCAGCAGATAAAAAAAAGTGAAATTAAGAAACGAGAATAAAACCAACGAAACAGCTCCGGAAACTATAACCATCTTTTTATAGTAAAACCGTTCGCTGAATCCTCCTATGGAATCCCATAACGAATAGTTGAATAGTTTCTTTACCATACTAAAAAACGAGGATTCGGCATCCCAATTCACGACCGCGTTTTTATTAAAATAAATTTTAAATCCCAGTTTTCTTAAAACAACGCCGAAATATGTGTCCTCGCCCAAGATAAATTTTTCGTTAAATCCGCCGGCTTTTTCCCAGCATTCCTTTTTAAATGATATTGACCTGGTGGAGGGAATAAATGTTTTATCATCAATTTCAAAAAGCGCCGGATGAGTAAAAAAACTATTCACGGCAGCCATTACTCCGGGTTTTGTATTAATATAGTAACCCGCCGTAACATCGGCTTTTCCACTCACTATCGGTTCAGAAATCTCTCTCAGCCAGTCAGTATTCAGCGAGCAGCCGAAATCGGCAGCCGCAATTATTTCTCCTGATGAATTTTGTATGGCGATATTTCTACCTGCAGACCTGCTGCAATCCATGATAGATATTACTTTTAAATTTGGTATTTTATTTTGCCAGCCTTCTAAAATAGAAAGAGTTCCATCGCTGCTATTTGCATCGGTTATAATGACCTCAAAAGGCTGTAATGACTGGGAAGCTAAAGAGGATAAAAAATTATTGGCATTATCCGCCTCATTTTTGACGGTTGCGATTAAACTAATTCTCATTGTCGCGATTTTTATTATAAAGGGAAATGTATTTAGCGGCAACTTTTGACCATGTTAACTCCTTTGCTGTAATAATTGCAGACTGCCTCATGCTATCATATTTTTCAGTATGCAAATAAACTGATTCGATTTTTTTTGCTGTCCTGGCAACGTCTTCCATTACAATGAAGGAATAATCATAATCAGGAAAAGAGGTAAGATAATCCCTCTTTATGTTATTAGAATAAAAAGCAATTACAACTTTTCCGTAGGACATAGCTTCAAGCATGGATAGATATGATGACGCTAAAACTACCCTTGCATTTTTAATAAATTCATTGGGATTTTTCTGCATTCCATAAAATTTATGTGGAATATTATTCTCTTTTAAAAAGGCCGCGGCTTTCTCCCTCAAAGAACCATCTCCGACAATTTTAAAACAGGATTTACTGTTGCTGTTTTCATAAAACAATTTTAAGGCTTCCAGATAATTCATGATCTCGGTATCTTTTTCCAGCCTTCCGATGAAAAGAATATCATCTCCAATAACGGATGAAATATTTTCAGCCGGCGGATAAACCGCAGCATAATAAATAATATCCGGTTTTGTACGGTACCATCTTTTTATAAACTCACCGACACAAATATTGCCATGAGTGATTTTTTCGGCTATTTTTCTATAAAAGATATGTTTATAGCGGAGAGGAAATCCCTCATACCCGTGAAAAGTGATGTAATATTTTTTCCGGAAAAATAAAAATCTGTATGGAAAAAACCATTTGATTAAAACATCAAAATCATGAAAATGTATAATATCGGCATTCCATATCAGTTTTATATGAAAAAGGAACCAGATCCATTTCCAAAATATCCCTGTTTTTGGAATTTTCGAAGGAGGGATTCTATGAACCCTGAATCCCTCCGGAAATTCCTCAAACTCAGAAGACGTCTTATCCGTTTTTTGGGTTACTATATCAATCGAATAACCATTTCTGCAGAGCTCTGCCGAAACCGAATAAACGCTTTTCTCAACCCCGCCTAATTGAGGATAAAAGGCGCCTGTCAGAAAAAGAATTTTCATTTATTGTCTGTATCTCGTAATACCTTCCATCGGCAAAGCAATCTGATAATTTTCGCTGGGAGCGCATTGCCAGTATTCACCGGTAATCTTTATTCCCATCTCCGAATCAACAACCGCAACGCCGGTAGTCTTAACGTTAGTATCTTTAAAAGGCTCTGCAGATATGCTTCCGTTAGGCTGAATAACTTTTCGCTGAATAGAAATAATTGCCCCGTTGTTATCGTAATATTTTATATTTACAACTGCCGGTTTATCTTTCTCAACGTTTGAGACAACGATATATGTTTCAATAGAGGGATCAGAAACAAAGTGCTGGCAAAGAATTTTGGTAAATCCTTTTCCATCGGCCGCTGCTATGGCTGTGTTCTTGTAGCCCAATTCCAGTTTTTTATAGAACTGCCAATACTGGCCTACGATTTTTCCTTCCTCACTAAACACCCTTATTGATCCGTTCATTTTCTCGTTATTCACGCATAGGGATGGATCGATATTAATTTTTCCGAAGGGATTCAGAACTTCGTACTTATCATACTTAAGTCTTCCATCCTCATCATAAATTTGAATTCTTATTTTTACTCCAACGCCTTCAGCATCGGTAACAACAAGATAAGTACGCAATTCGGGATCAGAAACGAACCTGTTTATTATTAAGGAACTTTCCTTTGTAACCGATAGGGCTTCCTTAACCTCTTCCACCTTTGCGGCTTCCTTCTTGGTAACTTTCTTTTTCTTTTGCGAAAAAGCGGTATCAACGGAACCAACTATCAGGACTAATAGAAGTCCGAAAAACATGATTGTCTTAAATTTATTCATAACCACCTCAAAATTTATATTATCTTTGACCCTTAAATGGAACGGAAATAATTATGGTTGATTTAACTTTCTTTCCATCTTTTGTTGCAGGCGTAAATTTCATCTGCTTCACTGCGCCGGAGGCGGCATTATCAAATCTTGAATCGATACCGCTTAATATTTCCGTCTTTTCGGCTTTTCCGCTTTCGTTGATGTAGGCTTTTAACCTTACCGATCCTTGAAATGTAGGCGCCATCTTTAATTCCGAATAATCCAGGTAGTCGTCAGGCTTTCCGGCTGCAACAGGCGGAGTATCCGGCTGATCAACATAAGTGTTTTCCACTTCTCCCGGCTTAGCGGTTTTCCCGTCTTTTTTATCATCCTGATTTTTTATGGATTCAGTTTCTTTAACAGCGGCAGGCTTAGTATCGGTAGAAGTTTGCTGCTCTGCCGGAGGAGTATCCTGCTTAACAACTCCGGAGGAATCGGTTTTCAGTCCTTCTTTATCTGCTGTAGGTGATGATCCGTCGCCCTTTAATAATAGAAAGTATACGACCACAAGAATCAGTACAAAACCTGCGGAAGTTCCAATAACCGCAATCGCCGGAATCGGTTTCTTCTCCTCTTTGGGAGGAGTATAATCCCGGGCCGCGGCAGGCTGCTTTGTTTCTACCGGTTTGGATTTCGAACCATCAATTTTTATTATATCTCCAAATTTTTCTACGAAGTCCTCTTTTAACTCATCAGGAGAATATATTGCATCCTTACCCCCTTTGTGATAGCAAAGGTATTCCATCCGGGAAGTTTCACTTTCGTTAAGCACATAAACTTCCTCCTTATCCTCAATGAAAATAAAAATAGGATGTAAGCTAAGAATAGGCTTTAATCCTCCCTCTGTTTTTTCACATAAACAGATATGCCCTTTACCCATGGATTTCAATTTTTCCGTAGTGGAAAACGTGGCTCTGACCATATCGGTTCCGCTCAATTTTTGCAGAGTAAAAATAAATTCTTCGCCTTTACCAACCTCAATTTTACTGATATATGCCGGGGCATACTTTACGAATTCCTCAAAGGAAAGGATAAATTCCTCAACGCCCTCAAGCAGTATATCGTTTATTTTTTGACAATCGGCTTTCTGTATTGCGCCATGCCCTTTGGTTTTATTTCTGTAACTGACAAAAGTATTGGCAAAAAATTCCGGTGATAAGGTTGATACAACCTGCGGTTTATCAGGATTCAGCTGTTCGTTCATTTTGTTAACTGCCAGAATCATCTTTTTAAAATCCGCATTGCGTTTGAAATAGCTATCGCTAAAAAGAGTCCTTCCTGCTGCGCGGTTAAACTTAAGCGTCTCGCGCATAAATTCCGCCCACTTACCCAGAGAAGGCCTGCTTATTCCGGAAAGGATCCGGTTAATAGTCTCATCCCTTTGAACGCCGCTAAGATATTCAGATATCGAAATTGCGGAGGCATATTTAAGGGTGATCTCAAAAAGATAGCCAATCATTGTAAACTTTTCAATCGGCTCCTCGGCATTGATTGTCTTGAGATAAACTTTTGCTACCGGATAGGGAAAATCATTTCTGATGGTATTATTCATAATTCCTCTGAAATTTCATTTATTAATAATTATTTTTATCTAAACATGAAAAAACGCATTATTTCATAAAAATCTGTACTCGTATACTTAACTCCATATTCACCGGCTCTTTCCGCTCCCGGATAGTAGGAAAGCTTCGAAGCCAAACTTTCCTGTTTGAAATCAATTTGTATGGTGTATGGAGGATCGAGCTTTAACGGTTTGAACTTTTTAATATTTTTCAACGCCTCCTTTACTCCCGCTTTTATCAAATCACGGGATACTTCCGGATGAAGATTAAGAGAGGCATCTCCAAAACCCTCTTTAACGGCGAGGGTAACGATTTCTCCAAAAATGGATTTCGACTGTTCACAAACAGCCTTATCTCCGCTGATAAAAACTACCGGTACATCACAATATCCGGCTATAAGTCCATTCCATCCGGCTTCGGGAATCGAAATATTATTAACCTTCAGATCAAGTATTGCGCCGCTCATCGTATGTTTTAATGCGGCATTCTGTGTCATTGCCTTGGCATGATAACCGATAAATATTACCGCGTCGAATGTGTTATCTATCCCTTCCATCATGCTGTAAGGACCACCCGACCATTCACGGATAAGTTTAGCTTTTTTGTTGAGCATATCCGGAATTATATTCCGCGCGCTGCTGTGAGCATCGCGGACAAAAACTTCAACCGCTCCGCATTCAATAGCCGCTTCGACGGCCGCGTTTGCCTCTTTGGTCATCAATGTTCTGTAATACTGGTAATCATCTCCGGTATTAGTCTCGTTCCAATGGATAACATCGGTAACGCCTTCCATATCAACCGATATATATACTTTTAATTTTTTTTGAGCCTTCGCCATAAAATCCTATGGTTTAATAATTATTTAATCAGCGACATTTTTTTTGTCTCACTGTAATTATCCGTTTCAATACGGTAGTAATATACGCCGCTGCTGCATCTTCTGCCGTTGATATCCAATCCGTTCCAGCTAACGGTATATGTATCCGGATTCATCACTTCGTTCAACAATTCCTGAACCAACTGTCCGAGTGAATTATATATATTTAATTTCACGTTTGTTTTCTGTTTAATATCAAATTTAATCTCAGTGGCGGGATTGAACGGATTAGGATAATTTTGATAAAGCAAGAAACTACCCGGAAGCGAACGGGCGGTTTCAGCATCCAGTAAAGTAAATGATTTATCAGGAGCATTCACCGGATTTTTTCTCTCCCCTTTTTCATCCGAAGCGGAAATATAATAATTTAGGGATGGATTACCTGAAACAACCGGGATCGAAACCGAATATAAACCTGAATTAGTTTCGTCAAGGTTTATTTCCTGAGTCATAGGCATGGAAATATAGTTTACATTATCCAACGAGTAATAAATTTTCACTGATGATTTGTTAATCGTATATCTGGAGGCGATATATGTAGAAATTTTTATGCTGTTAGTTAACGTCTCCTGAAAAGGTCTATTACTAAAAACAAGTCCATGGTAGGTAACAGCCTTATAAGCGTCAATGATTCCCCATCCAAGTTCGTTATTTGGAGTGGAAGCCAAAGAAGCTGTGTTTCGCAAGGCATCGCGAACTTGTGTCGGCGTCAATTCAGGTCTTGCAGAAATCACAAGAGCCACAACACCTGCAACCAAAGGACAAGAGAGCGAAGTGCCATTTGAAGTGCTATAACCTGATACGGTGCCTGATACCGAATGATAAACCGAAACACCCAAGGCGCTTACATCCGGCTTGATCCTTCCATCGTATGTTGGTCCCATTGAACTGAATGAAGCTCTTGCTCCTGTAGAAAGCGCTGCCCCGACCGTAATTACATTTTTTCCATCACCGGGAGCCGTAATATACTTCCAGGCAACATTACCCTCATTTCCGGCAGAAACAACTATTGTTACTCCTTTTGTAACCGCAATATCAGCCGCTAAAGTTACTATAGCAGTTTCTCCGTTCATATCTTTATAGGTATAGTTTCCTATATTATTGTTAAATTCATTGTACCCCAGTGAGGAGCTGACAACATCAACCCCTTCGCGTTCCATCCATTCTATAGCTGAAACCCAATTGTCTTCTTCTATTTTCGTTTCACTTCTTACGTCCTCAGTTTTAGCTAAAATAAATTCCGCATTGTAAGCGGGTCCAATCAACGTATCGGGAGCAAAACCGCCAAGAACAGAAAAGCACAAGGTGCCATGACCATCCTGATTGCCGGCGTCAATAGCCTGGTTGGCAGTAATAGAATCATTAAAAATAAAATCATATTCTTTTTTGACTTTGCGTTTATTAAGAGCGGATGGTTTTCGCCAGTCAAAACCGGTATCAAGCATTCCAACATAAACACCCTGCCCATCTATTCCAATATCATGCAGCAACGGTACATTTATCATATTATTCTGAAATGCAGAGAATCCATACTTGTATTTGGACTGGATCTTCTGAAAAGCTTTTTTTTGCAGCGGAGAATCACCGGGTATATCTTTTTTCCCCTTATAAACTGCAACAGCCCTCACCTCCAATACAAACGGTAATGCCCGAATTTTTTCCGCTTCTGCATCATTGAGATAAGCAGTAACCGCATTAAACCACTTAGAAACATTTTTTATCTCGACGCCTGTTTCTACAACTTTACGGATATAATTATTATTTACCGGCAGATCGAGATAATCAACAGGATTATCCTTCGATACTTTTTTACGTCTTTCCATTGCCCGTAAACTTAATCCCTCTTCGGCGGCTAAACTAAAAGCGCTGCCTTTTGCAAAAGAGAGGGGACGGTAGAGAGCCTCTCCTTTATCCTTAAAAAAAATCCAGTATTTAACTTCGCCACGTTCATCTGAAAAAGAATAACCTACAGCTATAAATATCAGAGCAATCGAGATAAAAAAATTTTTCATAATATATTCCTAAAAACTATTTTTCCATACATTCTTCAACAATTTCCGCAATGTCCTTTACAACCACCTTTTCATCGGCTTCACGGAATTTCAATCCATCGCTAATCATGGTGATGCAGAAAGGACATGCCGATGCGATAGTATCGGCTTCAGTGAGCAGAAGTTCGTCGGTTCTTTCTACGTTAACCTTTGTTCCAACTGTTTCTTCCATAAACATCCTGCCGCCTCCGGCTCCGCAGCAGAAACCTTTATCGTTATTTCTCGCGGCTTCAACCAGTTCCACTCCATTGATGCTTGATAATATCTTCCTTGGTTCGTCGTAAATATTATTGTATCTGCCCAGGTAACATGAATCATGAAAAGCTATTCTGCTGATAAGGTTCTTATCCAGTCTTATTTTGCCTGATTTGATAAGATCGTTGATGAATACCGAGTGATGGATAACCTCGAAATTTCCTCCGAATTGAGGATACTCGTTCTTAAAAGTATTAAAACAATGCGGACATGAGGCGATAATTTTTTTGACGCCGTAATTATTCATTGTTGTTACATTTTCTTTGACTAGCATCTGAGCCAAATACTCATTCCCAAGCCTTCTGGCAATATCTCCGTTGCATTTTTCTTCTTCACCCAATACCGCGAATGAAATACCGGCTTTATTCATTATATTTACAAGAGCCCGCGAAACTTTTTTGTACCGCATATCAAATGCGCCGGCGCAGCCTACCCAATACAGATATTCAACCTCTTTATCGGAAGCCATGGTTTTTACTTCCAATCCCTCTGCCCAATCCATACGTTCCGACTGTCCAAAAGCCCATGGACTGAAATTGTTTTCAAGATTTCTGAATGTAACCTGAATTTCTTCGGGGAATTTTGATTCCATCAGAACTAGACTTCTTCTCATATCCACTATTGGATTAACATGTTCAATCATCACAGGGCACTCCTGCATACAAGCCATACATGTTGTACATGACCATAGGGCATCTTCAGAAATATAATTTCCGATGAGGGATGTTTTTATACCTTCCAGAGCCGCGCCATCTTTAGCGGCTAATGCGGGGAATTTTTCCTGCGACCTTTCGCGAATTTTCATCATTATTTCTTTCGGTGAAAGTACTTTACCGGTTATGTTTGCCGGACAGTTAGCGGTACATCTTCCGCATTCAGTACAGGAATAACCGTCCAAAATTGTTTTCCATGAAAAATCTTCTACATCTGATGCTCCGAATTTTTCCAATCCTTCCTCATCAAAGTTGATGGGTTTTAAAATAGCGGGCGTTTCCACCCTTCCGAGAAAAACATTCGGGATAGAAGAGATTATATGAAAATGTTTAGAATACGGTAAATAATTCAGGAAGCCAAGTACTAATACTATATGCAGCCACCAGCAAATTTCTCCAACGATGGAGGCGGTCTCCGGATTTGGAAAAATTGACGCGATGTGATAAGATATAAATCTTCCCCAGTTTAAGTAGCCCGGCTCAACTACTATCCTGCCGGCAAAGGTTAAAAACATGGTTACCATAATCGCAAATATGGTTGAGAGTATAATAATTGCCTCTTTTTGATGAACCGCATCCACCTTAAGTCTCTGCGGAGCGAAAAAGAGTCTTCTAAGAATTGAGAAAAGCACTGCGCCGGCAACCAGAAAACCCATCAATTCCTCTAAAAAAACCAGAAGCGGATAAAAAGCGCCGAGAAACGAAAAAGAGAAATGAGGAATTATTCCTTCCCCGATGGTTTCAATTATACATGCCAGAAGGACAACAAAACCCCAAAAAATTAAAAAATGGAGCGCGCCTGCCATTGGTTCACGCAGCAGTTTTGTCTGACCCATTACTATATCTATAATATTTGTAACACGCTTTACCCAATTATTTAATCTGTATTCGGGACGGGCGAGTTTTAGATATTTAATTATTGTCGATAAACTTTTCGCAAAAAATACTATTGCGGCTAAAAACAGAACTGAAAAAACAATTGACTTAATACTCATAAATAAATCCAAATTAGTAGAGATTGTTTTATAATTTAAAAATTGAAACTATTAATTTCTTACTCAAAACTTATTCACCGTAAAGTTGGGCAATAATCGCCCTTTCGCGAGACCTATTATCAAAATCGATCAAGACAACCTGCTGCCATGTGCCAAGCAGCAATTTTCCGTTGGAAAAAGGAATCGTGAGCGATGGACCCATCAGAGAAGCACGAACATGCGCGTACCCGTTGCCATCATGCCAAGTATCATCATGATGATAGGTTTTATCCATCGGAGCAATCAGATTCAAAGCCTCAGGAATATCTTTAATCAATCCCGGTTCATATTCAACAGTTGTAAGCGACGCAGTAGAACCGGATACAAAACAGAGAACACTTCCCTCTTTTAAACCGCTTTCAGTAACAATGGACTGAAGCTTTTCCGTGATATCATGAATATCGTTTTTTCCTTTGGTCTTTACATATAATCTGTTAGTCTGAATCATCATAACACCTCTTTTTTTTAAATTACTGATTTTTTACTCAAAAATCAAGAAACGAAGAAATCTGTTTTTAATTGAATTAGTTTAGGAAAAAACGTATCTTTAATATCAGTTACAGAAATTATATTATTATTGGAAAGCAATTGAAAGTTTTATTTATCAGATTAAGCTCCCTTGGCGATATTCTCTTAACGTTTCCGCTTATTTCCTTCTTTAAAAGCCGATTCCCAGATTCACACATAACATTATTGACAAAAACCGCCTATAAGGAAACCGTGGAATTAAACAAGGATATTGACGAGATCCTTCTTTTCGATAAGAAAAACGTAAAGATTTCCCAAATGAGATTATTGATTAAACAAAATAAATATGATTATATTTTTGATCTTCATAAAAACATCAGATCTTTCCTCTTCAGCTCATTTAGCGGCTTTCCGGTCAGCAGGTTCAACAAACATTCGATCAGAAAATTTTTACTCGTAAGATTCAAGATCAATTTATTGAAGGATATTCCCGGAATAATTGTAAGATATTTCCAATCACTCAACAAATTCAATCTTTTTGACGAAAAATCTTTTGTCTCATATCTTGAGACGTATGGAATCCTGGTGGATGAGAAGTTAAAGAATGTTCTCTATGATAAGATTCCCGAACTGAAAAAATTTGAAAAAATAATAGCGTTTTGCCCCTCTGCCAGGCATAAAACAAAAATGCTTCCACAGGAAAAGTATATAAAAATAGGTAAAGAATTAACATCTTCTCCCAAAAGCGCCATTATATTGATGGGTAGTTCTGATGAAGCGGAATATTGCGAAAAAATTGTTAGCCAAATATCAGATAAACAATGTTTTAATCTTGCAGGTAAAACTTCAATTCCTGAAACTTCTGCGATGTTGAAGCAGTGTAATATAATAATATCAAATGATACCGGACTTATGCATCTATCGAATTTATTGGATATTCCGCTTATCGCACTGTTTGGATCAACGGTAAAGGAATTCGGTTTTTTCCCTATCGGAAAGAATGCGGTAACTTTCGAGCAGAAGGAACTTAAATGCAGACCATGCTCACACATCGGATTGAAGGAGTGCCCGAAGAAGCATTTTAGGTGTATGAATGATATAGACGAAGAACCGGTGATTAAAAAGGCAATTGAAATTATAAATAAGGTAAACAAGTAAATCACTTGAACAATTAATAAAAAATCTTTAACTTTTAAAAAAAGTACAAAGTACAAGGTAAAAAATGAGACTCATAAAATTATTTTTAATATTATTTTTTTCCATCGTAATCGTTAAAACCTCAAGGGCGCAGGAAATAATTGCGGAAGTAACCTGTAATTACGAACAGGTTCCGGCTTCGAACAAAGATTATCTTGTGGATTTTGACCGTGTGGTAAAAGATTATATCAATAATCACCGCTGGATAGGAAAAAATTACGGAAATGACAAAGTTAAAGTTTCAATATCAATTCTTTTCGTATCCGGAAACAGCGATAATGTTTATAATGCTAAAGTTGTAATCGAAAGCCAGCGCCCTTTATTTGATGGGGAAAGCAGCAGGGGAAAGACCACCAAGATACTTAGGTTTCTTGACGATAAGTGGGAATTCGTATTCATGAAAGGACAAACGCTTGATCATGAAGAGCGTAGATTTGACCCCCTGACCAGTTTTTTGGATTATTACATGCTCACAATATTGGGATTTGATTCGGATACTTACGAGAAGGAACTCTCCGGAACACCTTTATTTGAACGCGCCAAAAATATCGTTCAATTAGGCTCCTCAAGCTCAAGATCCGGATGGAAAAAAACCTCTGGCGCCGCTTACAGCAAATGGGATCTTAGCGAAGAACTGCTTAATGTAAAAATGCTGCCAGTGCGTGTTGGTTTTTTTAACTATCATTATAACGGTTTGGATATAAAAAGCTCACAACCAGCCCAGGCAGCTAAAAATATTCTACAAGCTCTAGAACAGATCGCCTCCATTAAGAAAACCTATCCGAACAGCATAATTGTAAAAAACTTTTTTGACCTGAAGTATGTTGAGATTGCCGATTTCTTTAAGGATTATCCCGATAGAAAAGTCTATAAAAAACTTATAGATTTGGACAAGCAGCACTACAAAGAGTATGAAAAATACTTAAAATAGTCAGTATCGATATTATATTAAAAAAAGTTGTCATTCTGAGGAAACCCAAAATGACAACTTTTTTTTTGCAGCTTTTTGCGGGAGCGATTATATCTTATTTCATACATATCCGGTATTAACCAAATTTATGCAAATCCCGTTACCAAGTATTGAACCGGATGAACCCGTAATATTACCTGATCCTCCTCACGGAAACCATCCGGTCTCCTTCCTGAACAATATTTACAACATCCATTCCTTCGACCACTTTTCCGAAAACGGTATATCTTCCATCCAGATGCGACTGGGGAGAATGCGTAATGAAAAACTGTGAACCTTCCGTATCTTTACCGGCGCTTGCCATACCTAAATAACCGGTTCCAAATGTCTGCTGACTGATCTCAGTGCGGATGCTGTAACCGGGTCCACCCCAACCTGTTCCCATAGGGTCGCCGCCCTGTATTACAAAATTAGATACCACACGGTGAAAGATCAATTTGTCAAAATATTTTCTGTCAATCAGTTTACAAATACTCATGCAGGTAAACGGGGCATCCTTAGGGAATAATTCTATTTTTATTTTACCTTTTCCGGTAACAATTTCAATGAAGGGGTTTTTTGTGATTTTTTCTAAATATTTAAAGTCATAATACGAATTTTTTGTTTTAACGGCTTCGGTAGTAGATCTGGAATATTCCTTTCCGGTTAAGTCGTACAAATTATCTATGGCGGTTTTTGAGACAGCATCGCTCTCTGAATTCACCATTTTTTCAAGAATGGAAATGGATTCCGCGCTTCTTATTAAGGTAAAGAGTTTAACAAACTCCAGAATGCCCTCAACATCATCCGGCAATTTCAGTCTATTATAAACGCTTGCGTATTCCTTGAATGGAATTAGATTTCTGAACTGGTTATTATTTGCCGCTATTACCGCCGTGGTAACAACCGCAATATTTTTACTTTTCAGTGAACGGAGAAGTATATTTTTTATCTGGTCAATTTCGGTTGTATCAAGTTTAACTTTCGTACGCAATCTGGAAATCGCTTCAAGCTGAGCCATGTTTGGTTGTGGCTCAGAAACATTTAACTTGAAAAGAAGAGCATTAACAGCCGATAAAGAATTAATATCGCCTATCGCCCTTATCATCTTTGCATTATAAAGCGGATTTTTTGATTGGCTCTCCTTAATTAAATCATCAAGAGCTTTTTCTCCGGCGCGGTTTGCCAAACTGATATAAAGCTCTGCTCTTTCACGCCAATTCAAATTTTCTTTTACTAAAAAACCTTTTATAATTTCCTGAACATAATTCGCATCATTGCTATCCTTAAGCGAAGCCTTTGAAAGGAACCGGAATAAAGCCAGCCGGACATGCTCATTTGAACTACCGCCTGTTTTTATCACAAGATTCAAATCATCTTTTGACAACTGATATTTTTCAAGCGCCTTCAGTGCGCTGAGCTGCTCCTTCCAATCTTTATCCATATAAGAAATAAAAATTTGTTTAAGCGTATCGTTTTGCGCTAACGGCATCAATGCGTTGATAATAAGATACGCATCCTGCCGCTCTTTCTTCAGCCCCGGAATAATCTCTTCCAAATAATCCTTTAGCTGAGTGGGACCGGATGATCTCGATAGTGCATAGGCAGCTTTCTCTCTCACCTTTTCATCATCATTATTAAGACAAGAGACAATATATGCGATGCTGCTGTTGTTTTTTATTCCTCGAATCGCGAAACGTATAATTCCTGTAAGCTTCGAGAATTTTTCGGCATTACTTTGAATGGGTATACTTAGCAAGCTATCCAAATAAACGGGTGAACCGGCTCTTCCTAAGGCTTCGTAAAGAGCAGTTCTCAAATTGCTGCTTCCGGCGTTACCTAATTCAGCGAAAAGATATTCTCCGGTTATTGAACTTGGACCAATACGGCCTAAGGCAAAGACAAATGGAATTTTATCCTCTTCAGACTGACGAGAGCTAATTTCTGAAAGCAGAGGAACGGCGATCGTATCCTGAAGATTTGCCAAAGCCAATGCCGCCTGTTTCAGTACTTCAGGATTTGTATCCTTAAGATATTTTCCGATCTCTAAAATATCCCTCTCATCCTGAAGCCTCATTAAATGTTTAATTTTCTGATCAACACTTTTTATCGGATTTGGATTTTTTTGAGCCTGGGCAAAGCTCAAAAACATTAAAAAAAATATTATTATTTTATTCATGACGTCTTACTTAATCTTGTTTAATAAACTAATTAATTTTTCCGGATTGCTGATAAAGTCTTTCTTCATCATAGAAAAAGAACCCCCGTTGGCAATCTTCCTGAAGTTTTCGGTAAATAAATAATTTTCTGAATTGGAAAATACGATAACAGAATAATCGTGACTTGGAATTCTTTCCGATACCAATTTGTGGATATCCTCATCCAGAACACCGGCTGATATCTGGCTTAAAATAAATGTTGCTTTTTTACACCTGCTGGTATCAAGAAAAGTTAAAAAATCCTGGCTATTGTAAAATACTCTTAATGTATAATTATCTTTTGAGAGCATTTGTTTAACGGGGTTATATACCTTTGGATCACTTTCAAGAACGACCACTAGATTTTTTTCTGCAGCAAACCTATTCATTAAAATATTAATTCTGGAAATTATTTTTTCCGGATTAAGAGGCTTCTCAAAACAATTTTCTTCCTTAACAGCAATGGAGTCATTAAAAAGATGTACAAACTCGATCGAATGACCCGAAAGCACAAGCAGAGGAAGAGAAGAAAATTCGGGGTGGGATTTTATAAGTTTATAGAGATCTATACCATTGGTCAAATCAAATAATTTTCTTCTCGGTAAAGCCCAATCCAGTATAATTAATTTTGGGTCTAACTCTTTTATTATAGCAAACCCATCATCCGCAGTATTGGAAGATACTACCCTGTAATTTGATTTCAGTAATGATTCCGTTAATATATTTCTTGCATTGTGATCGTCCAGAACCAGAGCAATTAATGGATCTGCGGGATTACCATCAATTTTAAATTTATCCTTACCAAGAGGAGAATTCAAATTAAACTCCATATCCGATGATGACAAGGGTAGAGTGAAATAAAATTTTGAGCCGTTATTTTTTCCTTCACTTGAAGCGCAAATCAGTCCTCCCATCAGTTCTATCAGGCTTTTTGTGATATATAAACCCAATCCCGCACCCTGGTACTTTCTTGTGGTACCGGAATCGAGCTGAATAAATCTGTCAAATATTTGGTTGATGTTTTCAGGAAGAATACCGATTCCTGAATCGATCACTTCGCACAGAGCATAATTTTTTTCAGGATGGAAAGATATCTTAACTACTATTTTTCCTCCCCGCGGAGTGAATTTAAGGGCGTTTGAAATAAGATTTTGAAGTATCTGTTTTAATCTGTCGGTATCGGCTCTTACAATAATATTCTCTTCCGGCAATTCCAATTCATAACTTATCTCTTTCTGATAAGCCTGCATCTGTGTTGAGGTATATATTGCTTCGATCAGCATCTTAAGGTTAACCTCTTCAAAATTTATTTTAAGAATACCGGATTCGATTCTTGCGATATCAAGAATATCATTCAAAAGCTTCAGCAAATGACCGGCGCTCTCTATGGCTCCATTGACAAATTCATGCATTTCTTCCGGGGTATCATAAAGACCACCCTTAATCAACTCCATATAACCGAGTATAGCGTTAAGTGGAGTTCTAATCTCATGGGAAGTATTTGCCAGAAACTCGCTCTTTATCCTATCGGTTTCCGAGAGATGGAAAGTCAATTCTTCAACTTTTCTTATCGATGCGCTAAAAACTTTCTCCCTTTCAACCAATCGGCTCTTTAAAGCCTGTACCTCTCTAATAAATCCGTAAATTTTTTTAAACTCTTCGTGATACTCCAGCTTACCCTGCTGAATAACCTGCACCTCGCTTTCAAGCTGCATCAGCTTTTCGTAATAAACCTTATCGGTTTCTGTCAGTAAGGCGTATAAAATATCCCGTTCCTTTTCTACAATCGATATCTTTCGCAGAAGTTCGTTATTTGTCATTTCGCTGTTTTCGGTAGTCATACATCCTCGTCTTTTCTTAGAGCGTTAAATAAATTTATAGAATTATTATAAGCGGAGGAATAAATAAGCCCTTTTTCAACACCTTTTATTTCTGCTATTTTTTCCACTATTAGCGGAATCATCGTAGAATCGCATCTTCTTCCGCGGAATGGAATAGGAGCCATATATGGCGAATCCGTTTCAAGCAATAACCGGTCTAATGGGGTTCGTTCAATCACTTCAGCATACATATTTTTTGGAAACGTAACCGAACCGGTAAAGGATACATAAAACCCCATATCTAATATTATTTGGAGAAACTTTACATCTCCCGAAAAACAATGAAACTGCCCGAAAAGGTCCTCGGATATTTCAGATTCAAGAATACTAATCATATCTTCATCCGACTCCCTATTATGAATTATTACCGGTTTTCTTATTCTCTTTGCTAATTTTAAGAACTCACGGAATACGGATTTCTGTGCCTCTCTGGGCGTAAAATCATAATGGTAATCCAGACCTATCTCACCCACTGCGACGGCTTTTTCAAATCCCAGCAAAGATTCAATTTTTTCATACCCTGAATCATTTGCATCCTTTGCATCGTGCGGATGAATACCAAAAGCCGGATAAACCATATCATATTTTTTTGCCAGTTCCATTATTTTCATACAGCTTGATATATTTACAGCCGGATCGATAATATATTTAACACCCTCACTGATACAGCTTTCTATAACCTTATCCCTATCCCCGTCAAATTTTTTATCGTCTATATGAGCGTGTGTATCAATAAATCTATTCATGAACTATATTTCCTTCTTCAGATTAATCCGCTCAGCCGGTGGTACAAGCGGAGAACACATAAAATACTCCCCTACATAATGAGAACGGTCCTTTCCGGAATATTCGTCATACTGCGTATTTGAAAAAACAAAAAGTTCCTTCTTGTTGTGATATTTACACTGAATATAATACATGTAGGGTTCCATTAGCAAAAATTCGTTTGTTTTTTTGTTCAGCAGATAAACCGATCGCAGCTTAAGATCGGAATCTGTTTTAAAATATTCCGGCTCTGTTAACTTTCTTGAGATATCTCGAATCAGATACTTGCCATCGCTTTTGTTGGTAACATATATTATTCTGTAATCATCAAATTTCTTTACCAAACTGCAAATCAGCTCATTGAATAATTTTTTATACTCCTCAAATTTATCTTTTCCCGGATCAATATCCTTAGTCTCCTCAAGCCTGATGTGTATTTCGCGCTTAAGGTTATTATGAGTAAAGAGGCGGTAATATTCATCAGCCGCTTTTTTGAGATTCTCCTTTATGTTAAAAACTTTTTCGAGAATGGAGTACACAAGATTATTAATGGAATTATTTCTATTTGCTCCGGAAAACTCGAAGAGCATATCCCAATCATTCATAACCCTGCAACCGGCAGCTGAATCGTTTTCACGGTTTTTTTCTGATGCCGATAAGCTGATGGCGCTGAGAAGCCAAAAAAATCTCTGAAATCCAAACAGAGTAGTCATATTTCTTGCCGAACGTTTTTCATGGTCAAAAATGTTAAGATACTGCCGCAAGAATGGAAATGGAATAGCGGCAAATTTATAACGGGAGTAGATTTTGTTTATTCTCGGAAGCAATTTTTTATTAGCATATTTATTAAACGGTACCGATACCATTATTACAATACTTGGAATAATAACGGAAAGCTTGTAATTGAAAAACACGAAAATAAAAATTACCAGTGTATAAATCATTACTATTTCCATCGGTATCAGAATTACACCGGTAAATTTTTCCCAGCCTATTGTTTTCCGCATTGCTACGGCATATAACACAATATTGAAAAGACAGAATAGCGCCCCGAGCATCATATCAATTAAGAAGGGCGACTCAGGAACAAACTTATGAGTTAAAATATCGCTTATTATTCCTGCATATACTACGCTGTACTCCAACTTGCCTAACGGAGTACTGTACATATTAAATTTTAGGGCGTCAGATTCAGGATTAATATAACCGATAATGAATAACTTGTTTTTTACAAACGGAGCGAACGATTCGCTTATAACCGGATTTGTGAGAAAACTCATATTCCAAACTTTAAACAAATCTTTTCTGTAAAAATTCACATATTCCTTATCAGTCTTATTCTTCAATGTTCGCGCCCGGAGACTATCGAAATGCCCTGCTACTGCAAGCGGAAACGACTGAAGCATCTGACCTTTGAACCTTATATTTGGATAAAATTGCTGAATTATGCTTCCCTCATTTTCCGGGGTCATCTCCAAATTTCCGAAACCAACCTCGGCAAGACCACTAAATTTATCGATGGGTTGAAGCGCTAAAATCGTATCAAGGGCGCCCGCTTCATTAACGTAATATTGGAATCCGTTAATCCCGATCACGTTCTGCTGCTTATAGGTAATTGCTTCTGCCAGCGAAGCATCCCATGACGTATCTATATCATCTCTCGATTCATCTATGAAAACGTTTAAAGCGATTGTTCTCGCTCCGTTTTCATTAAGGAACTTAATCGCTTTAGCTATCTCGCCTCTCGGCACCGGATTTACCGATTCAACATTTATTAT
>Ga0351840_1047_pt1 | contig 22721 bp, 20 predicted proteins | sample BONcelHFGM3001E5_FD_206883 | JGI IMG/M metagenome (GOLD analysis project Ga0351840, IMG submission 206883) | Enriched cells from coal bed in the Powder River Basin, Montana, United States - BONCAT cells FGM rep1 HSBNCT.FGM.300.1.E5 ... | reverse complement strand
TTTCACACAAGTCATCACACAGCCCCCTCCGCACGGATGGGGCTTTTCTGATGCCTCCGCCCACCGCGCGGCGCACAAAAAACGCGCGCCGCTGTGGGCACGCGCCATGGGTCAACCGTTGGCCGCGTTACGCCAGCGGCCTGATCAAAATGAGCGGCGTCAGCTCCGCGCCCTGCCCGCTGGGGTTGTCGCGCATCGCGTCCTGCAACTGCTCGTCGGAAAGCGGCATGTCGCTGCTCTTGCCCAGCTGGTCGCGTTGGAGGTCGTTTGCGTCCATCAGCACCACGGGGATGCCCGTTTCCTTGGCCAGCCTGTCGCACAGCTCCGGCCCGTTGGTCGGGTTGATCAGCGCCAGCGTGTGGTAGCGTTCAAAGCTCGAACGGAAGTAAAACCCGTCGATGCCGCCCACGCCCTTGCCGCAGATCTTGTAAAACAGCCCGCGCACGCCGAAGGGGCGCGTCACGGCGCTGACAAACGCGGCCAGCAGCACGCGCGGCAGTCCCACGATGTCGATCACCAGTTGCAGCTTGTAGGGCTCGTGCATACCCACGCCCGTTTCGTTGATGCCCGCGAAGCGCCACAAAACCTTGGACCAGAAGCCCGGCTTCACCTCGTCGCGCGTGCGCACGGTTTTTTCGCACATGCACATCACCTTCGCGCCGAAGGAGAGCACGTCGCCCGGCTGATACAGCGGCCGCACATATCGTTCCACCAGCGCCGCGGCGCTCTCGCCCACTTCCACAAAATGGGTCTGAATGGCAAAGCGCCCGTACGTTTTACCGTCTTTGCCCTCAATTTCACCACGGTCGAAATAGACGACGCCGTTTTCCTCGCGGCGCTGTTCCTCCTGATTGCGGGTGCCGTTGATGCCCATCGTCAGTCGCCTCCGTCACATATTCTCAAAGAAGGGCAGCCCCTCTTCGGTGCACAGGATGCCGTGCTCGCTGAACTTGAGGGGCACCGGCTTTGCGTCGATGTACTTGAGGATCACATCCAGCCGCACGGTTTCGCTGTAGGTCAGCAGCGTGAAACTCACGCCGTGCTTTTTGGCGCGCCCCGTGCGGCCGATGCGGTGCAGGTAGTACTCGTTTTCGTTGGGCAGGTCGTAGTTGATGACCGCCTCCACATCGTCCACATCGATGCCGCGCGCGGCTACGTCGGTGGCCAGCAGAATCTGGAACTTACCCTTGCGGTAGGCCTGCATCACCTCGGTGCGGGCGCTCTGGCGCATGTCCCCGTGCAGGCACTCGGCGGGGTAGCCCGCGTCCTGCAAGCGCTTTGTCAGCCGCTGGGTCATGTCCTTGGTGTTTACAAACACCATCACGCGCTGGTACACGTCGCTGTCAAGCAGGTAGAGCAGGTGGTCGTACTTGGTTTCGCGCGTGGTTTCGATCACATACTGGGTGATGCGCGGGCGGTTCTCCTTCGTGGCGGGGATGTTCACCTCCACGGGGTCCTGCTGGTACTTCCACGCGATGGTGAGCACTTCCTGATTGGTGGTGGCGGAAAACAGCACCAGCTGGCGGCCCGTGGGCGTGGCTTCGATGATCTTGGTCACGTCCTTGACAAAGCCCATGTTGAGCATCTCGTCGGCCTCGTCCAGCACCATGGTGTGTACGGTGTCCAGCCGGATATTGCCGCGGTTCATGTGGTCCAAAAGGCGGCCCGGCGTGGCGACCACGATCTGCGGGTTGCGTTTCAGCTCCGTCACCTGCTTGACGATGGGCTGGCCGCCGTAGATCACCGCGATGCGCAGGCCCGGGATAAACTGGGCGAGGCTGCGCAGCTCCTCGGTGATTTGCAGGCTCAACTCGCGCGTGGGGGCCAGCACCAGTTCCTGCACGCGGTTGTCCTTGAGGTTTACATACTCCAGCATTGGGATGCCGAAGGCGAGTGTTTTGCCCGTGCCGGTGGGCGCGATACCGATCACGTCCCGCCCTTCCATCATCAGGGGCAGGGTTTTCTGCTGTACGGCGGTCATCTGCGTGATGCCCATTTTTTCAATGGCGCGCAGCACATCCTTGCTGATGTCGGCTTCGCTGAATTTCATGGCGGGTTCGTTCATTTCTGTTGGCAATGTGTGAGGCTCCTTACTTTTGATCGGGGTTCTGGTCTAAATACTGCTGGATGGCGCGGCTGAGCTGATCCGGGCAGGAGGCGTTTCCCTGGCAGGGGATGCCGCGTAAGTTTTCCATCACCTTGCGTGCGTCCTGCCCTACCACCATACGGCTTAAGCCGATGAGGGTCCCCTTGCAGCCGTTCTTGAAAGCGCAGGCCGTAATCAGGCCGTTTTCAATGGTCAGGTCGATGGCGGTGGAGCAGGTTCCGTGGGTCTTGTAGAGCATGACGTTTCACCTTCATGGTTGCTTAAAATCTACCAATTTCCTACTATTCGACACGTTATCCTTGATTCCTGCCTGATTGTTCGCCATAGTACAGCGATTTTTATGGGATGTGTGGCATTTGTTCGTGCGGGCGAGGTTTTCAGACGGCGCGGGCTGTGCCGCGGGCGACCTGTGTGGTATAATACCCCCATCGCATACCTGTATGGAGGGAACACCATGAGCCGACTGGGGGACTTACTGAGAACCGAACGCCTGCGCCGCAAGATGACATACAAGCAGATCGCCAAACTAAGCGGCGTCAGCGAGGGCTACCTCAAAGAGGTGGAGGAGGGCAAGCGCATCATCGCGGACGATCAGGCGCGCCGTATCCTCAAAAAAATGGGCCTGAACGAGCACACCGAACCCGGCTTTTCGCTGGATGATATCGCAGCCACCGTGGACCTTGCCACCGTCAAGCCCACTGCCGAGGCTGCGCCGAAGTCCGCCCGTACTGCCGAGTATGCGCCCGCCTACAGCGACGCGCCGGAGGACAAAAGCGTGACCGGCAGCGTGTGGCTGGACGCGCTCACCAGCGTTTTGAAGCGCGTGCCCATCTACAACGCCGTGATGCAGGAGGTGGACCACCGCCTGTTGCCCATTTTGGATAACCGCATCGAAGGCGCGTCGCCGGACAAGGTGTTTTTCTATACCGTGCCGGACGATAGCATGCGCGGCTTCCGCATCTTAAAGGATGACCTGTGCCTGATTGTGCCTGCGAGCAGCCCCGTAGATGGCGCGGTGATGCTGGTGGCGACGGGCGCGCACCGCTTTCTGCGCAAGGTCAAAAAGATGGACGCGCTTACTGTGCTGTTGCAGAGCTATGACCGCGAATACGCCGCCGAGCCCTGCGCCGTGCCGGATGCGACATTCCTTGGCCGGGTGGTCAAGGTGGAGTTTGCCCTGTAGGCAGCCACAGCCTCAAACCGACGAAAACGGGAGGGATATGCCATGAAACCGGATGCGCTGATCGTGATCGATGTGCAACAGGGCCTGACCGACATGCACCCCTATCAGGAAGAAACGGTGATCGGCAATATTCAAAAACTGATCGCCGCCTGCCGCAAGGCGGGGGTGCCCGTGATTTACGTGCAACACGAGGAAACCGAGGCGGGCGGGCTGGTGCGCGATACCCCCGCCTGGCAGGTGGACAGCCGCATCGCGCCGCAGGATAGCGACGCGCGCTTCTATAAAAACGTTAACAGCGCGTTTCGCGGCACGGGGCTGCACGAGCATCTGCAAGCCCTGGGCGCGCACAACCTGCTGCTGTGCGGCATGCAGACGGAATACTGCGTGGACGTGTCCTGCAAGGTGGCCTTCGAGCTGGGCTACAGCGTGACCCTCCCGCGCGGGGGCACCACCACGTATGACAACCGCCTGTTCAAAGCGCAGGATTTGATCAAGTATTACGAGTACTTCATCTGGGCGGGGAGGCTTGCCAAAACCGCGCCGATGGACACGCTGCTTTCAGAGCTCGGCGCGTAAAGGGAAAGCCGCCCGCACGTGCCTGTGCCACAAGCAAGACCGGCGCGCCACCGCGCCGCCGAAGGAGGCCCTGTATGGAGATCACCCTGCGACCCTTTGCCGATAACGACCTGCCCCAGTTTGCCGCGTGGCTGCGCGAGCCGCACGTCGTGCCGTGGTACACCCCCGCCGAGGACTGGCTTCACGAGGTGGAAAACCGCAGAGGCGAGTTTGCGTTCATCAGCCACTTTATCGTGCTGGCGGACGGGGCTCCCATCGGCTTCTGCCAGTACTATCCCTATTGGTTAAGCGGGGAGGACTGGCACGGCGCGGTGCCTGTGGCGGGCACGTACAGCATCGATTACATGATTGGCAACCCCGCCTTTCTGCGCAGGGGGTGCGGGGCGCAAGCCATCCGTCTGCTGACGCGCGCGGTGTTTGCCCAGCCGGACGCGGCCCGTATCATCGTGCAGCCGGACGAAGAGAACGCCGCCTCGCGCGGCGTGCTGGCCGCCGCCGGGTATGTCTTGGACACGGATAACGGCGTGTTCATCCTCCGCAGGGCGGATTGAGACGCGCGAATTGCGGCGGAAAGCCGCCGCATGGTATCGTGATACCGCACTTTTGAATATCTGCCCGCAGGGCCGGAGGAACGCCGCCATGGATCGTAAGGACGAGATCATCAAGCTCCAGATGGACGTTATCAACCAAATGACCAAAACCAACCTTCGGCGCATCGCGGATGACCTGTGGGGCCTGCCCACGCTGGCCTCGGGCGGCGTGCCCGCTGTGAAGGAACAAAGCGGCGCTGAGCCGCTGCCCGTGCCGCCCGCCGCGCCCAGCGCGCCGGTTGCGCCCGTGAGCGAAGCCGCTGCGGGCCAAGCGCTCGCCAAGGCGGCGCAGCAGGCCGCCGAGCAGCCCCCCGAGCCCATCGAGGACTTGAAGAAGGAGCTGGAGGGCTTCATTGGCCTGAATCTCATCAAAAAAGAGGTGCAGAGCCTCATCAACCTGGTCACGGTGCAGAAGCTGCGCAGGCAGAACGACCTGCCGGTGGAGGATCTGTCGCTGCACATGGTGTTTTCCGGCAACCCCGGCACCGGCAAAACGATGATCGCCCGGCTGATGAGCCGCATCTACCGAAGCCTTGGCATTTTGAGCAAGGGCCAGCTGGTGGAAGTGGACCGTGGCGGGCTGGTGGCGGGCTATGTGGGGCAGACCGCGCTTAAAACCGGCGAAGTGATCCAGAAAGCGCTGGGCGGCGTGCTGTTTGTGGATGAGGCCTACGCCCTGACCGACCACGGCGAGACAGATTACGGACAGGAAGCCGTGGATACGCTGCTCAAGGCCATGGAGGACCACCGCGACGACCTGATCGTGATCGTGGCGGGCTACACGGAGCTGATGGAGGCGTTTGTACACTCCAACCCCGGGCTGGAGAGCCGCTTCAACCGCTTCATGCACTTTCCCGACTATACGGTTGACGAGATGCTGGCCATCTTTGACATGCGCTGCGAAAAGAGCGGCTATACGCTGGCTGCGGATGCGCGCGACCTACTCAAGGGCCTGCTGGCGCTGTTCAGCCTGGACAGCAAGGGCTTTGGCAACGCGCGCGGCGTGCGCAACCTGTTCGAGCGGGCGGTGAGCGCGCAGGCCAACCGGCTGGCGTCGCTTGCGAACATCACGCGCGAGCAGCTCATGCAGCTGACCAGCGACGACCTGCGCGAGGCTGCCGGGCAGGAACGGACTGCGGAGAAACAGGTTGAGGCGCAGGCAGAAGTCGCAGGCGACGCGCCGACGCAGCCCGCACCCGCCGCCGAGCCCGCTGCGGGCGGCGACGCCGCTCCCGTCCAGCCCGCGGAAATGCCCGCAGACGAAGTGCCCTGCGCGGCGCAAGGCTGCGCGGATGACGACGATATGCCCGCCGATGAAGGCGCGAGCACCGTGGAGCAACTGTTTCGCAACGCCAAGCCGAACCGGCCGTAAACGACGCGCAGGCGCAGGCGCGGGGCAAGGCTTTGCGACGCGCGCCCGAACGCCGTAGAAGCAAGGCGGACAGTGTGAACAGACCAAAGCAAGCGGAGGCGGGTAATATGCCCGCCTCCGCTTGCTTTGGTATCAGCGGCTCGCCGTAGTAATGACGATGAAACCCCCTGCCGTTGCTTCTCAGGCATCGTCCTCCGGGTCATCGGCCGTGTCCGCGCCGTTGGCGGGGCATGTGGGGCACAGCAGCAGCCCCGTGACCACATCGTCCAGTATGGCCATCACGCAGGCCGCGCCCTTGTCCTGCTTGCCTTGCAACACGATCTCCGCGGGGTTCAACGGGCTGGGCGGCGATTTTTTCTGCGTCAGCAGCAGGGTGCCGGTGGCGTCGTGCGCCAGCGCCGCCGCCGCGATGCAGCTGCCGTTGGTGCCGCTCTTATTGAAGTAGAAGGCCTTTACGCCCTTGCCGCTGCGTGCCTGCGGCTCAAAGTCCATGAACAGCACGCGCTTGGCAAAGCCGCGCTCGCTTACCAGCAGCACCTGATCGCCCGCCTGCGGCTGCTCGGCGAAGAGGATTTCGTCGCCCATATCCAGCGTCATGCCCTTTACGCCGCCGGTGGCACGCCCCATAGCGGGCACCTCGTCGGCATGGCAACGCAGGCTCATGCCCGCACGGGTGATCAGCAGGAGATCCAGCGCCGTATCCAGCGGCTTTACGGCCAGCAGCCGGTCGCCCTCGCGCAGGTTCAGGGCGGCAAACTTCTGTCGGCGCACGTCGTACTCGGCGGCGGCGGTGCGCTTGAGCTGCCCGCCTCGGGTGATAAACAGCAGGTCGGGCATGGCGGCCAGCTCGTCGGGCGTGAGGCAGAGCATATGCACGGGCGTTTCGCCCGCTTCGATGCCCGCGATCACCCCGCTGAGCAGCGAGCCGCGCTGCGCGGGCTTGTTGGCTTCGCCAAGCGCGTCCACCGGCAAAGTGTAACAGTTACCCAGGTTGGTAAACAGATAGAGCGTGCGGTCGGTATCGGTGTCAAAGCGCCACAGGGGCATATCGTCAAGGTTACCGTTTTCAAGGCTCACAGGCGGCAGCTTCTGGTAGAAGCGGGGATACATCCGGCGCAGGTAGCCCGCGCGCGTGTAGGTCACAGTGGCCAGCTCCGCCACGTGCTCTTCCTCCACGGCGGCGGCCAGCACCACGCGGCTGGGGTGCTCGATGCTGGTGCGGCGGTCGTCGCCGTACTGCTGGGCGATGTCGCGCAGCTCGTCCTTGATGACCTTCATCAGCTTCCTTTCATCCGCGAGGATGGCGGTCAGCTTCTCGATCAGCTTGAGCACTTCGGCGTATTCGCGGCGCAGGGCCTCAATCTCCAGCCCGGTCAGGCGTTGCAGGCGCAAATCCAGTATGGCCTGCGCCTGCACGTCGTCCATGGCAAAGCGTTCCATCAGCCCCTGCTTGGCTTCCTTGGGTGTTTTGCTGCGGCGGATGAGGGCGATTACCTCGTCCAAATTATCCACCGCGATCATCAGCGCTTCCAAAATGTGCGCGCGGGCTTTGGCCTTGTCCAGCTCGTACTGGGTGCGGGCGGTCACCACGTTTTTCTGGTGCTTGATGTAGTAGCGCAGCACGCGGCGCAGGCTCATCAGGCGGGGTTTGCCGTCGGCAATCGCCACCATGTTGACCCCGAACGTCACCTGCAGGTCGCTGTACTTGAGCAGGTAGGCCAGCACCTTCTCCGCGTCGGCCTCTTTCTTGATCTCCACCACGGCGCGCATACCCGTGCGGTCGCTCTCGTCGCGGATGTCGTAGATGCCGCCCAGCGCGGCCTTTTTTTCTTCGCTGAGCTTCAGGATTTTCTCCAGCATCGCGGCCTTGTTGACCTGATAGGGCACCTCGGTGATCACGATCATCTTGCGGCCCGCCGTGCCGTCCTCGATGTGGGTGCGCGCGCGCAGCGTCAGCTTACCGCGCCCGTTAATATAAGCGTTTTTCAGCTCGTCGGTGTCCAGCAGCACCCCGCCGGTGGGAAAATCCGGCGCGGGCATGATGCGCATCAGTTCTTCCACGGTGATATCGGGGTTGTCGATCTGCGCGATCACGGCGCTTACACACTCGCGCAGGTTATGCGGCGGGATGTTGGTGGCCAGGCCGATGGCGATGCCGCTGGCGCCGTTTACCAACAGGTTGGGGAAGCGCGCTGGCAGCATGTCCGGCTCTTTTAAGGTATCGTCGAAGTTCAGGCGGAAGGGCACGGTATCCTTGTCGATATCGCGCAGCATCTGCATGGCCAGCGGGGTCATGCGCGCCTCGGTGTAGCGCATGGCGGCGGCGCTGTCGCCGTCGATGGAGCCAAAGTTGCCGTGCCCGTCCACCAGCTGTGCGCGCAGCGAAAAATCCTGCGCCATGCGCACCAGCGCGTCGTACACGCTGCTGTCGCCGTGGGGGTGGTATTTGCCCAAACAGTCGCCCACGATGCGGGCGCACTTGCGGTGCGGGTTTTCGGGCAGCAGGTTCAGCTCCATCATGGTGTAGAGGATGCGGCGCTGCACGGGCTTTAAGCCGTCCTCCACGCGGGGGATGGCGCGTTCCATGATGATGTGCTCCGCGTAGGGGATCATGCTGTTGTGCATGACCTCTTCCATGGACATCTGTATGATGCCGCTGGTTTGGCCGGTCTGTTCAGGCACGGTCTTCCCTCGCTTTCAGGGTATCGCTGAGCTCGGTAAAGGCATCCTGCCTGCTGAAATTGGCATACTGGCTGATATACTCGCGCCGTGGCTCCACCTTGTCGCCCATGAGCACGGTCACGCGCCGCTCCACCTGCGCCGCGTCCTCGATGGTTACCTGCAACAGCTTGCGCGCGGCGGGGTCCATGGTGGTGCTCCACAGCTGCTCCGGGTTCATCTCGCCCAAGCCTTTGTAGCGCTGAATAGTATAATTTTTGGAGCCCTTGGTAAGCGTTTTCAGCTCGGTATCGTCGTAAGCATACTCCAGTTTGCTGCCGCGCGCCACACGGTACAGCGGCGGCATGCCGATATACACATGCCCTTCGGTGATCAGCTCGCGCATGTAGCGGTAGAAAAACGTGAGCAGAATGGCGCGGATGTGCGCCCCGTCCTGATCGGCATCGCTTAAAATGATCACCTTGTGGTACTTAAGGCCTTTGAGGCTGAAGCTTTCGTCAATGTTGGTACCCAGCGCGGTGATCACGCTGCGGAACTCCTCGTTGGACAGCACCTGATCCAGTCGCTTTTTTTCGGCGTTCAGGGGCTTGCCGCGCAGGGGCAATATGGCCTGAAAGCGGCGGTCACGCCCCTGTTTGGCGCTGCCGCCGGCGCTGTCGCCCTCGACAATGAACAGCTCGTTTTGCTCCGGCTTGCGGCCCGTGCAGCTGGAAAGCTTGCCCACCAGCGGTGCGGCCTCCAGCGCGCTTTTGGTGCGCGCCACGTCGCGCGCCTTGCGGGCGGCGTCGCGCACATGCGCCGCGCGCACGGCTTTTTCAACCAGTTGCTGGGTCAGGTCCGCGTGCTTCAAATCGTCTAGCCAGGCGCCAAGCTGCTGGGTCAAAATGGCCTCCACGGCGGGGCGCACCTCGGTGTTGCCCAGCTTGCCCTTGGTTTGCCCTTCAAACTGCGGGTTTTTGACCATGGCCAGCATTACGGCGGTCATGCCCTCGCGGAAGTCGTCGCCGGAGAGGTTCGCGTCCTTATCCTTGAGCGCGCCCAGGCGGCGGGCGCAGTCGTTCATCACCTTGGTGTAGGCGGCACGAAAGCCCGTTTCGTGGCTGCCGCCCTCGCCGGTGGGGATGTTGTTTACATAGCTGAACACGTTTTCGGTGTAGCTGTCGGTATACTGGATGGCTACGCGGAAGATGATATCGTCCTTTGCGCCTTCCAGATAGATGGGCTCCTCAAACAGGGCCGTTTTATCGGCGTTTAAGTACTTGACATAGTCCACGATGCCCCCGTCAAAGCGGAAGGTTTGCGTGCCCGCGTGCGTTTCGGCGGTGGTTTGGGCGGCGGCCTCGGCGCTGCCTTCCTCGGTCTCGTCCAGTTCGTCCGCCGCGTCCGCCACGGCGTGCACGGGTGCGGTCACGCGTTCGTCCGTAAAGGTGATGGACAGGCCGCGGTTCAAATAGGCCAGCTCGCGCAGGCGGCGTGATACAGCCTCGGCGTTGAAGGCGCCTGTTTCAAACACGCGTGGGTCGGGCATGAAGCGCACCAGCGTGCCGCGCAGCTTCGTGTTGCCCATGGCCTTGAGCGGCGCCACAGGGCGACCCGCGACAATCTTTTTAAGATCGGGATCGTAGTTGCTTTCAAAGCGCATCCGGTAGAGGCGAAAATCACGGTATACCTCCACCGTGAGCCAGCTGGACAGGGCGTTAACCACGCTGGCGCCTACGCCGTGCAGGCCGCCGGAGTAGCTGTAGCTGTCGCCGCCAAACTTGCCGCCCGCATGCAGGCGCGTGTAGATCACCTCTACGCCGCTCACGCCCAGCGTGGGGTGGGTGTCCACCGGCACGCCGCGCCCGTCGTCAAACACGCTGGCGCTGCCGTCACCGTGCAGGGTCACCTCGATATGGTGCGCATAGCCTGCCATGGCTTCGTCCACCGCGTTGTCTACGATTTCCCACAGCATATGGTGCAGCCCGCGCGAGCCGGTTGAGCCGATGTACATGCCCGGGCGCATACGCACCGCGTCAAGCCCCTCGAGCACCTGTATGTTTTCTGCTCCGTAGGCCATTGTATAGCTCCTCTCCAGGGTTGTGATCCGATTCATGAAAGTATAGCACATTTTTTTCGCCGGAAACAAGGGGTTTGGCTAAAAAGGGGAACAAATGTTTTGATTGGTGTCCACATACTTGCCCCAAAGGGCGCACCATGGTATACTGTACCAGTTCGTGCCCAATGCGCGCGCTTTTGCGCGCCACCAGAGAAGGGGTCGATGTATGAACGGTGCAACCCTTGGCAGCCACCCCACAAAGCAGGCTGCGACTGTTGCCGCGTGGGCGTTTCTGGTTTTGTCGCCCTTTCTACTGTTGGGCGTCCTGTCGCTGGCGATCGGCAAAAATGTGTTCACCGGCGTGCCGGTGTGGACGGACGAGCTGGACTATTGGCGCGCCGTGTTTTCCTTTTTGCACGCGGGCCCCGCTGTCGGCTATTCCGGCATCGGGGAGCTGCACGCCGCCGTAGGTACCCTGAGCGTGCACGGGCTCACGCCCATTCTGCTGTACGCGGGCCCCGCCGCGCTGCTGGGGTGGACGTTTTCCAGCATCATGCTCATCAACGGGCTGTGGGTGTCGCTGGGCGCGCTCACCTTTTGCCTGCTGGTGCGGCCCAAAGCCCTGACGGCAGTTGCCATCGGCGTTGTGCTGATGATCTACACGCCTGTTGTTCTCTATGCGGCCACCGCCATGACGGAGCTGGCAAACTACGGACTGTTGCTGTTTTACCTCGCGTTTATGACGCGGCTGATCCGCACGCGCGGGCGGGCCGCGGCGGACGGGCGCGCCACGGGGTGGCGCGCGGGCCTGCCGTCGCTGGTGCTTGCGTCGCTCACGGTGCTTATGTGCGTCACATACCGCATCACGTATGTGGGGCTGTGGATACCGCTTGTGCTGGCGGCGTGCGATTTCCGCTGGTCGGGCAAAATGGCGGCGTGCCTCGCGCTGGCGCTGCTGGTGTCCGCAGGCGCGTATTACGTGGCCTCGCGCTTCACCAGCCCGTTTGCCTCCGGCTTTTTGTACAACCTCCTGCGCACGGGTTCCTTCGCGTTGTCGGTGAAGATGTTTTTAAGCCACGCCAAGGCAAACCTGATGGATTACTTCACCCTGAACCCAGCCCATGTGATGGAGGGCCTGCAACGCGTGCTCTACTGGGCGGTTGCGGCGCTTGCGCTACTGGGCTCCTTCCTGCGCGCGGAGCGCTTCGGCGGGCGGTTCCGCCTGCGCGTGCGCTTTGGCGGCTTTGCATTCCTGTCGTTTCTGACGCTGTTCATCCCCTTCGCGCTGGTCATTTGCTTTTACGAAACCAACGACTGGAGCGATTATCGTACGCTGGCGCCGTTTCTGTGGCTGGTGGTGGCGGCGGCCATCCTGCGTGGGCGGCGGCTTATGCCCGCTGTGTTTCTGGCGGGCTCGGCGCTGGTTCTTGCAGTGCTGATGAGCATCCCGCCCGTGGGCATGTTTGGCGATGACAACCGCTTTACGTTTAAAACCTTCTGGAAGCCCAAGTACGCGCTGCTGGCCGCCGTGGAATACGATCCCGCCGCCATCGACCCCTACCAAAACGCGGTGCGCACCGACGTGTTTACGATCTCCACCGTTGGGCTGCTCCACCCGGGTATGGGCATCCAGACGGGTTGGTTCACTGAGGGCAACACCGGCAAATGCCGCTGGATCATGACGGATTACCTGAAGATACCGCTTACGGGGTATGAGCTGGTGTTCAAAAACAAGGCGGGCAGCGTTTACCGGCTCATCGACGCGCCCGCGAAGAACTGACGGTGCCGCAGTTATGACAAAACGCAGGGATTACACGATCTGGCTTATGAGCCTGCTTACCTTCGCGCTGGGCTTTGCGGTGTTCTACGCGCTGGTGCAGCGCGAGGGCAGCGACATAAGCATCCACGCCGTGTGGGCGGGCGAGGGCAGCTTTGCCAACCTGAAAACGTTCTTCTACCATGGCGCGCACCCGCTGTGGCATGTGCTGGTGGCGCTGGCCGTGCGCACCGGCCTGCCGCTGTGGACCGCCGCCGCGCTGATTACCGCGCTGTGCAAGGCCACTGAGGTTTGGCTGCTGATCGCCCTTTGCGCGCGCGCGCTGGGCGGGAGGGGATGGTTGGCCTCGCTGTGCGGGCTTACGGCCTCGCTGGTGTCCGCGGTGTGGGTGCCGGTACTCAACCCGGGCATCTACCTGGGCGTGGGCTCGCCCAACCCATGGCACAGCCCCACGCAGTTGATCGCCATGGTGTTCATGCTGCTGTGCGTGCCCATGACCGCAGGCAGCGTTGAGGGCTTCCGCCGTCGCCTGCCACAGGACGGGGCCAAAGCCACTGTGCCGTGGCGCGAGGTGTGGGTGCTGGCGGCGCTGCTGTTTGTGAGCCTCGCCGCAAAACCCACATTTATGCAGGCGTTTTTGCCTGCCGCATGCCTGTACTTCCTGCTGCTGTGGGTGCAAAAGCCCAAGAACACCCCTTTCATCCTGCGCATGATGGCCGCCGCCGCGCCCGCCGTAGCGCTGATGGTGCTCCAGTACATGTTCTACTTTGGCATTATCGTGCCCTCGCAGGGGGAAATGGTGTTGCAGGTAACATGGGGCAAGGCGGGCGAGGTGGCCGTGAGCGTTTTGCTCACGCGACTGTTCCCCATCTTCGTGCTTGCCGCCTGCATGGACCGCGACACGTTCAAAACGCCGCTTACACAGCTGACGCTGTGGATGGACGCGGTGGCGATTCTGGAAATGTTGCTGCTGGGCGAAAACGGGCGGCGCGCGAGCGACGGCAATTTCGGCTGGGCGATGATGGGCTCCGCGCTGATGCTGTGGGCGGTTACGCTGCCGGTGTTTGTGCGCGGGCTGATCCGCTGGCTTATGCGGCGCAGGGCGGCGGCGGAAGGCAGGCCAACCCTTGCCAGCCACCCACGGCTGGAACCCTACAAGTGGGCTGCTGGCGCGCTGCTGCTGCTGTGGCATCTGGCCAGCGGCATCGCCTATATCGCATACCTGCTAAACTCCACGGCGCGGCTGTAGCGCTTTTCCAGCGTAACCATATCAAACGCCATGAAGCGGATTTCGACCACTTCATGGCGTTTCAGACCGCTGACAACCGAATGGAGTGCGGCAGACGCACCACATTGCGCCTCCGGCGCTCGTGGTGCTCACGCTGAACGTGTGATAGAACACAGCCTCCGGCGGGCAAGGGGCTTCACCCCCGCACCCCACCAAGGGCGTTTCCCTTGACTCGTTGCCGCTGCGGCGGGGGTTATGCAGCAATCAGAACGCCATGAAGCGGATATGGACCGCTTCATAGCGTTTTTTGCGCTGTGGGGATGCCCTGCCGTATCAGTTGAATTTGACCATGCGGTAGTAAGCGCTGGCCGTTTTATTGTAAAACAGGCCGTAGAGCAGCGTGACGCCCAGCGCTGCCAGAAAGGTGTTCAGCGCGATGTAGGGCACGTCCATCAGGCCAAACAGCTGTAACATCAGCACCATCATGTGCAGCGACCCGGCCACGTGACACACCGCCACCAGAAGCGGCAGGAAGAACACCGTGAGGATCTGCCGCCGCACCGTGGCGCGCACCTCGTCCGCCCCCATGCCCACCTGCTGTAGGATGATGAAACGGTCGTGATCCTGATACCCCTCGCTGATCTGCTTGAAGTAGATGATCATCGCCGTACCCATCAGGAAGATGAAGCCCAAAAAGATGCCCACAAACAGGAAGCCGCCGTGCAGCGCATACCACTCCTCGCGTAGCGAGGCCTTGACCCGCAGGGCGGTTTTCGCCCAATCCCGCTGCTGTGCCACTTTGGCATAGTAGGCGGCCAGCGCGCTTTCATCCCCGCTCACATTCCACTGCACGGTGAACACCGGCGCAAGCCCCTCTGCCTGCTCGCCCGCCGCCGCGAGGATGGCCTGCGCCGCCGCGTCGTCCGGCACGACCAGGTAGCTTTTATTGATTGCCGAGTTACGGCTCATGCAGGGGGTCACGGGCATGGGCCCCAGTTTGCGCACACGGTATGCCTGATCGCCCGCGCGCAGTGTTTGCGGCACGGTATCGGCCGTGGTGCTGAGGCCCACCTCATCTGGCGCGAGGCCCAGCGGTGCGCCAGTAAAACGCGCGTACATCGTGTCGGTCAGCGCCAGCACGTCGTTTAGCTTGCCATACTCGTTGATGTTCTCATACTTGAACGCGTCCGGCGGCACGATGGTTTCGCCTTCCAGCGCGAACATCGTTTCATACCCCGTAAAGGTGTAACGGTCCCGCAGGGTGATGCCGGTCTGGGTGGCCAGCGTGTCATTCTGGGTCACGACCTGCGCCTGCTCCACCGCGCTGCGTGTGGACACCTGCATGTCGCTGGGGTACATGGTGGTCAGCATCCGCTCGCTGCCATTGTACATTGCCACCGTGGTGCCGATGGTGACCATCGCCATCGTGCACAGAATGGCGATGCTCGCCAGCCCCGCAGCGTTCTGCTTCATGCGGTAGAGCATCCCGGACACGGTCACGAAATGGCGGGGTTTGTAGAAGAACCGTTTGTTGCGCTTTACGAGCTTGAGCAGCGCGATGCTGCCGGAGAGGAACGTTAAGTATGTGCCAAAAATGACCAGTACTACCGCCACGAAGAACAGCGCAATGGCCGCCATGGGGTTGTGCACCGCCTGGGCGATGTAGTACCCCGCACCCATAAAGAGCACGCCCACTACGGCCAGCGCCCAGCGTGCCTTGGGCTCACGCTCGCCGGTCTGCCCGCCGCGCAGCAGCTCGATGGGGCTGACCGAGCGCACCTGAAAGCCGTTGAGCAGCATCAGCAGCAGGTAGAGCACCGCGAAGAGCACCGCCACAATGCCCATGGCGGGGTAGCTCACCGCGCCCACGATGGGCACGTCGATGCGAATGGCCAGCCGGATGAGCAGGAACAAAAGCCGTGTGAGCAGCACGCCCAGCGACAGGCCCAGCACCATGGACAGAAGCCACGTTGCACTCAGCTCGTGGCGCAGCACGCGGGCAATGTGGCGCTTCTCCATGCCCAAAATGCTGTACAGGCCCATCTCCTTTTTACGTCGCTTGATTAAAAAGCCATTGGCGTAAAACAGGAAGATGGCCGTGAACAGCCCCACTACAACGGCGCCAAACCCGAGTATCACCATGAACTGCATCCCGCCGTGTACCTTGGGCAGGCCGGGGTTCAGGGTGATCATCAGAAAGCTGTACATCGCAAACGTGAGCAGTGTGCTGGACATCAGAAAGGGCAGGTAGGTTTGCCGGTTTTTCCACAGGTTGCCCAGCGCGAGGCGGAAGTAGAGCAGCTTAGTCACCGGACACACCCCCGTCGCTGAGCGCGGTGAGCGCCGCGATGATCTGCTGATAGAACGCGTCGCGGGGCTGATCGCCAGCATACAGCTGGCTTAACACCTCGCCGTCCTTGATGAACAGCACGCGGGAGGCATAGCTGGCCGCCTGCGCGCTGTGCGTGACCATCAGCAGCGTCTGCCCGCCGCCGTTGACCTCGGTAAACAGCCGCATCAGCTTGGTGGCGGCTTTGCTGTCCAGTGCGCCGGTGGGTTCGTCCGCCAGCAGCAGGCGGGGTTCGGTGATCAGCGCGCGCGCCACGGCGGTGCGCTGTTTCTGCCCGCCGCTTACCTCGTAGGGAAACTTATGGGCAAGGCCGGTCAGGCCCAGGCGCTCCACCAGCGGTTCCAGCCGTGTCTCCATCTCCGCAAGAGGCTTGCTTTGCAACACCAGCGGCAGCAGGATGTTGTCGCGGATGGAGAAGGTATCCAGCAGGTTGAAATCCTGAAACACAAACCCAAGGTTGTCGCGGCGGAAGGCGGCTTTTTCCGCTTCCTGCACGTCCGAAAGCGAACGCCCCTCCAGCAGCACCTGCCCGCCGGTGGGCTTGTCCAGCGCGGCCAACATGTTGAGCAGCGTGGTTTTGCCGCTGCCGCTCTCGCCCATGATGGCGACGAACTCGCCCGCCTCCACGGTGAAGCTCACATCGGCCAGCGCCTGCACCTTCTGCGCGCCAAAGCGCGTCACGTATACTTTCTGTAGATGGTTGACTTCAAGCAATGCCATGGTTTCCATCCCTTCTGCGCCCCGTTTGAAAAGCGCAACATAAGGATAGCGCCGCCCGGGCGCGCATGCCATAGCGCGGGCTTACGGGCGGCTTACGGTTTGGTAAGGTTGTGTGCCGCTGCGGTGCGGGCGTGCCGCAAAACGCGTTGGGCATGTTCCTGTTTTAGGAGAACGCCTCAAACCCCTCGCGGCGCAGGTCGAAGGTGACGCGCGTGCCCCCGCCAGCCGGGCAGTCAACGCGCACGCGGTGGCCCAACTTGTCCATCGCCTGCTTGCACAGGTACAGGCCGATACCGGTGCTCTTTTCCGGCTCGCGCCCCATGCGGCCCGCGCCGCCGGTGAAGCCGCACTCAAACACGCGGGGCAGGTCGCAGGCGGGGATACCAGGGCCTGTGTCGCGCACGGTGAGCACGAGGGGTTGCGCCAGCGCCACGGTGATGCACCCGCCTTCGGGCGTATACTTGAGTGCGTTGGTCAGCGCCTGCGCAACGGCCATGCCCAGCCACTTGGGGTCGCTCAGCGCATTGCCGCTAAAGGGTTCCATCACCAGCCGGATGCGGCGGTACAGGAAGAGGGGGCGCAGCCGCTTGATGAGCGCCGCGCACAGGGGGTAGAGGGGCACGTCCGTCAGTGCTAAATCGTTGGTCAGGGTTTGCAGCCGCTGATAGCCCAGCGCCATATCGGCATACTGGCCGATCTTGAACGCCTCCTGCCGCAACAGCTCATGGCTTACGGGCTCGGCGCTCTGCGCCATCAGATCCAGCGCGGAGATGGGCGTTTTGATCTGGTGCACCCACAGGGTGAAGTAGTCCAGCCGCTCACGCTCCGCCTGCGCTTCACGGGTGAGGGCTTTCCGCTGGGCCGTCTGGTAGGCGCAGGCCAGCGCGTGGTAACAGCGTTCCGGTTCGCTTCTGCCCGGCGGCAGCGCGTCGGCCTCGGGCGGCAAGTGGGCAAGGGCGTCCCACAGCCGCAACTGCCTGCGCGCGTAGCGCAAGAACGAGCGCGCGCCGCCGTACAGAAGCCCAAAACCCACGAGCAGCAGCGTGTAGCCAAGCTCGCGCACATCGCCCTGCCCCAGCAGGTGCATCCCCAAGAATGCAGCGGGTATCAGCAGCGCCGCCAGCACTGTGCCCCGCACGGCGGTCAGCCAGCCGCGCAGCAGCCGCATCAAGGCCATATCGTTCATTCGGCCTCCACCAGATAACCCTGCCCCTTGCGCGTGGCGATGAAATCCGCAAGGCCGAACTCCTCCAGCTTCTTGCGCAAGCGCGCCACATTCACGGTCAGGGTGTTGTCGTCGATGAACAGCTCGCTGTCCCACAGGCGCTGCATGAGCGTATCGCGGCCCACGATGGTGCCGTGGTGCTCCAGAAGCGTTTGCAGGATGCGGCACTCGTTGCGCGTCAGCTCCAGCTTGTTTTCGCCCATGAGCAGCACGCTCTGCGCCGCATCCAGCTTGGCGCCGCGGTGCGCGGGCAGGACTTGCGCGTTTGCGAAATCATACGTGCGGCGCAGCAGCGCGCCCAGTTTGGCCACCACCACGTCCATGTCGAACGGTTTGGTGATGAAGTCGTCCGCGCCCATGGACATGGCCATGACCATATCCATGCTGCCCGTGTTGGAGGAGATGAACACGATGGGCGCGGTGGAGCTTTTGCGGATCTCGCCACACCAGTAGTAGCCGCTGTACATGGGCAGTGTGCAGTCCATCAGCACCATGTGCGGTTTCAGGCGCGCAAACGCGCCCGTCACGTCGCGCAGGTTGTCGCAAAGGAAGGCGTCATAGCCCCATTTTTGTAGGCCGGAGGCCAGCAGCCGCGCGATGGTGGGGGCGTCCTCCACGATCATAATACGAAACATAGCCACCTCCGACAAAAGGATTCCCCCTGATTATAGCCGTGCGCGGGGCTTCGCGCAAGACGGCTTGAAAAACCGCCGCCGCTGGCGTACAATGGTGCCAGCCCAAAATATGGATATAAAGGAATGAACGGGTATGCAGAAATTCTTCAAGGACTTCAAGGATTTCGTGATGCGTGGCAACATCCTCGACCTGGCCGTCGGCGTGATGATCGGCGGTGCGTTCGGCAGCATTGTAAGCTCGCTGGTCAACGACATCTTCATGCCGCTCATCGGCCTGCTGCTGGGCGGGTTCAACGTATCGGGCGCGTTTTTCGCGCTGGACGGCAATGCCTATGCCAGCATCGAAGCGGCCAAGGCGGCGGGCGTGGGCACGCTCAACTACGGCATGTTCTGTCAGAAAATCATCGATTTTGTCATTATGGCGTTCTGCGTGTTCATGGTCATTCGCCTGATGGCCAAGCTCATGCCCAAGAAGCCCGCCAAGGAAAGCCGCAAATGCCCGTTCTGCCAGATGGCAATCGACGATAAGGCCACGCGATGCCCGAACTGCACCAGCGAGCTGGGGGAAGCGGAAGCGGCTAAATAATCCTCTTGTACAACCTTAACGCTTCTATCTCAAGACGTTTTGCCAGCCGACTTCATCGTAAAAGCGCCACGTAGCCCTACTGCGCATTCGCCTCCGCTTCTCGACATAGAATACAACCGCTCGCGATCGATTACGCATGAAGGATCAGAAAACGCATAAATCAAGGCGGCAGGCGGCCATACAGCGGGGCGAGTGGCGAAAGGGGGGAACCCTTCGCCACTCGCCCCGCTTGCGCGCAAGAAGCGCTTATTCCCAACGGAATTTGCGCAGGGCCACGCCGCCGCACACCAGCGCGAGCGCCGCCATGACTGCCGCTGGCAGCAGCGCGCCTTCGGCGGGCAAACCGAGCGACGCGGCCTTGAGCAGCTTGATGCCCTGCGTTAAGGGCATCGCGTCGGCAATGCGCTGCATGATGGGCGGCATCACCTCGTAGGGCAGCGTCGCGCCGGAGAACACCAGCATGGGGAAGTACAGCAGGCTTGCCAGCATCCCCGCCGAGCGGTAATCCCGCGCAAGGCCGCCCACCAGGACGCCGATGCTGAACATCGACACCATCACCAGCAGGTACGCGCCTCCAAATGCCGCCGCCGAGCCCATGAAGCGCATCCCAAACAGCAGCGTGGCAGCGCCGAACACCAGCGCCAGCGAGGCCAGGGCATACAGCGCGTAGATCGCCACCTGCACGAACAAGAGCGTCGCCGGGCTGGTGGGCGTCACCTGAAAGCGCTTGAGAATCTTTTTGCCGCGATAGTCGGCAATCACCAACGGCAGGCCCATCACGCCGCCCGCGCAGATAGCGATGGCCGATACGGCTCCGAAGGACTGCTCCAGAAACGTATACCCAGCGCCTTCAAAGGCGGGTCTGCCCCCAAAGACCGCGCCCAGCACCACCACGACCGCCAGAGGCATACACAGCGCGAAGATCACCATGTCCATCCCTCGCAGGGAGAGTTTGAGTTCAGTACGGAACAGTGTCTTAAATGCTCGCATCGTTTTGCCCCTCCTCATCGGTGAACCACAGGTACGCGTCCTCAAATTTCAGGTGCGGGCTGGCCGCGACGGCTTGCGCGACCGTACCGCTGAAAATGAACGCGCCCGCCTTGAGGATGTGGATGCGGTCGCACAGCGCTTCCACCTCGTCCATGAAGTGGGATGCCAGCACGATGGTCAGACCGTTTTGCTTCAGTTCGCGCAGGCACTTCCATACGTCGCGGCGTGCGCGCGCGTCCAGCCCCGTGGTCAGCTCGTCCAGAAACACCACCTCGGGGTTTGGGAGCAGTGCCAGCGTCACGAACAGCTTTTGCCGTTCGCCGCCGCTGAGCTCGCTCACCTGCCGCTGCTCCATGCCGCTAAGGCCAAAGCTGCTCAGCAAAGCGCGCCAGTCCTTGGCGGCGGGGTACAGCGAGGCCGTCGCCTCGCACAGTTCGCCCACCCGGATGCGGTCCTGCACCGCGCTTTGCTGAAACTGCACACCCACACGCCGGAACAGCAACCTGCGCTCGCGCCGCGCGTCCATGCCCAGCACGCGCGCCTCGCCGCTGTCGGGCGTGCGCACGCCCAACATGCACTCGATCAACGTGCTTTTGCCCGCACCGTTTGGGCCCAGCAGGCCCACCACTTCCCCGCGCGACACCGTCAGGCTGACGCCGCGCAGCGCCTGCACATCGCCATATGTCTTGTGCAGGTCGTTTGCCACCACAACCGTTTCCACCCGTAAAACCCTCCTCGTTATCTGATATGCAAAAAGCATAACACCAGCGCAAAGGCTGGTGTTATAGTGGAAGGTTAGTGTTTTTTGCAGTGTTCGATTTCGGCAAGCTGCTGCCGCATTTCCTGCGCGCAGGCCTTGGCTTGTTCCAGCGAGGTCACCAGCCGGTCGCATACGGTCACGACGTCCTCATGCGGGGCGGGGGTGTCCAGCACGCGCCCCGGATCGGCGGCGGGGTTATGCGCCAGTGTGCCTAGCAGGCGCAGGATGGCTGAGAGCGAGTAGTTGGCGCAGCGTAGCGCCCGTATCACGCGCAGGCGGCGTACATCCGCGTCGCTGTAGACGCGGTAGCCGTTCATGTGCCGCCGCACGGTGAGGAGCCCGTTCATCTCCCAGCCTCGCAATTGGTCGATGCTTAAGCCCAGCAGCGCGGCGGTCTCGCTTCGCCTGTGTGGCGTTTGGGGCACCTGCGGCTGCGAAGCAGCGAGCATGTCTCGCACGATGCGGGCAGCCTCAAGCGCGTTCTGGCGTTCGCAGGCCAGTGTCGCCTCGTACCGGGTGATGAGAACACAGGCCGCGCCTGTATCGCAGGCCGCGGCGGCATGGATGATGCGGATGGCCAGCTTCCGAAGGCCCCCTTGCAGCACCGGCACCCGCAGGGCTGCGCGCGCCAGGCGCATCTGTGCCACGTGCAGGGGTGTGAAAACACGGTAGCCGTTGGGTTTGCGCGCGGGGGCGCTGATGAGGCCCAGCGCCTCGTAAAGGCGCACGGTGTTGGGGTGCACGCCGGTCAGGCGGGCAACCGCGCAGGTGGTGTAAGTCGTTTGCATGGCGTGGGGCGCTTAACGCGCGGGTCGGTGGGGGAGCGCGGCAGGCAGAGGTTACGTAAGGGGGCCTGCTGCGCGGAGGCGGGTGCCGCTGCTTCTGATTGGAACATGGGAAGGCCGCGTGTGCGAGCGTGGCACCGCGACCGAAATCTTCTACAACCCCTGCCATGAGTACACGCGCGGGCTGCTGCACTCCATCCCCAACATTGAAAACGACGACAAACAGCCCTTGAAGCCAATCGCGGGCACGCCGGTCGACCTCTTGAACCTGCCCGCCGGGTGCCCCTTCGCGCCCCGCTGCGAGCGCGCCATGAAGGCCTGCCTCCTGCAACAGCCCGAGGAATACTGGGTTGCGCAGGACCACATCGCCAGCTGCTGGGTGAACGTGCAGGAGAACCGCGGTATGCCGCTTACGGCGCTGGGTGGGCAGGACGCCGCCAGGCAGACCGTTGCGGCACAAGAGGAGGCGGTACAATGAGTGAAATCAAGTCATTTACGCCGGACCCGCAGTATTTGGTGCAGGTACGCGGGCTTAAGCAGTACTTCCCCATCAACACCGGCTTTGCTAAAACCACCATGCTCAAGGCTGTGGACGATGTGAGCTTTGACATCAAAAAGGGCGAAACGCTGGGCATGGTAGGCGAGAGCGGCTGCGGCAAAACCACGGTAGGCCGCACAATGCTGCATCTGTACAAGCCCACGGCGGGCGAGGTATGGTTTGGCGGCAAGCGCGTGGAAAAGGGCCCCGTGATGACCGAGTTCCGCAAAAAGGCGCAGTTGGTGTTTCAGGACCCCTACTCCTCCCTCAACCCCCGCATGACGGTGGGCGATATCGTGGCCGAACCCATCGACGTGCAAAAGCTGGCCGCCAACCGCAAGGAGCGCAGCGAGCGCATTCAGGAACTGCTGGCCATGGTGGGTCTTAGCAGCGAGCAGGCCACGCGATACGCGCACGAGTTCAGCGGCGGGCAGCGCCAGCGCATCGGCATTGCGCGCGCGCTGGCCAGCAACCCGGAGTTCATCGTGTGCGACGAGCCGGTGTCCGCGCTGGATGTGAGCATACAGGCGCAGGTGCTCAACATGCTGGAGGATCTCCAGTCCCGCTTGGGCCTCACGTATC
>Ga0351840_1046_pt1 | contig 22858 bp, 19 predicted proteins | sample BONcelHFGM3001E5_FD_206883 | JGI IMG/M metagenome (GOLD analysis project Ga0351840, IMG submission 206883) | Enriched cells from coal bed in the Powder River Basin, Montana, United States - BONCAT cells FGM rep1 HSBNCT.FGM.300.1.E5 ... | reverse complement strand
CTGAAAATATCCCCGGGACACCGGATATCCGGACGGAGCTGGTGAAGTCCTTCGGTGTTAAAGCGTATGCCTGCCATCCTCTCCTGGAAGGAAGCCGGGTGATCGGAACCCTGTCCTTCGGCACTTGCTCCCGGACGACCTTCAGCGCCGACGACCTGGCAATGATGAAGGCTGTTGCCGATCAGGTTGCCATCGCCATGAACCGCATCCGCCAGGCATCGGAATTGCGCGCCGCTCATGCCAAGCTCGAAGCCGCCGTTCAGGAGAGAACAGCCAAGCTGATTGAAACCGTGGCCCATCTGGAGGATGAAAAGCGCCGCTTTATCGACGTTCTCGATATCCTGCCCGCATATGTTATCCTGCTTTCGCCGGACTATCACGTCCCGTTTGAAAACCGGTTCTTCCGTGAGCGCTTCGGCGATGCACAGGGGCGGCGCTGTTACGAATTTCTGTTCGACCGAACGGAACCCTGCGAGGTGTGTGAAACCTATAAAACCCTGCAGGCCATGAGCCCTCTGGAGTGGGAGTGGACCGGACCGGACGGCCGCAACTACTACATCTATGATTTTCCCTTTAACGACACCGACGGGTCAACGCTGATCCTGGAGATGGGACTTGATATCACGGAGCATAAGCGAACTCAGGCCGAGGTGGAAACCTACCGCCACCGCCTGGAGGAACTTGTCGAACTGCGCACGTCGCAATTGGCGGCTGCCAACCGTGAAATGGAGAGTTTCACGTATTCGGTGTCTCATGATCTGAGAGCACCGCTTCGGGCCATCGATGGATTTGCGAAAATCATCCGGAGGGATCATGGAGAAGCATTGGATGAAAAAGCCGGCCGACTTTTTGATAAGGTCAGAGACAGCGTCAAAATGATGGGCCAGTTAATCGACGACCTTCTGAATTTCTCCCGGCTCGGCCAGAAGGCTCCGGACGTCAAGCCCATCAACCTGTACGAAATTGCCGAAAATGCCTGGCAGGAGCTTCAGGAGGCCTACCCGGAACGGAATGTATCTCTGAAAATTCATGATCTGCCGCCCTCGTCGGGAGATAAGGCTCTGATGAAGCAGGTTTTTGTAAATCTGCTCTCCAATGCGATCAAATTCACAAAAACCCGGCCGGTCGCACGGATAGAAATCGGCGGAAACGAAAACGAGCGCGAATGCACCTACTTTGTCAAAGACAACGGCGTCGGTTTCGACATGGAATATCACGACAAGATGTTCGGCGTCTTTCAACGTTTGCACAGTTCAGCTGAGTACGATGGCTCCGGTATCGGCCTGGCTCTGGCGCAGCGCATTATTCATAAGCACGGCGGGCGGATATGGGCCGAAGGAACGGAAGACGAAGGCGCGTGTTTTTTCATCGCGCTGCCCAAAGAGCATCACCCTGGTGCACCTGTTGAAGGAACCTGAGCTTTGTTATTCCGGATAAACTCCGGCCGTTCACCCGATCAACCACGCCGCAGCAAGGCATTACTTCAGCTCCCCAAACCGCCGGCGGATTTCTTCCACACGTTTCCGGTTGACGCCCAGATCGGAATGGCCGACGCGCGAAGCCGACCGCACATGAATCACATTCTCCCCGGCCGGAAAGTAGAACTCGACATCATCAACGAAGCGGAAAATCAACGATCGGGCTTCGGCGCGGATGTGATCGCCCTCATCGGCGACAATGGTCATCCGCGGCATTGCGGCCAATACCCGGCGCAGCCTTGCCCTGGCTTCTTCGGGGCTCCCCGGATAGACAAGCGGCAAAATGGCGTGTTCCGGATCGACCGCCTCGGAAGAGACGCAATTGGGACTTTTCGGGCAAGGTTTAAGACCGCTTCCGGCAGCTCCCGAAGACGTGTTTTGGGCGAAGCACAAACCACCCATCAGAAAAAACACAGGCAGGAATAACCGCACGCTTATCATAACACCCTCCTTCAATCCTTCGCCCGGACTCCCGCCGGCGCAGCGATCTTTTTTTTCGTTACCTTCCTGACGAACACGGGACTTAGAACCAGCAACCCGAGGAGGACGAATGCCAGGATCATCGGCCAGGAAAGAATATCGCCGGGCTTTTCAATGATGCCCAGTTGACGTCCGGTATAGATATACACAAAAGAACCGGGGAGAATGCCCACGACGGTCGTCCAGGCAAAAGTTATAAGCGGCACGCGGGTCAGTCCGGCCAGAATATTGACGAGAAAAAACGGAAAGAGCGGAATAAACCGGAGCGTCAGGAGATAAGTGTATCCGTTTTCGGCAATTTCCTTATTAAAAGATTCAAGCCTGTCACCGTAGCGTTTTTGCAGCCAATCGCCTACAAGATAACGCGCGATCAAAAATGCCAGAATCGCCCCGCCCGAGGCCCCGATGTTGACATAGATGATTCCTGCAAAACCAAAAAGAAAACCCGCGGCAAGCGAGAGAATCGCTGCGCCCGGAATGGACAGCGCCGTAACGACAATGTAGACGGCCGTGAAGAGCACCGCGACGGGCACATAATGCTCCGCCGTGACGGCCAGGAGCTCACCGCGATACAGGCGGAAAGCCTCCATGGTCAGAAACGCGTCGAGGCCGAACACGCGAACAGCGGTAATCAATACAATAACGGATACGGCGATTACGATCCGCTTATGATTCGCGTTCATTCCCACACCTTTGCTTTCAGGAAGACCATCACCCGCGACGATCCCGCGCGGTCGGCGTTTCTTGCATAAAACTGCCTAAGATCATCGAGATCATCAATATCCGGCCATTCGGGAAGGAGCCAGGCCGTCAGTTTCGCTTCCGCCACCCTTTTGAGCGTTTCCGAAAACACGCGCGGCGTGCTCCAGGGAATGCCGGAAAAGATTGCCTGGTTGAGGCCGCTCCGGGTACACCCGATCAGGTAGTATCCGCCGTCCGTGCCGGGTCCCAGAACAATATCCGCCGCCGCCAGTCGGCTCAGGGCTTCATTCACGAATGCCGACGGCAGATCGGGGATGTCGCTTCCGGCAAGCACTAAGCGGTCAAAGCCCTCGGCAAAAACATCTTCAAAAGCAAAATAAAGGCGCTGGCCGAGGTCGTCCCCCCGTTGTCTCAGGCACAAGATCCCCGGAAACTCCGGAAACTGTGCGCCGGCAGGTCCTGAATACACAATGATCATTGCGGCCTTGACCTCCTGAATCATCAGAGCCAGGTCGGAAAGAAAACAGCGATAGAGTTCATAAGTCCGATCTTCGCCCAGCGACGCGGCCAGACGCGTCTTGACTGCGCCCTTTTCGGGATATCGCAGAAATAATACGAAAGCGTCGCCATTCAAATTGAAGATACCTCGATATATTCCAGGTAACCCGTGGCCTTCTCCCCGGTGTTATCAGCGTCGCTCATAATGGCGATTGCCGCCTCCCGGGGCGGATCGGTACCGAAGGCCCTGCGGTAATCATTAAGGGCGTTGACGCGCTCCTCAATCCAGAGGCCGGCACGGTCGGAACCCTTCTCCAGAAGGATCATCTGTGTCTTTGATGTATAGGGATTGGGCAAAATATGTTCGGGGTACTTCCTGTTCGCCCAGATGTAACACAGGCTGCTATGCGGAGGGTATTCACCGTAAATGAGTTTCAGGGCCGTATACCGGGCCCGCTCAAACGCGCCGGCCCCGTCGGGGTCATATTTAAACACCACATAGATCCTGAGCGGGTAATCGTCGCCGGATTTCTTCTTTTCATCGCCCGTCCGGTAGGTATTGGAGATTTTCCACTTCCACTTCATGATCGGCGTTTTATAGATATCGAAGCTCCGCTGACAGATAATGCCGGACGCTGAGCGATCGGCCCGGGCGACTAGAATATTCTTCTCTCCCTCACGCTCGATACCGTAAGTGCTGTGACGGGGTATCTTAGGAAATGTCAAGGGCTTCCAATTCGCGAGCGTTTGAAAATCTTCGCGAAAATCCTGATCGGTCATTTGGGCATCAAGTGGGGCAACAATTAAAAGCAGATTTAAAAGGATCAATGCAATGATCGTCATTCCCGCGAAAAAATTGTGTCGCGATAATTTTTTCGTCATTGCGAGCTCCCACGGAGAGCGCGGCAATCCAACGCAGTCGTTGCGAGGACGAAGCCCGTGGCGATCTCACGAGTTTCCTCGCTTTGCCCGGGAAAAGGCTTCGGTCGCTTCACTCTCCCGCAATGACATTCCAACGCGACATCGAAAGCGGGAATGACATGACTTTTAATTTTCTTCAGCCTCGTCATTTCGCTGACCAACCTTTATAATAAAATTTTACCAGCTGGTGAGCCGGTATTCCCACCAGGTAAAGCGACTGGAGCATCCAGTTTCTCAATACGGTATAAACCACGCCGTCTGCTTCCCATTTGCGCGGCGAGGTCGCCACGGCGTCGGGCAGGATGGCGATGCGTCCGCCCTTGCGCTTTACGCGCTTCATCAGCGCAACATCTTCCATAATGGGAATCTCCGGATAGCCGCCCAAGGCCATAAAATAGCTCTTACGCATAAAGATCGCCTGATCGCCGTAAGGCACACGCGTCAGTCGATGCTTCCACGAGGCCGCCCGGCCAATGATTTTGAATATCCGGCGCTCATCGTCAATGCCCAGGTCAAAGGCACCGCCGATCACCCTGCCGTCTTCAAACGCCTTCATCATTTTCCCGAAGGCGCCGCGCGGCAGACGCGTGTCGGCATGCAGAAAAAGAAGGATATCACCGGACGCCCGAAGAGCACCCGCATTCATCTGGCCGGCTCGGCCCTGCCGCGCGATCAGGGTGATCACACGGGAATCCGTAATATCCTTGATCGTGCCTCCCAGAGGATCACCGTCGACAACGATTACTTCATGCGGCACACCGGGAGCACAGGCCGCAAGCGTCTTTACGAGATCGTTTAATTGGTCGCGTTCGCGAAGAACCGGAATGATAACCGATATGCTCATGCAGGGCCGCCTGTTGTCGCTCCCCGGCAGGACGATCCGGCTCCCGCGACGCATCCGTAGCAATGGTTACTGATGACAATCTCCCGGTTTTTGAGTTTGTCGATGTCAAAGTCCATGATGCTTTTCGGCGCTCCATGGTTTACAGTAAGCTCCAGCATCTGGTTAAAATCGCAATCATACAGCGAGCCGTCCCACCCCACGGACAGCATCGTCAAACACATCACGTGATCGACGGCAGCCGGATTGAAGGAGTGCCAAAGCGCATGGAAATAGTCCTCCAAATTTCCGGAGGCGATCAGATAATCGAGATAGCGGCCGACCGGAAGATTGGTGAGACAATAAAGCTGATTAAAATACACCCCGTGTTCATGACGAAGTCTTTCGCGGTATTCGTGTTCGAGAGCCGACTGCGAACCCGGCAGATAAGCACCCACAGGGTTATGAACAATGTTGACACACAGGCCTGTGCCTTCCCTGCCGTAACCGCGCAAATTGAGCTCACGAAGCGCCTCAATGACTTTGCGGAATACACCCGCGCCGCGCTGGCGGTCTGATTTGGCCTCCAGGTAGTCCGGGAGCGACGTCAAGATTTCAACTTTGGCCCGGACGAAGGCGTCCATAAGACGACGATACGGTTCCTCAACGAGCAGCGTCAGGTTGGAGCGCACGATCAAACGTCTGGCAAGCAGCGCCGCTTCATGAATGAACCACTCCAGATGCGGGTTCATCTCCGGGGCACCTCCCGTGATATCGATTGTGGTGATTGGGGAGGAGCAAAGCACCTCCAGGCATTTTTCCAGCACAGGTCGCGACATCATCTCGGTGCGTTCGGGACCGGCATTGACATGACAGTGCCGGCAGGAAAGATTGCAGACCCTGCCGAGATTGATCTGCAGGATGTCGATCCCTTTGGCTGTGAGCGGAAACCTGTTGATCTTCCGGATGGTCCCTTCCAGTGAAGGAACGTCGCCGATCCGTTCCAGGATGCGCAGTTGTCCGCCGGCGTCCATCACATCTCCTTCTTTTTGATGATCTTGCGCATTTGCGTCGTATGCGCGAGTGTCACGCCCGCCATCATGGCCGCGCCGACATGGGCTGCTTCCATCATTTCCTCGCTGCCGATTCCCAGCGACAGGCACTTGGTGGTAAAGGCATCAATGCAGTATGGACAGTTTTGAGTCATGGCAACGGCCAGGGCGATGAGTGATTTCTCCCGTTCCGTAAGCAGGCCCGCTCCCGTGGCCGCGCCGTAATATTCGAAAAATTTATTTCCCTGCTCCCGGGCCCATTCGGTAATGTTCGGGAAATCGGCCAGATCTTTCGGTTCATAGTAGTTCATAGGCATCTCCTTATCAATTCGGATTCATTCCACCCCCGGCGGTCTGCAATAGGGCCGGGGTCTTGGTGAATGATGCAGCTCTCCATGTTGCAGAGTCATTCCCGGTTGTCACTCATAAGTAATATAATGATACATCCTCCCGCAATAAAGAGGAATAGCCAATATTCTTATACACAGGCGGTCTTGATTGCCCGGTCTGGCCTTCCTTAAACTCCATTTTGATCTTCCCTCTCAGACGTCCTGCGGCAATCCGCCGCCAAATGGCAGGTTGAGAGCCGCCGGCTCGTGCCGTTTTTACAATCGTATCACCGGACCCCACATCGGTGCCAATGAATAAAGGGAATAATGCTCAGGGAACTATAACAATAAGTGATTGGATATATGCCGGAGAATAATATATCGTTTGGCCCGATAAAATAAATATGAAGGCGGAAGGGATTATCAAATGAGCGATATTAAAATTATCAATGCCGCGGGACTCGGCTGCCCGCAGCCGGTCATCCTGACCAGGCAGGCTATGGAAAATCATGACAAGGTGAAAGTGATCGTGGATAACGATACGGCGCTGGAGAATATCCGGCGTCTGGGAGCAAAACTGGGCTGCGATGTGGTAAGCGAAGCCAAAGCGGGCGGCATCTTTGAGATCACCCTGATGCGAAAGCCGGGGGCTCCGATACCTGCGCAGGATATTTCCGTGACGTGCGACGCTTCTCCGTCTCCTTCCCGACCTTTTGTCATCGTCTGTGCCGAAGACAAAATGGGAAGAGGCAACGATGAACTCGGCTCCGTTTTGATGCGCGCCTTCCTGCATACCATCTGCCTGCAAAAGGAAAAACCGGATGTCATGATTTTTTACAATACAGGCGTCAAACTGACACTGCAGGGAGCCGAAACGCTGGACGATTTAAAGGAACTGGCAACGGCGGGCATTGAAATCCTTGTTTGCGGCACGTGCCTGAATTACTTCGATGTCAAGGACAAACTGGGCGTGGGTGTTGTCTCCAATATGTACGACATTGCCGGCACGATGAGCAAGGCCGGCCGGTTATTGACGCCATGAACGAACAGACACCCTATTGCGTGATTCTTTTCAAGTCGGTGAGCTACGCCCTGAAGGCGGAAAAAATTCTCAAGGCCTGCGGGCTTCCCCACAAACTGATTCCCGTCCCCAAACAGATCAGTTCGGACTGCGGCATTTGTCTGCGTTTTGAACCGGCCTTTCAGGATCAGATCGAAGCTGCGCTGGCCGACAAAGTTGAAATGGAAGCGATCAGGCCTCTGGTACACGATTAATTTGTTTGTGAATGAATGTTCCTATTAACGAACCCATGGAATGGCACAATTTATGGAAAGTGCTTCTGTATTAACGTGTGAAACAATACCCGAAAATGTGGATCTGGATAAAATCAAATCAACCGCGCAGCAGTATTTCCGAAGCGGCGATTTCTATTGTTCGGAAGCCGTCGTCAAAACCATCAAAGACGCCTTCCAAATCCCTCTGCCGGATGCTGTAATTTCTGCGGCTTCCGGTTTTCCAGTCGGCATGGGCGGGGCCGGATGCACCTGCGGCGCGGTTACCGGGGGCGTCCTGTCTCTGGGTCTCGTGTTTGGCAGAACAATGCCGAAAGACCGCAAGGTCGACAAGGTGATGACACTATCCCGGGAGCTGCATGATATTTTTAAAAAGCGTCATAAATGTTTATGCTGCCGGACTCTCAACAGATTTATGATTATGGGTTCATCGAGGCAAATGAAACAATGTATTGCCTTCACCGGCGAGATGGCCGAGGAAACAGCGCGGATCATTATCAGGGAGCTGAATAAATTAAAGTAATTCAATCAACGTTAAAAGAAGGATGTAAAGGGGAATGATAGGGAAAATGCGTTCCATAATTGCCTGGGTTTGGCCCTATCGGATGGTCAGGATTGGGCTCGCCGCCCTTTTCATCTATGGCGGCATAATCAAGCTCATCGATCCCCGGGCCTTTGCCCGCACCATTTCGGGTTACGATCTGGTACCGGAGATGTTTCTGCCCGCAGTAGCCGTCGGCCTGCCGATTATGGAAATCACAGCGGGCATCGGTTTACTCGTGGATATCCGGGGCAGTCTGACCGCGATCGCATCGCTGCTGGGCCTGTTCGTTCTTGTGCTGGGCTGCGGCATTACCCTGGATATCAATGTGGACTGCGGATGTTTCGGGGCCGACGATCTGGACAAGCGGGCAAGCCTGACGCGGGCATTTTGGCGCGACGTGGTTCTTGCAGGGATCGTGTTGCCTTACCTATACGCTTCCCGCCGGATGCGGTCGAACCTATCCTCTGTGGCAGAGACAGCAAAAGAAGCATCGGCTGGATGCAATAAGAGTTGGAGCAGAAAATAATCAAGGCTACTGAGAAGGAGAAATCTATGAAAACGATGAAAAGTGCCATTTTTGTTATTTTAGCTGCGGCCATCATGGCCGGTTTTTCTTTCAGCGCGCAAGCGGCCTGGGGCACCAAGGAACTGGATACCGAACAGAGTGCAGTTGCCTTTGCACGGGAAGCAAGCCGGGGCGGCTACAATGTCGTGACCGCCAGGGAGCTTAAAAACTGGATCGATCAAAAGAAAGACATGCTCATCGTAGACACCATGCCCTATGAGGCGAGCTACAAGAAGCAGCATATCCCGGGCGCGGTGCAGATGGAGTTCCCCATCCCGGAGATGACATCGCTTGACGAAAAAACGAAGGCCGCTCTCCTGAAGATTCTGGGTTCGAACAAGGACCGCACAATTGTCTTTTACTGCGGTTTTGTAAAGTGTACGCGCAGCCATAACGGAGCCCTGTGGGCCAGGAAACTCGGTTATACAAACGTATACCGTTTCCCGGGCGGCATCAAAGCCTGGAACGAAGCCGGATTCCCCGTCGCAAAGGCCGATTAGCTGCCATTCAATTCATGGGTCGATCTGATTATCGCGTGTTCGCGCCCCGTCTTGAAATGCATGATCACTTCTTCTTAAAGGCTGAATTGAAAAGCGACAAGCTGGTGTAGGGTTTCCCGACTGATTTGTCATACGGACCGATGGAAAATATCTTCATTAGACTGAATAAGCTCTAAATCTGTTTAGAACAAGGGGTTGCACCCCCTTGTTCCCACGTAACACGTCCTGGACTCTTGCAAATGAATTTATAGCAAACCGCACCGGTGTCCAAGTTTGAAATCCACACAAGTCATTGGTGTCTGTCCATTCTTTGTTTCTGCGGTTACTTTTAACATTTATATATTTTTTTCCTGAATATCGTGGTATTTTTATCGCCACAGTATTGGTGAAAACGTCACTCAATCCTGACAGAACGATTGCTCAGGCGGACACGGTTCAAAAAAGAAACAGGGCTTTTTGTAAGAGGAAATGTATTATGATTTTAGATATCAGACCAAAAGATGAAATCTATTTGCGGCTCACAGCAGATGATGTCCGCCGTTCGACTTTTGTCACGCTTCTCGACGGCAATCGGGTCGTTGTGGAACAGACCGATCCCCCGATCGACAATTCGGCGCTGATGTCCCTGGTCTTTTTTACCTATTGTTCGGAAAAGCAAAAAAACCAGCGGCTGGGATTTCAGGCCAGAATTGAAAACATTACAGCCGATCAGCAAATCTTTCTCAGGCAATTCACAAAGCCTTTTGTTTGCGATCTGCGTCTGTGGCCGCGAGTCCATTTCGACGTACTGCCCGAACTTCATGCTTACTTCGGTGATCAGGAAATTATGGTCGTTGACATATCCGGAGGAGGAACTCATCTGGTCCTGCAGAACGACGATCCGGCCTCTCCGGCAATCGGGTCTTTTGTCCAGGTGAAATTCATTTTTGAAAAAGGGGAAACAACCGCCGACGGCAAAGTACTGCGCTCGTGGACCGATCAGAAAGGATTGCGGCACGTCGAAGTTAATTTCCTCGGCCAGCCGGAAATACCCAAATTTATTTACAATCGGGAGCGGATCTGATTTGTCGTCATCATCCCAAAACCGGCAACAAACCGAAAATGCGATCCTTACGCCCGCAGGAACTTTTTCTCAATAAAATCCGTTATTGATTTTGGGTTGTTGAGGTCCAGAGAGGGTACGCCGATATTCAATGGGGAGTCTGTGGCCACCGCAATCAAGCCGTCTTCCTTTGTGCTTAAAAGATCACGTTTGAGTTCGGACCGGTAGACTTCAATTTTGGGATAGTCGTTAATCTTAAACCCTTCGGTTAGAATAATATCGACGCCCGAAATATATCTGTCGCGGATTTCCGCAAATGAATAATCATGATCAACGTCCGAAATCAAGGCCAGTTGATGCGCAGATGACACGACAGTCATCTGCGCGCCCGCCTTTTTATGCCGGTAACTGTCCTTGCCTTCATGATCAATGTTAAACCCGTGTCTGTTATGTTTGATGGTTGCGACACGGTACCCTCTTCCGACCAGATCGGAAATAATTTTTTCGAGAAGGGTTGTCTTGCCGGAATTAGACTTGCCGACGATGGATACAATGGGTATGGTCATATTTTCCTTGCGCTTTCCATTATTTTTCTCCTTCTTAACACATAGTGAAGATCTCCCGGAGGGGATGCTTGCCTTCTTTCAAAAAAGAAAACGAGACTGCTGATATTATTCTCCCGACACCTTTCAACAACCCACATAAAAAGCATCCTGACTGATCAAATACCCCAGATGTGTATTAGTCTTGTAGCGGTCTTTTAAGTTGGATAAGATATACACTATAGCCCACTACTTTGACAATCAGATCACGAAATTTTCCCGACTCTTTTTTTGGCCTGCTGGAGGGTTTCCGTCGTGATTACATTGAACTGGAGAGGGATCGAGCAATCCGAACCGATATCCGATCGCCTCGGCCACCTGTGTCGCCAGACCGATAGACAAGGCCAAAGTGTCAGCAACCCCCGACAGATTCTCTGGAGGCTTGGTGTTTACAAGCCCCTCAAAGGAGCCTGCAAACACCAATAAAAGAGGCCATTAATTGCCTACCTGCTTTTGCTTATTCCCCCCACTCGTTCTTTCCAGCACAACGATCCAGTTTCTGATCCATCCAGGGAAGCACCTTAGCTGCGGGAATGGGATAAGATGGCCCGGTAAAAGAGTATTGTTTGGACCAGTAATAAGGTGGAATATTATACGAAATTTTTTGCTGTTCAGGTGGAACCAATTCAATGACAGAGAGATCCTGTACAACCTTATGATCGCAAGCTCTCATCATCAATAATTTACCATTTACGGTACGGTATGTGTCATTTTCCCAGATTTTAATAATCTTCTCCGGATCGGTGCTCTTGGCTCGTTCAATAACACTCAAAAGCCAATACATTTGCATAAGAGTATGGCCCATAATCTGCTCAGGATACGCATACAATTCTGCGTCATAAGGTTTTGTCCATGTTGCTTTTAGGTGCGTCCAAATTTCGTGAAACTTCTTTTCCTGATCCGTTTTAAACATAGGATTGGTTTTGTTGTACTCGTTCATGGAAATTAAGCCTCTTGAACTTTTTATCCCGAGAGCAAGCAATAAATTAGGGTTTTCCATGTCCCGTCCAGCAAAAGGTATATCAATCCCATATTCCCTCGCTTGCTTGATGAGATTCTGTAAATCTGGAACCCAATCACCAGTAACAATGACTTCGGCTCCTGACGTCTTAATCTTTGTCAAATAAGATGAAAAATCGGTAAGAAAAAGTTTATGGAAATCTTCGCCCACGATTTTCGCTTCCGGGTAATATTTCTTTAGTCCAGATTTAAAAGATGCAGCCACCGAATGGCCATACGAGTAGTCCTGACAAAGGATATAAAATGTCTTTTCTTTTTTTCTGATCTGCCCAAAATAATATGCCAAACTTTCCCCGATCTGATTGGTGGAATAAACAGTCTGAAAAGTGTTACGATTAAAGTTATTTGAATCCATCATCTCGTCAGAGATAGCGCCAAAATTATGGGCAATAATTTTGTACTTGTCAGCTGTTGCCTGTATAACTTTCATTATAGGGGTGCTCTCGCCGCCTATCAGGATATGAACTTTATCCTGAAGGACCAACCTTTCAGCAACCTTCTTGGCTTGATCGAGTTTTGACATGCTATCAGCTCTAATCACCTGGATGAGTTTCTTTTTTCCGTCTATCCAGATACCGCCACGATTATTGTAATCGTGTGCGGCAAATTGGATCAAATTGAACCAATTCTCACCTATGCTGGCGGCCGGACCTGAAATAGGAGAAATGATACCAATTTTGATGGTGTCACCCGTAGGAATAATCGGATTGTTCGGATCGTAACCTGTCACATCTCCCATCTTTCCGACATCAAAGGAATCATTTGCTTTTTTAATGTCACTCATAAATTCTGATTTCTTAACGGCGTTAACACTTTTTTTAGCGGCCAGGGCCACGCAAGGACCATAAGCAGTAAAAAATAAGAACGATCCAAGGCACGCTAAAACTAAACAAAGTTTACCCATCTTCTTCATAAGACAATCCTCCTTAGGTTCTCTATTTCGTTTCCTTTAACTCAGCCAAAATTTTCTCTTGCAGCTTGTATTTTACAATTTTGTTTGTGGATGTTCTTGGGAGCTCATTATCGTTAATAAACCTGATATATTTTGGCCACATAAACTTCGGCATTTCAGATGCAAGCCATTTTCTCAATTCATCTTCTTCTAAGCGCATAGGCTCTTTCAGTGTGATATACACGACAAGATCGTCCTCATCACCTTCTTGAGCCGGAATCCCGAGTGCGGTCGCAATGTTGACTGACGGATGGCTGTTGATTATATCTTCTATCTGGAAGGAAGAAATGTTTTCACCTCTGACCCTGATAAAACTACCCATCCTGTCAACATAATAATAAATCTCATTTTCATCCTTGTAGCAGGCATCCCCTGTATGGAACCACTGGTTTCTGTTAACTTTAACCGTGGCTTCCGGCTTGTTAAAATATCCATCTGGCAGACCGTGGGCTAATTTGCTTCTAAAGGCAAGTTGTCCACTCATGCCGGCCCCCAAGATCTCATCCCTTTCATTGAGGATTGCCGGCTCATAATGATACGACCGCCCCAGCATACCTTTTTTGATTTCATCTGTGCCTGAAAAAACCGGGTATCCGCATTCGAGAAACTTCTTAAAAATATATTCCTTTGAGTAACCCTTTAATAATTCCTTGGGCGTCCCCTCCCCTTCCGCCAACTCATTAATAATTGAGACAATCGGATTACCTGTCTCCGTTGACCCATATGCTGTTGTCACGAGATCAAAGCCAAATCTTCTTGCAATCTTGTTGTGGTTATAAGGGAGGGGCTGCATGTGAACCCTGAACAGGCTGTTGCATCGATCTTTAGCTGTTTCCTCGGCATTCATCAGCCAGGGCATCATGATATCGAGCAGTGCGGTAGTGTTCGAACCACTTTTTTCAATCCTTTTCCAGAAGCCTTTCGGACTGAATCTGTCCCAGATCGCAATATTGCTTCCTGCCCATACGACCCGGCCAAGATAGCCAAAGGCACCTCCTATATGATACATAGGAAGATCACTATAGCAGATGTCATCTTCATGAGTAATCCTTCGCATCGCATAGACATATTGAGAAATCCATCTGTGTGATTGTATAACACCTTTTGCTGATCCCGTTGTCCCCGAAGTGTATATTATATTTGCCACGTCCCAATAATTGATTTTCGTATCGAGATTGAAACTATTGCCTTCCAGTAAATTATCAAAATCAAAACGCTCAAATTTTTGATCTAATTCCACATTCGCAACATCCGATTTATAATCGTGCTCATCACGCCGAGGAGTTCTTAGAAGAACCTTCACAGCAGGAAGATCAGCCTTCGCATCATTGAGGAAAGGCACCCTGGATTGCTCTGTAATAAACATCCGGGGTTCCGTGTCGTTTATCTGATAAGAGAGTAATCGTCCTTTATAGCTAAAATTAATCGGAGCATAAACCGCCCCCGCTTTCCAAATGCCAAACATGGCTAATGCCGTAATGAGTGGATTGTATAAATACACTGAAATCTTATCGCCTTTGGCGATTCCCATTGACTTCAAGAAATTACCGATATTGTTCGTTATCGCATTGAAATCTCCATAAGATAAGTAACGGTCTTCCTCGCCGTAATACAGAAACTTCTTGTCGGCCTTTTTCTGTGCCCATTCATAAAGTTTCTGAACAACACTCGGCCCCGCACTTTCAAGTTCGTTCCGAAAAATTGCTAAATCCATAAATCCTCCTTCTTATACCAGCCAGTCACCCGAACGGTTAAACTCTCATAGTCTTTGAACACTATATTAAACTGGCAGTGCGTGAATTCTTCAAATCAATGAAGGTCGAGATCATCGTGGCCGGCCGGTGTACACTCTCACTTCGGAAGATTTCCTTATCTACACACCTTATACTTTGTGTAACCTTGTCAACTCTTGCACTTAAAAAAGATCTTTTATGTGCTCCATACGGCCGGCCGATATGGGAATACAACTTGTCGAATATCGGTGAGAGTTCTTTCAAAGTTTTATCGCCCATCTCACGGATGGGCTTGTTTTTCTCGATCTACGCTCCATGCTCGGTCCGGGCGATGATGCTGTCCTGCACGGCCTTTCCCAATCGCGTGAAATAGGCAACATACCCGGCTACCCTCACCGTGAGGTCCTGGTATTCGTCGGGACTGCGCTGCGCCTCCCGGAGGGTCTCCGAAGAGACCAGGTTGAACTGGCAATGGTGGATCTTCAGATCGATGAATGTCCTGATCATTTGGGCCAGCCTGCGAACACCGACTTCATTGGCAAATACGTCTCGGTTGAGCCGCATGTTCAGGGTCTGCCCGAAAAAGATCGAGATGTTGTCGATCTTGCCGACGGAATTGAAGACGGCCGTGGGGCCGCTGACATCCACGCCCCGGGTCGGAGAGATTCCGTCCGAGAGCGGCTCCCAGGCCTTTCTCCCCGAAGCGAGAGCCCCGACAAGACGACCCGTGCTCACATACCAGACCAAGGGATTCTGATACGGGACCAGATACCCGCCACGCGTATTCTTATGCTTGACGATCTCATCGCAGTAGGTCCTCATGACCCAGGCCACGATCTCATCGACGGTATCATCGTCGTTCCCGAACTTGGGGGCCCCCAACAGCTCCTCCCGCAGGGATTCGGCCCCCTTGAAATCCTTCTCCAGAGCCTCCAGGAGTTCGGCCATGGTGATCTTTTTTTCGTCGAATACCAGTTTCTTGATCGCGGCGAGGGAATCCCCTACATCGGTCGCACCGGCCGTCGCGATACATGGACCGAAATTAAACCGGGCGCCGCCCGCTTCTCGCGAGATCCCCTTTTCAATGCAATCTTCGATAAGAGCGGACGCGTACACGGTCGGATACCGCTGGGCCAGGGTCAGTTCGGAATTGTTGTTGGAGATCTCGCAATGCTGGGCGAAATAGGCGAGCTGCTTCAGGTACGCCTCCTGCAGTTCGGCGAATGTCTTGAACTTCCGGGGATCACCGGTCCGCACACCCATGTATTTTCCGTGGTACCGGCTCCACCCGTCCGCCAAGGCCAATTCCAGCATCTGCGGCAGAAGCAGGAAGGGACCCACATTGAATTCCGAATCGTAATCGGTCACGTGAGGCTCGTTGCAGCCGATCGCTCCACTCGTCCGGGCCATTTCTATTGGTACGGGCGGTCCGCCCAGCGTTCCGCGGGCCAGGAAGTTCTCGACGAAGACATCGTTGTTGAGGAACATCGGATGCCCTGTCCCCAGAACGCTGAGCTGGCAGGCTTTGTGCAGAAAAGCTTCGGGCGTCTTGCTGTGCACGAGAACCCCGAAATTGGGCTCCACCATCCGGGTGTGCATCATCCCTTCCAGAAACAGGTAGGACAGCTCGTTCGTGGCGTCGCTCCCGTCCGGCTTCAACCCGCCAACATCCATGTGGTACGCGGCTCCCGCCTGCGGGATGAAGGGAGATACTCCCTGGGTGAAGCGCATGAGCCAACAATCCACCAGCTCCTGAGCTTCCTCCTTCGTCAGGCGGCCTTCACGAATATCTTCTTTGTAATAAGGATAGAGGTACTGGTCGACCTTGCCTGGACCAACGGCAAAAACGATGGGCGTTTCGCACCAGTTCAGGATCTGGGTGAACCAGACCGACTGCAGGGCCTCATGGAAGGTCCGGGCCGGGCGTGAGGGGACCCAATCGCATATTTTGGCCATTTTCCCGAGCTCGGCCTTCCGTCCCGGCTCTTTCTCCCGGCGAGCCTCCGCCCGAAGGGCGGCCGCGAACTTCTTCCCGATCCCCGCTGCGGCCTCCATCGCAATGATCACGCCCTTCAAGAAGGGGACCTTCCGCTGATCTTCCGGGTCGGCCCAATCGATCTGAGCAAGCCGGTCCTCCGCGTCCTTCTTGACGCCCAGAAAGCCCTTCCGGAGCACCTTCCTGTAGCCAAAGGAGCTATGACCGATATGGTGGCGGGTCATGCCATCGCTGATGAACCCTCTTCCCAGCCCGTCCGTTTCACCGGGAATTTCAGTCAGCTCGACCCTCGGCATGGCGGGCGGTTTCGAGCGGGTGATGATCCCGATTTTCTTCAGCTCCGGATCGGGATCGCCGTAAAGAAGATTGCGCGTCTCCGGCGGGAGCATCTGATAGTTCTGATGGAACCAGTGACGCTTCCAGTCGCCTTCGCCCTTCCAGTAAGGGATAATCTCCTCCCGGCAGATCTTCCGGTCCTCGTTGCTCATGAATTTATAGTGGTCCAACTCGATCTCCAGCCTGGCCCCAAGCTGCTCTGCGCCCACTGGCATTGACTGCGGAGTCCCGCCGATCCAGCCCACGAACGGCTCGTCTGGAAAAATTTCGACGGGGAAGGCCTCGACGGCTGCTGCAAAGGCCTTCGCACGGCGCAGCACCATCGGTTCACCTTCGGTCTCCTTCATGGACCGGGCGATGGCGCGATCGAAATAGATGGTGTAAACGGGATCCGTCCGCTTCGAATTCTCGACGTAGTGCTCCCGCAACCGATTCATTCTTTCGGTCGGTTGAATAGTTGTGATTTTTTCCATAAGATCCACCATATTCCCTTTCTAAAAAAGATATAACCTTATAAGTTGTGTTCCGTCCTGTTGATAATCCCATCCTGCAGCGGCTTGATTAGTTGCGTGAAATAGGCGCTGTAGCCGGCGACCTTCACGATCAGGTCGCGGAATTTTTCCGGTTCTTTTTGAGCCTGCCGGAGAGTTTCCGTCGTGATCATATTGAGTTGGACATGAAAGACGCCCTGGTCCGAAAGCCCTCTGACAAAGTGGATAAAGCGGGGAATACCCTCCCGCATCCTGAAGATCGAGGAGTCTAAGCGCAGATTTAAAGTGACCCCGGAGGTCAGTTCCGCATTGTTGATTTTTCCCATGCTGTTGAGGACCGACGTCGGGCCGGTAACATCGCAGCCCGCGCAGGGAGACCAAGCATCCGACAGCGGTTCCCCAGCCTTTCTACCCGAGGGGAGCGCCCCGACGACCCATCCTCCGAACATATAGTACTGCAGGGGTGCGCCCATCGGCACAGCATGCCCTCCCCGAGTATTCTCCTGTTTTGCAACATCTTCGGCAAAGATATGGCTCACCCATGCCACCTGTTCGTCAGCATAGTCATCATCGTTTCCGAATTTAGGCACATTGCGACGCAGCTGCTGCTGCAAATCCTGCCGTCCTTCGAAATTGCCCTCCAGCGCCCGACAAAGCTCGTCCATCGTGATCTTCTTCTCCTCATACACGAGCTTGCGAATGGCGGTCAGGGAATCTCCGGCATCGGTTGACCCGGCCCCGATGATCGTTTTGAAGTTGAACCGGGCGCCGCCGTCCTCGCGCGACCGGCCTTTGGCGATGCAGTCTTTGATAAGACACGATTCGAAAGGCGTCGGCAGGACATCTGCCAGAACCCGCTCAAAGATGTTTGACGCATCGGAAAAGTTTTTCGCCATGAACGCATGTTGCATCCGGTAGGCTTTTTTGAAAGATTCGAAATCGGGAAAGGTCCGAGGGTCGCCGGTTTCCGGGCCGATCTTTTTCTTATAGTGCCGGCTGTAGCCGTTCGTGAGGACTAGTTCGAGAACAGCCGCCATATTGAAATAGCCGCTGTACATATACCCCGAATCCTGACCAGTGATGACCGGTTCGTAGCAGCCCACGGGTGTGGCTGTCCGAGCGAGATCGAGGGTGATCGGGGATCCCCCCATGCTCCCGCGCGCAAGCATCATGGTCGTGAGCACATCGGCATTGATGTAAACGGGGTGCCCCGTCCCCAAAGCGGAGAGCTCGGTGGCCCTGATCATGAGTTTCTCGGGTGTCCGGGGATGCACGAGCACGCCGATAAAGGGATGTGCTAACCGGACGTGCTTCATGCTCTCGATGATCATATAAGAAAGGGCGTTGGTGGCATCGCGGCCGTCGGCCCTATACCCCCCGACAGCGAAATGATTTCCACGGTTGACGTGATTGACCTTGATAAGGTAACAGTCCAGCAGTTCCTGGGCGCTTTCCTCTGTGATCGCCCCCTGGCGCAAATCCTCTTCAAAGTATCGGAGGAGGTACTGATCGATCCGCCCTGTGGTCTGGGAGAGAATCGGCGGCGATTCCCAGTTCAGAAGGACCTGCGTCAGGAAGATGGATTGCAGCGCCTCATGGAAGGTGCGGGCCGGCTCTGCGGGAACGCGATCGCAGGCGGCCGCGACCCTCATGAGTTCGTCTCTCCGGATTTGGTCCTCATCTTCGGCCAGTTGTCTGGCTTTGGCCGCGAACCGCTCACCCACATGGGATGCGGCCTCCAGAGCGAGAATGGCTCCTTCTAGGAAATGTCTCGATGGGTGGTCGTCCCGGCCCACGGATGCGAACTTCGCCTCGGCATCTCGCTTGATGCCCAGAAACCCCTTTTCCAAGACATCGATGTAAGCGATTGAATTGTGCCCGTAATGCCCGCTTGAAATGAAAAAGGGCGTGTAGATCATCGATTGCTTGAGCGGAAATTTGCTGGCGTCAACAAAAAGGAGGTCTTTGAGAGCGTCAGGAAGTGCCCGCAGGTTGCTCCCGGTTTGGGTCCTCGACCAATCTCCGTTCCCCCGCCAGTACGGAGCTATTTCCTCGATGAATTCCTTTTGATCGGCGGGGTCGAAATCATTCAACTGGTATTCTCTCGTATCCACCATTAGAGAGGTCAACCGTTGCCCCTTCAGAAGGATCGGACAGTCGTCGGGGATCACGTCCCTGCAAAGTGGCCGCGCCCCTGCGTGCCCCACAATCAGCTCATCCGGCCAGATCGCAATCGGCATTTTTCTGCAGACAGCGGCAAAGACTTTTGCCCTGCGCAGGACCATCGGCTCACCTTCGGTTTCACGCATCACGCGCGTCTCAATCCGAAGCCGGTCCATAGAAGCAGTATACTTTGTATTCAAATGGCGTTGCCTCAACCGCTCCACTCGCTTCCGAACAACAGCGCATTCTTGAGTATTTGGAGAGTTTACGGATAGACTATGATGGGATTCTTGAATTGCATTCATTTGAGTTTCCTTTCTGTTCCAAAAACTACACGCAAATACTTAGCCACAAATTACTGAATTTCACACGCAATGCGTGCTTTTTCATTTTCCCTCTTTTCAACTTCTTCTTCTCCCACGTTTCGATCCCCAACCGGTCTACGGGATATAGACATTCAGCCGCCTATCTCAACGGCAATGGCGGCTTCCCGAGCGATATCCCGTAATCTCGCCATCTGCTCGTCCGAGGGGGGCCGGATCGATTCGATCGCATAATCCCTATCCAGCTCAGCGTATTTATGAATGCCGAACTGATGGTAAGGCAAAAGCTCGATCCGCAATAGATTGGCCCCCAGCTCCTTCGCAAATTTTGCGCTTTCCGATATATTTTCCGCTGAGTCGTTGAATCCCGGAATTACCGGAATGCGAAGGATCATGCTTTTTTCTCGTGCAGCTCGTCGGATATTTTCCAAGATGCGCCGATTGGAGACCCCGGTCCACTCGCGATGTTTCACCTCATCCATGTGCTTCAGGTCGATGTAGATGAGATCGAGGTGTGACAACAGGGAAGCCAGCGATTCCCAAGGGGTTAGCGCGGAGGTCTCCAGTGCCGTGTGAACAAAATGGGACACGCACAGGGAAAGAAATTTCCCGACGAATCCGACCTGCGCTGTCGGTTCCCCACCCCCTACGGTGACCCCGCCTCCACTGCGGCGATAGAAGGCTGCGTCCTTTTCGACTTCGCAGAAGAGTTCTTCCGGTGTGTACAGGATGCCGGACAATTCGCGGGCACCGTTCGGGCAGGCACTGACGCACTCGCCGCAACCGATACAAATGCTGCGATCCGTCTTGATCACGGGGGGATCCCCGCAACTACCCGATATAGCCTTCAGGCGGCACGATGCGATGCACGACCCACAACCTCTGCACCGGTTCCTTATGTGGAGAATTTCGGGCACTGGTTTCTGGGTATACGGCGAAGAACACCAGAGACAATGCAACGGGCATCCCTTTGTAACCACCAATGTCCGGATGCCTGGACCATCATGAAGTGAAAAACGCTCAATTCTGTGGATTAATCCTCTCTGTTCTTCCAACTGAAGCCTCTCACCAATTTATAACGCAGCAAGTATTATGACTTATATATATGACAAGAGCATTTAGTATGCCAATTCCTATATTTCACGAACATGCCTATATCTTTTTGTATTCCTTAACGTATCTTTATAAATTTGATTTGCATTTTTTTCAAATTAATGTATCAATTGTGTCTCGCATAAAAATGAATGCGACACAATTGAGATGAAAGATTTAAAAATGTCACCAATTCAATCGAAAGAACTTCAAATTTTCAACGCTATCAAGTTAAAGGAGCTTAATGATTACAAAGAGAAATATAGGAAAACGCTTCACGCGTGGAAAAAGTTCATTGCTGGAAATGAATATCTCGATAGTTCTATAATTCCAACTGAGATATCAGATGCATGGATCAGATGCAGAAATTACGGCATCGATCCGTACAAAATGCCGGAGAAAATCATATTAACAGACGAAGCACTCCAAGATTTATTGGAAAAAAATAGAGAACTCATAGATGTCAGCCGTCCGTTTGTCGAAAATCTCTATCATTTTTTAGAAGGTTCCGGATTTCGGATTGGCTTGTTCGATCGGGAAGGGTACTATTTGTTGGTTTTAGGAAATCATGATATCAATCAATCATGGCATGTTGCTGGCGGAGTGGTCGGTGCCTTGTGGAGCGAGAAATCAGCCGGACACAATACTACGGGAACAATAGTCGAATTGAAAAAGGCTTGTCAGATATTCGGTAGCCAACATTACATTAAAGATTATCATGGAGAAACCGGGTGCGGGGCTCCTATTTTTTCTCCGGATGGGGATTTTTTAGGAGGCATCGGACTGACTGGACGAAATTATAGAGCTAATGCACACACTATGGGGATGGCGGTAGCAGCGGCTCATGCCATCGAAAATGAGTTGCGGAGCAGAAAAGCCCTTGCGGCCTCTCAGACTGCCTATATACTCCAAAAAACGGTATTATCATCAATTATGGAAATGATGATATCGATCGATAATCAAGGTCATATTACATTATTTAATGATCGGGCAAAAAAGTTATTTTCAGTTAAGGACGCTTCTATTATAGAAGGTAAATCGCTTAGTAAAATAATGGGGGAAAAGAATGCCCGTTTTCTTGGATTAATTGATAATCACGACAAATTAACAGATGAAGAAGTTTGCATATTGTCACACAATGCCTCAAATGATTATGTTATGTCATTAAATACTATTTTTTCCGCTGACAACAAACCAATTGGTAAGATCATCGTCCTGAATGAAATCAAACGGGCTAAGACTATGATCACAAAAATGCTGGGTACTAGTGCCGCATATAGGTTTGACGACATTTGCGGAAGGAATCCAAGATTTCTTATAACTTTAGAGCAGGCTAAAATGGCAGCCCGAAATGACTCTAATATTCTTCTCCTCGGCAAAAGTGGCACGGGCAAGGATATCTTTGCCCAAGCGATTCATAATGCAAGCCAACGGAAAAGAGGTCCCTATGTGGCCATCAATTGTGGTGCCATTCCGAGAGACCTCATCACCAGCGAGCTATTTGGCCACGTAGAAGGGGCATTCACTGGTTCACGTCGAGGCGGCAACCAAGGCAAATTTGAACTCGCCGAGGGCGGTACGATTTTTCTTGATGAAATCGCCGAAACACCGCTTGAGCTGCAAACGGCGCTGTTGCGCGTTATCGAAGACAAATCAGTGACCCGAATCGGCGGTACACAGAGTAGGAAGATTAATACTCGCATTATTGCAGCTACAAATAAGGACTTGCGCGAAGAAATAGTAAAAGGTAATTTCCGAGAAGACCTCTACTATCGAATCAATGTTTTTAACATCGAAATAATTCCACTGAGTGAGAGGATAGATGACATTCCAATGCTTGTGCATTGGTTTATGAAAAAATACGAAGATATCTTGGAAAAACGTATCAGCAAGGTCGATGACAGAGTCATTGAATCCTTCCTCCGT
>Ga0351840_1044_pt1 | contig 23918 bp, 26 predicted proteins | sample BONcelHFGM3001E5_FD_206883 | JGI IMG/M metagenome (GOLD analysis project Ga0351840, IMG submission 206883) | Enriched cells from coal bed in the Powder River Basin, Montana, United States - BONCAT cells FGM rep1 HSBNCT.FGM.300.1.E5 ... | reverse complement strand
GATGGTCGCCTCGATCGCGAAAACACTGGATATTCCGGAGACAGCCGTCAGTGTCAAAGCCAAAACAAATGAAGGCATGGGCTTTGTCGGACGCGAAGAAGGCATCGCCGTGCTGGCCATAGCCACCGGCGTGGAAAGGATGAAGAATGATTGACGCGCCCAGGGTTCGGTTTGCGCCGTCGCCCACCGGTGAACTGCATGTGGGGAATGCGCGCACGGCTCTCTTTAACTGGATGTTTGCCCGTCATCACAAAGGCCGTTTCATTCTGCGCATTGAAGACACCGACGAGTCCCGCAGTGCCCTTTCCTATCAGATCAATCTCCTGGACGATTTGAAATGGCTGGGGCTTTCCTGGGATGAAGGCCCGGAGAAAGGCGGCGCCTACGGACCTTATAAGCAGAGCGAGCGCCTGGACATCTACAAAAGCCATCTGCAGAAGTTGATCGACGCGGATCGGGTTTATCCCTGTTACTGTACGGAAGAAGAACTCGAAGAAGAGCGCCAGTCCCTGATTCTCAGTAAGCGCATGCCCCGTTACATGGGAAAATGCCGCAACCTGACCGCCGGTGAACGTGCAGCGCTCGCGGCATCCGGCCGCAAGCCGTCTTACCGGTTCAGAGTTCCCGATGAATCCGTCTCTTTTGACGACTTAATCCGGGGACCCGTCAAGTTTGAGAGTGAAGCGATGGGCGATTTCATCATCGTCCGTTCCAACGGCATGCCCGCTTACAATTTCGCCGTGGTCATCGATGACCATCTGATGGCGATGACACATGTTATCCGCGGCGAAGATCATTTATCCAACACGGCTTTGCAGATGATGCTGTATCGTGCTTTCGGATTTGAACCGCCGACCTTTGCTCATCATTGTCTGATCCTCGGCAAAGACCACGCCAAGCTCAGCAAACGTCATGGCTCCGTGTCCGTCGGTGAATTCCGCAGACAGGGATTTCTGCCGGAGGCACTGCTCAACTACCTGGGCCTTCTCGGGAGTTCGTTTGCCGATGGCCGGGAGGTGTTGTCTCAGTCGGAGATGGTTGACGCGTTTTCACTTTCGCGGGCGTCCAAAAGCGGCGCCGTCTTCGATGAAGACAAGCTCCGGTGGCTAAATGCGATTTACATCCGGAATTGTACCACGGCCGACTTGATGGAGAGGCTTGAGCCGTTTTTACACGAGGCGGGGTACCGGACGGCTGCTCTGGAACCTCAGTGGCTGAAACGGGTGATTGAAACCGTCAAAGATGAACTGACGACGCTTGCGGATATTGACAGTCATATTGATTTATTTTTTGATGATCGATACAAGATCGCATCAGATGCAAGACAGATTCTTGGGTCCGAGAGTGCCCGAAAAGTGATCCTGTATTTCGGCGAATATCTGGAACATGCAGGCTTGCCCGATGACATTTATGTTGCTGCAATAAAGTATGCTAAAGAAAAATCCGGAGTCAAGGGCCGCGACTTGTTTATGCCCGTGCGGGCGGCGCTTACCGGTAAAGTTAAAGGCCCCGAACTGGACAAAGTATTTGCGATCCTGGGTAAAGATTCCGCCCTGCAGAGACTGCGGCAGGCGAGTCGATAGATTCGGAAAACCGTGAAGGGATGAAAATACCTATCAGCCTGATTTTCGGTGATCATTATTTTCTCTGTCGGATGACGATCAAGCAAAGAATAATTGCCGTCTGTCTTTGTTTGACCTTTTGTCTTTCCGTAAGTCTCATGCTGCCTCAACCGTTGCGGGCTGCCGATCAATCATCGAAAGAACTGACGCAGTTTCTCGATGCGCTGGAAGCGCAAAACATGCGTTACGGGTGGAAGGATATCACATGCAGCGGCATCCGGTGGGAGTATCACCGGAGAACCCGGAATCATCACCCGCTGATTTTTGCCCACTTCGGCAAGCCCTCGGGGGATTGCGTTTTATTCCTGGGAGGCGTTCACGGGGACGAATTGCCGACCGTTTATCTGATGTTCAAACTGGCACGCTACATCAAGGAGCATCCCCAGGTAGTCCAGGATAAGTGTATCGTGATCGCGCCGCTTGTGAATCCCGATGGATATCTTGAGCCCCAGCCGACTCGCATCAATGCGGCCGGCGTGGATATTAACCGGAATTTCCCGACCCGGAGCTGGCATCCCGATGCCCATCGTCAGTGGATCACTAAAGGCAAAAAAAATAGACGTTACTATCCGGGACCGACGGCGGGATCCGAGCAGGAAACCATGTTCCAGGTCGCGCTCATCAAACGGTTTAAACCGCAGAAGATTCTGAGCGTTCATTCGCCGCTTAATTTTTTCGATTATGACGGACCTTCCGCCGATTTGAATTCATTTGAACAATGGATGGAAAAAATATCGAGGGAGGCGAATCATCCGCTGAAAAAATTCGGTTATTACCCGGGATCTCTGGGGAACTATGCCGGACATGAACGCAGCATCTTTACGCTGACGCTGGAACTGCCAACCTCCGATCCGAAACGGGGCGGCGAGTACTTCCACAAATTTCAGCCTGCATTCGTGAAGTTTATCAATTTGCCCGTTACGGGCAAGCCGCCTTTTACACGGTTGGTAAGAAATAAAAGTTGATGCTCTTCAAATGAACCGATCCATCCGAAGAATGAGTTGAAAATAGATGGAATTTGTCTGAGGAAGGATTGTCCGCCAAAGTTTCTGTCTGAGTTTTATTCAGATGCGCAAACAGAAAGTATCCTTGCCGGATGTCCGGGAGCATTTACTTGCGGGGACTCAGCAACTCGTGGGTCCACAGGAAATTCCGGGGTTCCGAAGGATTGTCCATATCGCGACGGCAATGACGAACAAGGCTGCGGGAATGGCGATAAAAGCAAAAAACCGGGCAACAATGTCCGTTACATCGTCATCGTTTCTGATTTCACGAAACATATCTTTCATCGTGCGGTGCCTCCTTTCAGCAGGGACCTTGACTCGGTTCGGGCAATGAGTGTTCATCTCAATCCATTGGCCTCATGCGGTTTAGCATTCGCCTGATTCGGGCATTATCGTTCGTCCGCCGGCATCTCATCTCATGAACGCACCAGCCCCAGAATGGCGATCATGACGAGATAGAGAGCGGCAATGTCGCTTATGAAGGGGACATGATCCCTGCAGCACAATTTCATGTTTTTTCTCATCTTTCTTATGACCATTTTAAAGACCTCCTGATTCATAAGATAATCCAGCAAAACCAAATGACAATAATAGTTATCTGCGAGTTTATTGGCAGGTAAATATTACCCCTCTAACGACGCTGCGTCGCTCTTTCAGGGAAAGGCGGCAATCAGATGGACATGCCCTGCCGGCAGGAGCGAAAAATAGTGGAACGGACATCCTGCTCTGGCCGGATCGTCTTGCCAAACGCAGACGGCATTATTACCCTATTAAATGAAGAACGTTATTGGAGGCCCGAATGCGTCTCCAGTATAATACAGATGGACCAGAAGCTGGGAAAAGAACCGGACGAACTTAGCGCCGGAGAGTTTTCGAGCCTACCGGCTGATAAAAGGGGGATGTCATGAAAAAGAACATGGGCACCATTGATCGAATTATCAGGACGTTGCTGGCAATTGTTGTCGTGATCCTGTATCTGAACGGAAGTATTACCGGAGTTGCGGCCATCATCCTGGGTATCTTCGCATTGATCTTCCTGGTAACCAGCGCGATTGGCTTTTGTCCGCTCTATGCGCCTTTCCACATTTCGACGATCGGCAAGTCAAAAAAGAGTTGACGGCAGTTTATGCCGGAGAAAGATGCCGGCAGGGGGCACGCCGGGAGTTGTTGCGGCGAAGATGCGGGGTGGTATGGATACGGTGAGAAAAAATTTTGACCCCGAAGCGGCGGTCTGGGATGAAGATCCCGGACGAGTGAAAGTCGCGACGGATATCGCACGGGCGGTCATCGCCCAGACACACCTTACCTCCGATATGGACATGCTTGATTTCGGATGCGGAACAGGTCTGATTTCACTTGCCCTGCAGCCGTTTGTCCGGTCGGTTACCGGCATGGACAGCTCGCGGGGCATGCTTGACGTTTTTCGGAACAAAATTGCCGTAAGCCATACCGGGAATGTAAAAGTTGTCCTCCTGGACCCGGAGATGGCTGGTGTCTTAAAGGGACATTATCATCTTGTTGTATGCAGTATGACGCTCCATCACGTTAAAGCCGTCGAGCCACTGCTTAAGCAATTTTACCAGGTTTTAAATCCTGACGGCCTCGTATGCATTGCGGACCTGGACGCGGATGGCGGCCGGTTTCATTCCAGTCCCGAGGGCGTGTTTCACGCAGGCTTCAGCCGGGAAGCCATGCGGCGCAAGCTTCTTACCGCAGGATTTCAGGACATACGGGTGACTCAGGCGGCTCAGATTGAAAAACCGATCGGCGACAGCCGGACAGAGGTGTTTACCGTTTTCCTGATGACCGGCCGCAAGCAATGATGATTGGGCCGCCTTGTTCTCTTTCTCAAGTGAGTCACACAGTCGCCTGATGAAAATCGTCAATGCCGATCACTAGAACGAATAGCAACGTGAGGGCAGCGGACGCCCGGGTGCAGCAGTTTGCAGGCAGTTCACCCTTTGGCCGCGCGGCCGATAAGAGAAAATGCTTCGATTTTCGTGAGCTTTACTTTCCAATTCATATTGGCATTTTATGAAAAAATATGCTCTTGTGGCCTATCCCAGTCAAGGAGAAATACTCGTTGAAAAAAGTCAAAACCGGTTTCTTTTGTCAGCACTGCGGGTATATGTCGCCCAAATGGCTGGGCAAATGTCCTTCCTGCAGCGGATGGAATTGTTTTGCCGAAGAACTGATCGCTTCTGACGAACAAGGCAGCCGGGCTGAGATGCAGTTTGGCGGCGAGCCCATGCCCATTGATGAAATTCCGGCCCAGGAAGGAGAACGGACACTCACCGGGATCGCCGAAATTGACCGGGTGCTGGGCGGAGGCATTGTCGCCGGGTCGGCCGTTCTGATCGGCGGAGAGCCGGGCATCGGCAAATCCACGCTCATGCTTCAGGTCATGAAGAATCTGGCGCAAAACGGACGGAAGGTCCTCTATGTATCCGGCGAAGAGTCGGCAAGCCAGATCAAGCTGCGCGCGAACCGGATCGGTGCCGAGGCGCGGGATTTACTCGTATTGGTAGAGGTATCGCTCGAAAAAATCCTGGAACAGATTAAGAAAGTCGAACCGGCCATTGTGGTGATCGACTCGATCCAGACGGTCTATTCCGGTGATTTAATGTCCGCACCCGGAAGCGTGGGGCAGGTGCGCGAAGCCTCCTCACGGCTGATCCTGTCGGCGAAAAAAAACGGAATTCCCGTATTCCTCGTCGGGCACGTGACCAAAGACGGTTCGATTGCCGGCCCCAAGGTTTTGGAGCACATGGTAGATACCGTTTTATATTTTGAGGGGGATTCCGGACATGCCTATCGGATCATCCGCAGCATTAAAAACCGCTTTGGTCCGACCAATGAAATCGGCGTCTTTGAAATGCAGGATAGAGGGTTGAAAGAGGTGGCCAACCCGTCGGCCTTCTTTTTGGCCGAGCGGCCGCAAAATGCCGCCGGCTCCGTGGTCGTTCCGAGCCTGGAAGGCACTCGTCCGATTTTGGTCGAAATTCAGGCACTGGCCAGCGTTTCCAATTTAGGAATGCCCAGGCGGACGGCTATCGGCGTTGATCACAACCGGGTATCGCTTCTGGTGGCCGTCCTCGATAAGATTTGCGGCCTGCATCTGGGTGGATCCGACATTTTTATTAATGTGGCAGGCGGCGTTCGGGTGGAGGAACCGGCTGTAGACCTGGGGATTGTCGCCGCGATGGCATCGAGCTTTCTGGACCGGCCGGTGGATGCCCGGACAATTGTCCTGGGAGAGGTGGGTCTGGCCGGAGAAGTTCGGGCTGTTTCTCAGGTGGAGACCCGGGTGAAAGAGGCGGCCCGCCTGGGGTTTAACCGGTGTATCGTTCCGAAGTCCAACATGCCTTCGCTTGCCAAAATGGCCAAAGTGGAAATTTTTTCAATCAATTCACTTGCTGAATTATTGGAGAATCTTTTCTGATCCTGTTTGACGGAAGACTCAATCAACCACCTCGCAGCAAGCTACGGAGAATTAACGCTCGTCCCGCGTAAGCGGGATTAAAAAATTGTTCAAAAACCTTGACATGGCTGAAATAGTGCATAAGATAGCGCGGCTTGTAGGCAGCACTCATAAAGTGAAATCATAAAAGGAAGAAAGGAGAATTAAAAACATGAATATCAGACCTTTACAGGATCGCATCATTGTAAAACGTTTGGAAGAAGAAGCAAAGACCAAGGGGGGCATCATCATTCCCGACTCAGCCAAGGAAAAACCTATTGAAGGTAAAGTAGTTGCAGTTGGCAAGGGTAAAAAGACAGAAGAAGGCAAACTGATCGCCTTGGATGTTAAACCGGGCGACAAAGTCCTTTTCAGCAAATATGGCGGCACCGAAGTCAAGATCGATGGTGAAGAATACCTGATCATGAGAGAAGACGACATTCTGGGCGTTATTGAAAAATAAGAAAATAATTAAGGAGGAAAATATACAATGGGAGCAAAAATACTTCTTTACGATGAAGAAGCAAGGAAAGCGGTTTTGAAGGGTGTCAACACCCTCGCCGATGCCGTGAAAGTAACCCTCGGTCCGAAAGGCCGCAACGTTATTATTGACAAGAGCTTTGGTTCACCCACCGTGACGAAAGACGGCGTAACCGTTGCCAAGGAAATCGAACTGGAAGATAAATTCGAAAACATGGGCGCGCAGATGGTGAAGGAAGTCGCGAGCAAGACGAGCGACGTCGCCGGAGACGGTACGACCACGGCAACCATTCTGGCACAGGCCCTTTACCGTGAAGGCGTTAAAGCCGTTGCGGCAGGTTCCAACCCGATGGACATCAAACGCGGTATCGACAAAGCCGTTGAAGTCGTTGTCAAAGAGCTCAGCAAGATGAGCAAACCCACCAAAGATCAAAAAGAAATCGCCCAGGTCGGCACCATTTCCGCCAATAACGATGAAACCATCGGCAACATCATCGCCGGCGCCATGGACAAAGTCGGCAAGGAAGGCGTTATCACCGTCGAAGAAGCCAAAGGTCTGGAAACTGAACTGGAGATCGTCGAAGGCATGCAGTTTGACCGCGGCTATCTTTCTCCCTACTTTGTCACCAATGCCGACAAGATGCTGGTCGCCTTGGACGATGTTTTAATCCTTATCTATGAAAAGAAAATCAGCGGCATGAAAGACCTGCTGCCGATTCTGGAACAAATCGCCAAAATGGGCAAACCGCTGCTCATCATCGCCGAAGACATCGAAGGCGAAGCGCTGGCCACCCTGGTGGTCAACAAGATTCGCGGCACCCTGCATGTAGCAGCCGTCAAAGCCCCCGGCTTCGGCGACCGCCGCAAGGCCATGCTCGAAGACATCGCCATCCTTACGGGCGGTAAGATGATCTCCGAAGATATGGGCTACAAGCTGGAAAACGTAAAACTTGAAGATCTCGGACGTGCCAAGAAGATCACCATCGATAAAGACAACACAACCATTATCGACGGCGCCGGCAAACGTGCCGATCTCGAAGGCCGCGTCAAACAGATCCGTGCTCAGATTGAAGAAACCACCTCTGACTACGATCGTGAAAAACTTCAGGAAAGACTGGCCAAGCTGGTCGGTGGTGTCGCCGTCATTAAAGTCGGTGCCGCAACCGAGACTGAAATGAAAGAAAAGAAAGCCCGCGTGGAAGATGCACTGCATGCTACCCGCGCCGCCGTTGAAGAAGGCATCGTTCCCGGTGGTGGAGTTGCTTATCTGCGCACCCTGCCTGCATTGCTTAAAATGGCTTTAGAAGGCGACGAGCAGATCGGTGTGAATATAGTAAAGAAAGCGATCGAAGAGCCGATCAAAATGATCGCCTGCAACGCCGGCCTGGAAGGCAGCATTGTGGTCGAGAAAGTCAAAGAGAAGAAAGGTTCCTATGGTTTCAATGCCCGCACCGATGTGTATGAAGACATGATCGCAGCCGGTGTCATTGATCCGACCAAGGTGACCCGTTTTGCTCTGCAGAATGCAGCCTCGGTTGCCGCTCTGCTTCTGACCACCCAGTGCATGATTGCCGACAAGCCCGAAGAGAAGGGCGCCGGCGGCGGAATGCCCGGTATGCCTCCCGGAGGAGGATATCCCGGAATGGGCATGTAAGAAAAAGCGGGCTATAGGTTATTAGGCTATAGACTGTTAGGTTATAAATTGAAGCCCCTTGTCCGATCGGACAAGGGGCTTTTTTTTAATTCAGCATCGGAAAAGGGCACCTATCGGATTGTCATAAAAGTTGACGGCCCGGAAGGGAAAGGGCAAACAACGTTTAAGTATGAATTTAAGGGATAAATGACGTGTATTAATCTTTACATATGGGGAACGCTCGTTAGATTAAATACTCAATCGTCAGGAAACGATTTACTAATCTGCGTTGACTTGAGAATAAAACAAGAAAAAGGAGGAATGAAGATCATGAAGCGAGTTACTTTATTTCTGGCTGCAATGGTGTTGTTGGCCGGCAGTATTTCAGCCTATGCCGGTAATTATGAAATAACAAAAAAGGCCGGCGAGTATACGGTCATGGTGACAATTGATAAGAATCCACCGGTAACGGGCAACAATAATGTTGCAGTTGGGATTAAGGATGGAGCGGGGAAGGATGTCACGGATGCGACAGTAGCAATTGATTATGGAATGCCCGCCATGCCCGGGATGCCGGCCATGAATTACAAATCGGGAACCAGCCTGAAGAATAACCGCTACGTTGCAACTGTGAATTTTTCCATGTCTGGTCCCTGGGCGGTAACGATCAAAATCACACGGGGCGGAAAGACGCAATCGGTGAAACTTAATGTGGACGCTAAATAGTCTATTAAAGCTGGGCCCGGCTTTAGTCGGCGCGCTTTTGCTTGCCGGGTCCGCCTTTGCCCAGGATCTGAAGCTGGATGATCTTGTTAACGAGGCCCTGAAAAACAATCCGGAGATCCTGGCTTTCGGGTCCAGGATCGAAGGCGCGAGACAGAAGGTTCCTCAGGCTAAGAGTCTGCCCGATCCCATGCTGATGTTTGGCTATCAGAACGAAGGCTTCGATCGTTATACCTACGGCGAAGAGCAGGGGGCGCAATGGATGTTCGGGGCAACGCAGCAATTTCTTTTTCCCGGTAAGCGCGCCTTGAAAGGAGAAATGGCCCTGAGGGATGCCGAAAGCCAGGAGGCCATGCTTGAGTTCCTGAAGCTCAGGACGGTTTCCCGCATCAGGGAGTTATATCTGGATCTCTTTCTGGCTTATAAGAATATCGACCTCCTTCGAGAGCGGCAGATTCTCTTCGCTCGTGTTGAAGACCTGGCTCTTGTCCGCTATGGCGCCGGTAAAGGCATGCAGCAGGAAGTGCTGATGGCTCAGACGGAAAAATACATGCTTCTGGAAAAAGAGGCCATGTTCAAACAGAAGATCGAATCCTTGGAGGCCATGCTGAAAGCGACGATCGGACGGGAAGGAAGTGCAACACTGGGAAGGCCGGTTGATCCATCCCATCAGCCATTGTTTTACAAAACGGAAGAGGCTGTGGAAATGGCCATTCAAAATTCACCTGAAATCAAATCCCGCAGTAAAATGATCGAAGCGGCTGAAACCAAGGTCAGGATGGCTAAGAAAGAGTTTTTCCCGGACTTCAGCATCAATGCCAATTATTACAAGCGGACGGGAGATTTCATGGATATGTGGAGCGTGACGTCAACCGTTAATATACCGCTCTATTTCTTTACGAAACAGAAACCGGCCCTTTCCGAGGCCAAGGCAGGCCATGTGCAGGCAAAGCAGGAGCTCGAAGCGTCCAAGCTCATGATCACAGCGGCAATCAGGGACAATATGTCGATGATCAGATCGGCTGATACCCTGATGGATCTTTACAAAAATGGTTTGATTCCCAAAAATGCCCAGGATGTAGATTTGGCCCTTTCCGGATATGCCACCGGAAGGACGGAGGCCATCGTTGTCCTTTCCAGACTGAAGACCCTGCTGGAATATGAGACGCAATACTGGACGCAGTTTACAGAAAGACAAAAGGCCGTTGCCCGACTCCATGCCATTACGGCAGGCCTGGATTTGAAGCCGGGAGGTGAAAAGAAATGAAGTTTATTGCAATATTGGTCATCGCTATCCTTCCTCTGTTTCCCATGACACTCTATGCTCAGGGGCACGCGGGTCATGGAGCGACACCGGCGCCGTCAGTTGTTTCGAAGCCCAAAGCCACAGCTCCTCAAACAAAGGCACCATCTCAGGGACAACAACCCATACAAACCGTGGAAGAGGCCCCCCAGGTCGAGATTCCGCCGGAATTGCAACAGCGCATCGGTGTCAAGACCGTCGCGGTAGCCGTCAAACCCATTCAGAAAACCATTCGGACGGTCGGGCGCATTGAAATAGATGAGCGGCGCCAAGCCACAGTTAATACAAAAATCGAAGGTTGGATTGAGAAGCTCTACGTCGATTATACAGGCCGATACGTGAAAAAAGGAGAGCCCCTGGCGGAAATCTTCAGCCCTGAACTTCTGGCCACACAGCAGGAATTCATCAATACGAAAAAATGGGCGGGAAAGCAAGCAATCCCAACGACGCAGGCAGGTCATAATCATGGCGCTAAGGCAGATACACCGGAGCCGGTTTCCGTCATGAAGCAGATGTTGGAAAGAGATGCAATGGTCACTCTGGAAGCGGGAAGGCAAAGGCTTCGTCTCTGGGACATCTCCGAGAAGCAAATAAGAAAAATCGAAGAGACAGGACAACCCGTTCGCACTCTCACACTTTTCAGCCCGGTCAGTGGTTATATCACACAGAAAATGGTTGTTCAGGGGATGAAAGTTATGCCGGGAGAGAAGCTCTTCGACATAGCCGACTTATCTTCCGTCTGGATTGTGGCCGATATCTACGAATATGAACTATCCGCTGTGCGCGTAGGCCAGCCTGTCAAAATCACGCTCAGCTATTTTCCGGGCAGGGAATGGACATCGCGCATCGATTATATTTATCCGGTCTTTTCCGCGGAGACACGGACGGCTAAAGTCCGTCTGACTCTCCCGAATCCAGGCGGCCAGTTGAAGCCCCAGATGTTTACCAATGTAGTCATCCGGATCGACATGGGCAACAAGCTCATGATTCCTGATTCGGCCGTCATCGATACGGGCAGGGGTAAAGTGGTCTACGTGGATCGCGGAAATGGTTATTTTGAACCCCGCGAGATCCAGACAGGACTCAATGCGGATGGTGCCGTAGAAGTTCTGCGCGGTTTGAAGGCGGGTGAAAAAGTGGCCTCTTCGGCTAATTTCCTGATCGATTCCGAGGCCCAGCTCAAGGGGATCAAACCCCTTTCCAACCCTAAATGAAATGAAAGCGTCTTCCTATGATCGCCAAAATAATCGAATTTTCCGCCCGTAATAAATTCGCCGTGTTTCTGATGATGGCCCTGGCCATTATCTGGGGTATTTGGGCTTTGAAGAACACGCCTCTCGATGCCCTTCCGGACCTGAGTGATACGCAAGTAATCATTTACACGGAATGGTCGGGACGGAGCCCTGATCTGGTGGAAGATCAAATCACCTATCCGATTACCTCCACATTGCTGGCTGCGCCGAAAGTCCAGGCCGTGCGTGGATTTTCATTTTTAGGGAGCTCCTTTATCTACGTCATTTTTGAAGAAGGGACGGATATCTATTGGGCCAGAAGCCGCATTCTGGAGTACCTTCAGGCGGTAAAAAATAAAATTCCCGCCGATGTCAATCCGATTCTTGGCCCCGATGCCACCAGTCTGGGATGGGGTTTTTCTTATGCTGTTGTTGATGAAGCCGGAGGACACGATCTTGCCGAACTGCGCAGCATCCAGGATTATCTCATTAAGCTTGGTCTGGAAAGCGTCCCCGGTGTTTCCCAGGTAGCCAGTATCGGCGGCTTTGTAAAACAGTACCAGATCACCATCGATCCTAACCGCCTGAGCGCCTATAATATTCCCATTACGAAGGTTATGGAGGCCGTCAAAAAAAGCAACCGGGATGTGGAAGGGCGGGTACTGGAACTGTCCGGTGTGGAATACATGATTCGGGGGCGTGGGTATGTTAAGGGGATTCAGGACCTGGAGAGTATTGCCGTAGGCGCGAGTGCAGGTGGAACGCCAATCTATTTAAAAGATGTGGCCCATATTCAACTGGGGCCGGAAATTCGCAGAGGGCTTGCGGAATTGGACGGCCGTGGTGAAGTTGCCGGCGGGATTGTGATCGTCCGTTCCGGCGAAAATGTCTTGAATGTGATCGAGCGGGTTAAAGAAAAAATTAACAAGGAGATTGCGCCCAGTCTTCCCAAAGGTGTAAAAATCGTCACCACCTATGACCGTTCGGATCTTATTGAACGATCCATGTCCACCCTCAAAGAGGAGATTATCAAGCTGATCATCGCAGTGAGCGTGGTTTGTCTGGTATTCCTTTTTCACTTCCCCAGCGCCCTGGTGATCATCCTCACGCTGCCCATCGCTATAATTATGGCCTTCATCAGTATGTATTACCTGGGGGTCACCTCCAACGTCATGAGTCTCTCGGGTATCGCTATCGCCATCGGCGCGATGGTTGACGCTGCCATCATTATGGTGGAAAATGCCCATAAGAAGCTCGAAGAGTGGGAACATGCGGGGAAGCCGGGAAACCGTGTGGATGTCATTATCGAAGCAGCCAAAGAAGTGGGCCCGTCTCTTTTCTTTTCGCTGCTGGTCATTACCGTGGCGTTCCTCCCCGTGTTCACCTTGCAGGCGCAGGCCGGACGGCTCTTTAAGCCCCTGGCTTACACGAAGACATTCGCCATGCTCTTTTCGTCTTTCCTGGCTGTCACCCTGACGCCGGTGCTGATGACACTGTTTATCCGCGGCAAAATCCGTTCTGAAGAGAAGAATCCCATCAGCCGCGTCCTGCACAAGGTCTATGAACCGGTCGCCCGCTTTGCTATTCGTTTCCGGAAAACAGTAATCGTTGCTGCCCTGATCATCATGGCCATCACGGTCTATCCTTTTATGAAGCTGGGTTCCGAATTTATGCCGCCGCTGTACGAAGGAACGTTGTTTTATATGCCGGTCACGGTACCCGGAGCGTCCGTTTCCGAAGTCGGGACACTCCTCCAGCTGCAAGATAGCATTCTGAAAAAGATCCCCGAGGTCGCCCAGGTTTTCGGCAAGGCCGGGCGGGCGGAGACGGCCACCGACCCGGCACCACTAGAGATGTTTGAGACGGTTATTAATCTGAAACCGGAAGATCAATGGCGTCCCGGCATGACGACGGAAAAACTAAAAGACGAGATGAATGACGCTCTGACCATTCCCGGTGTAGCCAATTCATTTACGATGCCGATCAAGGCGCGCATTGACATGCTGGCGACCGGCATCCGGACTCCCGTCGGGATCAAAGTCCTCGGGCCGAATCTGGAAGAAATCGAAAAGATCGGTCTGGCTCTGGAGCATCATTTAAAAGACATTCCCGGAACAAGAAGTGTCTATGCGGAGCGGGTAACGACCGGTTACTTCCTTGATATCGCCATAAAGCGTGAGGAGGCCGCGCGATATGGCCTTACGGTGGACGATGTGGGCGAGATCGTCCAGACGGCCATCGGGGGGATGAATTTGACGGTTACAGTGGAGGGACGGGCGCGGTATCCCGTCAACATCCGCTACCCCCGGAATTTGCGCAATGACGTGGAGCAGATGAAGCGGATTCTTGTCCCGGTCATGATGACCAATCCCGCTGCCGCCGCTTTGCCGGCCGGTCCGGGAGGCATGTCTGTATTGCGGCCGGTGACACAGATTCCCCTGGGTGAAGTGGCGGATTTCAAGATTGTGAAGGGTCCCACAGCCATCAAAAGCGAAGAAGGGCTTCTTACCGCTTATGTCTTCGTTGATATCACCGGGCGTGATATGGGCGGCTATGTGGAGGAGGCCAAGAAAAAAGTATCGACGTTGAAAATCCCCGAAGGATACCGGCTTGTCTGGAGCGGGGAGTATGAAAATCTGATAAAGACCCATGAACGCTTGAAGATGGTCATCCCTTTAACACTTTTTCTCATCTTCGTTCTCCTTTACCTGAACACGAGATCGACGGTCAAAACAATGATTGTCCTCCTTGCCGTACCTTTTTCCCTGGTCGGCTCTTTCTGGTTGCTGTACATTCTCAACTACAACATGAGCATTGCAGTATGGGTCGGGATCATCGCGCTCGCCGGCCTTGATGCGGAGACGGGAGTGGTCATGCTCCTGTATCTTGATCTGGCCTATGAAAAGTGGAAGAAAGAGGGCAAGCTCACGACGAAAGACGATTTAAAGGATGCGGTGATGTTCGGCGCCGTCAAGCGTATTCGTCCCAAAATTATGACGGTAAGTGTTATCCTGGCGGGGCTCGTCCCTATTATGTTCAGCCACGGAGCGGGTGCCGACGTCATGAAGCGCATTGCCGCGCCCATGGTGGGCGGTGTGATTACCTCCACGATTCTGGAACTGATCATTTATCCGGCCATCTATATGATCTGGAGAGGAAGAAGTTTTAAAAAGACAGTATAGATGACTCTGCTTTACATCCAGAGACTGCATAAACTCCCATGAGAAGCATGCGCGGATGAAGCAACCAATTTCTCAGCGCAGCTCGAGCAGGCTCTTCCTGATCCGGTCGGACAGCGCATACCAGCGCTGGACGCTGTTTTCGAGACGATAGTAATGGAGCAGGTAGGCAGCCGACAAAATGAGCAGCAACGCGGTGAGCAGCATGCAGGGAAGCCCCGTGTAGATCAGCGTGAAGCCTAAAGCCAGGAGAAAAAACAGGCAGACAAACATCATGGTGATCAGGTGGGCCATCCGCTCTTGTTGCATCCAGGAAATCTGTTTGTCGTGATAAGCAAGCAATTCGCAAAGAACATCCTGCCCGGGATTTGTTTCCAGTACCTCTGTCACATAGCGTTCATGCCGTTTGATGTATTCAATCATAATCTGCCTTCCTGTTCTTTAATATTACCATACCTTGGGGAAAAACATCGGTGTCCTTTTTTTATACGCGAGATATGCCGGACCCAGTCTCATAGCCAGTTCCGGTTCTTCAATCGCCTTGAGTTCAAGGACGTTGATCAAAATGAAGAGCGGCGTAAAAATAAAGAGTAAAGTAACAGACTGAAACAAGAAGCCCAGTCCGAACAGCAGCAGGAAAACACCGCTCAGCATGGGATTGCGGGCGTAAGCATAGGGGCCGGTCGTGATAAGCACCCGCGGCGGATTGAACGGAACGGGAGTGCCTCTCGCCTTAAGAAAGTTGTATAAACACCACAACGCCAGCGTGAGCCCCATGCCCGCGAAGATGATGGACAACCAAACGTTGACCGGTGTGCCGGGGAACTCGGGCAAATGAAACCAGCGGTCTATCAGTAAAGATACGATCACAAACAATGTTGAAAACAGGAAATAGGACAAACCGACGACGGGAGTGAGGATCAGCCGCATCTTTCTGCTTCCCGTGGCAATGGTGTAGATGAAGTTAACCCAATTTGCTTTGATGCTCAATGTATTTTCCTTTTCAATTTGCCGGACATTTCCGCAGGTGAGGGCATTCTTCTCACCGTATAAACAGCCCTGGTGAGGTGCTACACTTCTCCGGCACGGCTCTTGTCGCCGTCTTCATCAATGAAATTATCCCTGATCCGTTTTGCCGGGTCCTGCCGGTAGTATTCTTTCAGAACGCGATAGAGTTCCGGCGCGGATTTGGTCAGTCTGACCGGTTGATCAAAAAAATGCTCCGTAGCCACGGCAAAAAATTCGGCTTCGTCCGTGGCCCCGTACTCATCGATGAATGTGCGTTTTCCTTTTTCCACGTCCTTGAGCAGACGCCGGAATTCGCGCGAACACGTTTTGACCCAGTCCTGGTATTCCGCACGGTCGCGCAACCGGGGGGTGCCGTCGGCCGCGCCTGCCAGCATATCAAGCTTGTGGGCGAATTCGTGATAGACCACGTTATAGCCTGAACCTGCATGGCGGATGCCGTCTCGGACCGCGTCCCAGGAAAAGATCAGCGGCCCCTGTTCAAACGCCTGGCCGGAAAAGGGGCCGTCGGGCTCCAGGGGTTCGAGCGCGGTTTCGAAAAAGCCGAGTTTACGCTCCGGCAAAACAAGATCGGAAGGATAGATAATGAGGGTTTCAACATTCTCATAATAGTTGTGGGATAAATTCAATATGAGCAGGCAAGCCCCGGCGGCAACCGTCACGCGGATTTCATCCGTGAGGACGAGGCCTCCGCAGCCTTCCCAGGATTTTTCGGCGATGAAGATCTGAATCAGAGCATGCAGTCGGGCGCGTTCATCAGAGGTCAGCAGTCTGTATTGAGCCATATGACGACGGACGATGTCGCCCCATTCGGGAGGAAAAGGCGCACGAACGATATTCCGGCGACGTCGCTTTGCAAACCAGTTAAGCATGCCGATCCTTTTTTTACCTGTCTGATGGATCAACCACCTCGCAGCAAGCTGTCGAGATATGAAATGAACGTTATTGTATCGCAGCAAGCGACAGGGAATTAACGCTCGTCCCGCGTGAGCGGGATGCAATTTGTATCATAAAACCCATCATATGAAAAACATCATTTCAAAAATGCGGCCGGCATAATTTTCATTGAAACAAAGCTTCGATCACGCTAAATGGTCAAAGAAGAAGGAAATGATGAGGAGGATGAAAAATGAGAAGATTTCTTTTAGCAGCGGTGTTGATGACAGTTCTGCTGCTTGCGACAACTGCAGCGGCCGAGGACTATAATCGGGTTCGATCTCCTAAACCTTATAGCTGGACCGGTTTCTATTTCGGCTTTCAGGGAAGCTATATGAAAGGGACGAGCGATTGGTTGCCGGAAGGCAGTTCTCAGCACTTAAAAAATGATACGGAAGGGGGGATGGGCGGATTTTACATCGGTTATATGTATCAGACGCCGGTGAAATTTGTTGTCGGCATTGAGGCGGAAACCAATTACGGTCGTCTCTCCTCTACTTCTTCCTGCCCTAATCCGGCATATGCCTGCCATACCGACATCAACTGGATCGGTTCAATGCACGGCAGGTTAGGTTATGCACTGGGCCGTTTTATGCCTTATGTAACCATCGGATGGGCTTATGCCGGCGCTGATACGTATGTGAACTACCTGCCGACCGGTGAGGAATACGGCAGCACAAATTCTTATCTGGGCTGGACACCGGGTGTCGGTTTTGAATTTGCCGTAACGAACAATTTCCTGATCCGCGGCGAATACGCGTATTACGATTTTGCAAAAAGGAGCGCGACGATTGAAGGCGACGAAGCGGACATCCGGCTCGCGAATCATGCTTTCAAATTCGGCTTGGGGCTGAAGTTTTAGTGTAAGCGGCCGTGAATCGGTCTGTCCGATCATCAGCCTTTATCAGCCGGATCAAGTCGGGGCGCATCCTTTTTGCGGAGGTGTTTGTGTATTCACTTCTTGCCGATGCCGTCATTGTCGTTCATTTTTTGTTTATCGCCTTTGTCATCGCCGGCGGGCTATTCGTCCTGCGGCGACCGGGGCTCGCCTGGCTGCACGTTCCCGCGGCCGTTTGGGGAGCGCTTATTGAATTTGCCGGCTGGATCTGTCCGCTCACGCCACTCGAAAATCATCTGCGCCTTCTTAGCGGCGGCGAAGTATACAGCGGGGATTTTATAGCTCACTATATCGTTCCGGTAATTTATCCGGCCCATCTCACCGCCTCGACACAATATATTCTCGGCAGTCTGGTCATTGCCGTAAATTTGACGATCTATGCCCTTGTCGTGCATAGATATATCCTGCGCCGCTCGCAATCTTGAATTGTGAACGTCGCAGCCAATGGGTCGGGTGCTTTTGAATTCAGCATTCCTTGCCGATGCTATTCAAGAAATGAATAAAGGAGGAATTTCCCGGACGGTTTGAGGCCGGTCACGGCATTGATGTCCATGTCCGAAAACGGCTGGCATAAGTCTTTATAAAAAGGTATGAAGCCCCCATGAATTCTGAACATCAGAAATATTATGACGCGATGCTGGCGCGCGACTATCGCTTCGACGGCAAGTTCTTCGTGGGTGTTAAAACAACCGGCATTTACTGTCGGCCGATTTGTCCGGCGCATCCCAGAATAGAGAATGTGGAATTTTTCCCGTCGTCGCCTGCGGCCGAAAAAGCGGGATACCGTCCGTGTCTGAGATGCCGTCCGGAGGCGGCGCCGCTGTCGCCAGCGTGGTATGGGAAATCCGCTGTTGTGCAGAGAGCGCTGCGGGCCATCATCAATGACGGGCTGGCCGGCTTGTCCGAGGATGAATTTGCCGACAAATTCGGTCTGACCGCCCGGCACCTGCGGCGGTTGTTTGTCGGAGAAATCGGCAAGACGCCCCGGCAATTCTATGAGGAACAAAAATTGAACCTGGCGCGCAAAATGATTATCGAGACGCAATTGCCCGTAACCGACATCTGCTATTCCGCGGGCTTTCAATCACTCAGGCGATTCAACGCCGCATTTAAAGCCCGTTTTTCGAAGGCGCCGGTCGCCCTTCGCCGGGCCGGAGCCGGTCACGCGGCCGAGATATCGGTGACGAGCATCAGCCTCAGTTATCGACCGCCCTATAACTGGCGGGCCCTGATGACGTATTTGATGCGCCATCAAACGGATCACATCGAAGAGGTCACGCCTGATGCTTATATCCGCTATTTCCCGACCGGGAAGGGCATGGGACGAGTGATTGTCAAAAATGAGGAAACAAAGTCACGGTTCGTTGCTTATTTTGACCGCTTCGATCATGAGCAACTTTACGGTCTGATTCAAAATATCAGGAGGTTGTTTGATCTGGATGCCGATCCGCTCCTGGTTTCTTCACAATTTGAACGCATAGAATTATTAAGGACGCTTGATGAAAAATCGCCGGGCGTAAGGGCACCGGGATGCTGGAACGGTTTTGAGACGGCGGTCGGCATTATTCTCGGGCAGGTTGTTTCGATGGAACAGGCACGCCGGAATATGCTGCATCTCCTTCGGTCTTATGGAGAAGAACGCGAGTGGCAGGATCAGAAAGTCTTTATCTTTCCGGAGGCGGCCAAACTGGCCGAATCCGATTTGAGCGGTGTGCCGATTACAGGAATCCGCAAGCGGACCATACGAGAGCTCGCCTGCAAAGTTGCCCAAGGAGAACTGTCGCTTACCGCCCACCAGGACCCGGCCGGTCTGAAGGAGAAGCTGCGGGCCATACCGGGCATTGGTGATTGGACCGCGCAGTATATAGGGATGAGGTGCCTCAGCGATCCGGACAGTTACCCGGAAACGGATTTGATCTTAAAGCGGGTGGCCGATCTCGAACAAGGGATGGATTTAGAGCAGGCGAGGCCATGGCGGGCCTACGCCGCATTCCTGCTGTGGGATGCCTATGCGGGAAAATTGGTCAAGAAAAGGGGAAGATAAAATGGAACTCTACGTTAAACACATGCAGACGCCGATCGGAGAAATCACACTTTATGCCAATGATCGCGCTCTGATCGGTCTTTATATGGGCAAGTTTGACACAAAGGAACTCCCGGACCGTTTTCAATCGGCGCGGGAACAGGAAACGCCCATCCTCGTCGCGGCCCAGAGGGAAATCGCCGACTATTTTGCTGGGAAACTGAAGGAATTTACCGTGCCCGTGGAATATAAAGGGACGCCGTTTCAGGAGGCCGTTTGGCGCTCTTTGCTGGATATCGGGCACGGAGAACTCCGATCCTATGCCGACGTCGCCGCGAGCATCGGAAAACCCTTGGCCTGCCGGGCCGTGGGCGGAGCGGTCGGACGTAATCCGGTGTCGATTATTATCCCCTGTCACCGTGTCATCGGTTCCAATGGGACACTCACTGGGTTCGGCGGCGGTCTGCCCGTGAAGACCCGTCTGTTGCAGATCGAGGGGCACCGTGTCGAAGGATCAAGGGTTGCCTGAGGGGCAGCTCCCTTTGGCATTTTGCGGTTTCCAATGCAGCGGATTTGACAGCCGGTGGAATTTATCCATCATCCATTTCCAGGGAAAGAACATCGACACCCGTTTCTGATAGGCGATGTATTCGTCGCCGAATTCCCGGATCAGCTTGCGCTCCTCGAGGCGAGTCCCGATGACCACATACACGGTCAGGATGGTATTCACCATCAGGCGCGTTCCATCAAGGTCCTGAGCCCAGAAGAGGAGCAGAGCTCCCAAATAGAATGGATGGCGGATCAGTCCCAGGACACCCGTCGAAACGATGCGGCCCGGTGCAGCAGCAGGACGGTCGACCTCCAGAATTTGGCGCACGCCGAGAAGGCGCAGGAAGCTGTAATGCCGGAGCGCCGCGGCAAACAGCACAATTCCGGCCAGATTGATGAGCCATTTCAGCCCCATGAATGGACTCTTCCAGCTAAAGAAGGCGGAACTGGCCAGTCGCGCGGTGTACCACAGAAGAGGAGCGATCGTGACCAGCGCCATCGCGTTGTAGAAGAGGCGGTAAAACCGGTAATAACGGCCCAGCCGTCTTTGCGCAAAGTCCGTGACCGCGATCGAAATCAGCACGCTGTGCAGCGTGACAAAGGCAATCCATCCCAGGGCGAGCAGGAAATATTCTGTGTAGGCGATCATTGTTCATTCCCCCGGGATTGCCGGGGCGGCCTGCGGAACAGTGCCCCGAAGATAAACCACAACCCGAGGCCGACAAGCAGCACCGGCCAGAATAAACCTGCCAGTTCGGCGGGGAGCCAGTGCGCTTCCCGCCCCAGCCAGAACAGGCCCACCACGATGAACAATATTCCCCAGAAGGAGCCGCTTCCCCGGCTGCACATCCGGCTGCATGCCTCCCACATATTCCTGTTTTCGTTCGTTTCTTCGTGCCTGACCATCTTTGTTCTCCTTTCCGGTTCTCTCGTTTAGCTTTCGGGCCGTCAGCCCTCGGGGGCGGACGTGGTATCCTTTTTGGATCCGCCGCAACACATCGCCATCATCGACTTCATGGCCTCCATGTTGACTTTTCCTTCCTTGTCGCCCAGGAATGATTTCATCATGCCTTCGCAGGCGCTGAAATCGACCTTCATCTCCGTAGCTGCCGCAGGACAACATGACTGCATCCGGGCAAAGCATTCGGCAAACCCCACACCGCTCTTGTTTTCTTTTTGTTCCGTCATGGCTTGGTCCTCCTTCGAGATTTCGAAATTTCTGTATTTCGATATATTTCGAAATATAATATTCCGGAACCCCCTGTCAAGGGGAATTTCTGTCGGCGGGGATGGATTTATGAAATGTTTAATGACGCTGATGTGTTACAGGTGAAAAATATTTCGGGCCGGAATCTGTCCGGCCCGGGGTGCCGGGGGAAACCGGTTACTTTTTTCCGGCGTTGCCCGTCAGATAGTCAACCATCAGACCGATGGTTTCATCTTCGGGTTGTCAGAGGATGGTTTGACCCTGCCTGTCGCAGCGGATGAGTCCGGCGTTGCGCAGTTCTTTGATGTGATGGGAAATCGTGGAAAGGGCGATGTTGAAATTGCTGGCCACGGAACAGACGGGCGGCAGCCCTTTCTTATCGTCCAGAACCGCCCGGCCATGACCCAGCCGGATTTGTTCAAACACGCCCAATCGGGTCTCGTTGGACAGGGCTTTAAAGGCGGCGGACATGCGGGCCATGTCTGCCGGGGGCCTGCGCCGGGAATTTTGCTTGACGGGTTTGGACATCACGGTATACCTCCAAAGTAAGATTGAGACGCTTCTAAATATGTCGAAATATATTTACAATGTTTCCGCCTGATTGTCAAGCAATCGGGAGCATATTTCCGGATTGTTGCCTGCGGCGTCTGGAAGACCCCGATGAAAGACCGGAGCTTTGTCCCGATTACAAAGGCGGGGGGCAGGTCGTAACCGATGGACGGAAAGGGGGTGGGTAAAGATTTGCACCCACCCCGGGAGGGCTACTGCTCGATCAGGTAGGATGCTTCGGGGATTTCCATCACGGAATTTTGATTCTCCTTCTTTTTTTGCCCGGTGGGATAAGAGCTTATGGACCCAGGCGTTTTAGGAAAAATTCGACGCGAAGTCAATGAAGGTAAAAACGAAACATGTTGATAAGATAGGTGCCATCTGATATTTAACGCCCATGCAGACGCCGTTTCGCCTGAATGATATCATACTTGTCGTTGTGGTCATATCCTCCATGGGCGTGGCCGTCATTTTTCCCGATTTCGGGTCGCGGTTTCAGGCTCTGCCCTTTTATTGCCTGATGGTCAACTTTTTCCTGAGTTACCTGTCGATTGATCTGGCCGACGTCTGGAGGGCACTCCAGGGCCACGGCAGGCAGATTCTCACGTTTACAGTCATGAAGCTCGCGGTCCTGCCGGTGATTCTTTATTTTGTTTTCTATCTTGTGGCGCCGGATTATGCGCTGGCTGCGCTTCTGTTGACGGCCGTTTCCACGGGCGTCGTTTCCCCGATGATTTCCAACATGGTCAAAGGCAACAGTTCACTGGTACTGGTTGTTGTCGTGATCACGTCGGTGCTGGCCCCGTTCACGCTGCCGGCGCTGGTGAAAATTGTTGTCGCCCGGGACGTAATGATCTCGTTTCTGGCCATGCTCAAAATGCTGGCGACCGTCATTTTTATCCCGATCGCCCTTGTCGAATTGATCCGCTATCTGACGCCGCGACTTGTCGCACCTATCCTGAGGATTCAGTTTCCCGTTTCGCTTCTGATGTTTGCGATCATCAACCTGGGTGTTTTCTATCGCTACGCTTCGTTTTTCAGGAAAGAACCGGCCGCACTGCTGATGGCGTTGATCGTCGTCTTTGTCCTGGCGGCGATTTACTGCGCGGTGGGTATATTCTTCTTCCGCAAGGGACCGCTCCCGAATCAGCTGGCCGGCGCGGTCATGCTGGGTAATCTCAACAATGTGCTGGTGATCGTTTTTTCCTCGGAGTTCTTCGGGCCGGTTGAGCCGCTGGTTGCCGCCCTGTATATGATTCCGTTTTTCGTTATCGTTATTCCGTTGCGCTATTACCACCACTGGAAAACAGAGATGATGACAGGACGGCACCATCACTACCATCGTGTTTCATAATTTTTTCCTGCGGCCTCTGAATCGTTTATTCTTTGCATCGAAACCATGGCACCGGATGCTGTGACCGCGACGAAACAGGGCAAATAGTCTCCGGAGAATGAAGTTTTCTCTAGCCGTGTTTGTTCAGCAGGATTCAAACCTGGAATATTCTTTAAGAAACAATTTTCCCAAAAGATTTTACGTTAAAAATAGTTGACAAAAGTTTACTGATATGAAATAAAAGTTTCCTAAATGAGGACAACCAGGATAGCGTTGTTTTCAAAAGTTACTTTGAACAGCATCGTCAGAGACCTTCCTTTCAGCGGAAGGCAAAAGGTTTACTGAAATGAAAGAGCAACCCTTCATCAATGAAGCTGATATCGGAAAACGAATCAAATCATTGCGCAATACAAAGCGGGTCACGCTGGAGGATCTGGCTCAACAGACGGGTTTTACCAAAGGCTATCTCTCTAAAGTAGAGAAATCAGAAAAATCCCCTCCGGTTTCCACATTGGGCATCCTTGCCCGGGCTCTGGACGTCAGCATTTCCAATCTCCTCGGGGAAGACAGTCCGGCCACTTCCATCTGCCTGGTCAAGAAAAACGAAAGACCGAAGATGATGAGGACCGGAACCAGTGTCGGCTACTCCTATGAAGCTGTGGCCCAAAATTTCAAAAACAAGATGATGGATCCTTTTATTCTGACGCTTCCCGTTCATGCCAAAAAACAGATTCGTTATCAGCACGCAGGTCAGGAAATAC
>Ga0351840_1039_pt1 | contig 24363 bp, 23 predicted proteins | sample BONcelHFGM3001E5_FD_206883 | JGI IMG/M metagenome (GOLD analysis project Ga0351840, IMG submission 206883) | Enriched cells from coal bed in the Powder River Basin, Montana, United States - BONCAT cells FGM rep1 HSBNCT.FGM.300.1.E5 ... | reverse complement strand
TATTGCGATACTGGTTGTAGATCAAAACATGCTGCAACTGGCTGGATGGCAAGTTATTGAGTTTAACAGAAGTAGGGATGATCGCTGCAAAAGAGGCTTTGAGATCAGCGGGTATTGATCATGTAAGTGACAGGAGAACCGGACTTATATCGGCCACCACAGTGGGTGGAATGGATCGCAGCGAGGTTTTCTATCAGGAATTCATGGATCATCCTGACAAAGGCCGGATGAGGGACATTGTTAACCATGATTGCGGTGACAGCACAGAACGTATCGCTACCGAACTTGGCGTGAGGCATCTGGTCTCTACTATCAGCACAGCCTGCTCTTCATCTGCAAATACCATCATGTTTGGTGCTGATCTAATACGGCAAGGCAAAGCTGACAGAATGATCGTAGGAGGAACCGATTCGGTGACCAGGTTCACTCTAAACGGCTTCAATACATTGATGATCCTGGATAAACGCGGATGCCACCCGTTTGATGAGCACCGTGCAGGGCTTACACTTGGCGAAGGAGCAGCCTACCTTGTCCTTGAATCTGAAGATATTGTTGAGAAAGAGGCTAAACATCCTCTCGCCGAACTTACGGGATATGGGAATGCCAATGATGCCTACCACCAAACTGCAAGTTCACCTGATGGAACCGGAGCTTTCATGGCAATGAGCAAAGCATTGAAGCTGAGCAACCTGAAATCCACTGATATCGATTATATCAATGTTCACGGTACAGGTACCGAAAATAATGACCTTTCGGAAGGGGTTGCTCTTGAACGTATTTTCGATCCAGTACCATTGTTCAGTTCAACCAAGTCCTATACGGGGCATACTCTCGGCGCAGCCGGAGCTGTTGAAGCGGTGATATCAATTCTCACTATTCAAAACAGAATGATTTTCCCGAATCTGTTATGGTCTACGCCAATGAAAGAGCTGAAGATTAGGCCTGTAACTGAACTATTAACAGACCAGAATATCCGGCATGTGTTATCTAATTCATTTGGCTTTGGTGGGAACAACTCCACCCTGATCCTCTCAAAGCTAACATAATCTGCTTTATCTGTGGCAAATAAGAAAATCTATATAAACGGTTTAGGCTGCATTTCACCTCAACCTACCCTTGACAACCAGAGCTTTCTGGAGGAGACCGTCTCTGTGGAGAGTAACCGTTTGAAAGCGATCGACCCCAATTACAAGGAGTTTGTACCACCTGAGATGGTTAGGCGAATGGGGAGAATCATAAAAATGGGAGTCGCCGCGGCTAAAACATGTCTGGCGGATGCCGGATGTTGGAGTGAAGCGGAAATCCCGCCATTGCGCGGCCAGATCCCGGATGCCATTATTACGGGAACCGGGCTCGGTTGCATCGAGGATACTGAAAAGTTTCTCGGTAATATGATTAAAAACAACGAAGAGTTCCTCACACCAACAGCCTTTATCCAATCCACCCATAATACAATCAGTGCCCAGATCGCCCTTCTGATTAAATGTCACGGTTATAACTTCACGTATGTCCACAGAGGTTTTTCCTTTGAAAGTGCGATGCTCGACAGTATTATGCAGGTAGAGAGTGGCCGGGCTTCCACAATTCTGCTTGGGGCAGCAGATGAATTGACTACAAACTCATTTCAAATTCAGAGCCGTCTGGGATATTGGAACAGAAAACCAACAGAGAGCCTGAATCTTTTTGAGAATCTCCAACAGGGAACGATTGCTGGTGAGGGAGCTGCATTTTTCCTGTTGGATGAGAAGAAAAATCCCCATACATACGCTGTGTTGCAGGATGTTGAGATGCTCTTTCGGCCAGGATCAACGAATGAAATCACCACCCAGATTCGCATATTTTTAGAGAGGAATGGGCTGACAGCAGATGACATTAACTTGTTAATCCTCGGAAGAAACGGAGATATCAGGTTTGATCCGATTTACAAGGATGTTGCGGCTGAACTGTTCCCGACTACTCCGTCCTGTGGATTTAAACATCTTTGCGGCGAGTACATGACAGCTTCCTCATTTAGTGTTTGGCTGGCCTCAAGAATCCTTAAAGAGCAAACTGTCCCTGCTGTTCTGGGCGTAACTAATGAGCCTAAATCACTGAAAAATATTCTGTTATATAATCATTACATGGGGATTAACCACTCCCTCATCCTTTTGAGCCACCCTTAGATGATTACATTTCGAAAATTGACCATTCTCTTTTTTATTCTGCTTCTGATACTCAATGTTGGGCATTTCATCGGATGCAGGATGGATTGGCTCAACGGGCACTTTTGTACGCACACCTATGTGTATATTCTGATCTTGTTTTTACTTTATATCGGAATATCAATAACTATGGCATTCTTTATCGGTTCTGATTTTCACCATTCCTGTATCTGTAAGGGGAAAACCAATGAGAAACTCTGCTCCCTGACGTTTGATGATGGCCCGCATCCGGGCAACACCAAAGCAGTTCTGGATATTTTAAACAGAGAACAGCTATCGGGCACCTTCTTTGTAATTGGTGAAAAACTAAAAGGAAACGAGTCCCTGATCCGGGAAATGGATTCCACAGGACATCTGATTGGCAACCACTCATGGAGTCATTCAAATTGGTTTGATTTCTTTACCGGTAAACGTATGAAACGGGAACTTGCAACTACTGCAAATGCTATCTCAGAGATTATCGGCAGATCACCACTCCTTTTCCGGCCACCCTTCGGGGTTCTCAATCCAACCCTTTCATCAGCAATTAAATATTTAGCTTACCATGTCATCGGCTGGAATGTACGCTCTTACGATACCGTTCACCACGATGTAACAAAAACTGCCGCGCGGATTTGCAGGAACGTTTCACCCGGATCCATCATCCTGCTGCATGACCCTTTGGCAAACTCCCCACTGCTTCTGGAAGCGGTGATAACAGGGTTGAAAAATCAGGGGTATTCTATTGTACCACTTATGCATCTTATTCATATTGAAGCTTATGTATAGAATTATTCCTATCGTATTCCTCTTCCTCTCGTTCATTGCCAGTGCCCAGAATCCCTTGGATGCAGCGACGATCCAACAGATCAAAGAGGGTGTGGCGCGCACTGCTACACAAACAAAGACCATCTCCAGTGACTTTATCCAGGAGAAGGAGATGAGTATCCTCAACGACAAAATTATCACCAACGGGAGGTTCTTTTTTAAGCAGGAGCAGTTCCTTCGATGGGAGTACACCCATCCATTCTCCTATGTGATAGCTATTCGCGGAGATGTGATCTCGATTCAGGATGAAGGGAAGGTTACATCATTCAACACCCAGTCAAACAACGTATTTGCCGAGGTAAACAAGATCATTATCGGAAGTGTAAACGGAACACTCCTTGACGATGATTCATTTACAGCCTCCTATATCCAGAACAAGGATTATTTCGTGGTATCGCTCTCCCCGGTTTCCGCTGCATTAAAAGAGAGTTTAAACCGGATAACCATCTATTTTAGTAAAAAGAATTTCACCGTAGATAAACTTGAGATGTATGAGTCGGCAGGTGACTTTACACGGATTAGTTTCTCGAATAAACAGTTAAATCAGCCTATTTCCGATGAGGTATTTATTCTTAAGTAGCATTCTTTTAACACTTATTATTACCGGATGCCAGTCCATTAAACCCAGGCATCTGACACCCATTACTCAAAATTCTGCCGAAACATCCCTGCCAACCCCTTTCACCTCCCCCGCTTTCGAAAAAGTCCTCTTTAAGGCATCACTGGATATCGGAAAGCATCATATGACCGGATTGGTTTTTATAAAAAAGATCCCTGAGGCCGGATACCGGATACCGGATCTAAGTTCTAACCGTATAGATACATCTGGAGTACCTGCGAATACATACAGGTTGGTTTTTAGCAATGAGTTTGGGATGACCTATTTTGATGTTGAGGTCGAAGCCAATCAGGTCAAGGTAAATTACTGTTTTGAACCGTTGAATAAGAAGATGTTATGGAAGATACTTGAGACAGATTTCAACGTGTTATTTGCCGGAGAAGAAGATGCTGATACCCGGAAATGTTTTATCCAGGATGGTACGAACTATCAGGTTTATAAGAGTAAAAGCAGAAATCTTACTTGCTGGCATGTATATTATCCTGATGGAAATGCTCTGGTTGAGGTACGGGGCAAATCTACAATTGCCGACCAATCGCTAATCACTTTCTCTGATTATGTTAATGGATTTCCATCCAGGATCTCCATGATGAACCCGATTATTAAGCTAAAATTTTCGTTATCTTTGATCTCAATCAATTGAAATGCTATGTGGGATGACATTGTAAAAGACTTCGTCTATTTCTTTGCTGTAATTGACCCGGTAGGAACCATTCCTGTATTTCTGGCCTATACTGTTGGGTTTGATGTTGCGATGCGAAAAAAGGTGGCTTTGAAAGCATTCCTGATTTCCACCTTGATTTTGCTAGGATTTGTTGTGGCTGGACAACTCTTTCTTGAAGCAATGTCAATTCCCCTTTCTGCCTTCCAGATTGCCGGCGGTCTTGTACTTTTTATTTTTGGGTTAACAATGATATTTGGCCAGAGTAAGCCCGAACATGAGATTGGAACCATGAGCGCAAAGAAGAGGGAAGCCGATGTAGCGGTTTTTCCGATTTCTGTTCCTTCTATCGCATCTCCCGGAGCCATGATGGCTGCAGTCTTGCTTACTGACAACCATCGGTTTAACATTATAGACCAGGCGATTACAGCTGGCACAATGCTCGTTGTTCTTGGAGTTACTCTCCTGCTCCTGCTTTTCGCAACCCGTATTCAAAAAATTATCGGTGACACCGGTGCAAGTATTTTAAGCCGGATCAGCGGTCTTATCCTGGCCTCTGTTGCCGTGGACAGCATTTTAACCGGATTAAAAACCTATTTCATATAAAATTCTGGAACAAGCTTACCGGAACACCAGTGAAGACGAAACGGAAAACCCCTGACTTTCATTTGCTTAATTTCCCTATTTTTGTGGCTGGATAAAAGCCGACCCGATATGTTGCTGAACACCTTCTTTGATATTGTAGAGATCACAGAAAATCAACAGGAAGGAGCACCGGCAGCATCATCTGACTCCTACACGATACATATCAAGGTATATGCCGGACATCCAATCTTTAAAGGCCATTTTCCAGGGAATCCTGTTGTTCCAGGTGCCTGCCAGATCAGGATGATCACCGAGATCATATCAGCGATCAAGGGTCGCGAGATGAGGCTTCTGGAGGCAGATAACCTGAAGTTCCTTTCAATGATCAACCCGAATGAGCATCCTCAACTTACAGTAGATTGTTTGCTTAAAGAAAATGAAGATGGGTCCTTCAAAGTCACGGCTTCCATTTCCGATAAAGAGCATGTTTTTTTTAAATATAAATCGCTCGTTGCATGAACAACTCGCAAAATAATCATATTACCACCACATCGGTTCGGGGTTATGAGCTTGATTCCTACGGACATGTAAACAACTCGGTTTACCTGAACTATTTTGAACACGCCCGATGGAAGATGTTCAGGGATTTGGAGTTAAATCATCTGGTTCATGCCAGTAATATTCTGATTGTGGTTACGGATATACATATCCGTTATATGCGCGAAGCTAAACTCTATGACGAAATTGAGATCCGGACCAAAGCTGTTTGCGATGGGCCATTCCTTATTTTTAAGCAGAAACTGTTTAACACGGAGACCGGATTGGCCTTAGCCAGGGCTGAAACCAAAACAATCTTCCTTGGGGAGAACCGCAAACCTGTAGATATTCCCCACGAGTTCAAAAAAATCTTTTAACAACTTAGTCAACTTGAAAATGGATGGCAGGATAGAATGGGAAGTCAGGGAAGAGATCGGAATACTAACGATCAACAATCCTCCTGAGAACTACCTGTATGAGCCTGAATTTGTTGCTCTTGATGTGTTACGGAAATGGACTTCGGATCCATTACTCAAAGGCATCCTGATCCATGGGAAGGGCAAACATTTTTCGGCAGGTGGGGATCTGAAACGACTCTTCGAAATCGTATCGCACGATGAAAACCTGGAAGCCAAGGTAATTGCCGGACATGAAGTCATCAACCACCTTATTCAAACAAATCTACCACTTGTTACGGCTATTCATGGTGTTTGTTTTGGCGGTGGACTTGAAATAGCATTGGCTTGTCACATTCGCATAGCCTCCGAAAATGCGCTGTTTGCGGCGCCAGAGGCTATTCATGGCCTTATTCCAGGTATGGGTGGCACCATTAGGCTTCCAGCAACTGTTGGGCATACAGAAGCACTCAAAATGATTCTTACGGGGGATATGATCAATTCGGAAGAGGCCTACGACATGAAACTCATTGATTTTATTGTTCCCCGCAAAGATGTACTTTTTTTTGCCTTTTCGATGCTCAGGCGGATGACAAAAAATCTCTCACCATTAGTTATCAGGTCGGTTGTTGAGACACTCCGGAATTCAGCATCGATGACTGCTGAAATGGCTATCGCCGAAGAGACAAGGATATTTTGTGAGCTGGCAAAAAAGGAGTATGTAAGGCGAATAGCTGAATCTGAATAAAACTGTGGCAGACAATATATTTCATACGATAGAATGGAGTGTAGTGGACGGGATCGGACACCTCGTTATGGCACAGCCTCCTTCCAACAGGATGACCCTGGATTTTTTCGTTGAAATGGCCAGATTAAGAAATCTCCTTATCAGAACATCAGGCCTGAAAGCACTTATCATCTCAGGGAAAGGCCGCCACTTCTCTTCGGGAGCTAACCTCGATGAACTGCTTTCTGAGATATCCGGCAACCCAGATGCTGAACGTTTCCTAAAATCCAACTATTTAACCCTGAATTATTTTGAAACGCTCCCCTATCCTGTGATCAGTACTATTCGCGGTGTTTGTCTTGGTTCGGCCGTGGAGTTGGCGCTTTTCTGTCATTACCGGTTTTGTGCACAAGATGCTGTTCTGGGATTACCTGAAACAACGTTCAACCTGATACCAGGTATTGGCGGCATCCGCCGGTTCTCACTGCTGGCAGGGGAAGCAAATGCACTTGACTACATCCTTTCCGGACGTACATTTGATGCCCAAACTGCACTTCACCTGGGAGTTGTTGATCTCATTGTTCCGCGACAGGATTTGAAGCAAATGGCTATGGATTTTGCCCAATGGCTTCCGGAGAAATACAACCCGGCAATGAGGAGGGTTTACCTGGAGAGATACGGAAAACGGGATACGGGATATGAGCTGTGAGAGGAAATAAATCCGAAATATGAAATACGAAAACAGATCATCTGGCATCCGGCATCCAGCATCGGTAAAGATCATTGGCAGTGGCTCATTCCTTCCAGGAGTGGCTATTCTGCCTGATCAGGTTGATGATTACCTGGGCGAGCTAACGGATGCTCCGGAAAAAATCCGCAAATGGCTGAAACGGGTCCGGATTCTCATGAAAGAGCTTTTAGAGGTTGAATATTATCATTTTGCCCTCGATCCTGTTACCAGACAATTCACGGAAGATAACATTACGATGTCGGTAAAAGCCGCCCGTAAAGCCCTTGCAGATGCCCGAATGAATCCGGAAGAGATTGAGTTGATTGTATATGGCAGTGCTCACCAGGACCAGATGCCTACTGCATCTGTGAGAATCCAGGCGGAGTTGGGAATCGAACGATGCGGGGAACTTTCTGTTCATGCCAACTGTACTTCGGCCTATAAAGCACTTTTACTTGCCGGAGAATTGCTCTCCACCGGCCGGTATAAGAATGCGCTAGTCATCTCATCCAGCATGTCTTCGTCGGAACTTATTGCGGAATACTACAATCAGCCGTTGGTGAAGAAGGAGGAGTTGATTTTGCGCTATTTTTTGAGCGATGGCGCCTCTGCCCTGGTATTGCAAGCTGAATCAGAGCATACGGGTAAAGGCCTGTACCTCGATTATAGTTATATGGAATCTGCCGGAGGGATGAAACCTTCGGCGATGGGGAATCAACGCCCTGCCTACTGGATGAATCCCAGGGAAGAGTATGAGAAGGGATACCATCACCTGGCCCAGATGTTCCAGGAAGAACTTCGTGCCAATTTTTATGAAGCTAACGGATCGGTTTTCCTTAACGGTCTCAAACGAATGCTGGCCCTGCATCCGGTCGATCCCGTGAAAATCAGATTTTTTCAGATTAATTTTCCATCAAAGCACATCTCCGAACTGGTGATGGATGAGTGCCTTGAGCTTGGAATCGACCGGAATACCCTCTACTCTAAAATGGCCACGATGGGATATATCGGGCCACCAATGGCATTCCTGGCCCTTGATCTTATCCGCAAGGAGGAAGTACTGAATCATGGAGATATAATCCTTAGCTTTGTAACAGAGGTAAGTAAGTTTATGCAAGCAGGCTACATATTAAAGTACGAAGTTAAAAGTTAGAGGTTAGAACGCAAGTTAGAAGCCGGATCGACAAAGAATATGAAATATATTTAAAATACCCAGTATCCTGCATCAAGGATCCCGAATCTAGAATTTCTCCATTATCTTATGACCGCATGACAAATAACAAACGATATACCCTCTTCCTGCTCAGTCCCCGCCAGCGGTTTATCAATTATCCTGCGCATACATACCTGGCTAAGATGTTCGGGAAGAGGAGGTTCATGATTCCTCTCGCTCTTCCCACAATTGCTGCGCTTACGCCAGATCATTACGATATCCATATTTACGACGAGGAGATCGAAGAGATCCCAACCCACATCAAACCCGATATAGTTGGCATCACTACGCTGGCAGCTACTGCGAACCGGGCATTTGAGCTGGGAGACAGGTTTCGCAAGATGGGGGTAAAAGTAGTTTATGGAGGCCCTTATGCTTCGTTTCAGCAAGAGAGAGCACTGGAACATGGCGATGCAGTTGTAGTTGGTGAAGCAGAAGAGAAATGGGAAAAGGTACTCCAAGATTTTGAACAAGGTAAAATGCGTAGCGTATATGAGGCAAATTCATACATTGACTACAAAACGCAGAAACCACCACGATGGGACCTGGTAAATATGAAGCGTATCTTTCAGGTTGCGATCCAGGTATCCAGAGGATGTCCGTTTAACTGCGATTTTTGCCTGGTAACCAAAAATTTCGGTCAAAAGATGAGGTATCGTGAAATCGGTAATGTTGTAAATGAGATCAAGGTAGCTCCCTCGAGATATTTCTTTTTTGTTGACGATAACCTCACAATCAATAAGAAGTATGCCAGAGAGTTGATGGAGGCGATCAGGCCGTTAAAGATCTCCTGGGGCTGTATGTGCAGCATTGATGTAGCCAAAGACGATGAGCTCCTCAGCGCGATGGCTGATGCAGGCTGTTTTAACATTCTTATTGGATTTGAATCACTTAATCCAGATAGTCTGGATGGTTCCAACAAGCATCACAACCGCCGAGGGACCATTTATGAAGAGGCGATCCATAAGATCCATTCTCATGGAATTCATATCAACGCCAGTTTTGTTGTGGGATTCGACAACGACACCTTGGAAGAGTTCGACAGGATCTATGATTTTACGCTGAAATACAGCCTCCCCAATGTAAATCTCCACCTGCTCCATGCACCACCGGGATCTGAGATTTACAAGCGATATCAGAAAGAAGGCCGTTTGATGAACTATAATCCCGAAATGGGTGTTGGCCATTTTCCTACAATTCAATATATGAAAATGTCACAGATTGAGCTGTTTGACAAATACATGGCTACGATTGAACGGCTCTACTCTTTTGATACGGTTCTCCAAAAAGCACGAACGCTCTTCAGTAATGGAACGTTTACACGGCATGGAGGTGAAATCCCGGCCTGGATGAAAGCACGTCTCACCTTCATTACCATAAAAGAATTCCTTTTTAAAACAGATAAAAACAAAAGAGAACTTTTACTGTTTATCCTGGGACTGGTCCGTTCCAAAAAGATGGCTATTGACAAGGGGATGGGGTTCCTCCTTACCATGCTTGGGTATAATCGGCATATTATTGAACACCAGCGTAATATGGAAAATTACAGGAACATGGTGATGAAGCAGGACCAGGGAGCTTGGAGGGAAAGACGTGAGACGTAAGAGAATAAAGTATGAATTATTCCAGTATCCGACATCCGGCATCCGGCATCCAGCATTCAGGATCAAGCATCCAGACTGTCGCCGTTATTGGTGAGGGGAAAATGGGTACCAGTATCTTCTATTCCCTATTTAATAGGTCCTATTCATTATACTGGATTGTAAGTCAAGATGCCAACCTGGAAAAACTTCAACAAGCTTTTGAGAAAAAGGTCCATCGCGCCCTAAAAACTGGTATCATGAACCAGGATGAACATGATGTGATCCTGCAACAAACCATCATCACTTTGCATCTTAATGATGCATTTGATAGTGACCTGGTTATTGAGGCTATCCCTGAAGAATTGTCAGCCAAACAAACGCTTTTCAGGACATTGGACAACATTATAAAACCAGCCGGAATTCTGGCTTCAAACTCCTCCTCTATTGCCCCTTCAAAACTCTTTACCGGTACAGCCAGAGATGAGCGGATCATTGGGATACACTATTTCTATCCTGTACCTATCAAAGATTTTGTGGAGTTGATATCAACCTCCAAAACGGCTTCAGGAGTAATCGAATTAACAGAATTTTTTTTAACTAAAACAGGTAAATCTATACTTAAACTAAATGAATCTAACAGCTTTATATTGAATAGATTATTCCTTAATATACAAAATGAGGCATTTAAACTAACCGAACATGGGAAGGCATCCGAAGAACAGGTTGATCTATTGGTTAAAGAGCACCTGTTTCCGATAGGAATCTTCGAATTCATGGATAGTGTTGGGATCGATACTATGCATGCAGCCGTATTAAATTACATATCAGATTACCCAAATCCGGATGCCTATTCAGGGTTAGTCAACAAACTGCATACTCTGATTGATGAGGGCAAACTTGGCATAAAAACGGGTCAGGGTTTCTACCTTTACAAGGACGGGCATCAGGCATTTCCCGGCGATCCCCACCCCTTGTCTCCTCAACTGAACCAAGAGATCATTGATTTTTTAAGATTCACCTATTTGAGCACAGCAAAGCGGTTTACAATGCAGTCGGGATGCACAATTGAAGAGATGAATAACGCAATCAAGGAGTACCTTGGAATCGACAAAGGTCCGTTTGAATAATTTTCACTTGTGTTCATCAAGTTTCCGAATTTCTTTGCGATCTTTGTTCAATAAAAATCAACAAGTATGAAAAAAACTGGCATCACATTGATTGCTCTTGCTTTCGGACTCATTCTTTTTGCTTCCTTTAGCAGGCAGGTAAGCCCTATTCCTTCCAATCCTTCCGAAAATTTTCCTGACTCGGTTTGGATGGTGCTTGAAAAGTCATGTTACGGCTGTCATTCTGATGACGGAAACGGAATGGCAAAAGCAAAGCTTAATTTTGACAGCTGGGATGAATATGCAGATGACAAACAACTGGCAAAGGCTCAAAACATGTGTAATATTGTGAAAAAAGGGAAAATGCCTCCATCCAAGTTTCTCAAAAACAATCCGGAATCTGCGCTCACCGATGCCAATGTTGCCCTGATCTGCAGTTGGGCTGACCAAAAAGGGAAATAGCTGCAGATGGCTGGTAAAGTTGTCATTACAGGCCTTGGCATTGTCTCTTCATTGGGATTAGACCTCGAAACAACCTGGTCCAACCTGGTGGCGGGTCGGAGTGGTATTGGTTACATCACCTTATTCGATGCTTCTGAGAATCAAACCCGCATTGCTGGAGAAATTCCATCAGCATTTGAGGAGCACTATAAACAATACATCAAAAAGCGGGCAGCCAGTCAGATGACGCGGGTGACCAAAATGTGCCTTGTTGCTGCAAAAGATGCCGTAAATCACGCGGGTATCGATTTCGAACAGATGGATAAATCCCGCTGCTCGGTCATCATGGGAGTCGTTAATACCGGTAACTCAAGTGTAGAGGTCGATACAACTCCGCAAAATACTGTTTTTAAGAGTATGTCAAATGCCATGTCGGCATGGATTTCCCTCGATTACCAGCTCATGGGCCCCAATTACTCAATCAACACTGCCTGTGCCTCTTCCGCCTATGCGTTGGCCCATGGCTATGAAATGATCAGGAACAACCAGGCAGATGTCGTTATTGCTGGAGGTGCCGACAGTATCATCAACAAGGAAGAGATCGCAGGTTTTAATGCCCTCTATGCCTTATCCGTTCAAAATGACCCTCCTGAAGAGGCAAGCAAACCTTTTGCTGCCGACAGAGACGGATTTGTTATTGGTGAAGGGGCCGGCGTTATCATTCTCGAATCGGAAGAGAGCGCTAAAAGACGAAATGCTACGATTTATGCCGAGCTTGCCGGGTATGGGCTGAGCAGCGAAGGATATAACATCATGGCTCCCATGAAAGATGGTGCAGGGATGGCATTTACGATGAACAAAGCACTTCAATTCACCGGAATACTACCGGATGAGGTTGACTACATCAATGCACATGGTACATCTACTGAGCTCAATGACAGGTATGAGACCCTCGCAATTAAAAGGGTTTTTGGGGAGCGGGCATCACAGATACCCATTTCTTCATCGAAATCTATGCTTGGCCATACAATTGGCGCTGCCGGAACCATCGAAGGCATCATCACTACGCTAACGGTATATCACGGGATCATCACTCCAACCATAAACCTTGTAAATGCTGATCCCGACCTGGATCTCGATTATGTCCCTCACACTTCAAGAAATAAGGAAGTAAAGATCGCATTGTCCAACTCTTTTGGATTCGGAGGGCACAACGCCACATTAGTTTTCAGAAAGTATTAACCGGGATCATCTTTAATGCGGAAAATTCAGTATTTTTGCGTCCGGTTGATTTCAAAAAATGAAGTGTATGGCTCAGATTACAGAAAGTACACGGGATGAAGTGCAAGAGGTTGTATATGACTTCTTTGCGGATGAATGCGAAGTAGATGTTTCATCGATCTCAGATCACACAAATATCATCAAAGATCTTGATGGAGACTCCTTGATGTTCCTTGAACTCATTGAGGTCTTCAAAAAGAAATATTTATTGGATATAGAGTTAAAGACAATCGGAAAATATGCAGTCAAACACCCGGTTGAAACAATCGGACAACTAATTGACATGCAGATGCTTATTATCGAGCATGAAAACCGGATTCTTGAACTGGAATAAATATTCTTTTTTTGTCTGGATCAACAACAGCATTTGTATTCCCTGCCTTTGTCAGAGATTATCATGACGACAAATCTTTGCAGATTGAAGGTTTCCATGACCATTTTCATCGCCAGTTGAATCTGGCTTCAGAGATTGTTGATCACGACATCTCCTTTTTCCATCCTGAGAACCAGACATTTCTGGACCATGAATTGCGGACGCAATATATAGCATTTATTTATGGGAGTTCTATATCAGACATCCTTGTGGAACGGGGAATTCTCCCCAAACTTCTCTGCGGGTACAGTATGGGTATTTATGCGGCGTTGGTTCATGGGGGAGCATTATCGTTTGAGAATGGACTCCGATTAATTCGCAAGGCTTTTCAGGAAATTTCCTACACAACTATGGCTGGGCGTTTCGGAATGGCCGGGATCATTGGACTGCAAGAACCTGACATTAAAGCGATCCTGGAAACACTTCCTAACGTTGAGATCACTAACCAGAACAGCACGTATTCATTTGTTCTTTCGGGACATCAATACGATCTCGAAACAGCCCTGGATGCCGCCCGGAAAGAGGGAGCCTTTCATGCACGAATGCTGAATGTCACTGTCCCCTATCATTCACACCTGTTGAAATCCGCAGCACTTCAATTCGCTAAATTTGTTTATACACTGGATATTCGTTCACTGAAGTTTCCTCTAATTTCTGTCCTGAGTCAGGAAGTCATTCTTTCCAAGGAAGATATAAAAACAGAACTTGTCGAAAATCTTTATAAACATTTCAACTGGCACGCAACGCAGGTAAAGATGCTGACGATGGGAATTGACCAATTTATCGAATGTGGTCCCGGGAGAAGCCTTAAGAAGAATTCTAAATTTATTGAGGGAAATTATCAATTCCTTTCAATGAATGAAGCCTTGGAATCCTAGTGGTTAGTAGACCTTCAAGCGATAACCAACGTTGTATACGTTTTCTATCGTAACCCCGCAATCTCCCAGATGTTTGCGAACCCTGGATATAAAAACATCAAGGCTCCTGCTGGAAAAGAAATGGTCGTGGCCCCAAACCCCGATAAGAAGATCTTCTCTCTTCACTACCTTTTCGCGATTTTTATAAAGGAATGAGAACAACTCAGCCTCCCGGTGAGTTAGCGCATGATTTTGATTATCAATTGTTAGAATAAGATTGACAGGATCCCATCCTACCCGTTTATTAATCTCTTTATAGGATGTAGGATCATCAGGAAGCAGAACCGCCCTTCGTTTCAGGAATACCTCGATCTTAAGCACCAGTTCTTCGATGCTGAAAGGTTTTGTAAGATAGTCATCCCCGCCTAATTTCAGGCCATGAATCTTGTCTTCTTTAGCCGACCGTGCTGTGACAAAAATGATAGGGATTTGAAGGTCATGTTCCCGGATTTTTTCGGCCAGTGTAAATCCATCCATTTTTGGAAGCATGATATCCAGGATACACAGATCGTACCTGTACTTCCGAAACCACTGCAGGGCATCGTTGCCATTATCAATGGCATCAATATTGTAACCCTTCATCGTGAGATTGTCCCTTGTAACAAAAGCAAGTGTCAGGTCATCTTCAACATAGAGTATTTTTGGTCGTCCTTTCATCTGCCTATGATTATTATAAACGAGCAACCTGAACCTGGTTCACTCTTGAGAGAAATTTTCCATCCGTGTGCCTTACAGGTATTCCTGACATAGTATAAACCAAGTCCGAAACCCTTTACATCATGTACATTTCCGGTTGGGATCCGGAAAAATTTCCGAAACACTTTTTTCTGAAAAACCTGTGGAATTCCTGGACCGTTATCCCTGACTGTTAAGGTAACATATTTATTCTCAGATGCCGTTTCAACCCTGATAACCGGATTATCCCCTCCATATTTTAAAGCATTGTCCAAGAGGTTGTATATGATATTTGTCAAATGCACCGGATCAGCATAAACTTTACCTACGTCAGAGGCAAGATTTGTATCTACTGTGAACTCTTTGTCAGACTGATTGCGAAAGTTCTCCACAACAGACATGATCAAAGCATTTAACTCCACCTCTTCATGCTTCAGTTGAAATCCCGTTTTTTCAATTCGGGCAATCTGCAACACCTTGTCAACCAGCAAATTCAACCGTGCATTCTCTTGTTTGATGATATTACCATAAATTGATAACCGATCCGGATCGCTTATAATTGCGGGTTGTGTGATCACATCGGCCGAAATGTTGATGGAAGATATCGGCGTCTTAAACTCATGAGTCATGTTGTTAATGAAGTCTTTTTGCAATTCCGAAAACCGTTTTTGCCTGAATATCACCAGGATGGAGTAACTGAAAAAAAGTATCAATGCAAACATTATCGCCGAAAGGATAAGCCATATGGTCATATTGCTAACAACGGTGTTTTGAATGGAGGGGAACCGAATACCAAAATAATAGAGGTACTCATTGTATTTCGGGAGGTTAGACGAAGGAGAGATGTTCTTGTTTCCACGTTGAGATGGAATATAATTTCCATAAACCATTTTATCGTTATGGCAGTCGTAAATGGCATACTCATAATCAACATCCAATCCAATCCGCGCAAATTCACTCTTCAGGTAATACTCCAGAATATTGGCATCAACAACACTGTTAATGTTGACAACGAAGTAGTTGGATGAAAGCTGGTTAACAGGATTTTCATGAGGAGGGACCGTTTCGTTATAGAGGTACATCTTGTGTGCAACACTGTTCAGAACAATGGAGATCGATTCGTTCACCTGCTTTTCATTCATATTCCAGGCTTTGAGAAGCCAATAAATCTGAATGGTGAAGATTGCGATGATGGCAATTGTTCCGAAGAGGATGACAAACCTTACCTGATTGTGTTTCATCCAACTAGATTGAGATGTTGTGTTCAAAAATAGCGTAAAATCAGATGAAAACCTGCAATTTTACCTTTCGTTTACATTCTTTTACTTTTTGTTAACGTGTATATCAATAAGATAATCGGACATTTGTATGCAAATTCAAAAAAACTCTCTTTATGAAAAAAATAACCTTTTTCACAATCGTCCTTTTGTTTAGTGCTTCTTTCTCGCTATTGGCTCAAACAACAACGATCACCTATCACAATGAGTCGGATAAAAAAGAGAAGAAAGACGGCCCTGTTGCAACGTTTGATAAAATTGTCAACGATTTTGGCAATATTGAACAAGGAATTCCTAAAACAGCTGAGTTCACACTGACGAATAACGGAAATGAACCCTTATTGATTAGTTATGCCAAAGCCTCTTGCGGCTGCACCAACCTCAAGTACTCGAACGAACCAGTCCTCCCCAAAAAATCCACAACGATTTCAGTAACTTACAACGCTGCAGCACCCGGACCGTTCATTAAAACCATTACCGTACAAACCAATGCTGATGAAAACAAAGTAATCCTTCAGATCAAAGGTACGGTTAATAAGAAAAATGAGCCTACGCCTGAGCAGAAGTAGAAACTTCCTTCCTGATCCGTAGCAGTGTCCTGAACATAGGCTCAGTTAATCCTCTCTCTTTCCTCAGGGTGATAGCTTTCTGAATCATCTCGGGAGGGGGAGAACTTTCGGATGCCGGGAGGCAATTGTGGTGTGTATCACGAATTTCAATCAGCATATTATCCAATTCTGCTTTGGGTGTACCCACCGAAAAATAGTAAGGTGAGGGGTGAAATAATGACTCCCCTGCCCTGATAACTCCCTCTTTCAATGCGATTTGTTCAAGCGGTGTGTTCGGATAGATTCTTAATCCCGCAAGCATAAGAACCATATCCTCTTCTCCGATATGCTGGTCAATAAAGTCGCGGGATTGCCTGACCGTTTCAGGCGTCTCTCCCGGACCGCCAAAGAGAAAAAACCACATAGTTGGCAGGTTATACTCACGTACCAGACTGGCTGTACGTTCGATATCTTTCCGGGTGAAGCCTTTTTTCAGATTCCTGATTACGACAGGTGCAGCACTATCGGGGGTAATATCGATCTGTTTGAACCCGGTTTCAATCATCAGATCAAATAATTCTCTGCTGGTATGCCTCGGATTCACTCCCATTGTCCGTAGTTTCGGTTTGATTTTCCTTCTGATAATGGCCCTGCAGATATCTTCTGCATGTCCTTTGGGTTCGTTAAAGGTCGAATCAACAAAGTCAAAAGTGACATTCCCAACTCTGTCCATTGCCTCTTCAATCTCCCGGGCAACTTCATCAGGATCCCTTAGCCTGTATCGTTTCCCTTCAAGTGAGGGATAAGTACAATAAATGCAGCCGACAGCACATCCCCGCTTGGTTTGAATACTGTAAACTCCCCGCTGTTTATAAGGGTTAAAATCAATATGGCGGTCTATTTCAGAGTAGGGGGTTGTGCGGTATGGAAGGAAAGGGTTCGCAAGAGTCTTTACCCGTTGCTTCTCTTTCCCTACCAGAAGGTTGGGTAGAGGCTTAATCTCTTTTCCTTCATCAAGAGATTGTAACAATTCTAGAAACAACTCCTCTCCTTCTCCAACCACCCCATAATTGGCATTGGTGTAAGCCATGACCTCTTCCGGGAACACACTGAATCCACTGCCACCAAGGATAAGGGGTACCTGAGAAACCTCTTTAACGGGTTGAATAAAATCCCGCATGATGTGCTCCGGATAAAAAATGGTTTTATCCGCCACTACATCATCGATATTCCTGATACTGAACCCAATATAATCGGGATTATATACCTGAACCACTTCTACAAGCGACCTTCCTTCATCAAAAACACCGTCATATACCTTAACCTCATACCAGGATTCCAGGTACGACGCCAGCAAACTAAGTCCAATCGGTGGAATCGGATAGGGAAACTTTTCAATGTTTGTATTTACCAATAATAGTTTTTTCATGGGATAAGGAGGTCATGAAGTCATGAAGTCATGAAGTCATACTTCGTACTTAGATTACATCTGTTCCTTTTTTGATCAGCCAGAGTGCCCCTACCCTCTCGTGAAACTCTTCATAAGGCAGGGTTGTTCGCGTAACCGCATTGAAAAAGTTGTATTTGTTATAATCCCGATCAATGATCTGATCACTTATCTGCTTATAGTATACCGTGCCAGGCATTGGTGTGAGAATGGTATAACCCGCATAAACTACGGGATTGGCGGAGGAGTAATCGGCAAGTGCCTTAAAATCATCCTCCAGATAATCAAAAGGAATGACATAGTTTCCCCTGACCATAATTCCGTTGTTGTTAAAAACTTCAATCGCTTTTTGATTATCAAAAGCAGGTGACTCTTTCTTATACCGTTTAAGTTCCTCGTCGCGGAACGATTCGAACCCGCAGATCACAACCTTCAATCCGCCCCTCGCCATCTTCTCAATGATCCCGGGATGATTTGCGGCAACATCTGCCCTGATATCCATGACGAAGGTTTTTTCAATTCCCTCCTCCACGATCCGGTCGAAAAGATTGTGCATGAACTGTATATCCACAACAGTATTGGCATCAGCAAATCGTACGACCGGGTACTCTGGAATCGATTTCAACTCTTCAATAAGACTCTCTGTCTGTCGTTGATGATACTGTCCTTTGAACTGTGTCCAAATCGAACAAAAAGTGCATTGATAAGGACATCCAAGGGATGTATAAACATACGTACTGGGAAAAGGGCTGTTGCCTACTTTATAGGTAGATATCCACCTGGTCAGATGTTTACGGTCAATAGAGAGAAAATCATCACCAGCGGGATCCCGTTTTGGAAGGTCTCCCGGTATTTTCCGAAATTCACCATTGGTTCTGGTCAGAATTCCAGGAACAGAATCCAAAGGAAGTCCTCTCTCTTTTGCTTCAACGATCGCTCTGAAAAGGTGCGGTGATTGCCCGGGAATTACGACATCAATTGAAGGATCCGTGAAATCATAAGGCAAAAGTGTTGCGTGCAATCCGCCTGCAACTGTAATAATCAATGGATTAACCTCCTTTGCACCCTTACAGATCGTCACTGAATCATTGAATTCAGAGGTAATTACAGTCACGCCAACCACATCTGGCTGATGGCGGTTGACTAGTTCAGTAACCAACTCCCGTAATGGTGGTGTTGCAGGATCGAGATCATACTCTCCTTTCATATCAAACACTACAACATCGTGATCCTTCACCACCGACGCAATGGTAAGCAAACCCAATGGCGGTCCGATCAGCTTCTTATGAATGAATCGCCTCGCAGCTTCAGGGGCATACTTGAGGATATTGTTTTCGGGAGAGCGGGGAGGATTTATCAGAAGAACCTTCATCAATTACGAATTAAGACTTACGAATGACCAATTGCTTGGAAAAACCATAATAATGAGCAATAACATGTGATTCATTCTTCAGTATCTAATGCCAAAAGTACATAATTTTCGACGTTGTCTCTTTGTCCGATTATGCTAATTTTGTTCATCCAATCTTTAACTCACAGATGGTAGTCACTGAGTCCATTCGCCATAAGATGCAGGTGTTGAAATGCGTAGTGATCATTCCAACGTACAATAATGCTGGTACTCTTGAGAAAGTGATCAGGGGAATTCAGGAATATACCGATGATATCATTGTTATAAATGACGGTTCCACAGATGAAACTGCTGAAGTCCTCAAAAAAGTTGGCAGCTGGCAGTTGCCAATTGGCGGTATTGATAATGCCATCACTTCATCCCCTCATTACCTCATCACCATTGGCAGAAACACGGGAAAAGGCTTCGCTCTCCGGCAGGGATTCAAGCTGGCTTCCGAACTGGGATACCGCTATGCCATCACCATCGACAGCGATGGCCAGCACTTTCCTGAGGACATCCCAAAGTTGATTGAAGCCATTGAAAAACATCCTGATTCGGTGATTATCGGTGCCCGTAATATGAATCAGAATGGGGTCCCGGGAACCAGCAACTTTGGACACACGTTCTCAATCTTCTGGTTTAAGGTTGAGACCGGACTGAGAATTCAGGATGTTCAATCGGGATACCGGCTTTATCCTATTGATAAACTAAAGATGATCCATCACTTTTACTCCCGAAAATATGAATTTGAGGTGGAAGTACTGGTAAGACTTGCCTGGCGTGGCGTTTCAATTCAATCCGTACCTGTTCAGATCTGGTATGCTCCAAAAGCAGAACGGGTTTCCCATTTCCGGAAAGGGCGTGATTTTGCCCGAACGACTCTGCTTAATACTATCCTGGTATTTGCAGCGCTTTTATGGATCAGGCCATTTTATTTTGTAAAGAGTCTGAGAAAAAAGAGTTTCAAAGAGATCATCCGTGAATACTTTATTAATAGCAAAGACACCAATGCAAAACTGGCCTGGTCGGTTGTTTTAGGCATCTTTATCGGTGTTTCGCCCTTCTGGGGCTATCAGATGGTGATTGCCGTATCACTGGCTCATTTTTTTAAACTAAATAAATTCGTAGCTCTGGTTACATCCAATATCAGCCTTCCTCCTTTAATCCCTTTTATCATGTTTATCAGTTACCTGATAGGTGGATTTGTTCTTGGTGTTGAAACATCTCATTTTGAATACTCTTCAGGAATTGATTTTCAATGGATTAAACAAAATTTAATCCAGTATATCCTCGGAAGTTTTGTTTTTGGGATGGTCTTGGCACCATTTTCAGGACTGATGACCTTTCTCCTCCTGGTGATCTTCAGAAAAAAAGTTCAGGCAAAAGAGATGAACACGAACCACTAGATTCTATCTGAATGTCTTCATTCTTTATCAGCATATATCGATTTTTTCATCTGCATAAATGGGCTTTCTGGGTATTCGTAGCCCTGGTTATCATCTTTATCGCCATTTTTTCCTCCCGGATACATCTGGAAGAGGATATCTCCAGGATAACAACCGAAGGGGATAGTTTGAGCAAGGATGAATACGTTATCCGGAATTTTAAATTCGCCGAAAAGCTGATCATTCATATTCGGCAATCCGACAGTCTTGCTCCTCCAGCTCCTGCCCTGCTCATTTCTCTGGCGAATGAACTTTGTGACAGCATAACAGCCAGGATGGACTCTTCCTACATCCAATCCGTGTTCCTGAAGACGGATGAGAATTTGTTACCCCTGGCCCTGAACCTGATTAACAATCACATTCCACTTTTTCTGGATGAAGCGGATTACAGCAGACTCGACAGTATTCGTGACAAGGATTTCCTTGAATCGATCATCCGGAATAATTATAAGGTATTGATTTCGCCCGCCAGCATGGTGATGAAACGGCAGCTTGTTGAAGATCCGTTGGGAATGTCAACGATGGCATTGAAAAAGCGGCAGAGTCTTCAGGTTGATGATCATTTTATTCTTCACAACGGATATATTTTTTCTCATGACCAGCGGCATATACTATTCTTTATCACACCAGCCAATGCACCAAGCGAGACCAAAAAGAACACAATACTGGTAAATACAATCGACCAGATGACCGATCAGGTGTTATCAAACCAAAATCGTTCAGAATCGTCGGTTAAAACCGACATAGATATCGATTACTTCGGTTCTATCGCCGTTGCTGTTGGAAACGCGAACCAATTGAAGCGAGACATCATTCTGAGCCTTTCTCTTGCCCTCACAGGAATCTTTCTGCTCATCGGATGGTACTTCAGAAGTGTGGCGATCCCCCTGCTTGGTTTTATTCCGGCTTTCGTTGGAGGTGGACTTGCGCTCAGTATCCTCTTTCTTGTGAAAGGCACCATTTCAGCAATCGCATTGGGTATTGGTTCAGTGATCCTTGGACTGATCATTGATTACGCCCTTTACATGATCAACCATTACCGCAGAAAACAGAATGTTGAAGTGGTTATCAGAGACATGGCACAAACGATCATTATCTGCAGCCTAACTTCTATCGGAGCATTCCTTTGCCTCACATTACTTCATTCCGCGGTCTTGCATGATCTTGGTTGGTTTGCCGCCCTCAGTGTATTTGGTGCCGCAATCGTTGCCCTGGTTATCCTTCCTCAGTTCCTTGGGTCATCTCTCCTTCCAAAGGAAAATACCAAAAATAAGATGAACATGGTGGATTGGATCGGCAGTATCAACTTCGGGAAAAAGGGATGGCTGCTTATTGGGTTAGCTATCATGGGGATCGTAAGTCTTTTCTTTGTGAAGAGAGTTGCCTTTGAGACCGACATGAACAGTTTAAACTTCATGTCAGACAAGCTTATTCAGGCAGAATCAGCACTGGATGAGGTCTCATCCTCTTCAGTAAAAAATGTTTATATCGTATCAACCGGACAAACCCTTGATGAGGCCTTACAGTCCAATGAACTGGCTGTCAGAAAACTGAAAGAGATTCAAGCACTCGGATTAATCCAGGGATGGTCGGGAATCAGCACCTTCCTGCTTTCTGATTCCATGCAACAGGAGCGGCTTACTACCTGGCGACGATTCTGGACCGAAAACCGGAAAAGGGAGGTAATCTCCATGGTTCACCAGGAGGGTAAACAGCAGGGATTCTCACCGGAAGCCTTTGAGGGTCTCGACCGGATGCTCTCCAGATCATTTTCCGTAATTTCAACTGAGGAGAGTGAGCAGATGAAGGCAGCCCTCTTTGGAGAGTGGATCAACGAAGCCCCTGATCTTAAAATGGTTACAGCAATAGCAACGGTAACGGAAAAAGAGAAACCTGCTGTTTATGAAATCTTTAAAAACGATCCCCGGTTTGTATTGTTCGACAGGCAAAACCTCACCAGTCGGTTTGTTGAGAATGTGCGGATCGATTTCAACCGGTTAGTCACCCTCTCAATGATTTTTGTTTCACTCTTACTTCTCCTCTCCTTTGGCCGAATCGAACTGGGGTTAACCACCGCGCTGCCTATGTTTTTTGCATGGCTTCTCACATTGGGATTTATGGGGCTTTTTGGCATCAGATTCAACATTTTCAACATCATCATCTCCTCCTTCGTCTTCGGGTTGGGAGTAGATTACAGCATCTTAATGATGCGCGGGTTGCTAAGTGACTACAAGACCGGAGTTAATGACATGCAAACCTATCAGACCTCCATTCTCCTCTCTTCTTCTACAACTATCATTGGTGTGGCAGCTCTCTTTGTAGCACGCCATCCAGCACTCAACTCAATTGCTCTTATTTCCATCCTGGGGGTCGTATCAGTTGTACTTGTCTCTATTGCCTATCAAACGTTGCTTACTAACTGGTTCCTCTTCAAGCCTAAACTCAGGCAGAGCTTTCCGGTAACCCTTTTTATAGCATGGTTCTCGGTCATTGTTGCATGGATTCCAATCACTACAATAGCCCTGATCCTGGTGATTTACGGAACAATTGTCAGTCCGTTTCTCCCTTTATCCCGAAAGAAGAAGCAGGATATTTTTCACCGGATCTTTTGCAGGTTGAGTAAAACCTACATTGCTATGAACTTCCCGCGTTTTCACAGAGTTGAGAATCCGGGAGGTGAGGATTTTACCAAACCTGCCATCATTATCAGCAATCATCAGTCCCTGATCGAAACCCCGGCGTTGTTACGGCTAAATCCAACAATTCTGATTCTCACCAACAAATGGGTATACCGTCACTGGGTGTTCGGTCCGGTTGCGCGACTTTCGGGCTTTCCACCCATGGATGAAGGCGTTGATAACTCATTGGATATCATTAAGCAGAGGATGGATGAGGGGTTTTCCATTCTGATTTTTCCGGAAGGGACCAGATCAAAGGATGGCCACATTCAACGGTTTCACCGGGGAGCTTTCTATATTGCAGAGAAACTTCAGGTTGATATCCTCCCAATCCTTATCTTCGGGAGTGGTGATTTCCTTCGAAAGGGTAATTTCTGGGGAAAGCCAAGCCGTCTTTTCATGAAAATACTTCCCCGGATTACTCCTCGAGACAGCCGGTTTGGCGAGACATACTCTCAACGAACCAAACAGGTAAGGGCCTATTATCGTGAAGAATACAGGAATCTTAAAGAGATTGAATGCAATCCTGCATTTAATAGTCTCGCAATACGACTGAATTATCTCTTCAAAGGACCGGTAATAGAATGGTATGTCAGGATCAAGATGAAGTTGGAAGAGAACTTCCGGCTGTACGATCAATTATTGCCCGAAAGCGGCGAAATATTGGACCTGGGTTGTGGGTATGGGTATATCACCTATATGTTGATGTTAACTTCAGACGATC
>Ga0351840_1038_pt1 | contig 25645 bp, 22 predicted proteins | sample BONcelHFGM3001E5_FD_206883 | JGI IMG/M metagenome (GOLD analysis project Ga0351840, IMG submission 206883) | Enriched cells from coal bed in the Powder River Basin, Montana, United States - BONCAT cells FGM rep1 HSBNCT.FGM.300.1.E5 ... | reverse complement strand
ACCTTGATGAAACTGGTGCCCGTCGGGATATCGACCAGGACAGCAGCGTTTTGCGCCGTATCAATCGGTTTCCTGGCGTAAATCAATAAGCACGCGCAAAAAACAATGGCTCCGATACACAGCAGCAGAACACTACAAGACAGAATTCTCTTCATATTCATATTCATACGTGATCACTGGCGATTTTTCTTTGATCGGAATATCAAGAGGCAGGATTCAACCACCTCGCAGCAAGCCGTCGAGGTATGAAATGAACGTCATTATTTCGCAGCAAGCTGCGGAGAATTAACGCTCGTCCCGCAAAGCGGGATTCAACTGCCCAATTTATGTCTTATCAGCGCAATCCAGATAGCTCTGGAGAATCAGACACGCCGCCAGCCTGTCAACTTTTTCTTTTCTTTTTTGCCAGCGGACACCTGCTGAAATCAAAATCTCTTCAGCTTCTTTCGTTGACATCGTCTCCGGCCATTTGACCACAGGCAGGGAAAACGATTTACTCAGCAAATTGGCGAAACGGTTAACTTTCTCACACTGTATGCCTTCGGAGCCATCCAGCCGCAGGGGATATCCGATCACTATTTTCTCAACCGCGTAATTCCGAATCCATTGGCCCAGCATTTCCAGGTCGTGCTTTTTCGTTTTGCGCGAAAGCGTCGGGAGGCCCTGAGCAGTCATGCCCAGTTCGTCACAGACGGCCGCCCCGATTCTTTTTTCGCCGTAGTCTAAACCCAGGATGCGCAAAAGACACCTCATTTTGGTTTGCTATCTAACAATTCCGAATCGTATTTTCAAGAATTAAATCCCCCTGGTAAGCTTTCCCGAAAAAACCCGCATCTTTAGGAAATATGATGTTGTTAAATTGCCGGGAGTTTGTTATTTCAAATCGAGCACGGGTAACGAGACAGCAGGGATAAAATATGCAGCACTTCGTTTTGGGAACAGCCGGTCACGTGGATCACGGAAAAACGTCGCTTGTCAAAGCGCTGACCGGCATCGACACGGATCGCCTCAAAGAGGAAAAAGAACGGGGCATCACGATTGAACTCGGGTTTGCCTCGCTCGCGCTTCCTTCCGGCCCGACGCTCGGCATCGTCGACGTGCCCGGTCACGAAAAATTCATTAAACACATGGTCGCCGGCGCGGCGGGCATCGATCTTGTTTTGATGGTCGTTGCCGCAGACGAAGGCATCATGCCGCAAACGAAGGAACATCTGCACATTTGCTCGCTGCTCGGAATTACCACCGGCCTTGTCGCTCTGACCAAGACCGACCTGGTGGAACCGGACTGGCTCGACCTGGTGCGTTCCGAAATTGCCGATTATCTGCAGGGGACATTCCTCGCGGGAGCACCCGTCGTGCCGGTTTCAGCAGTCAATGGAACCGGCGTCAAGGAATTGCTCACCTGCCTGGATGAGACGGTCGCGAGGTTGAAAGAAAAAGCCGATGACGGTATTTTCCGCCTGCCGATCGACAGGATCTTTACGATGAAGGGGTTCGGCACGGTGGTGACGGGCACACTGATTTCCGACCGGATAAAGGTGGGTGAGGATATTCAAATTTTGCCTGAAAACATCTCCGCGCGCATCCGGGGGATCCAGGTGCATAACGCTCCCGTTGAGGAGGCTTTCTCCGGCCAGCGAACCGCAATTAACCTGCAGGGCATTGAAAAATCAACTCTTGAACGGGGCAACGTTCTGGTGCGCCCGCAAACCGTCTGGCCTACACAAAGGCTGGATGTTTATTTCGAATACCTGGACGCCAATACGCGGAAACTTAAAAATCGGGCACTGGTCCGCCTGCACACCGGCACAACGGAAATCATGACGCGCATGGTCCTACTGGAAGCGGATGAGCTGTCGCCCGGTCAAAAATGCTTTGCCCAGCTTAATCTGGCAAGTGAAGACGTCGTGGTCGCGGGCGATCATTTCGTATTGCGCAGCTACTCGCCGGTAACCACCATCGGCGGCGGCCTCATTCTCGACCCCCAGCCCGGCAAACACAAAAGAAAGAACAAGAAAATCCTGGAGGATTTGCAGATCCTGCGCGACGGTACGCTGGCTCAGAAGATTCCGGTTCTTCTGGATCGCGCCGGCTTCGGCGGCATTACGAGCCGGGCGCTCGCTCTGCGAACGGGCGTCCATGTGAAAAAAGTCCGGGACGCTTTGGAAAAACTATTTTCCAGTCACCAGGCTGTCCTCCTTTCGAGCGAGGACGCAACGTCTTTATCCGCCCGGCTGTATGCGCAACTCGAAGAACTGATTACCCGCAGTCTTGCCGACTATCATCAGAAGAATCCTTTAACGGCGGGAATCTCCAAGGAAGAACTCAAAGCCGCACTTGCCGATACGGTATCGGTCAGGCTCTTTAACATGGTTCTCGCGGGCCTCGGCAAGAAGGAAATCATCGTGAGCGATAAAGACAATATCCGCCTGGCTTCCCATCACGTGCAGCTGGCGGTTGACGAAGACGCTTTGCATTTATCCATTGCATCGACCTACGCGCAGGCCGGGCTCGCGCCGCCTTCTCTTTCCGACGTCCTCGGTCATTTTAAGGATCAGAAGGCCAAAGCCCAGACCATCGTCAAGCTGATGCTCAAAGACGGGGAACTGATCAAGATCAACGAAGATCTGTGTTTCGCGCGCGCCGCTCTGGAGAAATTGCGCGACGAATACAAAGCGCAGCTGATCCGCGACGGTCAGGCGACACCGGCGTCTTTTAAAGATTTAACCGGCTTATCGCGCAAATTCATCATCCCGCTCATGGAATATTTTGATGCGAGCAAGCTGACGGTGCGCGTGGGAGATCACCGGATCCTCCGGGAAAAAATCTGATACGAACAATCGAAACGGATCATACAGAAAGGCGGTTCATTTGAAAAAAAAGGAAATCTATCTTCAGGACATTAAGCAGGGCGACAAAATCGCTTCATCATTTCTGGTGGCGGAGAAAAACATGGCCTTCTCCCAGAAAGGGTCAGCCTATTTGAACGTGCGTCTCAAAGACAAAACGGGCGAAATCGACGGCAAGGTCTGGGACAATGCCGTGGACCTCGATCGCATCTTTAAGAAAGGCGACATCATCTTCATCGAGGGCCGGGTTCTCAGTTATCGCAACACGCTTCAGATATCGATTGTCACGATTAAGCCCTGTGCGCCGGAGGATGTTGATCCGGCGGATTTTCTGCCCGTCAGTAAAATAGACACGGCAGCGATGTTTCGGGACTTAACCGCCTACATCGATACCCTTTCGTCCGAGCCCGTGCGGAAGCTTCTCGCCGCCTTCTTTCATGATGATAAAACGGCTGAACTTTTCCGGCGCGCGCCGGCGGCCAAGGGGTTTCATCACATCTACCTGGGAGGACTTCTGGAACATACGCTTTCGGTTGTCCGATTACTCGACCGGGCAGCCGAGCATTATCCCCACCTCAACCGGGACATGTTGATCGCCGGCGGCATGCTGCATGATATCGGCAAGATTTACGAATTCTCTTACGACAGCTTGATCGAATACAGCGATGAAGGCAGGATGATCGGTCACCTGGTCATGGGAGTGGAAATGATCAACAAGAAAATTGAGGCGATTGCCGATTTTCCGCCAAAGACTGCTCTTGAGCTGCGCCACATCCTTTTGAGCCATCACGGTGAATTTGAGTACGGGTCTCCCAAGCGTCCGAAAACCATGGAAGCGCTGGTCATTCACTTCATGGACGATCTCGACGCCAAGCTCAATGCCTTTCAAAGCTTTGTCGCCGCCGATGCCGCCAATACCGATTCCGAATGGACGGCCTACAATCGCTTCTTTGAGCGATACCTCTACAAGGGCCGGTAGGGGCAGTCCTGCAAATCACCGGTGCTAAGAATCCAGAGCTTCCCGGATCTTTTGCGACAAATCGGCCAGCTCAAATGGTTTTTGTATAAAGCTGATGTTCCCGCCCCGGCTCAGGATTTCCTGAGCCTCTCCGTCAAGGCTGTACCCGCTGGAAAGGATGATTCGGGCCTCGGGATTTTCCATCCGGATGGCGTCGATGGCCGCTTTGCCAGAGAGGCCCGGCATGATCATGTCCATGATGACCAGATCGATCCGTCCGGAATTTGCGAGGTAAACATCTACGGCCTCTTCTCCGCTCCCCGCCGTCAGCAATTGATAACCCAGCTCCTCGATCATGGCTCCGATCACTTCCGTGATGTTCGCTTCATCATCCGCGAGCAAAATAGTTTCCCGGCCGAGCTTCGTTATCCTTTCCGGCTGCAGTTCGCAAATAACCTCCTTGAAAGAGGCCGGAAAATAGATATTGAAGGTCGCGCCCTTTCCTTTTTCACTTTGGACATTGATCGCACCCTGATGCCCCTTGACGATGCCGTAAACTGAGGCCAGCCCCAGGCCGGTGCCCCGGATCACGCCCATTTCCTTCGTCGTAAAAAAAGGTTCAAAAAGCCGTTCCCGGGTCATCTCGTCCATCCCCACTCCCGTGTCCTTGACGGTGAGTTTCACATAGGGTCCCGGACCGACATCCAGGCTTCGGACATGAGACCTCTCCAGCACAACGTTCCTGGTCCTGATGAAAATTTCTCCTCCGCCCGGCATGGCGTGCCACGCATTGACCAGGAGGTTCAGCAGAACCTGCTCCATCTGACCGCGATCCGCATCAACAATCCAGAGGTCTTCGGCCAGATCCTGTTCGATGATGATTTCTTTCTTGGTCCTGCCGAACATAACCGTCGACTTCTCGACGATCTCATTGAGGTTGACCGGCTTGACTTCATACCGCCCGCCGCGGGCATATCCGAGAAGCTGCCGGGTTAAATCCGCACCGCTCGAGACATGAGATTCGATAGCCTTGAGCCGCGTGAAATGCGGATGCTCCGGATCGGTATCGAGCAGCATCAAAGAGGTATAGCCCTGAATCCCCATCAACAGGTTGTTAAAATCGTGAGCAACGCCGCCGGCCAGAGTGCCGATGGCTTCCATTTTTCTCGCCTGGCTCAGTTGTTCGCGCAAACGATCCTGTTCTTCCTCCATTTTCTTCCGCGCCGTCACATCCCGTCCGATATTGCGGAAACCTATCACGCGCCCCCGGGCATCACGGATCAGCGTCGCGATGGACTCGATGGCCTTGGTTGAACCATCCTTGCACCATACGTTCACCGTATAAATTTTTGCCGGATCGCTTGTCCGGTAAAGTTCATTAAATAGGGTAAAGACTTGCCGGATATCTTCAGGACCGGCAAAACGCTGACGATAATTTAATTGCAAATATTCCCTGTGGGAATACCCAAGCATCCGGTGCGCCGCTTCATTGCAGAATGTACACCGGCCGCCGAGATCAAACTCCGCGCAGGAATCTTCGATATTTTCCATGAAATCACGATAACGCGCCAGTTCGTGCTCCATCGTGCGGCGTTCGGTCACATCGCGTCCGATGCTGCGAAAACCAATCGGATTACCTTCGGTATCGCGAATCAGCGATATCGCCGCTTCCAGCGATTTTATTTTGCCGTCTTTGCAGAGAAATTCGGCAATCACAATATTGACGGGCAACCCCTTGGCGTAGATTTCGTGAAAGGCGTTAAAGACTTTTTCCGCTTCCTGCTTGTTGGGGAAGCGTTCCTGATGGTGGAGCTGCATCAGCTCCTCCATGGAATAGCCGAAAACCCGAACGGTCGCCTGATTGCAGAATGTGCACTTGCCTTTCAGATCATACTCGGCGCAGACATCGTCTACATTTTCAAAAAATTCACGATAGCGCTGCTGTTCGCGTTCCATCTCCTTCCGTTCCGTGATATCGCGCCCGATACCGCGGTAACCGATGACCTGACCCGTCTGATTCCGGATGATCGCAACGGAAGTCTCATAGTCGCGAATTTTCGCATCCCTGCGCAGGATTTTGTATTCCAATATTCTGGAAGAAACATTATTTTTATACATCCGGTCATACAGGCGGAATACCTGTTTGCCGTATTCACGATTAATATGTCTTGCCCATCGATCCAGTTTTAGAAATTCTTCACGGGAATAGCCGAAGATTCGCGGCAGGCCTTCATTGCAAAAAATGATATTTCCTTCCAGATCAAACTCATAACAACCGTCGTCAATATTATCCACGAAGGTCCGGTAGCGCTCCTCGTTTGCCCGAAGGTTCTCTTCCTGCTCCTTGATCTTTTCATATTTCAGGCGCAGGGACGTAAGTTCCGTAATCAGCTGTGCCTTTGTTTTTCCGTCGTCTCTCATGGTTGTGCGTTCACTTCTCCGAAGATGATTAAGAACGATATATCTTTTCACAGATGACACATACGCATTGAAGCCGCAGGCTATGGCGATATGAATTCCGGCGGGCAAAAAGGAGGGGATTATCTTCGCGCGCCGTTATTCGAGAGGACACGGGTTACGAAAGAGATCAAGCACATGCGACACGGAATACTGCAGTCTCGATCATAAACAGAGGGCTTTCACCTTGCGGCAAAAGCCCTCAAATAATGTATTGGAGAAGATGGCTTACGGATGTCTGCTGATTACTTTTTTTTCACCAGATCCGCGAGTGTCGCTTCCAGGTGCTTCCGCGCCACATTCGGAGGTTTCACGGCTCTGGGCATTTCGCCGAATGCATCGACGTTATTGAGTTCGGCCATCACGCTGCGCAGACCGGCATCAAAAGAAAAAGCGCGTACCGGCTTATTAAAATTGATATTTTTCCCATACTGGGACACGAACGATGCCGATTTCTCGGAAATCATAAGGCCGTCGGCAGAATCCCCGTTCTGATCCAGGGTCTGCAGTAAAACGCAGATATTTACAACGCGCTGATCCTTAACATCTTTCGCGCCGGGGACGATATCCAGAGGCGTAACCACCGGCTTTCCGAACGTGGAACCCAGCACCAGAGTGCCTACGGAAAAAGTGACGGTTTCACCAGCCTTATATTCAAAGATACCATTTGCTTTGGTTACGCCTTTAAGTGTCGGGGTAGCATAGTTCAGTCCGCCAACCGGCCCATCCATAAAAACGCCCTTTAAAGCACCCGGCGTACTGCTTACGCTCGAATTCAAAGAGCTGCAACCCATCACCAGTGCTATCAGAAACACCCCTGAAACCGATAAGATAAAACGACGCATCAAAACATTTGATTTCTTCATAGCGTACTCCTCTCTTTAAAATTAATTTTGCACATTAATAGTATAGATGGGTCATATTGTCAATGATTGAAAAATAAGAATAAGACCGATTTTATCATGAAGTTATTTCCGCTGATTTTGAAGGGCCTTCCTTCTATGGCATGGGCAAAATGCCCGGCACGGCAAAGAGATTCACACTCCCGGGATCAGCAAAAAGAACCGCCCCGATCTGGGCCTCGACGGCCGCCAGGGGTCGCTTCCGGCGCATTCAGTGTGCACGATTCTTTTTGCTGTACGGCTTTTCCGTCCCCTGTCGGGGATGAGGCAGCAGGCAGCCGGACAGGCACACTTCCGTGCAGTTTCCATCACAGGGTTCCACATGAATGGTAACAGCCGCGGCCGGAAGTTTATCCATAATGACGTGTTTGAGTTCACTGGTAATGCCATGCGACGCCTCTACCGTCATCTGCGGATCAACTTTAATATGAAATTCGATGAACCGGAAATTACCGGCCTTGCGTGTCTTTAGCTGGTGATACCCGTGAATCTCCGGCTTGCGATTTGCGATCACCTCGCGGATCCATTCCTCTTCAGCCGGCGGCAATTTTACGTCCATCAGATCGCCGAGCGCCTGCGAGGTCAAATCATAGGCCGCCTTCAGGATAAATACTGCCACGAATATCGCCGCGACCGGATCCAGCCAGTGAATGCGCGGATCAACAAAAAAGAAATGGCTGATCCAGATGATGGACAGGCTGACCATTACGCCCGCGGATGTGAAAACGTCGGTCCGCAAATGCCAGGCATCCGCCGTGAGAGCGATGGAATCGGCTTCTTTTCCGACGGCAAAAAGCCTCTGAGAGACAAAAAAATTAAGGACGGCGGATAAGAACATCACGGCAACGCCCCATCCGGGCGATTCTACTTCCTCGGCGGATGCCAGTTTCTTGAGCGCCTCGAAAATGATCCAAAAGGCCGCAAGGAAAATCAGGACGGCTTCGATCAATCCGGAGATGCTTTCAACTTTGCCGTGTCCGAAAGGATGAACCTCATCTGCCGGAAGGTGCGATTTCTTAACGGAGACCATTGCAATGATCGCCGCCAGCAAATCCATACCGGAATGAATCGCCTCCGAAATAATCGACACTGATCCGATGAGCGCACCGACGATGATTTTGAAAACAACCAGTGTCGAATTCGACGCGACCGACAAAAGCGCAACCCGTTCTTTTCGTTCCTGGATCGAAACCACCGGACTCCCTCCAATTGAAAATATCTATTCTTACATATCATGACCCCTTACCAAATTCTCCTTTTTTTTAGGTTTTGGAAGCTTAGGGATTTCCTTTGCACGGACGGGAAATTGTGATACGACACCTGCCGCAAATGGTCTAAAATGTTATGGATAAGAAAAAAATGCTTTCTTGTTTTCCGGATGCATCCCGTCAGAATTGGCTCGATTGGCGCTGGCAATTTAAGAACCGCGTCACATCGATTGCCGGGTTGGCCGGAATTTTAAACAGGCCCGTGACCGAAGTTGAAAAGCTGCGCGAGGTACTGGGCGTCTATCCTATGGCGGTTACGCCCTACTATTTATCCTTGATTCGCTTTGACGATCCCAACGACCCTCTGGCTTTGCAGTGCATTCCGGATCTGCGGGAAATTTCCCTTGCCTCCCAATGCCCGGTGGATCCGCTAAATGAAGACAGCTTCACGCCGGCGCCGAAACTGCTCCATCGCTATCCCGACCGGGTTCTGGCCCTTGTGACAAAAACATGTGCAACCTACTGCCGGCACTGTAATCGCAAGCGGCACTGGAAAACCCGTGACGCCTCTTCGCTTCCCGGCCGTCTGAAAAAAATGGTTCGTTATGTTTCGGACTCCCCTCAGGTTCGGGAAGTTATTCTGTCCGGCGGCGATCCCCTCACGTACGACGACGAGAAGCTGGAGATGATTCTTAAAGCTTTTGCGGCCATTCCCCATGTGGAGGTGTTGCGCATCGGCAGCCGCGTGCCCGTTGTACTGCCTATGAGGATCACAAAAAATCTCTGCCGGATCCTGAAGCGCTGCCGGCCTCTGTGGTTCAATACGCAGTTCAATCACCCGTCGGAAATTACACCGGAATCCGCCCGCGCATGCGATATGCTTCAGGAAGCCGGCATTCCGGTTTCCAATCAGTCGGTCCTGCTCAAAGGGATCAATGATTCCCCGGAGGTAATGAAACGTCTGCTCTATGGATTACAAAAGGCATCGGTACGTCCTTATTATCTTTTTCACTGCGAACCCGTCAAGGGCTGCGCCCATTTCCGTACGGAAGTCAAGTCGGGACTGACCATGATGGAAGGACTGCGCAGGCATTGCTCCGGACTCGCGCTGCCGCAATATGTGGCCGACCTGCCCGGCTCCGCGGGGAAAGCTCCGCTTCTGGCCCTGTCGGCGTCCATAAAAAATGATTTGCGAAAACATCAAGATTTCTTTGACTTTTTTTAATATTTGGATTAGGAAAGGCGTCAAATAAATCCTGACGATATTAAAGGATGAGGAGAGATACGTTTTATGTACACGGCAAGTGATTTAAGAAAAGGTCTGCGCCTGAAAATCGACGGTGATCCCTATATAATCACCGAATTCAATTTTGTGAAACCCGGCAAAGGTCAGGCTCTGTATCGCACCAAACTCAAGAACATGATCAACGGCAACCAGTTCGAACGCACGTTCCGTTCCGTGGACATGTTTGAACCGGCCGACCTGCGCGAAAAGAAAATGCAGTACCTTTATAAGGAAGGCGATAAATACTGTTTCATGGACAACGAAAACTATGAACAGGTTTATCTGACGGAAGCACAGGTCGACGATGCCATCAATTACATGACCGACAATATCGAAGTCGAAATCCTGCTGTTTGAGGATCGGCCCATCGGCATCAGCCTGCCCAACTTTGTCGAACTGATCGTCACCGAAGCGGAACCCTGGGCAAAGGGAGACACGGTTTCCGGTGCGACCAAGCCGGTCAAAGTGCAGACGGGCGCAACCGTTTTGGTGCCGACATTCGTTTCCGAGGGAGAAAAAATCCGCATTGACACACGCACGGGAGAATACCTCACCAGAGTCAAAGGCTGATCTCCTTTCTCTATAGAGGAAAATCTCTTGACTGAATTTCATCAAGACGACCAATTTCAACTGGCGCGCAAGGCGAACAATCTTCGCCTCCGCGCCGGTTTCATTTCCGGCATCCGCCGTTTTTTTCTCGAACACGATTTTCTGGAAGTGGAAACACCCCTGCGCATCCCTGCACCTGCACCCGAAGAACACATCGAAGCCGTTGCTACGGGCGACTGGTTCCTGCAGACATCTCCGGAGCTCTGCATGAAGAGGCTCCTCGCCGCGGGCTACCCCCGGATTTTTCAGTTCTGCAAATGCTTTCGCGCCGCGGAACGAGGCGGCCGGCATCTGCCGGAATTCACGATGCTCGAATGGTATGCGGCGCATTTTGATTATCACGATCTCATGCAGCAGTGCGAGAAGCTGCTCGTTGCCGCGCTCAGGGCGATCGGGTTTAACGAACACATCATCCGGCACAATAAAAAAATCAGCATCGGGTCGCCCTGGGAAAAATTGACCGTCGCCGAGGCTTTTCGGAAATTTGCGCCGGTCTCTGCGCAGGAAGCCCTTGATCAGGACCGGTTTGATGAAATCCTGGTGGAGTCTATCGAACCGAACCTCGGCTGCGACCGTCCGACTTTTCTTTACGATTATCCCGCCGCATTGGGAGCGCTGGCCCGGTTGAAAAAAGATGATCGCGCCCTCGCCGAACGTTTTGAACTCTACATCGGCGGCATGGAACTGGCCAACGGTTTTTCGGAATTGACGGATACCGATGAACAAAGAAAGCGCTTTGAAGAAGCCTCTGCGGCGCGCGCCGCCAAGCACTGGGCGTCTTACGCCATGCCGGAAAAATTTCTCACTGCTCTGGAATACCTGCCGCCGTCAGCCGGCATCGCGCTGGGCATCGACCGCATGATTATGCTGCTGGCCGACACGGACGTCATCGATGACGTCGTCGCCTTCCCGCCGGAAGCTCTCTGAACAGACCTATCCGGGAAAATAATTCATCCTATACTCTGTAGCTCTGACAGTTATTTTCTCTTGATAAATATGGTCCTGTGTCTCGTCTGCACTCAGAATCGCACGCTCCGAGACACAGGACCATATTTCTAATGATCCCTGTTGCCAAATACCTTCGCGCTTGGTTGATGGACAGTTCGGGATTGACGAATATCCGTAAGGGTCGTAGCGGATGGAGGCACTGCAAAAGCAGGCCTCCATCCGTAAAACCATTTTACCTTGTGCTGACCTGGAGCAAATAGATTGTAACTGTACCAACAGGATTAACTGTCGTAACAAGGGTCATGGTTCCCACAAGAAAGTTCCAATCATGCGAAGCCTGTCCGTTGTAACTGCTGCTTTCGCTCATGGTCACCTCGCCTGACGACGTAATATTGCCGGTAAAGGGAGTCGTGGGCCCACTGTCCTGGAAGTAAGTGTTGCTGCTGGTCCAGTCCGTGCCAAATGTCATGTTGCCGCTTGCATCCACCGTATTGGTGCAATAGATCCAGCCGGCCTGAACGCCGACAATAGGTATGCTGGTGCTCTTGGCCAAAAAACTACTTTCCCAGGTGGAGGCGGGTAGCGGGCCGACAGGATAATCATTCCGCTCAGTAATTTGCAGAATCATCAGCCGGTACGTTGTTCCACTCGTGTAAGTTCCGACAATCGTCTTCTTATCATCCGCCAGGAATCCCGAGAATGTTGGAATTCCGCCCAGGGTGACCATACCACCGGCATCCACATTCAGCGTTCCCCAACTCGTATCCGGTGTCGTTATCGTTCCGGAAGGGTCTGTCTTGCTGCTCAGCGTGACGGTTCCAGCGCCGTCCGTCGATCCGCGGCCATGGCGCCACATGGTACTGGAACCGACAATCATTTCATGAAAGACAAAGGACTTGCTCTGTATATAGGTGTTTGTGTAAGCCGTACCCGGGACAACTTTCAGAGCAACACGCAAATGATGAGGGCCGGTAGATGGACCGCCGGTTCCCGCGATGAAATTTCCCGTGGACGTCAGCGTCATATGAACATCGGCATCTGCACTCGCGCCGCTTTCCGAAATGATGCCGGAGCTACTGGTCCAGGTAAGCGCTCCTGCGGCAGGACAGGCGGTACTGCCCGCACTGTCCAGGCACGACCATGCAGCAAACAATATTGCGGGATTGGTATCTGAGAACTTCAGCGTGCGGCTGCGCCAACCGGCCGCCGAGCTTGCCGACGTCATTAAGACATATTCCTTCCACGTCACCGAAAGTTTGGCCGTGGCCGTAAAATTAATTCCCGTCGCGTTCCCGTCACTGACGGTTACTGGTGCACTCACCTGGCTGAACGTATAGCCAGCGGCCACCGGCGTGACGGTATAGCTGCCGTTCACTACACTGGAGAAACTGTAATTACCCGAAGAATCTGTGGAGACCGTGCGTGACGGGTTCCCGCTTAAAGTTATCCTCACCACCTCCTCATCAATGAGCCCACTTACCGAACCGCTAACGGTGTAAGTCGGCACTTCGGCCGCGATAAAGTTCTGTCCGGTCACGTTGGCTCCGTTGACGGTCACCGACGTCAAGGCAACCGGGGTAAATGTATAGCCGGGTGCGGATGGCGTAAGATTATAACTGCCGTTCTGAAGTCCCGTAAAACTGTAACTGCCGTCTGTACCGGTTGTCGTCGAAGCGGCCGCCGCGCCGGTCATGGTGATCGTCACACCGGCGAGCGTATCACCGCTTACCGCACCGGAAATCGTATAAGTGGGAACCGCTGCGCCGCCGCCTCCTCCGCCGCCGCAGCCTAAAACAATCATCAAGAGCGCGAGGGTCAGGAAACTGGATAATGCCTGAACGGAAATCCGATGTCTGTGCATGGGTTGATCTCCCGAAATGGATTTTGTTGCCTGGGTCTTTAACGGACCTTTCAAAAGAGCACTAAAAATGACATCGTTGCCGAAAAATGTCAATGAGAAAGCTGATTCTCCATGCCGTTTGACATTTCGTAACCAGACGAGAGACCTGTGCGCGGGCGCCAGGGAAGACGGGCGTTTCCGAGTTCACCAACACCTGTGAAAGAAAAGATGTATTGACAAGCCCTTTTTTTTCCTTTACGTTACAATGCAAATTTAAAAACCATTTTTGGAGATTATAAAGTGAAAGATATTGGGTCTTTAGGCATAGGAAGCAATTTTCACGGCTCTCTGCTGGGCATGATTTTGGATGCCGGCTGGGTCGCTCAGTTTGTTTTATTGATCCTGCTCATTCTCTCCGTCGTCTCATGGACCATCATCTTTATTAAATTTCGATATTACCGGAAAATAAAGAGCGAAAATGAAGCCTTTGATTCCGATTATCAGCGCAGCAGCAAACTCTCCGACATTCTGCCGGCGGCAAAAAAATATTCCTATTCCACAACGGCGGAAGTTTTCCGCGTCGGTTATACCGAACTGACCAAAATGAACCGGCTCTCCAAAGACGCAGCGCGCAGCGAGGACATCAGCCTTTCATCCCTTGATAACGTGGAGAGAGCGCTCAACCGCGCCTCCGGAACGGAAATGACCAAACTCGAAAGTGCGCTCGGGTTTCTGGCCACAACCGGTTCCGCAAGTCCTTTCATCGGCCTGTTCGGAACCGTCTGGGGAATCATGGAGACCTTCAAAGCTATCGGCGCACGCGGTTCGGCAACGCTGGCCGTCGTGGCCCCGGGTATTTCCGAGGCGCTGATCGCCACGGCCGCGGGACTTGCCGCGGCGATTCCAGCCGTTATTTTCTATAATTACTTTTTGAACAAGTCCAAAACCATGGTTCAGGAAATGGACAATTTTGCAGACGAGTTTTTGAATATCGTTGAACGTTATCTTATTCATAAATAGATTGATGCTTTGGTGATGCATGATGCGGCAGAAGCGCAGAAGAAATTCCGAAAAAAAATCGATGGCTGAAATTAATGTTACACCGCTGGTTGACGTTATGCTGGTGTTGCTCATCATTTTCATGGTCACGGCGCCGATGCTGTCCATGGGTATTGATGTCAACCTGCCGCGCGTCAAGTCGAAAAGCATCGACCTCGCCGAAGAAAAGCTGGTTTTGACCGTTAACGAAAATAAGGAAATTTTTCTCAACAGAACCCGGATGCCGCTTCAGGATCTCAATGCCAAGCTTGCCGCCATCTTTGCCGAACGCGTCGACCGGGAGGTCTTTCTGCGCGCCGATAAAAGCGTCCCCTACGGCTTTGTGGTTGAAGTCATGTCGGAAATACGCAGAGCGGGGGTCGATAAGCTGGGCATGATTACCGAACCGCCTGAGGGCATAAAATGACGCCCCGGCCGTCCAATAAGAGCCCTTTCGGCGATACCGGCAGCCCCTACAACATGTTTTTCGCTTCCCTGCTTCTTCACCTCATTGCCTTTGCCGCCCTTATCGTCACCGTTTCCGGCCCATCAAGACAGTTAACATTCGGCGCACCCTATACCGTGGCCCTGGTGAGCCCAGAAGCGATGCTGTCCTCACAGGGGCTGGCCGGGACGAAAAGCCTTCTGCAGTCTCCCGCGACGGATCATTCGGTCATTCTCAAGCGCAGCCCCATGGAATCGAAAGCCGTACCTCTCGTTAAGAAAGACGAAGCCGTTAAAACGGATATCGAAAAAGCGATCAGTGCCATCCGGAAAAAAGAGCTCGAAAACGCCGGGACAAACAAACCGGCTACTGCCGCGCCGCCTTCAGGCATCGCCGGCGCAACAACGGCCGATCAGCAGACTCGGATCAATGACTACAGCCGGTTTGTCTGGTCGAAAGTAAAAAAGAACTGGACGCTGCCCCAGGCATTAAAACCGAAAGACAACGTGGAAACGATTATCGATGTGCGAATCGCGCAGAGCGGCGTATTGGAATATATCGGATTTGAAAAACGCTCCGGCAACAGCTATTTTGACGAATCCGCTCTTCGCGCGGTTAAAAAGTCCGCTCCTTTCCCGCCGCTTGCCGGATGGGTGAGCGGCCGCTCCCTCGAAATCGGCATCCGGTTTCATTCCGCGGAATTGCAATAGATAAGAAAAAAGGATCAGCCAATAAATGAAAATCACATTTACCGCGAAGCTATCAACGCTCTTCATTCTTTTATTCATCACCCTGCTGCAGGGTATGGCCCAGGCCAAAGTGTATATTGATATCGATGCACCGGGTTTTCAGCAATTCCCGATTGCCGTCTGCGATTTTCAAAGCAAGAAAGCACCGACGGCCCCGACGGACATCAATACGGCTGTTGCCGACCATATCAGGCGCTATCTGGATTTGTCGGGAATTTTTAATCTTCTGGACAAAAAGAGTTTTCTGGACGGCGTTGAGCCGGGACAACCGGAAACGATCCGTTTTTCCGACTGGTCTGTCATCGGCGCGGATTTCCTGCTCAGGGGCGACACGATCGTTAACGGAAAAGATATCGCCGCCGAGAGCCGCCTGTATGATGTCACGCGCGGTCAAATGCTCTTTAATAAGAAATATACGGGGAATACCGAGACCCCCCAGACTCTGGCAATCGCTATTGCCTCTGATATCCTTCTGGCACTGACCGGAGATGAAGGAGACCTTAACACGCGCATTGCTTTCGTTATCAAAAAGAAGAGCGGTTCCGATATTTATGCAATGAACTATGGCGCGTCGGAGGCAGGAAATCTGACCAGTCATCGAAGCATCCTTGCTGCGCCGCGCTGGTCGCCGGACGGCAAATATTTGGCTTTTACATCATACAGGTCCGGCCGGCCGGAAGTGTATCTGCATGACTTAAAAACAGGGAAAGAAAGAAAAGTTTCCTCTTTTCCAGGCCTGAATTTATGCGGCTCTTTTTCTCCGGACGGCAAGAAACTATTATTGACATTGAGTAAAGACGACAATGAAGAAATTTATGTACTGGATATCGACACGATGAAATTCAGTCGTTTAACCCGCAGTTATTCCATTGATGTTTCTCCCGCCTGGTCGCCGGACGGCAAAAAAATCGCTTTTGTTTCCAATCGCTCCGGAACACCGCAGGTATTTGTCATGGATGTGGACGGCAGCAACGTCAAGAGAATCACATTTGAAGGCAATTATAACACATCCCCTTCCTGGTCTCCCCGCGGCGGCAGAATTGCCTATGAAGGCCTCATCAACCATAATTATCAGATCTTTTCCGTGGATGAAGAAGGAAACAATCTTCTTCAGCTGACGTTTGATAATGCAGACAATGAGTACCCTTCCTGGTCTCCTTCCGGCAGGCAGATTGTTTTCAGCTCACGGCAGGGGACAAAAAGCCGCATCAGCGTCATGAATTCCAACGGGCTCAATACGCGTATCCTTATGGAAAGTAAAGATCAATTGGTCATGCCGGCGTGGTCGCCCAGATTCAAATAAAATTTTTTTACGTTGGGGTTGTTATTTTTCACCCTTTGCCGTATAGAAAGCAACATGATTAAGTCTAACTTCGACAGGGACATTGAAAAGCAGCGCGGTTGCCGCGCTTCTCCCTGAACCCACATCATATTCCATTGTTTTCTATATTATTTTTGTTGACGTCGGCCTGCATGTTATGTTTTACTTTGACCGTTCGTTGAATCTTTTGAAAATAACGATTTCAGTAACGAAAGGAGAATCTCATGAAGAAACATTTAGTGTTAATAGGTATGTTGATGGTCTTAGCGTTTGGCCTGTCCCTTTTCAGCGGTTGCGCGGAAAAAAAGGCCGTAGTCAAAGATGAGGCCGTTCAGCAACAGAAGGAACCGGCCAAGGCGGCTCCGGTTGCCGTGAAGGATGATGAAGCCGCCCGCAAGGCAAAAGAACAGGCCGATCGCGAAGCCGCTCTGAAGGCCCAGGCTGAGAAAGATGCCAGAGCGAAAAGAAATGCGGCGGCACTGGCCGCCCTGAACGTGCAGAACATCTATTTCGATTTTGACAAATCCGCTATCCGCCCCGATGCGCGTGAAATCCTGAAAGCCAATGCCGAGATATTCACCAAGAACAGTGCTGCCAAGATCGTCGTGGAAGGGTATTGCGATGAAAGAGGCACCGCCGAATACAATATGGCTCTGGGCGAAAGACGTGCGCAGGAAGCCAAACAGTATCTTACTAACCTGGGCATCAACGCTTCGCGCATGGAAACGATCAGCTACGGTGAAGAACGTCCGCTCGACCCGGGTCAGAATGAAGCAGCCTGGGCACAGAACAGACGCGTACAGTTTCTTTTGAAATAATACAGAAGGAGAGCAGGTTTTGAAACGCGCTCTATTATATCTACTATTCTCGGCGCTTGCTTTTACTCTTGCCGGTTGCGCAACGTCCTCCGATTTGAAGGCGGTGCGTTCGGAATTAAACCAGCAAATGGAAGCAAAGCTCGCCTCCGTGGACACCCGCGTGGACTCCCGGTTCGCTGCTCTGAAGAAAGAGCAGGAGAAAAATGCCGCGGCTCTGGTGTCGATGCGCAAAGGCCATGCCAATACAACTGCTGACTTTGCCGAGCTGCGCGATCAGATCCAGCAACTCCGGGGCCAACTCGAGTCTTTAAAAAAGGAAGTTGCCCGGGAGAAGGATGATGGTTATAAAGAAAAGATTGACAACCTTCTTTTGAAAGTTAATTTCATCGAGAATTTCCTGGAAATCAGCAAGAAGGATTCTCCGACCGACGTCGACACGTCGGCTTTGACCAAGGATCCGGCCGGTAAGCAGGATAAGGCTGCACAGTATGCTTCGGCTTACCAGACATTCAAGAACGGCAACTACCCGAAGGCCAGAGAAGCTTTCCAAAGCTTCCTGGCCGCTTATCCGGCGGGCGAATATTCCGATAACGCCCAGTTCTGGATTGGCGAATGTTATTTCTTTGAAAAGAAATATGAAAAAGCCATTCTCGAATATGAAAAAGTTACCAAGAAATTCCCGAGCAGCAACAAAGTTCCTTATGCGCTCCTGAAGCAAGGAATCTCCTTTCAAAGCCTGGGCGATAAGGTCAGCGCCAAGCTGCTTTTGCAACAGGTCATCAAAGATTATCCCAACACGAGTCAGGCGCGTATTGCACGCTCCAAGCTTCAGGAAATCAAATAGATTTGCCCGATCGCCCGGAGGGGTCTTTATAACAAAGTCCTCTCCGGGCATCCGCAATGACGCGACACAACCTGCAGGCTTTGTAAAACCCGACACATCTCCGCCCATCTATAGCGCCGGCCACCCTGCACCCGAGAAGTGCCTTGGACAAGTCAAACCTGTTTGGCGGACTAATCCAGGTAAACGGTTTTACTTCCGGGCGGAACCGGCAATTTAAAGATGGACAGATCGCCGTTCTTTTCAACCTTCAGGTCGGAATATCTGACGGAAATAGAAGTTATATTATCGGCCCATTGAATCGTTATCTTTTCAGCAAAAGCACTCCCGGACGCGTAGTCGTCAAAAAGCGCCCGATACGTCTCCCGGCCGAGCGGATCGTAACGGATCAGTTTCACCATTCTCTCATTCTTCGCCATCCAGATCGTTTGCGACGATCCCGCGGGCGTCCTCATGTCAACGCGCAGCAGAGCGTCGTCCAGGTAACTTTCATAAGACACCTTTGTCCCGTCAAGCGGCGGATAAGTGCTGGACAAAATCATAACAATTTCTTGAAGGGTAAAAGACCAGGGTAAAAAACGCGCCAGATTTTCGGCAGTAGGTTTCCCTGAATAAAACTCGCTTTGCGACGGAATGAATATATTCATCTCATAGGGCGACGCCGCGAGAAAAAAATCCGGAGTTCCGATCACCGGCAGCATCTCCAGACGGAGATAGGACGGTCTCTGTAAGATCATCACGGCCCTGATCGGATAATGCCCCTCGGCCGTCACCAGATCAATTTGCGCGATAGCCGTCACCCTGTCTGTTGCAGGACGCGTCGGAGAAACCATCTCTAAAGCCTTTGGCGGCATACGCGGTCCAAGAGCCGCCCCTCCGGCACACCCGCCTAAGCACAACAGCATCGCCGCCGCAAATAAAATCATCAACCGCTTTCCGGGGAAATACAGCTCACACATACAGGAGACACTTTCTGCAAATCAATTGCAATGGCCTCTTCACGTTATTTATCAATCATCAGATTGTCGAGTTTCTTTTTGAGTGCGGAATTTTTGGAATCAATCTTCACAGCTTTCCGGTAGTATTCGGCCGCCTTCTTACCCTGACCGATTTTCAAATAAACGTCCCCCAGATGCTCAAGGATGTTGGGGTCATCCGGAAGGAGTTCGAGTGCTCTCTTGAGTTGATTCAACGCCTTCGTGTATTGATTTTTTTTGAAATACACCCAGCCCAGAGAGTCCAGGATGTAACCGTTGTCCGGTTTGATCTTTAAGGCTTGAACAATCATTTGTTCGGCCTGGTCGAGACGCATTCCCCGATCGGCGTAGGAATAACCTATAAAATTCAAAGCGTCGGCATTTTGGGGATCCAGCGCCAGCACTTTCTCCATGGACTGAATACTTTCCTCGAACCGATTGACTTTTTCCAGAATCGTCCCGAGCGCATAGTGCAGATCCGTATTGCGGGGAAAAAGCGCAATGCCTTCCCTGATGATCTTTTCCGCTTTGACCATGTCTTTGCTGTCTTCATACAGCGATGACAGATAAAGATATAAGACCACTTGATCGTTCTTCTTCCCCATAGCCTGAGTGATGACCGAGACGGCGTCGGCAAGTCGGTTCTCCTTCTTCAGAATCATGGCCGCATGAATTTGGGCATTAGCATACAATTCAAACGCCGGCGCTATTTTCTGATACATCGCCAAAGCCTGCCCTGCATCCCCTTTTTGCTCCAGGGCATTCGCCAGAAGATAACGCAGTTTGTCATCCTGAGGCGCCATTTCCAGAAGAGAGGAAAACTCTGCGACCGCCTCATCAAAGCGGCGCATATCGTAATATAAAAGTCCCAGCGCGGTGCGCACTTCACGGTTCGCAGGATCAACTTTCAAAATTTCCCTAAATTCTTTTTCCGCTTGGGGCGCCTTATTCGCCTTCACGAGCAACTCGGCAATCTTCATCCGGAAACCGACACGCGCAGGATTCGTATCCAGATAACGGCGGTAAACATTGATGGCTTCATCAAACTTGTTTTGAGTTTCGTAAAGCTGAGCCAGGCTGAGCCAGGCCGCTTCAAATGCCGGCCTTTGTTGAATGATCTTTTGATAGAGGATTTCGGCCTCTGCGAAGCGATTGATCTCGGTCAGCATCTTTGCGTAATAGTAACCGCCGATAATATTTTCGGGATCAATTTCGAACATTTTTCGATAAGCCTTCTCCGCCTCCGGATATTTCTTTTCCTGAGCGTAGATGGTCGCGAGGTATAAATAAGCCACCAGATTCTTGGGATCAATATCGACGATCGTCTGATATTCCCGAACGGCCTTATCGTATTGGTGCACTGTAAAATATAAACCGCCCAGGATGGAGCGAAGTTCGATATTCCCCGGCTGCCTGGCCAATGCGGGCTCTCCGACGGACAGCGCCAGGTCAATATTGTTGTTCTCAACATACAGGGAGACCAGTTCCGTGGTCAGATAGGGAGAATCAGGCTGGACGGCGAGCGCCTGTTTCATTTGATCGATCGCCCCCTTCAGATCTCCGTCCAGCCGCATTAACACGGCCAGCGAATAGTGATAGGCGGCATCTCCTGAATATTCCTCCTGGACGGCCGGATAGGAAACGAACGGCCGGTTCGCCGGCAAAGAAGCGCAGCCGGCAAACACCGCAAGAATAATCAATCCGCAGATAATGAAGTTGATGGTCTTGTTGGGCATGATGATCGTTACTCTCAATTCTTATTTCCCGGGAAACGGGCAGCCGGGACATACCTTTATGACGGTTGCTTCTGCAGCAATTTGGAGACCGGGATGATCGATATTCCTTTTTCCCTGAAGACTTTGCTTGCGTCTCTGATCGCCCGAATGGTTTCCGGATGAGGATGCCCGATGATAATCAGCGGCGATCCGTCGGCCGGCGTTTGGGCTACCTCCATCAGGATCCGGTAGATCTTGGAATAATCACGCTCATTATCCAGAAAGATTTTGCGTGATGCGACCGTTAAATGAACTTTCTGCGATGCCGCAGTCGTTTTGGAATTTCTGGTCGTCCGCGAATCTATAAAAAACAAACCCCTTCTTTTGAGTTCTTTAAAAACCGGCAGAAGCCTTTCTTCATTGGACATGAATTTGGAGCCCATGTGGTTGTTGACCCCCGAAACGTAAGGAACGGAAGCCAGGTCGGAATTGAGCTGAAAGACAAGTTCTTCATCATTCATGTCCGTAAAAAGAGCCCCGTTGCCCGGTTTTTCCTTCGGGTAGGAGAGCGGTTCCATCGGCAGGTGCAAAAGCGTTTCACGATCGGCCTTGTGTATCATTTCGGCTGCTTCCCGCGAATGGGCAACGAGCGGCAAAATGGCATAGGTGATATCCGCATCGATACTCAGCAGTTCCCGCACGGTGGCGAGATCATACCCGATATCGTCGATAATGATGGCCACCTGCTTTAAAGGCAACCGCCGGGGTACGTGCTTGGCAATAACGATCTTTTCTTTCTGCGGGGGCTCATTACCGGTTTGCGGGAGCACAGGAGTCTCTTGTCCTTCTTGCCTTGTTTCTTTATTCGGCATTGGGGGCGGAGCCTGGGTCAAAGATTTCGCCTTCGCCTGCGCCTTCACCTGCGGCTGCAAAGACGGCTTTTCTTTCGAATGAGTCTCCCGAATCTTTGCGTGCTTCTTCCCGGCCGGCCCGGACGTAACCGCAATCATTTCTTCCTCGTGAAACGCGATGACGTAAACGATTGCGGCGATGGACAAAACCATCAGCGTGATCAAAGCCGCCGTGACGTATTTTTTTTTATTCTTCTTTTTCATAGCCGGCAAAAACAGCTCTCTTAAAAAAACGCGCTCAGTTAACCGGATCCTTCTTCATGATCTGCCAGCTTTTCAGAATATCAACGGCCGTCTTCAATTGATTGTCCTTGTCCAGATCCGTCGTTCCCTTAAGACCTTCGGCTTTATTTTCCTCGAGCTTTGTGCCGTCTTCCTTTACCGGTTTAATGTGCCCCTTGAGATCTTTTTCCCGGACGCGCTCTTCGAACCGATCTTCTTTTTCATCGGCCGGCCGGATCAGCCTCACGACGATGTCCGGCTTGATGCCTTCGGCCTGAATGGACCGGCCCTTGGGCGTATAGTATCGGGCCGTCGTCAATTTCAGTGCGGAACCGTTTTCCAGGGGAATCACGGTTTGAACGGAGGCTTTGCCGAACGTTCGCGTTCCGATGATCAGCGCCCGGCCATTGTCCTGCAGAGCTCCCGCGACGATCTCCGCCGCACTTGCGGTCCCTTCATTTACCAGGACGACCAGCGGAACAATGATATCCTGATCCCCGTTGTCTCTGGCCATCGTCTTGGTTTCCATATTTTTCGTCCGCCCGCGCGTCGAAACAATAATGCCCGATTTCAGGAACATATCGGAAACCTCAATGGCCTGATTCAGAAGTCCGCCCGGATCATTTCGCAAATCGAGCACGAGTCCCTTCATGGGTTTTGTCTTTTCACTCACTTCAGACAATGCTTTGCGCAGATCGACGGCGGTCCTTTCATGAAAAGATGCGATGCGAATATAGCCGATGTGGTCATCAAAGGTTTTGGCTTTAACGCTCTTGACCTGAATAATGGCCCGGGTCAGGATGATGTCCCTGGGCTGGATCATATTCTCCCGCATGATCGTGATGGTGACTTTCGTATCTTTCGGGCCGCGCAGCTTTTTAACGGCTTCCAGAATGGTAATGTCTTTTGTGGATTTGCCGTCGATTTTGACGATCTGATCGCCGGACTTTACGCCGGCATTAAATGCGGGTGTATCTTCAATAGGAGAAACAACGGTCAGCACGTCCTTCAGGATCGTAATCTCTATGCCAATTCCGCCAAAACGCCCCTGCGTCTCAACTTCCAGCTCCTTATAGACATCGGGAGTCATAAACGCACTATGCGGGTCCAGGGATTTGATCATGCCGTTAATCGCTCCCTGAATCAGAAGGGAGGGGTCCACTTCATCAACATAGTTCTTCTGCACCATATCCAGAACTTCGTTGAACGTTTTGATTTCTTTGTAGATATTCTTATCCTTGGCGGGAACCTTGCTGTCGGAAGAGGATCCAAAGACAACAAGCAGCCCCAGGAGAATAATGACGAATACTGACCATTTACCGGATACGTTTTTCATGTTCTGCCTCATCGTAAATAATGTATTTTATAATGTAAAGATATGACATCAATACAAAAAAGTATATACTACCGCATACGTTATTTTCCATATATTTCAGCAAAAGGAAATAAATATTAAGCTTTTTACGGATAAAACATGGAAAAACCGGCAGGGGCGGCTCTCACTCAATCGACCAGGTCGTCCGGCCTTTAGAATCCTTTAAGGTAACTTTCTGCAAAGCCAGTGCCTGTCGAATATCATCGGCCCGGGTCCAGTCTTTTTCTTCACGGGCTTTTTGCCTCTCTTCAATCTGCGCCTCGATGTCCGCCGTCTTCAGGCCGCGCTTCCGAACTTCGATATCCCGGTCCACCTGGAAAAAGACGTCCGGATCCGACTGAAAAACGCCCAGTCCGTTGCCGAAATGCATGAATACGTTTGCCGCGGCCGCAAGGATCATCTGCTTGGCAGACAGCGGCATCTTTTTTTCCACCGTTGTGATTTGGTTCACAAGCCTCGCCGCGTCAAAGACATGTCCCAGAGCCTGCGCCGTATTAAAATCATCGTCCAGCGCACCATCGAACTTGTTTTTTAATTCGTCCAGTTTATTGACGTATTGGGTTTGCACGGCAACAGTCTTTTCTTTGCCTTGTTCGGCAACCATGGCCCGCGTTTCTTTCATCTGCTGTAAAGCGGTATAGCAGCGAATAAGCGCTGTCCGGGCCTCCGTCAGAGATGCCTCCGAATAATCCACGGGACTTCGATAATGGCTCTGGAGCATAAAAAGCCGCAGAACCTCCGGGTGGTATTGTTTGACAATCTCGCGGATGGGAAAGATATTCCCCAGAGACTTCGACATTTTTTCCGCGTTGATCTTCACGAAGCCGTTGTGCACCCAGTAATTTGCCGGCGGCTTCCCCGACGCCGCCTGGGACTGTGCGATTTCGTTTTCGTGGTGCGGAAAAATCAGGTCTTCGCCGCCCCCGTGAATATCAAATGTTTCGCCCAGATAACGCCGGCTCATGGCGGAACACTCGATGTGCCAGCCCGGCCTGCCGTTTCCCCAGGGACTCTCCCAGAAGGGTTCGCCTTCCTTGCTCTTCTTCCACAGGACGAAGTCGAGCGGATTTCTTTTCTTGTCATTCACATCCACGCGGGCGCCGGCCATCATCTCATCGAGATGACGCCCCGATAAACCGCCATAGGCAGGAAAATGGTTAACCGCAAAAAACACATCCCCATCCACCGAGTAGGCAATGCCTTTTTCTTCAATCGTCCTGATCAAAGCAATCATGTCCGCCATGTGATCGGTCGCCCTTGGCGTTACCGTGGGCGTCAGAACATTGAGCGAAGCCATATCCTCATCATGCAGCTTAATGTATCGCGAGGCTATCTCGCCGATGCCGACGCCCTCTTTATTCGCCCGATCAATAATTTTGTCGTCGATATCGGTAAAATTTTTGACATAGGTGACCGTGTAGCCGCGGGTTTTTAAATGCCGAAAGACGACATCAAAAACCACGGCGGCGCGGGCATGCCCGACGTGACAGACATCATAAGCGGTAATGCCGCAGACATACATACCGACGGCCCCTTCTTTAACGGGTACAAAAGTTTCTTTCTTTCTCGTTTTTGTATTAAATATTTTCAGGGACATGTTCTATGACTTTCATTAAGGATAAAGAGGGGGCATCGTAAGACCGCTGTCTTCCGCCAGAGAACAGATCAGATTCATGTTCTGCACGGCCTGTCCGGCTGCACCCTTCATGAGGTTATCAATCGCGGAAATAATAATCACCCGATGGGTCCTCGGATCATGGGCAAGGCCGATATCACAGTAATTTGATCCGCAAACGGATGAAATATTCGGAGTGGTTCCGAGCGGGCATATCCGTACAAATTTTTCACCGGCATAAGCTGATCGATACATGGCGTGCAGTTCGGCCAGCGTTATGTCCTTCGCCAGGGTGGCATAAATCGTAGATAGAATGCCCCGCTTCACCGGCAATAAGTGCGGGGTGAAAGAAATCGCAAATATTTCCCCGGCCTGGACATTCAATTCCTGCTCAATTTCCGGCGTGTGCCTGTGTTTCCCGACCTTATATGCCTTGAACCCGCCGTCCGCTTCGCAAAAAAGCGACCCGACAACAGGATCCCGACCTGCACCACTCACTCCGGAAGCGGAGTCGGCAATAATCGTGGAGACATCCACGAGTTTGTTTTGGAGAACGGGCGTC
>Ga0351840_1037_pt1 | contig 25668 bp, 22 predicted proteins | sample BONcelHFGM3001E5_FD_206883 | JGI IMG/M metagenome (GOLD analysis project Ga0351840, IMG submission 206883) | Enriched cells from coal bed in the Powder River Basin, Montana, United States - BONCAT cells FGM rep1 HSBNCT.FGM.300.1.E5 ... | reverse complement strand
CTCGATCTTTACAGCAAGATTTACAAGCCGCTGATGATGAATACGTTCCGGGCGACGGGTCCGGACTGTTTCCGCTGCCCCCACGATCAAAAGCGGGAAATGTGCGATGCGCAATGCTTTGAAGCCCTGGAGCGGCTCGTGGCCGAGCATGCCGATGAAATCTGCGGCGTCATTGTCGAACCGCTCGTGCAATGCGCTGCAGGCATGAAGATTTATCCGCCCGCATATCTGAAAAAACTGCGACAGCTTTGCACGAGGCATAACATCCATTTCATTGCCGACGAGATTGCCGTGGGTTTCGGCCGGACCGGCAAAATGTTTGCCTGTGAACACGCCGCCGTGAGTCCCGATATCATGTGCTTGTCGAAAGGCATCACGGCCGGCTATATGCCGCTGTCGCTGGTCGTGACGACGGATGAAATTTATTCGGCTTTCTATGCGGATTACGCCGAACTCAAGGCATTTCTCCACTCCCACAGCTATACGGGCAACGCACTGGCCTGCGCCGTCGCCCGCGAATCGCTCGCCATTTTCCGAGACGACCAGGTGCTGGCCCGAAACGAAGTCAGATCGCGAATGATTTCCGAAAAGGTGACGCGTCTGTTTGACGGTCATCCCCGCGTCGGCGAATACCGGCAACTCGGCATGATCGGTGCGCTGGAACTCGTGGCCGATCCGAAGACGAAACAGGCCTTTGACTGGCGGGAGCGCGTAGGGTACGGCATTTACCGGATTGCGCTTGCGAAGGGTGTTCTCCTTCGCCCCCTGGGCAACGTCATTTATTTCATGCCGCCTTACATTGTGGAAGAGGAGGACATTGAAAAAATGGTTCGGGCGGCGTTTGAATCAATCAATGAATATTTCCATGTATAATTCGGAATTCTTGCGGGGCACAGGGCGACTCTGTGGAAACAAGGGATTTGCCACCCGTAAGTGGCGGTTGGCAACCAGGAAACCCGTCGCCGATGCCTTTCTGCCTCACGCATGGTTAGAACAAGGGGTTGCAACCCCTTGTTCTTCCTTTTCTTATCTCCTGATTAAGAAAGCCTTGACATTTAGGGACCAGCAACTAAGATAGGGCATATTTTTATGATACAGTTTTTCTAAACCACCGTAAGCGCAATATCAGCTAAAGGTGGGGGAGGATTAGAAATGAAAAGAGTGTTGTTGTTTATCGTGACCAATATCGCCGTGATGGTGGTTTTAAGTATTGTCGTCCACATCCTTGGCGCGGATCGATTTCTTGCAGCCAACGGTATCAATTATGTAAGTCTGCTGATTTTTGCCGGTATCTTCGGTTTCGGCGGTTCGTTCATCTCGCTCGCGATTTCCAAGTGGATGGCCAAGCGGGCAACCGGCGCCGAGGTGATTGTCCAGCCGCGTTCCGCCGCGGAAATCTGGCTTACTGACACTGTAAAAAAGCAGGCGGGCCAGGCGGGAATCGGCATGCCCGAAGTGGCGGTTTTCGATTCCGATTCGCCCAACGCCTTTGCCACCGGCATGAATAGAAACAAGGCCCTGGTGGCGGTCAGCACCGGGCTCTTGCAGACGATGAAACGCGATGAAATCGAAGCGGTGCTGGGCCATGAAATAAGCCATGTCGCGAACGGCGATATGATTACGCTCAGCCTGATTCAGGGTGTTGTGAACACGTTCGTCATCTTCATTGCACGCATCGTCGGGTATTTTGTCGACCGCGTGATTTTGAAAAATGAAGAAGGCCACGGGCTGGGCTTCTTCGTGACGACCATTGTCGCTGAAATCATTTTCGGAATCCTGGCAAGCGTCATCGTCTTGTGGTTCAGCCGTCAGAGGGAATACCGGGCGGACGCAGGCGGCGCAAAATTGGCGGGCACGGGCAGTATGATCGCCGCGCTGGAAAGCCTGCAACGCAGCATCTACGAGCCGCTGCCGGAGCAGATGAAGGCGTTTGGCATTGCCGGCAAGCCGTCCACACACGGCTTGAAGCTGCTTTTCATGACGCATCCGCCCCTGGAAGACCGTATTGAGGCGTTAAAACGTTCGGCCGGACAGGTACGTTAACGACCTGCCGGGTGCCCCCAACGGCAAATAATCAATAGGGACAGTCCCGTCGAAAACATGATCTGATCAGACGGCCAGTTGACGACCTGACCGCCTGATGACCTGGAGAGGTCACACGAGATCACACGAGATGGCAACCCTCAGCGTCGGCCGCGAAGCGCCCACTGCTTTTCAGTTCTGCCCAAGCAGAAGGGTTCAATCCGCTGGACTTACTTGCTTTCAATTGGCTTTTCTTTGCATATTGGAATATGACCAGTCCCCAGAAGTCATCACGCAAACCGGGAGGAATCATGAAGGACAATGCACTGATCATTCATCCCCGAGACAATGTCGCCGTCGTCCTGAGAGCTATGGCTGCCGGTGATCTGGTGCAGGTTGAGGGGGTTGAAGCTTTTAGAACTCTGGACGACATACCCGCGAGCCACAAGGTCGCCCTTCGCGAGATATCCGCCGGAGAAGAAATAATCAAATACGGTGAGATCATAGCGGTGAGCAAAGTGACGATTAAGAAAGGGCAGTGGGTCCATACGCACAACCTGGAAGGCGGACGGTGGAAGAATGACTGATCTCACGGGGTATATAAGAAAAAACGGCAGCATCGGCATTCGAAACCATGTTCTTGTTCTCCCCACGGTATCCTGCGTCAATGGTATCGTCAACCGGATATCCCGTGAAGTGCCGGAGGCGATATGTGCTCCCCATGCCTACGGATGCGGCCGGGGCGGCATCCGGGACATCGAAATCCTTTTCCGCATCCTTTCCGGACTCGTGCGCCATCCCAATGTCGGCGGTGTGGTTCTTATCGGTTTGGGCTGTGAAGTATCCAATACGGCGGGGCTTCTTGCTCATCTCAGCGATGCCGGTAAACCCATTGAAATTTTTAACGTGCAATCCGACGGCGGATCCGTTGAGACGTCGCGCAAAGGGATTGCCGCCGCGCGCCGGATGCTTGCGGACCTTGCGAGACAATCCAGGGTAGTGGTGCCCTGGGACAAACTGCTGATCGCCATGGAATGCGGCGGGTCCGATGCCATGTCCGGCGTAACGGCCAATGTTGCACTGGGTGCCGTCTCCGACTGGCTCGTCAAGAAAGGCGCAACGGTTATTTTCGGTGAAAATACCGAGATGATAGGAACGACGCACGTTCTTACGCGGCGGGCCAGAGATCAGCAGGTTGCCGGCCAAATCGAACAGATGATCACACGCGCGGAAAGGCTGACCCGGGACGTGATGGGTGAATTCGCGAGCCTTGTTATTTCTCCCGGCAATATGGACGGCGGTATGAGCACGATTGCCGAAAAATCAATGGGCTGTATCTTCAAAGGCGGGACAACCACAATCAATCAGGTTGTGGACTACGGACAGGCGCCATCCGAACACGGCCTGATTCTCCAGGACGGGCCGGGATATGACAGCGATTCTATGGCCGGCCTTGCGGCCAGCGGTTCTCACCTCATGTTTTTTTCCACCGGCCGGGGAAATCCCATCGGTTTTCCCGCCATGCCCGTCATCAAGGTGGCCAGCAATACCAGAATGTACGAGGCGATGAAGGATGATATGGACGTCAATGCCGGCGTCCTTGTTGAGGGCTGCTCATTGAGTCAGCTTCGTGACCGGATGATCGATTTGATGATCCGCGCGATCAACGGAGAAATGACAAAGGCGGAAACAAACGGCATGGACGTTTTAACTTTCATGACCGTGCATCCGCCGTTCTGATTGCCGGCAAACGATCCGCCGGGTCTCCCGGCCGGATTGAGCATGCCGGGTTTTCCATCATCGTTTGATCGTCAATATCCGTTCAACGAAATTTTCGCGCAACGTCGCGTCGCAAAGCCGGCTTTCTTCTTCGACCGGCAGTCCGGGAAAGTATTCCATAAAAATCCGTGCAAATAATCCAATGCCGGTCCTGGCCGACACGTCCTTATCATCATAGACTTTTACTCTTTCCATCCCGCAGGACGGCGAGTCACTCTTGAAAATGAAGCCGCAGAGATTTTCCCTTTCCAATTGTGCGACGCGGTTTATCGCCCAGCGGATCATGATGTCCGTCTTGTCCTCCCGGCTGAGGCGGGTGATCAGACGCAGAGCATCGAACTTGCCCTCAAGCCGCATGGCCTCCCGGGGAATTCCCATGCCGCATTCGGCTTCGGGGCAGATGGGCAGATAATCGATGTACTGATCCAGGGTATCCAGAAGAAACCGGGCGAGCTTATGCCCGCCGTCATAGCGGACGGGGTTGCCGATCAGGCAGGAACTGATGCCGATTCTTATCTTTTCCATGATGTCTCGCTTTCGCGCCCGAATGTAACAGCAGATGGTTTTGCTGTCAATTTGATTTGGGAACACAGGGAGGATCTGTATGAAGCTTCCCTGCCGATACGATCAGCAAAGTGGTGATATCAGTCGCCGTCATATTGCGCGGACCGCGCCCGAATAAATATATCTTGCAAAGATCCGCAACTATGATTAAGTTTCTCCGCAAAGAATTCATTGCGCATATGAATATCATTCGAATCGCGTCCCACACGGCGGCGATTCTCTAAATCAATTTTAGTGTGCCGGGATCAGTTGTGCAAAATATTGCATTAAACAGCAACCTGAATTTCTTTTATTATATCGTTCTTTTCGCAATTTATTGCTTTATCGGATGGGCGGTAGAGGTTATTTACCGCTCCGTCTCGCAGCGGAAGTTCGTCAATGCGGGATTTCTCTTCGGTCCTTTCATTCTCATTTACGGTTTCGGGGCGTTTCTCGTCATTGTTCTGCAATATATCTTTCAGGGCTGGCATATCGTACCGCGTTTTATTGTTTTCGGCCTGGCCATCACGGCCATGGAGTACCTGGTCGGCCTTTTATCGGAAAAAATATTCAAGCTGACGCTCTGGGACTATTCGGAAAACCGGTTCAACCTTCACGGCTATGTCTGCCTGCGGTTTTCAGTCATCTGGACGTTACTGGCCCTGGGCTTTGTCACCCTGATTCATCCGATCGTCCTTCAATGGGTGGCCGGGCTCAAGGAAGTCCTTGTCGAGACTGCGGCGATCGCTTTCCTGGTCTATTTCTGGATCGACTATACCTTTTCCGTGATGTCGCTTGCCGCTTTCCGGCGTGGTGTGGCTTACCTTTACGACCAATATTTCAACTTAAGCAATGCCGAAATCGAAAGCAACCTGAAATCATTTCAGCGCCTGCGTGATGCGTTTCCCGACCTGAATAATTACATCTATGAAAATATCAACCGGAAGATTCGTTCCCGGCTCAATTCCCTGTTGAAGCCGATTCAGGAAAAAATATTCCTGGAAATGGCGGACAGAAAGCCCTTTGAGGAAGAATACTACGAAATCGTGCAGGATATTTTGCAGCACGAAGCGTTCCAGAAGCTCAAAGACTTCTTTCATCATAACTCGTCGATCTACGCCCATGTGAATGACGTGGCCTATTTTTCTTACCGGATCAGTAAATATTTTAAACTGGACTATCGATCGGCCGCCCGCGGGGCACTCTTGCATGATTTCTTTTTGTATGACTGGCGCAATCATGACGCCCCGGATCTGCCCAGGGAAAAATTCCACGGGCTTGCGCATCCGGCGATCGCCGTGGCCAACGCGAAGAAACATTTTTCAATTAATGAGATTGAAGAAGACATTATTAAAAGACACATGTGGCCTTTGACTTTGGTGCCTCCCAAATACAAGGAGTCTTATATTGTATCTTTTGCCGACAAATACCTGTCGTCCAGGGAATTCATCAACGAATACAAGAAGCGGCTTAACGAACGGCAGGAAAGAAAGACCGAAAATAAAAAAATAAAATAGAAATAGAAAAGTAAAAGAAAGGGATATTCCATGGTTGACAAAAGCAAGCGCTATCAGCGCACGTATGTGCCGCTGGAAGAGCTGTCCACGCTCACGGGGCGGGCAATTGAATTTACAAATATCGCCGAGATGTTTCTTGCGCGCGTCCGGGAAAGCCCGGATCAGCCGCTGGTCTATTACTATGACGACGTCATCACTTATTCGCAGGTGAATGACCGCGCCAATGCCGTCGCGAACTACCTCGCCGAAAAGGGCGTGAAGAAGGGCGACATCGTTTCCGTCATGATTCTGAACGCCCCGGAGATCTACTACACGATGTTCGGAGCCCAAAAACTGGGCGCCGTCACCGGCGCGGTAAATTACATGCTCAAAGGACCGGAGATTGCCTACGTCCTTACCGATTCCCGGCCGAAGGTGGCCTTTGTCGGCAGCGACTATATGGATGAATTCGCGAAGGGCTGGCAGCTCTCCGAACACAAACCGATTGTCGTCGAAGTCGTTACCACAGTCGAGCATTCCGCCAAAATCGCCGGGACGACCCTTGCGGACATTCTGGCCCGCTATCCGGCCGATGAAACCCTGGTCCCGCAATCCCCGGATGATCCGGTCATGTTGTTATACTCGTCCGGCACGACGGGCATGCCCAAGGGCATTTTGCTGTCCCACCGCAACGAACTGACCATCTGCAAGGGCAAGGCTGTTTTCGGCACAAGCCTGCCCGGTGATGTCTTCCTGATTATTCTGCCGATGTTCCATGTGAATCCGCTTTGCGTCTGGACCTATCCGACCATCTATCAGGGACTGACGCTCTGCATCCGCCGGACCTTTTCGCCCGCGGATTTCTGGCCGTCGCTGACGCGCTACGGCGTCACGACCGTTCAAGGCGTACCGGCGATGTATGCCTACATTTACAATGCCGCCGATCCCAAAATGATCGAATTTGACAAACTGAAATTGAGAATGGCCTTCACCGGAGCCGCGCCCATGCCGGTGGACCTGATTCACGGCTTCAAAGAAAAGTACGGTGTCGAGGTGGTGGACGGTTACGGCCTCACGGAAGCGAGCGGTGTTTCGACAACGTCGTCGGGCATTCCTCAGAATATCGGTTCCATCGGCATGCCGTTCCCCGGCCTTGAGGTCGAAATCATGGATGATGCAAACAATATCCTGCCCTACGGCGAGCGCGGTGAAATCTGCGTTCGGGGCGATGCCGTCATGATCGGTTATCTGAATAAACCCGAAGCCACGGCCGAGTCGCTGAAAGACGGCTGGCTGCATACCGGCGACATGGGGCACATGGATGAAATGGGGTATGTCTATATTTCCGGACGCAAGAAGGAGATGATCAACCGGGGCGGCGAAAACATCTATCCCCGCGAGATTGAGATACCGCTGGAGAAGCATCCGAAGATCGCTGAAGCCGCCGTGATCGGCGCTCCCGACAAGGCGCTGGGAGAGCGCGTCCGGGCCTGTGTTATCCTGAAGGAAAACTGCGAAATGACGGCGGATGAGGTAAAAGCCTATCTTGCCGATAAAATCGCCAAATATAAGCTGCCGGAATTTGTAGAGTTCATGAAGGACTTCCCGAGAAATCCGACGGGCAAGATTTTAAAGCAGGAGCTGAAGAAGAAATTTTAATCCCGCTCACGCGGGACGAGAGTTAATGCTCCACAGCTTGCTGCGAGGTGGTTGATTAAGCAGGGAACACTCGCGAGTGTTCCCTAACAAGCGTTCCTTTCGGCAGACCGTATATCAGGGACGAAATCATTGTCTGCGGGGTGAGATGTCGGATGGGTCTGAAGCTGATACCGTCATAGAATCGGCATGGTTTTGTCCGGGCTTCTCCTGCAGCTCGGCATCCGCATCGATGACTTGGCGTATCTTCTGCGACAGATCCTCGATGCGAAACGGTTTCTGGATCAGTCCGGAACAGCCTCTGTCCAGAATCTTCTGGGCCTCTTCGCTTCCGCTGTACCCCGTGGACAAAATGACCTTGACGTGAGGGTTGATGGACTTCAACTGATTATATGTTTCGGCGCCGTTTAATCCGGGCATGATCATGTCTAAAAGGACGAGATCAATCTTTTCCTTGTTGAGGGCATAAAGCGCAACGGCTTCCCGGCCGCTTCCCGCCGTGAAAATTTTGTATCCCAGACTTGCTAAAATATCCCGGCAGACTTCGATGATGGATGATTCGTCGTCCACCAGCAGGATCGCTTCGTCCCCGGTCAACGTCGCTTTGACGTCATAATTTTCTTTTGATATTTCCTTGTCGGAGGTTGTGAGGTAAATTGTAAAGGTCGTGCCTTTTCCCGGCTCGCTCGCCGCAGTGATGATCCCCCCGTGTTCCTTGATGATGCCGAAGGCGGACGCCAGTCCCAGGCCCACGCCCCGGACTTTCTCCTTTGTCGTGAAGAACGGTTCAAAAATCTTTTGCCGAGTTTCTTCATCCATTCCCAGGCCGGTGTCCGTAATGCTGATTTTTATATAGTTTCCCGGCTCGAGATTCCCTGCGCGAGATGAACGGCCGACTGCAACATTTTTGGTTTCCACATAGATGTCTCCGCCCTGGGGCATCGCCTGTCCGGCATTGACCAGCAGGTTGAGAATCACCTGCTCGATCTGGACGCGATCCACTTCGACCGTCCAGGGTTTCTTTTCGTACTTTTGATGCACGGCGATTTCTTTTTTGGTTCGGCCGAATAAATTGACGGTTCTGGCAATCAGGGTGTTGATGTCCGTTGCTTTCAGCTCATAGCGGCCGCCGCGGGCAAATCCCAGCAGTTTGCCGGTGAGATCTGCGCCGCTTTGTACGAGCGCCTGGACGTTAATGAGCTTTTCGAAATCGGTATGAACCGCATCCGTTTTCAAGAGCAAGAGAGAAATATATCCCTGAATGCCCATGAGAATATTGTTGAAGTCGTGAGCGATGCCTCCGGCGAGCCGGCCGACGGCTTCCATTTTTTGCGAATGGAGCAGCTGCAGTTCCAGGCGCTTGCGCTCCGTCACGTCGCGTGCATTGATAATGATGCCGCGAATGGCCGGGTTATGGAGGCAATTGCTCCCCAGCGCTTCGAGGTAGGTCCAATCGCCGGCGGCGGTGCGAAAGCGGAACTCCGTGGCGATTCCCGTATTCTGATAAAGGACCAGGTCTTTAAGCTCGGTGAGGATCGTTTCCGTTTCATCGGGGTGGATAAAATCCAAACAGCTCCTGCCGACCAAATCGCTCTGATCATAGTCCAAAATCTTTTTGACGGAAGGTGAGACATATTGAAAGATTCCCTGATCGTCCACAACGGCGATGATATCGGATGATCTGGCCAGAAGTTCCTGGAGGCGTTCCCTGGACTCCCTGAGTTCTTTTTCCGCCTGCGTGCGGTCGGTGATGTCCAATATGGAGACAAGGGATTTTTGTGTTCCGGGTATCATGGTCGCCGTCAGTTGAATATCCTTCATCCCGCCGCCTTTGGTAATGAAGCGAACATCATATTGATGCGGAGGCTTGGACGGTTCGGCCAGCCGTTTTTTGTGCTGGCTTTTCAGCATTTCGACATCCGGAGCGGTAATGAAAGAATCCCATTGTCTTTTTTCGCCGGTCAGTTCCGCCAGCGTGTATCCCGTGAGTTCCTCCATTTTCTTGTTGCCGAGCAGGATATTTCTGTCCTGATCGGCAATGCCGATGGCCGTTCCCGCATTCTCAAATACGGTCTGGTAGAGATTTTGCGTCTCATACAGAATTTGCCTGGTTTGATTTTGTTCGGACACATCAAGAATGGAACCCTGCAGGTGCGTAACAAGGCCCGCACGGTCGTAAATAAATACCGTTTGGTCCTGAATCCAGCGGATTTCACCTTTGCTGTTGAACACCCGGTAGCTTTGCTCAAACATCGGGATATTGTTCTTCAGATTTACGCGAATTTCCTCCTGGAGGCGGTAAATGTCGTCGTGATGCGTGATGCCGTACCACGTTTTGCGTCCGGACATGAAATCTTCCGGCGTATAACCCCATTGAACAATATTGTTCGATATATATTCCACCGGCGCCCCTTCGGCGAAACGCCAGATGCAATAGATTACCGGGCCACGGTTAATGGCGGCCTCCAGATCATGGAGACGCTCTACTGCATTCCTCATGGTGTTATCTGTTTTTGCCGATGCCGGGTCATTTCCGTTCATAAGTGCGAAACCTTAGAGCGTCAGAGTCAGAAAAGCAATATCAAATTATTGTCATCCGGGGATTCCGCCGATTGCCGTGACGGATTTTTCAGGGATCAGTAAGAAACTGGGGGTGAGGGTTACGCCGATTTTTTCCAGGTGCAGTTGCTTGTACATTTCTCTTTGATTCGTGAGTGCCAAATCTCCATAGCCGGCTGAAAAACGCCGCTTTAAAAGGTGTTTGCCCTCGCGCCGCAGCTGTCGGTTGATATAAGACATGATCCAATCGAGGGCGGCATCCGTCATTTCACTGGCCGTCGCATCATAAACGACTGCCGCTGTCAGATTGTCTTCACTCGTTCTATTTCTGATCGCCTCCATGACAGCGCCGCCGGATGTTGCTCCCATGAGTACGGCCTCTGTGCACGCAGTGAGAAAGCGAGCCAACTTTGTGCTCTCCAGGGAGAGCCCTTCCGCGAGCCGGACGACGCGGTTGTCATTTTCCCGGATGGGCAATCTGAGAAAGGCTCCTTGCAGGGAAATGAGCGCCGCGGCTTCTTCGATATAACGGTCTGTTTCTTTCTCCCGGGCCCGGGAAAGGGATGTCAGCTTTTTACGGTAACCGAGCCGGGAATAGATTTTGGCTGTGGGGGGATCAAGGGTTATCTTTTCGATAATGGTGACGGAATTGAGCATATCCGGCCGGCCTGTCGGTTTCTTTATTTTTGAATATTCGTGTAGCGTCTTTTCCAGCGGTCCAGTTTCTTAAACGAATCGCCGACGACGGCGAGCAGGATATCTATGTTCAAAGGCTTTTCAAAGTAATCGTCGAAACCGGCTTCGCGGCATTCCTCGATGTCAAAAAGCGGCGCCCAGCCGGTGATGGCAAAGATCATCGACACGGGCCTGGTCTTGCGAATCCGGCGGCAGAGGTCAACGCCGTTCATGCCGAAAAGCTTCAAGTCCAGAAAAATGACGTCGATGTCGTCCCGCCCGAGAATGTCCAATGCCTGATCTCCGGTTTCCGCGGCGATCACTTCATAGTCTTCCTCGACGAATACGCCGGAAAATAATTCACGGACTGACGCTTCGTCGTCGACTACCAGAATCTTCCCTTTCAAGGCGGGGTGTCTCCTTTGTTGTTCGTTCAATGGATCAATGATTCAAGCTTTTGAATCACCGCGTTTCCCATGTCCCGGGTGCTGGCGAGCCGGCCGACGGCTGAATAAATATCCTGTGTACGCCAGCCGTCCTTTAAAACCTCCGCCACGGCTTTTTCGATGAGAGCCGCCCCGTAGGGATCATCGAGCGAGTATCTCAACATCATCGCGACCGATAGAATCGTCGCCAGCGGGTTGGCGATGTTTTTCCCCGCGATATCCGGCGCCGACCCGTGAATCGGTTCATACAGGGCCTTGCCCGCTCCGAGGCTGGCCGACGGCAGCATGCCGATGGAACCCGTGAGCATCGCGGCTTCATCGCTTAAGATATCGCCGAATAAATTGGTGGTCACAATCACGTCAAACTGCCCCGGATTGCGGATGAGCTGCATGGCGCAATTATCAACGTACATGTGTTTGAGCGTGACGTCGGGGTAATCCCGCCCCACTTCAGTGACGACGGTGCGCCAGAGCTCTGTCGTTTCCAGAACGTTGGCTTTATCCACGGACAGGACATTTTTCCGGCGTCCGCGCGCCAGGTTGAAGGCGCGTACTGCGATGCGGCGGATTTCCTCTTCCGTGTAGATCATCGTGTTAACGCCGGTGCGGCGGCCTTCCTGATCTTTCGTCACGCCCCGGGGCTTGCCGAAGTAAACATCGCCGGTCAATTCCCGCAGGATCATGATATCGATGCCCCTTACGATATCTTTCTTCAGCGGGGACGCATCGAGCAACTCGTCGAAGACGACCACGGGCCGCAGATTGGCATAAAGGCCGAGTTTTTCACGCAATCCCAAAAGCGCCCGCTCCGGTCGGACACTGTAATCCAGGCCCTCCCACTTCGGACCGCCTACAGCGCCCAGCAACACCGCGTCGCTTTGCAGTGCAAGATTCAGGCTCGAATCCGGAAACGGCGTGCCGCAGGCATCATAGGCGCTGCCGCCGATAAGTCCCTCTGTTATCCCGACGGGAATATGCCGTGCATCAGCGACGAACTTCAAAACCTTTAACGCCTCTGCCATGATTTCCGGGCCGACGCCGTCTCCGGCGAAAACGGCGATTTTGAATTCCTTGTTGGTCATGCTTCCCTCATTTCTTGGCGATATGTTTCATCAGGCCGCCGTCAGCGATGAGCTGTTCCATAAAAGGCGGTATCGGGCTGATGGGAAATTTCCGATCCGAACCGGCAACGGTAATCATTCCCCGGGCGCTGTCAATAGTGATTTCCCGGCCCTCGCTGATTGCATCCGTCAGGTCTTTTGATTCGAAAATGGGCAGCCCCATATTGAAGGCGTTCCGGTAGAAAATTCTCGCGAAACTCTTGGCCACGACGCAGGAGATTCCTGCCGCCTTGATGGCGATGGGGGCATGCTCTCGCGACGATCCGCAGCCGAAGTTTTCGCCGCCGAGGATAATGTCGCCCGGCTTCATTTTCTTCATAAAATCGGGGTCCGCGTCTTCCATGCAGTGTTTGGCAAGTTCCGCGGGATCCGATGTGTTGAGATAACGCGCAGGAATAATTGCATCGGTATCGATGTTGTCTCCGAATTTCCAGACTTTTCCGGTAAATATCATATGAATCAATCCTCTAATATTATAGTTCTTCGGGTGACGCAATTCTGCCCAGCACGGCGGAGGCCGCGGCTACGGCGGGACTCGCCAGATAAACTTCGCTTTTGGGGTGTCCCATGCGGCCCACGAAGTTGCGGTTTGTCGTGGCCACCGACTTTTCGCCCGCGGCCAGAATGCCCAGATGACCTCCCAGACAGGCGCCGCAGGAAGGCGGACTGATCACCGCGTCGGCATCCAGGAAGATGTCCAGGAGCCCCTCGGCCATCGCCTGCTTATAGATGAGCGGTGTGGCCGGGACGACAATCAGCCGAACGTAGGGAGCGGCTTTGCGGTTTTTCAGAATCTGCGCGGCGATGCGTAAATCTTCAATCCGGCCATTGGTGCACGATCCGATCAGCGACTGATCAATTTTCACGTTCCCGGCTTCGCTCACCCCTTTGACATGGGAAGGCAGGTGCGGGAAGGCGACTTGAGGCTCGAGCCGGCCCGCGTCAATTTCAATGATTTGAGCATAGGCCGCGTCGGCATCGGATGTGTAAAATTTGTAAGGCCGCCTGGCTCTCGGTTGAACGTAGGCTTCCGTGGTTGCGTCCGGCGCAAAGATGCCGTTCTTGGCGCCTGCTTCGATGGCCATGTTGGCCATGGAAAGGCGGTCGGCCATCGGCAGCGCGTCAATCGTTTCGCCCGTGAATTCCATCGCCTGGTAAAGCGCACCGTCGACGCCGATGCGTCCGATGATGTTCAAAATCAGATCCTTGCCTGAAACCCACTTGCGAAGTTTACCGTAAACGACAAATTTGATCGACTCCGGCACCTTGAACCAGAGTTCGCCGGTCAGCATGGCAGCCGCCAGGTCCGTGCTGCCGACGCCTGTCGCAAAAGCGCCCAGAGCGCCGTAGGTGCAGGTATGGCTGTCCGCTCCGACAACCAGATCACCGGGGAGCACAATGCCTTTCTCCGGCAGGAGCGCGTGTTCCACACCCACCTGACCGCCTTCGTAGAAATGGACCACGCCGTGTTCGACGGCAAACTCGCGCACCTGTTTGCACTGTTCGGCGGAGCTGATATCCTTGTTGGGCGTGAAATGATCCAGCACCAGCGCCACCTTATTCTTATCAAAAACTTTTTTCCCGCCGGCCGCCCGGAATTCCCGGATGGCAATGGGCGCCGTAATATCGTTTCCTAAAGCAATATCGACGCGCGCGTTAATCAGCTGACCCGGTGCGATATCCTTCAGATCCGTGTGCGCCAATAAAATTTTTTCCGTAATCGTTTGTCCCACGTTATCAACTCCTTGACTGACAAATATGCTGCTTTAAATAATGAAAATGAGAAGTTGTCCTTACCCTTTTTTTTAGCTTAATTCAAGTTTAACCTTTTTGGCGCCGTCTTTCAGGAATTCCAGCCGGTTGAGCGCGTTGATGTAAGCTTTGGCCGATGCAACGATGACGTCGGGATGGGCGCCGCGCCCCACCACGGTGTGGCCGTTGAACTTGAGTTGAACCATGGTCTCGCCCTGAGCGTCGGCGCCGCCGGTAATGGCGTTGACCGCGTATTTCAGAAGAGGATAATTGGTTTTGGTGATGTTGCGGATGGCCGCAAACGTCGCGTCCACCGGACCGTTGCCAAAACCGGCATCGCGAACGACTTCTTTCCCGACTTTCATCTCCATGGTGGCTGTCGGAATAGCGACATTGCCGCTCACAACATTGAGATAAACCAGATGATATTTATCTTCGCCGCGGTAAATGTCTTCATACAAAATGGCCTGCAGATCTTCATCATAGATGTCTTTCTTGATATCGGCCAGCTCCTTGACTTTTGCCGCGACGCGGGTGATCTGTTCCTCGTTGAGGATGTATCCCATTTTTTTCAGATGCTGCGCGATAGCGGCCCGTCCGGAGTGCTTGCCCAGGACGATATGGGTATCGCTGATCCCGACGGACTGCGGCGTCATGATCTCGTAGGTAATCTTTTCCTTGATCAGCCCGTCCTGATGGATGCCGGATTCATGGGCAAAGGCGTTCGCGCCGACGATGGCTTTATTCGGCTGAACGGGGATGCCGGTAATCTGCGTGAGCAGACGCGACGTCTTAAAAATCTGGTCGGTTTTGATTTGCGTGTAAAGGCCGTACCTGTCTTTGCGTGTGGCCAGCGCCATGACGATTTCCTCCATCGCCGTGTTGCCCGCGCGCTCGCCGATGCCATTGATCGTGCATTCCACCTGTCTCGCGCCATTCGCGATGGCGGCCAGCGAATTGGCCACGGCCAGCCCCAGGTCATTGTGACAGTGGACGGAGATGACCGCCTTGCTGATGTTCCTGACCCGGGCAAACAAATAGGCAATCAGACTGCCGAACTCCTCGGGAACGGTGTAACCGACCGTATCGGGAATATTGACGGTGCTGGCGCCGGCATCAATGACCGCCGATACCATCTCCACCAGGTAATCCTTGTCCGACCGGGTGGCGTCCATCGGCGAGAACTCCACGTTGTCCGTGTAAGAACGCGCCAGTTTGACGGCGGCAATAGCTTCCTTGAGCACCTGTTCGCGGCTCTTCTTGAGCTGATATTTCAGATGAATGTCCGAAGACGAAATAAACGTATGAATGCGCGGATGCGCCGCGTTTTTGATCGCCTGCCAGGCGCGGTCAATATCCGGCTTGTTGGCGCGGGCCAGTCCCGCCACCTGCGATTTCTTGATTTCGCGGGCAATCTGCCGGACGGCGTCAAAATCACCTTCGGAGGCGATGGGGAATCCGGCTTCGATAATATCGACGCCCAGTTTTTCGAGCTGCCGGGCCAGAAGCAGCTTTTCCTCCGTGTTCATGCTGTTGCCGGGCGACTGCTCGCCGTCGCGCAGCGACGTGTCGAAAATATAGACGTGATTTTTATCCTTCTTCATAGGGGCTCCTTTCATATTTGCTCCAAAATTAATCTAAACGAAATCATAAAAAAAGGCCGTGGGCTTTACTGCCCACGGCCTTTTAGGTAATCAGTTACTCTGAGAGTTCAGCGACGACCTAAAAACGACGGGCAGGCGGCCTTAAGTAAAAGGCGCAACAAGGCGAGGCCCAGAAGCAGGGTCAGAAACGCGCATGCCGTAATCGTTGTTGCCGTAAAACTGAACATTAGTTCTATCCTTCAAAAACTATGAATATTCTGTAAGCTCTCTTAATGCAAAACTTAAAGGTTGTCAAAATATTTTTTTAAGATAATTATGAACAGAGGAACTATCTTTTCCGGAAGCACCGGATAGACCGGGGTTCATTGCATAAGAACACCCTGGTGGTGCCTGAGGTGACTTGCGATGTTGAATAAAAAATCCTATCAGATGATCATCGATAATCTATACGACGGTTTATACTTCGTGGATCTGGACCGGGTCATCCGTTACTGGAACAAGGGGGCTCAGCGGATTTCCGGTTTTACAGCCCGCGAGGTTGTCGGCAGGCCCTGCTCGGACAATATCCTCACCCATGTGGACGGCAAGGGGAACAATCTCTGTCTTTCCCTGTGCCCGTTGGCGGCGACCATCAATGACAAAACGGATCGAGAAGCCGAAGTGTATATGCACCACAAGGACGGCCACCGTATACCCGTTTCGGTGCGCGTCTCCTCTCTCGTTGATGATCTGGGGCGGGTATCGGGCGGAGTGGAGTTGTTTACGGACATCAGCGCCTACAAATCCATCGAACAGCGGATGAAAGAACTGGAAGCGCTGGCGCTCATGGACAAACTTACGCATCTGGCCAACCGGCACTGCATTGAAAATGAGTTCCCGGCCCGCTTTGAGGAAGCCAGGCGTTTTGGCTGGCTGTCCGGCCTGTTGATGATGGATATCGACCATTTTAAAAAATTCAATGACGCTTACGGCCATGACGTCGGTGATCGGGTTTTAAAATTCGTGGCGGACACGCTCGTCAAAAACGCCAGACCCTTCGACGTCATCGGACGCTGGGGCGGGGAAGAATTTATCGGGATCATCCGGAATATTGACGAAGGTCAGCTTAAAGAACTGGCTGAAAGAATGCGCATGCTGGTGAAGAGCTCTTATCTGACCCATGAAAATGAGAAATTGCAGGTGACCATTTCCCTGGGGGCAACGCTGATGCGTCCTCATGAGGATACGGTGAGCCTGATCAAACGGGCCGACACACTTCTCTATGAGAGCAAGCATGCGGGAAGAAATCGTGTGACAATGGGGTAACCCAACCTTCATCGCCGCCGGCAAATCATTTATTATCGCAAAGGTTTGGTTTTAGAACCGTACCTTAGAGCTCTCGAGAGGTATTTATTTCTTTGATGACCTGTCCAGTCGCTTACAGTCTGCGCAGTATATCCGCGGGTTTCATTTTAGCCATTCGTCTTCCCATGAAGTAACTTGCCAGGATTCCCGCGAAGACGGACAAAGCCAGTGCCGCCGCTGTTAAGACTGCGGAGAAATTTACCGGCAGCCTTATTGTTTTGACGGCTGCCGCCGCCTCTTTGGCGAAGGCTGGTGTGAGATTGAGCTCCCATGGTGTGGAAATCGGGATCGATAGATAACCAAGAAGATAAGAAATCAGATATCCCGCCGCAATTCCGGCCAGTCCCCCTATGAGGGATTGCAAAAGGGTTTCGCCGAGAAGTTGCTTTTGTATATCACTGCTTGTCCAGCCGATAGCCTTCAGGATGCCGATTTCCCGGGACCGTTCCACCAGATTACCGATCATGGTTTTGATGATCAGAAAAAAAGCGCCGGCTAAGGCGACTAAAGATACGACTAAGGAAAACTGCCCGGAAATCTGCGACATGCCGCCCATGAGATCGAGGAAAGAGTCGGAGCTTGTAACGGTTGCACCGGGAAGTGTTCCGGCGATTTGTCCTTTTATGGCATCAATTTGGGCGGGATCTTTCATGTGGAGATAAGCAATGTTGATATCCGCGGTACTCCCCGCCAACAAGGCTTGCGCATCGGTTAACGGCAAATAGATATTGGCTGATGCGACCTGTGATCCTTCCTTAATTTCCAGGAGACCGACCACGTCAAAGGAACGGCCGCTGATTTTAAAGATGTCTCCCAATTTGATTTGATGAAATTTTGCAAAATGCTTTTCGAGGACGGCTTCCCCCGCTTTATCGAAGAAGCGACCTTTGGCAAGCCAATCTTTAACTTTTATCGGTCCCAGGCTGGGTGCGGCAAGATCAACGCCCATGATCGTTTTAAAGCCGCCCTGCTCAAATTCCCAGAGTAGCAGGGAGGTGGCTACAGCGTCTATGCCGGAAATGGTTTTAAGCTTTTCCACATCTTTTGAAGCAAGAATTTGGTTGGAAAAAGGCAGGCGGATACCGCGCATGGCTGCGGGCGCCTGTGCCGCATTTGCAGATCGCTTCTCCGCCCGTTGCACGACGATATCCGCTCCGATATTTTTGAAGGGCAGACTAATGGCGTCCTGATAGGCGGCAGACACTGCATTAATGGAGACGAACAGGGCAATACCTACGGCAATTCCTAAAATGTTTACCAATGTCCGGTGACGATGATGCCGGATTTCTTTCCAGATATAGATAAAGTTCATAGTTCCCTCATTATTTTTTCCGTGTTGCTGCATTCAAAGCGTTGCGTAAATCGTCTATCGTCCATTTTCCCTGAAAAGAAGCGGGACCCGATCCGGTCGGAAACCCGATAAATTTGATCTCTCTCCCATTCACGGGGACGGCGTTTTTACCGTCTATCCAGATCATCAGGGGTACATGCTGGTGGACGCCCTTTTTGTTCATGAACCGTTCTCCCTCCTCGCTTTCGAAATCGTAACGGAAAACAGTAATTTTTTCTTTGTACTGGGCACAGGCATTGTCTATATTTTTCAGGGTAGACAAAAGTGGTCCGTGATTCATGTAGAGGATTTCCACCGTGACCTTTTGCGCGGCAACTCCTGCAAACGCAAACGTAAAAAGGATAGAAACTACCAAAGGAATAATAATCTTTTTCATGCGATGACCTCCCCATCCTGCATGCGAATAACGCGATCGGCTGTCGCGGCCAGTTCCGGCTCATGGGTAACCATCAGCATGGTCATTCCCTGTTTCTTATGCAGATTGTTTAATATAACCATAATGGCATCTCCCGTTGCGGAATCCAGATTGCCTGTCGGTTCATCGGCAAAAACGATCTTCGGATGATTGGCGAGAGCTCTGGCAATGGCCACCCGCTGCTTTTCTCCACCGGAGAGGGCTGCGGGCAAATGCTCCGTCCGGTGCCCTATTTCCATCTGGTTTAAGAGCTCCATGGCCCTTCCCCGACGTTGTTCCTGAGGCATCTTCATTGGAAAGAGCGGCAGCGCTACATTCTCCCAGGCAGTAAGAGTGGGGATCAGATTGAACGATTGGAAGATGAATCCGACATGTGCCCTGCGGAATAAAGCCAATTCTTCTTCCGATGCGCCGGTTATTTCTTTGCCATTAAGGATCACCTGTCCTTCAGTCGGTCGCTCCAGTCCCGACAGCACGGAGAGCAGCGTCGTTTTTCCACAGCCGGATTTACCAACCAGGGAAACGAATTCCCCCTCTTTCACATTCATCGATACGTTTTTAACGACGGCCAGGTTTCCGTATTTTTTGGTCAGGCGGGCACCCATTAAAATATCCGCTTTACTCATGTCTTAAAACCTCCGACGGTTTGATTTTGGAAATATATCTGCCCAACAGTGCTCCGGTCATTCCGCCGATGAAGACGGAAAGCAGGAGAGCGTAGGCAGCGAGCTTCACAGGGATGTCCACTGGAAGCTGTAATGTTTTGTAAAGTTGTGTCCCTCCGCCGGGAAGGAAATGCGGCGTGGGGCTCATCTCCCACGGTATGGGGATGTTCACGGTCATAAAACTCAAACCGAAAGCGGCAATGGCCGCAATAAGGATTCCCAGCAGTCCTGCGGCGAAACATTGCATTATAGATTCCATCAAAAGTTGCATGGTGACATTTCGCTGGGTCCAGCCGACAGCTTTCATTACACCGATTTCCTTCGCCCTCTCGGCAATATTTCCCGCCATCGTTTTAAAGGCAATGAGTATTGCGATCAGCATGGCAATTAATGAGGCGACCCAGGTAAATTTATCAGACAGGGCAAAAAGACTTCCCAGCAGCTTCAGAAATGATTCCGGTGTGGCAATGACCGCCTTTGTCCCCAAAATACTTTTCATAGCGGCAGCTGCCGGAATAATTTGCTGCTGATCGGCCTTAATAAAAAGCAGATTTACGTCACCCGGGGCGAAGGGAGAAACGGATTGCAGCGGTTTGGATGATACGGCGATGGCCTGGGCATCTTTCAACGGTAAATAAAGGTTGGCCACCGCAATTTTGGGGGCGCGTGAGGCATCAACCTTACCTACAACAGGAAATGACCTTCCGGCCACAGAAATATTATCCCCCACCCTGATTCCAAATTGTTGCGCATAGCCTGCCTCGATCAACGCCTCGGACTTGCCCTCTTCCAGAAACCGGCCTTCGGTAATAAAGGCACGCAGGATTGACGGACCGATGGGGTTGTCTCTTTCAATACCCAAGACAATCCATGCACGGTTTGGATCAAACACCCAGACCAAAACGGCTTTCCCCGTTCCAATGATTCCGGGAATCTTTTCGATTTTGGTTATCTCCGCTTGGCTAATCGTGACAGCGGAACAAGGAAATACAGCACCTGTCAGTTCCGCGGGGACATTACCCGGCCGTTGCACCGTAATATCTGCGCCGATTTCTTTTAAGGGTGCACGGGCAGCTTCACGGTAAGCCAGCGAAAGAGCATTCAGGATAATGAAAAGCGCGATACCGATAGAGAGGCCGGCAACAGAAATAATTGTTCTTCGTCTCTGATGATATAGTTCTTGCACAACATAATGTAAGTTCATTCATTTTCTCCGGAGATTGACATTAAGTCTATTTATTTACCTCACAGATTGTTCAATATTTTTGCTAAGCAAAAAAAAGGGGAGCTTGCGCTCCCCTTTCCAAGGAGGGTTGGGACTTGTAACTATTGGCACATACCCATTCCTAAACCGGGTCCATTACCGGGGCCGTATCCACCCCGGCCTCTCATTCCGCCGCGGGGGCCGAAACCGGGGCCTCTGCCCCAGCCCATATCAGCCAGCTTCTCGTTCTGTTCAGGTGTGAGCACTTTGCGGATCTCCAGTCTCATCGCCGTGTTTTTATCCTGCATTTCATCACGAAGTGTTCTCAGTTCTCTTTGAGCCGCAGTGATTTTATCCTTATCGGGATTTGCTTGAAGCCAGAGTCTGCGCAATTCAACCGTCTTGTCGAACATCTTTTCCCGAAGCGGCTTGATCGCTTTCCAATTGGCGGTTTGCAGCGCTTCGACTTTTGCTTTTTGATCGTCTGTCAGGTTAAGTCTTTCCAGACCTGCTTCCCGGCAATAGCCATGTCCCCGGCCCGATCCGGGTCCCCAGGCAAAAGCCTGGGATGCCAAAAGCAAGCCCAATGCAACAGCTGTTAGAGTTAAAGTAATTTTTTTCATGGTACGTCTCCTTCTTGTATAGTTTATGCTGATCAGTTACCCGTAAGATGAGCAAGGGTTGTGCCATTGATTGTAAGGTGTTGTAATAACATAATAAAGCGAAAATCATGGTAAATTCTATTTGCCTTTGCCGGGCATTGGATGGATAATAGGTACCCAGTTTAGGTAACCAAATGGACCAATTGTATCCAGGCAAGACAGGAACTAAGAGCATGGAGAAAAAAAAGAAGAAAAGAATCCGGTTTGATATTTCCGTCTGGGTTGCCATAAGCGCGATCGCCGTTTTAGCCGTTATTCTGGGCATGATGATCTTCATGCAGTTTGAGCAAAGAAATAATCAGGCCCAAACAATCTTTGTCGAAAAAGGTACGACGCTGATTCAGTCTTTTGAAGCGGGGATGCGCGGCCGGGTAGATGGTTCCCAGGATGTATTCTATCTGCAGAAGCTGCTCATGGAAACGGCCGAGCAGCCGGATATTGACTATATGATCGTGACCGACGGCAAAGGGGGGATCGTCGCCGACAGCGATCCTTCCATGCTGGGGAGATTTTATGGATTGGACCTCGACATAAAGAAGATTGCGGATAGTAAAAATATTCGCTGGCGGCAGACGGCCAATCCCGAGGGCGCCGGTACATTTGAAGTTTACCGGGGGTTCTTCCCCGGACGTGTCGACGGGTCGAAGGGAGACCACCATCCTTTAGTTGTTTTTGTCGGATTCAATATGGATAAAATTGAAAAAGCATCGCGGCAGCATACGCTGCGGATGCTGATCCTGGCGCTGGTCTTAGTGCTGATCGGATCGCTCGCCATTGTATCGCTTTTTCTGGCGCAGGCGTATCGCCTGACGCGCGCTTCTCTTTCGCGGATGACCGTTTTCTCGGACGCGCTCGTGAAAAACATGCCCATCGCGCTTCTGGCGACGGATGAGACCGGCAGAATTATTGCCTGCAATGAGCAGGCGGGTGGACTTTTCGCCTTGTCCTGTGCCGAGGCGATCGGCCGGGAGGCCGGCCGGTTGCTGCCTGAGGCGTTTTCAACGCTGCTTAACAGAATTGATAAACAAACCGGCCTGGTGGAAAAGGATATTGTCGTTACCCCGGATGAGGGCGGCGTCCGGATGTGGGAAGTTGTGGCGACGGCCTTCGCCGACGAAGACGTTCATGAAGGGAAGATCCTGCTGGCCCGGGACGTGACGGCCATCAGGCAGATGGAGCGGGAAGTCGCCCGCAGCCGACATCTCTCCGCCATCGGATCACTGGCGGCCGGTGTGGCTCACGAAATTAGAAATCCGCTGAGCTCCATCAAGGGGTTCGCGGTTTACTTCAAACAAAGGCTGGCCGGTAATCCCGACGACCAGGAAACGGCGGATATTATGATCGCCGAGACGGAAAGGCTCAACCGGGTCATCAGCCAGCTCATCGAATTTGCGCGTCCGCTGGAATTGAAGAAAGAACCGACGGATGTGGCCGATCTGGTGCGACAAACCCTCCGGCTGATTACCGCCGAGGCAAAAGACAAATCTGTCGAGGTGGATGTGAACACGAAAGAGGATTTGCCGCAGGTACCTGTCGATCCCGACAAAGTCAAGCAGGTCCTTCTCAATATTTTCCTGAACGCCCTGGCGGCCATGCCCGCGGGAGGCCGCTTGTCCGTTGATCTTACCTTTCAGAATAATTGTCTGGCCGTAACGGTATCCGACACGGGGGAGGGCATCTCCGGAGAGAACCTGCCCCGGATCTACGATCCGTATTTTACGTCCAAGCCGGCGGGAACGGGTCTGGGGTTGGCCATCGTGCAGAAAATCATGGAGGCACACGGCGGGACCGTCCGGGTGGAAAGCCTGGCTCAAAAAGGCACAACGGTAACATTGAGATTCGGATTGACCGATGATGAAAGGAACGTGACGTGAAACAAAAGCTCGATATTTTAATTGTGGATGATGATCTTGCCCACCGGGTCATGCTGAAAAAAGTGATCAGCGGCTGGGGCTACAATGTATCCGAAGCGGATGACGGTGCGACCGCGATTGAAGAAGTCCGGAAGCGGACGTTTGAATTGATCCTGATGGATATCCGCATGATGAAGGTTTCCGGCATCGAAGCGCTCACCCAGATCAAGAAGATCGCGCCGGCCATTCCGGTGATCATCATGACGGCATACGCGTCTGTGGAAACAGCTGTCAGCGCACTGAAAAAAGGGGCCTACGACTATCTGACCAAACCGCTGGATTTCGATGAGCTGCAGATTGTTATCAAACGTGCGACCGAACACAGTCTCCTGAAAAAAGAAAATGAATATCTCAAGGAACGGCTTGGTGAAAAGTTCGATCGGCGGAATATTATCGGCCAGAGCACGGCGATGGTCAAACTGCTCGAGATTGTGGAACAGGTGGCTCCGACCCAGGCGACGATTCTGATCACGGGAGAATCGGGCACCGGCAAGGAAGTTATCGCCAACGCCATTCACTTAAACAGCAACCGCCGGCAGGCGCCCTTCATCAAAATCAACTGCGCGGCTCTGACCGAAACGCTTCTGGAATCGGAATTGTTCGGCCATGAAAAAGGCGCTTTCACCGGGGCGGACCGCAGAAGGGAAGGGAAGTTCGTCCAGGCCGATGGTGGCAGTATCTTCCTCGATGAAGTGAGCGAAATGTCGCCCGCCATGCAGGTCAAACTCCTGCGGGTTTTACAAGAACGGGAACTGACGCGCGTGGGCGGTTCGGAGGCCATGAAAGTCGATGTCCGCGTGATTGCCGCTTCCAATAAAGATCTGAAAAAGGAAATTCAGCAGGGCCGGTTCCGCGAAGACCTGTTCTACAGGCTTAATGTGGTGGCGCTCACCGTGCCGCCGCTTCGCGAAAGGCCCGAGGATATTCCGCTCATGGCGCAGCATTTCCTCAGAGCCTTTGCCGAAAAGAATACCAAATCCATCAAAGGATTCACCGCGCAGGCGATGCAAAAGCTCGTGCAGTATACCTGGCCGGGCAACGTCCGCGAGTTGATGAACGCAGTCGAGCGGGCCGTGGTCCTGTCCCGGGCCGATACGGTGGATGCCGACGAACTGGTATTTCCAATGGCGGATCAATGTCCGGTGAGTGAGGCTCCGCCGGAAAGCGCACACCCGGCGGCAGGCGGGTCACAGAGCCTGTCGCTCGAAGAAGTGGGGAAACGGAGCATTCTGGAGGCGCTCGCCGCGGCCGGCGGCAACAAGAGCGAAGCCGCGCGGCGTTTGGGCATCACCCGCAAGACCCTGCGCAAGAAGCTTGAGAAGTATGAAGGCAAATAAAAATAATATTCTCGTCTTCATCAACGTGTGAGTAGTATGTGTCTTTTTCCGGCTTATGACGTGATATGTTCTTTGAGTTCCAGGAAAAACGGTCTGTTGCTGACGAAAACGCAATTTTGAAATTGTTTTGAAAATAATATATAATTATTGAAACTTTTTGATCGTAGGAAATGAGTTGTTCCCGAATGGCACCAAAGGAAGGACCGGTTATTATGGAAGCATCCCTATACCTGTCTCTAATACGCCAAGCGCTGATGAAGTATGGTCCTGTGCCGGAATCGGAATGGGACCTGTCAAAGCATATTTCAGTGGAGCCCATCCAGTTTAAAGCAGGTCAGCACTTTGTAAAAATCGGTGATATCCCGGATCGAATAGGTTTTGTCATATCCGGTATTTTCCGCGTATACTACAATACGGAACAGGGCGATGAGAGAATACTCGTTTTTAGGGGAGAGAACCGTTTTTTGTCTGCCTATAGGTCTGTTCTGGAGAACGAACCCTCATGGTACGGCATACAAGCCCTCGAACCCAGCTTTCTCATCTGTATGCATTTGAAAGAATACAAACGATTAATGACCGAATCCAGTTGCTGGCGTGAAGTGACCCGAAAATATGTCGAAGATATTTTCATTGAGAAAGAACAGCGGGAAAGGGATTTGTTTTCACTCGACGTTACGACCCGTTATTTGAATTTCAAGAAAAGATACCCCGATGTTGAAGATCGCGTATCTCAGTACCATATTGCCTCCTATCTGGGTATTACGCCGCAAGCGCTAAGCAGAATCCGTAAACGCCTCCTTGAAAAATAATAGCCGTTTATTAACTTCAGTTAATGCATTTTCCGACATACCGATATATTCTCCGATCACAATTAGATTGTGACCGCATATTTTGTCATTGCCAATGCTCGCCGAAATGTAAGAAACGTTACCCGGGAATATTTCGGAGGATCCTGCTCTCATAATATTAAATATTGTCCGTGAAAGATTACGATTGATGAAAGTTGAAAATGATGTAAAGAACGTAACGAATTGATCACTGGCATTTAAAAGTTTTTTTTGACCGTGATTATAATTAGTATTTACAGGGGTGCCGGTCATTCTGGTTTCCAGGTACGGAGTGCG